>MKWU01001732.1_pt1 | contig 36132 bp, 29 predicted proteins | sample 809101 | NCBI WGS metagenome assembly MKWU01 (sample SAMN05860141, study PRJNA318959) | sponge metagenome | host: Aplysina aerophoba | place: Slovenia: Piran, Adriatic Sea, Gulf of Piran | collected 2013-05-07
CGGCCAACGTGGCCGCCTGGGCCGGGCTGGCACCGGGCAACAACGAGAGCGCCGGCAAGCGGCGCTCGGGGCGCTTGCGGCGCGGCAATGCCACGCTGCGGGCCACGCTGGCCGAGTGTGCGCACGGTGCAGTGCGCACCAAGGGCTCGCAGTTCCACGGCTACCACAACACGCTCAAGGCGCGCATGCCCTACAAGAAAGCCATCTTGGCGACGGCGCACAAACTATTGCGCACGATCGTGGCGATGTTGCGCGACCAGAGTCCCTACATCGATCCGGGCATCGACTACGACAAGCTGTTGGTGGACCGCAACGCGGCCCGCTGGCTGCGCAAGCTCGACGAACACGGCTATCTCGAGCGCATCCGTTCCGGCAGCCAGCCGGCGGCGGCCTGAGGCCGCTCCTATTCTTGGCCCACCGCCGGCGGTGGTGCGGTACCGCTACGGACACAAAGCGGGGCTACCGTGGCGGGCTGCTGATCCGGCGGCTGGTGGGCGTGCGATGGCTGACCGCGGAACTCCGGGACCGCGGGGTGCGGGAGAGGTGCGCCTCCACCACCACAACGTTTCTCAGTAAAGATTGACTTAGAGAAGCACGTCGTCCGCAATGCTGACGGACAGGTTCTGAAGACGCCAGTCGACATCGGTCAAGTGGAGGAGAAAGCCCGGATCTGGGACACTGGCGGGCGCGGGTCCGGCGTCCCACCTGCAATCGCCCTTGATGAATCGGGCGAGCCCACGTTTCTGCACGTCCTGTCAGAAGACGACTTGAAGACCCACACCTACTATTACGTCAGACGTGAGAGCGGACAATGGACGCAGACCGCCATCTGCGGATCGAATCATCAGTGGAACAGCGGCCACCTTGCTAGAGATGGGCGTGGCGTGCTGCATGCCTACATCATCGCCGGGGAGGGCTACTTGGAGTCGTCGGGTGAAATGGACAGACATGGCGGCGGTCGCATCGAAGAGTGGATCTCGTCGGACAGAGGGAAGAGTTGGACGAAACGTCGAAACCTGGCTCCGAAAGGGATGCTGTACGCCGGCTGGCGCTTCAACAACGTCCAGCCTGTGACCCGTCCCGACGGTACCGCTATCGAGGGAATGCTGCTCTTCTACGGCTGGGACGACGAGCACTCTGCCCGTGCGAAGGCCTTCCTCCTGCACGAAGTCCAACCATAGGCAAACCACGGCGTATTCGCGAGAGGCGTGCTGACTTGGTTCAAGTCGCGTAGGAGTGTGCGGGAAATGCTCCTCGAACAAGAACGATTAGAGCGGCAACTTACCTCACGGTGGCCTGTGCCGGGTCTTTGCCCAGCCAGTCCGGCACGCCCTCCGTGCGGAGCCTCTCGACCTTCCGCCCGAATGAGTCCAGCCCCCCGTTCTTGATCGAACTTGGCACGGCGTTCTCTTTCGGCAGATAGGCGGCCAACCTCTTCTTGACCTGTGCGTATTTCGGGTCCGCGGCCAGGCTGTGGTGTTCGCCAGGGTCCGACCGGTGATCGTAGAGTTCCTCCGCTCCATCACGGTATCGGACGTATCGGAAGTTCAGGTCACGGACTGAGTGATTGTTGTAGTGCCAGGTCGTGATGGCCGGTTCGCTTCGACGGGCGGCCGGGTTTTGCAGTTGCGGTAGCAGGCTTGTTCCCTCTAGCCCATTGACGTGGGGAAGGTCGATGAGTTCGAGCAAGGTCGGATAGATATCGAGCAAGCTCGCCGGCTGGTCGGAGGCGTCACCACCGTTGACTGATTTCGGCAAGCGGATCGCCAGTGGCACGCGAGTCGATTCCTCCCACAGGGCCTGCTTGCGCCAGTGTCTCTTCTCACCCAGGTGTTGGCCATGGTCTGACCAGAAGACGACGATCGTATTGTCGGCGTACGGGCTGTCCGCGAGTGCGCGCAGCACCTTGCCTGCTTGCTCGTCCACGAATGTGACGCAGGCGAGATAGGCCCGAACCATCTCCCTCCAGTAGTACGGTCCAACGTCGAGCACGTTCCGGTGATCTCCGCCCTCGATCGTTCCGTAAGCCATCCCCTTGCCGAGAAGCGGAATATCGTCCATCTCATCGGAAGGCACCTCCGGGATGACGATATCGTCAAGCGGATATAGGTCAAAGAACTCCTTCGGGGCCGTGTATGGCACATGAGGCCGGACGAATCCCACAGCGAGAAAAAACGGCTTGTCGTGCTCCTGCCCGAGTCGCTGGACCGCCCAATCCGCCACCTGTTCGTCCGGCATGCCTTCCGGCGGCATGTCGACCTCCTCGAGCGCTCCCCAACAAAGGGACTGACCGCTGACACCTTCCTGATACCTTTGGTAGATTGCTCCACCGTCCCGGGGGAAAGGATGGAAATGTCCGCCGCTCTTGCCTTGATAGCCATGGCCGCGTTCAGCTAGCCAGCCAGGCCATTTGTACTTTGGGCGCGCTTCATCCCAATAGTCGTAACCCTCGATGTCGCTAGTCCCCTTGTGGTAGATCTTTCCAGCGGCCATCGTCTTGTAGCCGTTCCGCTTGAAATGGGTCGGCATGGGAACGGTGTCGCCCAAGATTCCCGTGTACTCTTCCCTGGTCTTCGATGAGTTCGAGTACCACCCGGTGCTAGAGGGACGCAGGCCACTCAGCAACGCATGCCTCGAGGCACTGCAGACAGGAGCGGCGGTGTGGGCGTTTCGAAAAAAGACGCTCTGGGAAATCAAGCGGTCGAGGTTGGGTGTCCTCGCTTGCGGATGCCCGCCCGCCGCGCCAATCCAGTCATTCAGGTCGTCAATCGCCAAGAACAGGACATTGGGGCGGTAGCCGGCCTTGGCCTTGAGGTCGGGCGGTGGGCTGGCGGATTGCGCCCGTTCTGGCCCTATTCCGCTCGCGACCGCGATGAAGATCACGAGCAGAAATGGTCGGCGGAACTTCATGGCGTTCTCGATCGAATCGGGTTCTCTCGTACTTCGTTCAGACTCTTCGACGCGGATCGATGTGATTGTACCTCCAGCTGACCCGGCTCGCGAAGCGGCCCAATTGGAACGGGTGGCACCAAAACCGAGGTAGTGGCGGATGTCGACGGGCACAGCCGGGAGAAGGTCACAGTGATCCAGATACAGTTGGAGGCCGGATTGAAGACGACGTAGGAGCACCGTCGATCGCGGATACCGCCCACGCCCTCGCAGGGGGCGCACTTCAATCCTCCCCGCATAGGCCGTCTCCTCCTGACAGCCCGCAACCGCGCTCGATAAGCCTGTCGAGCTCGGGCTGGCAATCATTGAACCAGACTGGGATGAAGGAAGAACGGTCAGGGCTTTCGCCGGTGTCGGCCCGGATCCAGCAAACGAGCCCAGATTCCTAGTCCCGGTACTGGCGGTGGTAACCACGGGTCAACAATCGAATGCGATAGAGGCTCTGATCGACCGTCACATAGAGCAAATTGCTGTCCTCGCCTTTGCCAAACTCTACATTGCTGGGCAAACCCGAAGCGATCGCCGGGGGCGTTTCCAGCTGCTTTGTCTCGGCTTCGGTGAACGGAACCTCTTCATCGTGCACTCCGACACCGGTTGGCAGGAACCCAACTTGATCCCCGTCGGGATCGAGCACCAACACCCCTGGTTTGGAGGGCTCGCGGATCGTGAGATACAAATTGCCCTGTTCATCGACTGTCATCCCATCGCAACCGAATTGGGAGCCAAAATCGAGGAATACCCTTCGCGGGCCGGAAACGAGCCCGTTCTCTCCGAGCACAAAGGCGTAGATTTTCATCGGTCCTCGGTTTCCCGGCTCCACGCCTGGAATGCCGTCGCTGCCGTTGTTGGTCTCCGCAACGTACAAGGTCGTATCGTCTGGGCTCAGGACTAGGCCATTGGGTTTCGTGACGTCGCGGGTAACTTCGGTCAATTCCCCCGTTCGGGTTACCCGATAAACGGCCCGATCTTCTAATTCACGCGGCTCATGTCCAACGTACCGCGGATCCGTGAAATAGAGGTTGCCACGACTATCGATGGCAACATCATTCGGCGAATTGAAGCGCTTGCCTCCGTAGCCATCGACCACGACGGTGCGCTCCTTGGTCTTGACATCCCACCGCGAAATCCGCCGCCCTCCGTAGTCGGCCCCTTCTGCGGCAAACAAGTCACCTTCGGGGCCGAACACCAAGCCGTTGGCCTTATGGCTGTTTGCGGCAAACATCTCGACCTTCCGTGACTCCGGGGCGAAGCGATGGATGCGTCCGTGATTCTCGCCGCGCAGGATGTCCGAAAAATAGATCGAGCCATCCGGAGCCACCGCAGGGCCCTCGGTGAGGCCGCCCTTGGCTGTCTCAGGCCTTGTGTAGAGAACTTCGAAGCGAGCGTCCGGAGCCACGATCGTCTCTCCGCTCGGCGCAGGAAGTTCTTCCTGGGCCCAAATGGGGGTGAGAAACACCAGCGCCAAGGCTGTCGACCGCCGAATCATGGGCCTACCGCGTATAGAACCTGTAGACGGTCGTCGTTGAGTAGGCATCGTCTGGGCGGAGGACCGTCGACGGAAATTCCGCCTGGTTCGGCGAGTTCGGGAAGTGTTGCGTTTCCAGGCATAGGCCGGAGCGATGTTCATATACAATGCCGCCTTTGCCCACTAGGTGGCCGTCCAAGAAATTCCCACTGTAGAACTGCACTCCGGGTTCGCGGGTTAGGACTTCCATGGCGCGACCGGTCTCGGGTTCGTATACAGTGGCAGCAAGTGTCAGGCCCTCCGGGGCCGCACTCAGAACATAGTTGTGGTCATAGCCTGACCCGAACGCGAGCTGCTCGGCGGCGTCCTCGATGCGGGCTCCAATCTCGGTGGGCTCGCGGAAGTCGAGGGGCGTGCCCGCCAAGGGTGCGATCTCGCCAGTAGGAATCAGAGTCGCGTCGATGGGGGTGTAGCTGTCGGCGTTGATCGTCAACTGGTGACCCAGAATTGGACTGGCCCCACCGTCCTTTAAGTTGAAATAGGAATGGTTTGTTAGGTTCACCACCGTCGGTTTATCAGTGCTCGCGATGTAGTCGATTCGCAACTCGTTCCTGTCGGTCCAGGTGTACGTGACCTTGGATTCGAGTGTGCCAGGGTAGCCCTCCTCGCCGTCGGCACTGACGTAACTGAACGCGACGCCATCGCCGGATTCTGTTGGCTTCGCGCGCCAAATGACTTTGTCAAAGCCCTTGAGTCCGCCGTGCAGGGAGTTTGGTCCGTTGTTCAGGGGCAGTTCGTAGCTTGTTCCGTCGATCTCGAAACGACCGCCGGCAATGCGATTCGCGTACCGTCCGGTGATGGCACCGAAATACGGTGTGTCGGCAATGTATGAATCCAGATCCTCAAACCCTAAGACTACGTCTCCTAGGTTCCCATCGCGATCGGGAACCATGAGGCTGACCACGATCCCTCCGTATTCGGTGATTGCGACTTCCGCACCCGAGTCGTTCGTCAATGTGAACAGCTTGACCGATTGGCCGTCAAGGGAACCGAATTCCGATTCCACAAGAGAGCGCATTCCCGGCGCCTCAGGTTCGGCCGGGCTGCAGGAACACATCACCAAGGTGAGAACCAGCGCTCCCGCAGGTCCAATTCGGTAGGTCTCGATACCCGCTAAGTTGAACTTCATAATGGGAGGTCCCTCCCCACACCAGTGTACTGTTGGCGGCGATCTTTCCCGAGGGAGGCGATAATGACCCTTGTCACGGGCTCAACCGGTTTCATAGGCAATCACGTTGCCCGCTTCCTTGCGAAACGGGGCGAGCGCTTGAGGCTGCTGGTCCGGAAAGACAGCGACAGGGAGGGACTAGCTGCCCTTGACCAGGAAGTGTGTCTCGGCGATCTGAGGGACGAAGCGGCCCTTGGGCGTGCTCTGAGTGGTTGTCGATCCGTGTATCACGTCGCTGCCGCCTACAAGTTGTGGTCGAGAGACCCTCGGGAACTGTATTCCTCGAACGTGGCCGGCACCCGGAATCTCTTAGAGGTAGCGCGGCAAGCCGGCGTTGATCGCGTTGTTTACACAAGTTCGGTGGGCGCCATCGCGACACCCCGTGACGGCACCCCCGTAACCGAGCAAACCCCTTCAAGTCTTGACCGGATGACAGGGCACTATAAGCGGTCCAAGTATCTGGCCGAGCAGGAGGCCCTACGGTACGCCGCCGCCGGGTTGCCGGTTGTGATCGTCAGCCCGACTGCTCCAGTTGGTGAGGGCGACTTCAAGCCAACTCCGACGGGCAAGATCATCAAGGATTTCTTAGCCGGCAAGATGCCGGCGTATCTCGAAACCGGGTTGAATCTCGTTGACGTCCGCGACGTGGCGCGAGGGCATTGGCTTGCAGCGGAGCACGCAGGTCGGGGCGAACGCTATCTCCTCGGCAGTGAGAATCTGAGCCTTCACCAGATCTTGGAACGGCTCGCGCGCATTTCGGGGCGCAAGGCACCTCGATTGCGCCTGCCCTATTCCGTCGCTTGGACTGCCGGGGCTGCCTGCGAGGCTTGGTCGAGGCTGACGGGGAAGGCTCCGGCCATTCCCCTCGATAGTGTCCGAATGGCGCGCTACGCGATGTTCGCGGACTGCTCCAAAGCGAGACGGGAACTCGGATTTGATCCCGGGCCAGTCGATTCGGCGCTGGCGCGCGCCGTCAACTGGTTCACGCAGAGAGGACGTAGCTAGGCCTCAGCTCGAAGAGGCTGATCACGGCCGCTACTGTGAGAGCCGGCGTGGAATATAGTAACCGTTTTCGAATCGCTCGAAGAAATACGCGATACCGGGATGCGAAATCGGCGTCTGGAGAGTGTCCCTCTCAAGGTTGCGTTCCGCGACATAGGTTACGTGCTCGGCACCGTTGACCAGCACGCGGTACCAAGGCCGGTCCTTCGGTGGGGCGGATCGCGCCACCTGCCGGTACCATTCCTCACTGCCGCAGAACACCGGATCCACGTCATACACAACACCTCGGTAGTCGAAGAGCAAATGGTGTATCAATTCGCCGATCCCAAAGCGGGCCTGAGCGCAATCCTCGTCCACGTTTCTAAGCCTCAGGCGCCGTTTCTTGCACCGCACGGATCATCACGCCCTCCAGCGCCTTATTGAAGGAGCCTGGATCTTTCATCTCAGCGCCTTCGGCTAACAGTGCGTAGCCGTAAAGCAGTTCAGCGTATGATTTTAGCGCCGGATCAGTCTTGTCCTTCTCGAACCGCGCTCGAAGCCCTCGCAGGACCTCGTGAGAAGCGTTTACCTCCAAGATCCGCTTCTGCTTGGGGGCGTCGGGATCGGCCATCCTGAGCATTCGCTCCATCTGCGGGCTCATGTCGTCGTTGTCGATTGTCAGGCATGCCGGAGATGTCGTTAGCCGGCTCGAGAGGCGCACTTGCTTGACGCTCTCTTCAAGGAGTTTGCCGAGCAAGTTGAAGAGGTCGTTAAACTGCTGCTCCTGGTCCTTGCGTTTGGCCTTCTCGCCTTCCTCGCCCTCGGTTCCTTCGAGATCCACCTCGCCCTGCCCTGCAGATCGGAGGTTCTTGCCTTCGAACACCGACAGGCGATCGACCACGAACTCATCGATGGGATCCGTCAAGAAGAGAACCTCGTAGCCCTTTCGGTTGAAGCCTTCCATCAATGGTGAATTCTCCACGATCGAGCGTGATTCGCCCGTGATGTAGTAGATGGTGTCTTGGCCGTCCTTCATGCGGGAGACGTAGTCCTTCAATGTTGTCAGCCGTTCCGAGTCGGCAGAGGACTCGAAGAGCAGAAGAGGCACGATCCGATCCTGCTCATCGGCGCCGACTCCGACGCCTTCCTTCAACGCGATCCCAAACTGCTTCCAGAAGTCCAGATACTTCGCCTGGTCTTCACGGTATAGGTCGGAGAGCATGCCTAACACCTTCTTGGTGAGGAATTTCTGAATCCGTGCGAGGTGCCGGTTTTCCTGCAGTGTCTGGCGAGAAATATTGAGCGGCAGATCGGAGGAGTCCACAACGCCGCGAACGAATCTCAGGAATTCCGGCAGCACAGCATCGCACTTGTCCATGACCATTACACGCCGGGCATACAGTTGCAATCCGTACTTCGCGCCCCATGTGTGCAAGTCACGAGGACGTTCCGCAGGAATGAACAGGAGGGACTCGTACTCGGAAATCCCCTCGGCCTTGAAGCGCAGCCGGAGCATCGGGTCCTTCCAGTCAGATGCGATGTGCTTGTAGAACTCGTTGAACTCCTCGTCCTCGACTTCCGACTCCGGACGGGTCCAGATTGGTTTCATCGAGTTGAGTGTCTTGTCCTCGAAGACAATCGTCGATTTGCCGTCTGGCTTGACGATTCCCTTCTCGTCCCTATCCGGCTTTTCCATGCGGACCTTGTGGCGGATCGGATAGCCGATGAAGTTGGAGTACCGCTTAACGACACTGCTCAGTGTCCATTCGCGGGTGTAGTCCTCGATTCCCCCATCACGGTCAACGGGTTTCAGGTGCAACTTCACGCTGGTTCCGTGGCTTCGCTTCCTTCCCTCCGAAATCGTATAGGTCCCGCCGGCATCCGATTCCCAGTGGACTGCGGTCTTCGCTCCGGCCTTGAGCGTGTCGAGTTCGACCTTTTCGGCGACCATGAATGCCGAATAGAACCCCACCCCGAAACGACCGATCAGCTCCGGCATGGACTCCTTGCCGCCTTTTTTCCTGAGCCTCGCGATCTGTTCTTGGGTTCCAGACCGTGCGATCGATCCAATGTTGTCGATGACCTCCTTCCGGCCCATGCCGATGCCGTTGTCGTGGATCGTCAGGGTCCGCTTGTCGCTATCCGGCTCAAGGCGGATCTCGAGTTCTTCGCCAGCCTTCATCAATTCCGGATTGGTCAACGCGCTGAAACGCAACTTGTCGAGGGCGTCGGATGCGTTCGAGATGAGTTCGCGCAGGAAGATCTCCTTGTTTGTGTACAAGGAGTGAATCATCAAGTCCAGCAGCTGCTTCGTCTCTGCTTCGAACTTTCGTGTTTCACGTGAGATTGCCATGGTCAGTATTGGGTGACCTCTTCCGGCAGCGGAAGCGGTCTGGGAAGGTGATCCCCCTCTCTTTGAATTTATTGACTGCCAGCCCGGCCGTCAAGTGGCATCAGACGCCGTGACGGGTCATCTCGACCGCGTGTCCGATTCAGTGGTTCACGAGCGGGCAATCAGCTTGTCGCGCGGGTGGCCCCACGGCCCTCCACTGGACAAGGCGCTTGGAGAAGCCAACTGGAGCGCTGTTCGCCCTTGGCCATGCCCCATGGTCCGCGCAAGTAGGACGTATTGCTGCAACGGTTGCAAACCAGGATCCGCCTGAACGAAACCGGGAGGATTGACCGCTGGTCGTCTGCATCGAAGTGGGGACATGCGTAGTGCGAGGGCTCGTCAGCCTCGAATTTCTCCTTGAGTTTCTAAACAATGGCTTTGCCTGGCGTTTCAACTAGGTGGTAACGCTTCTTGTCTGCCATGCTGGGCACTATATCGCAGGTAAGTTCCAAGTAATCTTGACTTGGCGGCGAAGGACTGTCGCCTTAGGCATACTGCCAAACTGGCTTGAGTTCACGACATCAGGTTTACGGCCCGGGCATCTCGGTCCTTCGCCAAAACCTGAGGCCGGACGGGGCGCAATGAAACCCGGTACCGCAAGAGGACGATCGCCCACTATCCCTAGCTCTCATTGGCGCGCCCGCAGCACCCAGCGTCGCGCGCGGGCACGGGATCTTCGCCGAGAGAAACCGGATGCAATACAGTCATCTGGTCCGGATTCGGCCATGGTTTGACCTTCGTCGACGGAGGCTGGTAGGTTGGAAGCTTGACCGATGTTCAACGGCGAGGCGAAATTTCATGAGTAGACAAACCACCTTGAAGGGCAATCCGTTCCACTTGCAGGGCAACGCCTTGGCGGCCGGAAGCGCCGCGCCCGGATTCACACTTGTGGCGAACGACCTGAGTTCTGTTTCTCTAGCCGACACTGGCGGGGTGCGCATCATCAATGCAGTTCCATCGCTCGACACTCCGGTTTGCGACTTACAGATGAAACGGTTCAATGAAGAGGCGGCCGGCCTTGATGGCGTATCGGTCTACTGCGTCAGCTGCGACTTGCCGTTCGCGCAGAAGCGCTGGTGCGCCGAGTCCAATGCGGAAAACGTTACCGCACTCTCCGACTATAAGGACGGAAACTTCGGTGCGGCTTGGGGCACGATGATCAAGGAACTCAAGATCGAGTCACGGGCGGTCTTCGTCGTGAACGCGCACAACACTGTCGTGCATGCCGAATACGTGCCCGAGGTAGCGGATCATCCAGACTACGACGCCGCCCTTTCCGCGGCTCGTGGCGCGCTCTAGCGCGTTCGCTGCGACACTGAACTGCAGGCTACAGAAGCAGTTGTTGCTGTCAATTCGGTTTCCGGCAGTTCCCGCTTCTCGACGGGCAATGGATTTCCGGACTGTCGCAACGAGCGGGTCAGGCCGGGTCTGCGTCATCGCAAGCTGTTCCACTTGCGCCACGCCAGTAGCAGTAACCTTGGCGTTGAGTCGCATTGAGTCAACTGAAGTTCATCCAGTACCGACTCAGGGGTTTCACAAGTAATTGGAACTCTCGTCCAGTCGGCGGGCCCGTTCCACCGTCCGCGTGATCGTAGCCCACCTCGTGAAGCCTTGCTGGCGGCGCTCAACCGTCCAGTGATGGGCAATGGCCTAGGACGGTGCGACCTAGCGTCACAGGACAGCCTCTACACGTGACGAGCGAGCCCCCGTGATCGTCGCTCTCTTGCGTCCCTCGATTGCCTGCTAGGCAACACAGGGGGGCAAGTTGTCCGCGAAGAACCGGACCCAATTGTCACCCAGTACGGCGCGCACCTCCGTCTCTTTGTAGCCTCTCTGTGCGAGGATGTCCCCGAGGCGCTGAAGGTCTGCAATCGTGTGGAGGTCAACCGGGGTTTGCTCGGTGCCGAAGCCGCCGTCGAGATCACTTCCGATTCCGACATGGTCGACGTTTCCCAAGAGAGTGCAGATGTGGTCGACGTGGTGTGCGACGATCTCCAGGGTCGCCCGGTCGCGGCCCTCCTCACCGCGAACGTAACCGGGAAGAATCATCCATTCGTCCATCACGACGCCGATGACACCTCCCCGCTCTGCGATTCGTCGGATCTGGCCGTCGCTCATCTGCCGGTCGTGAGGCACGAGAGTGCGACAATTGCCGTGGCTCACGAAGACCGCGCCACCAAATGTTTCTAGGGCTTGATCTAGAGCCGTGTCTGCGGTATGGACCAAATCCAGAATCAGCCCCAGGCGATCGAATTCCACTAGCAATTCCCTGCCCTTGGCGGTGAGAGGACCGTCACCTCCAGTACCCATGGCGTACGCGCTCGGACCGTAGTGCGCCAAACAGGCAGTTCGCAATCCTTGCTCAAACCACCACGCTGCTTGGTCTGGATCGACGATTGGGTCACAGCCTTCCATGCTCAGGATGATCCCGATCGGAGATTTGAGGCTTGTATCGTTCCAAACTGCGAGCAGGTCATGCCGTGAGAGAACAAATCGGATACGGCCCTGCCTCTCCAACAACTGGTAGTAAGCGAGCTGACCCTGCGCCGCTGCGCACGCAATAGTTTGGTTTGCATAGTCGAGGTCCTCGCGCAGGATCACCTCGCCGCGACTGCGATCACCGATTTCTCCGATATCAGCCCTCAACTCGGGCAACTTGCGTGGCCGGGCCCTAGACAGCAAGGTGGCGAGACAGGCCCGCACGTTGGCTTGCCGCAATTCAGGCAGGCTGACGGTGCAGTTTCCTCGGGAGGCTCCTCGGAGACCGCTTTCGCGTGCTCGGAGTTCGTCAAGGTCAAGCAGTTGATCGCGATCAAACGAGAGGGCGTTCCACGCGATGTCGAGATGAGCGTCTAGGATCGGCCGCATAGAGACTTCTACATTAGCTTAGGGATCGATTGCCACCATTCGCGCAGTGCATCACCGAGCCTTTTTGCGACTTCTCGATTGGCCTCCGCGACGTTCCGAGTCTCGTCGAACCCGTTCGCAAAGTCGTATAGCTCCACTCCGGTACCATCGGTGTTCATGAGCAGCTTCCAGTCCTTATCGCGGATAGCCAGGGCCGGGCTGCGATCCGACTCAAGGCCTGGCCGGAGATAGCTGGGATCTCTGCCGTACTCCCAGAACATCGGGCGATCCCGCACCGGCCGCTCACCGCGGAACGCCGCGCTCATGTCCACTCCGTCAAATGACGCGTTCGGAAGAGGCACGCCAGCTAAGCGGCAGAAAGTCGGGAAGAAGTCGACAGAGTTGACGACTGTGTCGGTATTGGTCATGCCGGCCGGCGCCTGGCCCACCCAACGCACAAGCAATGGTTCGCGAATGCCACCTTCGTAGAGGCTCCACTTGCGTCCACGCAGGCCGTTTGTCTTTCCGGGTGGATCGTATCCTTCGTCGTAATAGCGCTTCCAGGCAGTCGGGCCATTGTCGGCCGCCAGCACGACGAGTGTCTCTTCCGCGAGACCGAGTCTGTCGATCTCGTCAAACAGCCGGCCCAGTTGGCGGTCCATTTCATCGATCACGGCAAAGTACTGCTGACGGTAGGGATTGGAGGAGAACCTGTCGAATCTTGCCAGAAGGGCAGGCTTGGGAAAGTAGCGGTCATGCACGTCGTTCAGCCACACGTGCAAATAGAACGGCGTTTCTTGGTTCCGCTGGATGAAATCGACCGCTCGGTTGACATAGATTTCGGTCATTTCGTGTTTCTCGACGTCGGTGACAGCCCCGTGCCCGAGATCCTTGCTCTGCCGTGAGAGCCCGCCCGGGGGGAGAATCCGATCTCCCAGCCCCTCGAATGACACGAGCGACTCGTCAAACCCGTACGCCTGCGGCAACGGAGCGTCGTCCACGTCGCGGCCACCGCCCATGTGCCACTTTCCGAAGTGGGCGGTAGCGTAACCCGAATCCCGGAACGCTCGCGCCAGAGATGGTGCAGATGGATCGAGGAAATCCCGCATGCCACGCTCGCGATTGCGCTTGCGGGAATTGAGGAAAGAGTGAATCATGTGACGGGCCGGGTACTGGCCTGTCGTGATGGCGACGCGAGATGGGGAGCAGATCGGCGAGGCTACGTAGAACTGCTCGAACCGAATGCCTTGCGCGGCAAGTCGATCGATGTTGGCGGTACGGATGTCATTGTTGCCATAGCAACTCAGGTCACCGATCCCCATGTCGTCAATGAATACGAAGACGAAATTCGGACGGTCAGAAGCGTTTAGCGCTGCTGCCAAGACAAGGGCCGCGAGAGTTCGAAACAGCATGATTGGGATCTGGACAGTTGCCGAGGGTCAGATATTGCAGAATCCGCATGATACCCCGCCCGCCTGATCGGTTTCACGGTGACACCCAGAAGCGCCTTGTGAGGTCCCGACCAACATACCGGGCGCAGCCTGTTGCACGACGGCCGCTGGCCGGAACCGCCATCGATCGAGGCCCTGGCAGCCGCTGATGGCGTCACCGCCTGGCACCCGCTTGGAGTCCAGGCATCGATAGTCGGGGCCAACTTATCGGCGGTCGTCGGCGATCGGCAACCTGCCCCTGGATCCTGACGATTCTCTCCAGCGGGGTGAACGCCGTAGTGCGGCCCTTATACCGGTACCCCTCTCGGCTTCGAATCCGTCGTAACATCTAGACTTGGGGCAGGCGCGGGCAACCACGCTGGTTGCGCCGCCTCGTTCCCAGAGGGTCCGAACCAATGAAATCACACCGTCCGCTCCTGATCCGCCTGAGCTTCTATTGCATCGCGTCAATACTGATGAACGGGGTGTCCAGCGCTGCGGTTTCTGTGCTGGGGGTGATGGAGCACGAACTCGACCGCTCCGTCAAGAAGCTGGCCCAACAGCCGACACCGCTGTATTTCCTCAGCTACGAGATCACCGAGGAGAAGAGTTCCTACGTGCGAGCGTCATTCGGAACCATCTCTGCCAGCTCTGACAGCGAGCGCCGTCTGCTTGATATCGATCTCCGGGTCGGCGACTACAGCCTCGACAACACCCACCCGATTCGCGAGCGGTTCGGATCAGGTTCGAGGCGGTTCTCTCAACTGGAAATCCCGGTTTCGGGCATCGATGCCCTTCGAAACATCCTTTGGTACCAGACCGACAGGAAATTCAAGGATGCAATCGAGCGGCTCACCATGGTCAAGGCGAACGTCCAGGTGAAAGTCAAGGAAGAGGACCGGGCCGCCGACTTTTCGGCCGAATCCCCTGAGCAAGCTCTTGAGGACCCCCATTCCCTCTCGCTTGACCGATCGATCTGGGAAGACAAGTTGAAGCAGTACACCTCTCCGTTCTCCCAATCCAGCCACATCTACGCGGCTGACGCTGCGTTGTCGGCCTCAGTCGTAACGCGGTGGTACGTAAACAGCGATGGGAGCAAGATCCGCACTGCCGAATCTCGCGCGAGGTTGATGATCTCTGCGTTGACCAAAGCCGAAGACGGGATGGAGCTACCGCGTTACGAATCTTTCTTCTCGTTCGACTTGAACGGCCTGCCTGACGACAGCGAAGTGATGGAGAAAGTTCATGCCATGATTCGCGACTTGGAAGCGTTGCGAGTTGCTCCCATCGCAGACCCCTATACCGGTCCGGCAATCCTCTCTGGCCGGGCTAGCGGTGTCTTCTTCCACGAGATCTTGGGACACAGGGTAGAGGGACACAGGCAAAAGAGCGAGCAGGATTCCCAGACCTTCAAGAAAATGCTCGGCCAGCGGGTGCTTCCAGAGACCTTTACCGTGGTCTTCGATCCGACCGTGAGGCGGATTGGGCCGACCGACCTTGCGGGCTCGTACCGATTCGACAACCAAGGCGTCAAGGCGCAGCGGGTTGCAGTAATCGAGGACGGCACGTTGAGGCGGTTCCTCATGTCACGCACTCCCATCGACGGTTTCTCGCAGTCCAACGGACACGGACGCAAACAGGCTGGCTACGCCCCTGTCTCGCGTCAGTCCAACCTGTTTGTGGAGGTCAGCAAACCCCACTCGCGTGAAGCCCTGAAGGCGATGTTGATTGAGCGTTTGAACGCGGAGAACAAGGAATTCGGACTGTTCTTCGAAGACATTCAAGGCGGGTTCACGACGACGGGCCGAATGCTGCCGAACGCTTTCAATGTGCTTCCAATCATGGTCTATCGAATCTACGCGGATGGCCGGGAAGAGTTGGTGCGTGGCGTGGACCTCATCGGCACTCCGCTAACGACCTTCAGTAAGGTTGCCGCAGCTAGCGACCAGATTGAGGTATTCAACGGCACTTGTGGCGCGGAGTCCGGAGGCGTGCCGGTGTCGGCCGCCTCGCCCGCGGTCCTTGTCTCGCAGATCGAGGTCCAAAAGAAGGAGAAGTCCATTGAGCGGCTCCCCCTGCTTCCCGCCCCGCCCGGCGCTCCGCACTCGTTGCGAGTCGCCGCCGAGGGAGGTGCCCGGTGATGCGGATTCGGATGAGCGTCCTCCCGCTGCTAGTCCTGCTCTGGTGGCTCCCTGCGCAAGCCCAGGAGACCGTCCTATTGAAGGCAATGGGTGATGAGATGACGCGCGCGATGGAAGACCTGCAACTTGGCGGCATGGACAAGCCCTATTTCGTGTCATACACCGTCTTGGAGTCGACCAGTTCCCGGGCTTCCGCCGTGCTCGGAGCAATTGCGAGTCGTCGCGAAGGCTCGAGCAGGCTCTTGGCTGTAGAGGTTAGGGTCGGCGACAAGGATCTGGACAACACCAACTTCTCGACCCGTCCGGACTTCGGATCGGCACTCGCTTCGGCCGCATTCCCGAGCCTGCTTCCGCTGGAAGACGACTACCACGAACTCAGGCGCAAGATTTGGCTCGCGACCGACAGCGCTTACAAGCAAGCTCTGGACCATCTCTCCAAGAAGCGTGCAGCTCTCCAAAACACGACCCGCGTCGAAGAGGTTCCCGACTTTAGCGAGCAGGAGCCGTACAAATACTCTGACGATCGGTCCGTTTCAAGACCCGATCCCCAGGCAGTGGAGACTCTGGCTCTCGACGTCTCAAAGGCTTTCGACGGAATGCCGCACGTCTTCGTCTCCGAAGTCCGGGCCGAAATGCAGCTCGAGCGTCTCACATACCTGAACAGCGAAGGGTCATCGTTCACCCGACTGGACCCTTCAGCCTCGGTTCGCATTCTTGCCGGAACGCAAGCCGAAGACGGCACAGCACTGGAGGATTCCATCAGCGCGTACGGACGATCCTGGGACGAACTCCCAGACACTGAAACCCTGAAAAGCCGGGCGCAGAGGCTCTCCGAGAGATTGCGGGAATTGCGAGCAGCCAACTATCTGGACCGCTATTCCGGACCGGTGCTTTTCGAGAGGCAGGCTGCAGCGGCAATCGTACGGAGAGTACTGCTGCCCAGACTGCTTGCGACGAAGGCTCCTGTTGTCGATGACCCGCGGTCCTCACGGTCGGCCGGCCGCGGGGGAAATCCGTTCCTGGACAAGTTGGGTGCACGGGTCCTGCCAAGGTTTCTGGGCGTCGTGAACGACCCGACTCTAGAGCAACACGATCAGACGCCTCTGCTCGGGGGCTACCCTGTGGATGACGAGGGGGTGCCAGCCCGAGAGACCGTGCTGGTACAGCGGGGCATCCTCAAGACGCTGCTGGCCACACGAAATCCCGTGCCGGGCGTGCCTGCTAGCACTGCGAGTCGAAGGTCGGCGGGACCGGGGCCGTCCAATGTGCTCATCGTTCCACAACAAGGCCTCGAAGCGGACGAACTCCGGAGTGAACTCCTGGCCTTGGTTCAGGAACGGGATCTCGAATTCGGAATCCTGGTGCGCCATATCGGCAGTCCCCAGGGACGGATTCCCTCAGCGAGGCGGGGCTCGCGAGGGCCTGGCGGCCAGGGGCTGGTTGGCCCCGTCGTCGCCTACAGGATTTTCCCGGACGGTCGGGAGGAGTTGATCCGGCAGGCCGACCTGGTCGGCGTGACCGAGTCCAGTTTCCGGGACATAGTCGCGGCCTCTAATGACACCTTTGTCTACACCACGACTTTCGTGGCTGGAAGCAGTTCGTTCTCTGGACTCACCAGCCTCAGACGGTCTTCCATGACATCCTTGGTGGTCCCGTCGCTGCTGTTTGAAGACCTCACGCTTCGGAGGCCGCGAGGCAACATTCCCCGGCCACCGGTATTGCCGCATCCGCTGGCGGGCCCCTAGCTCAGCGGTCCGGTGCCCAGCGGAGCGCCAACGCACATCCATGGGTCGAGCCCCTTGTTGGAGGGTCGCCCGAACCTGAACCAAGCCTGAAGGGGTTGCGCCCGACGATGCATTATCGGCGAACGGTGTCCCTTTCTCTCGAAGGTGGCCGTTGAGCCTTGCCAGCTGCATCGTGCCAGCGCCTTTGCTCGGCCCCAGAGTCCTCAAGTGGCCGGCAAGTGAATCGGGCCTCGTGGCTGACGTGCTCGGGAGTGTGGGCCTGAGCCACGGCACCCGGATTTGTTTCGTGGCAAGCCGCCACGCGCCAAGACTGCCCCTTGCATAGGACAGGCCAGACGCAATGTACAATGCCAATCCATGAACCACTCACCGCCCGCTCCGTATGCTGCCCGGCTTGATGTGGATTACCCGGAGGCACTCAACCGCCTCACAACGTGCTTCCGCCTGGTGATGGCTATACCGATCGTCGTCATTGCCCGGCTGATATTCTCACCCGAGATTGAATTAAACAATGGGGATGCGGAGCAGACCGCGATTCTCGTATGGGGGGTGGCAGGTGGCGGGTCCCTCCCGCTGGCCACTGCGCTCATGATCATCTTCCGCCGCCGGTATCCCCGATGGTGGTTCGACTTTGCGCGTGAAGGAGCGCGTTTTGGGGGCCGTGTCTATGCCTACCTTGTCCTGGTCACTGACCAGTATCCGTCGACCGTCGATGAGCAAGCGGTGCATCTCGAGATTGACTATCCAATCGTTGAGCGGGACCTCAATCGTTGGCTTCCGTTGATCAAATGGATACTGGCGTTACCGCACTACATAGTGCTCTTGTTTCTTTACCTGCTGACTGTACCGGTGCTCGTTATCGCTTGGTTCTCGATCCTGATCACGGGGCGGTATCCGCGTGTGCTGTTCGACTTCGTTGTGGGAGTTTGGCGCTGGACACTGCGGGTCGGTGCTTATGTCGCCTTGCTAGTGACCGACGAGTACCCGCCGTTCGCACTTGACTAGGCCCCAAGAAACAAGATCTCTGGACGGCTCGGGAAACCCGGTCCGGATGGTGATCCCGCGGCCAAGGACTTGAAGGCGGGTGCGAACTATTGCCGATGGCCAGGCTTGGCCCCGCGGTTCGAGGATGGAAGTACTTGGCCAGCCTTGCGGCAGCGCGCTGTTTCCCGCCAAGGTTTCGGTGGATTCCGCTGACCGGTCCGTGCTTGTGTCACTCTCCAGAACTCCATGGAGTACCATGCTAAAGGCTCTCGGAAGCGGGGGAACCGAGTCGACCACTATGAACCGTAGGAACTTGCTGACTGCGGCCGCGGCAACAGCGGCGTCTTACAGGAGAATCCAGGGCGCCAATGACCGGCTCAGCCTGGGCATCATTGGGACGGGGAATCGCGGCGGCCAGATCTGGGAGCAGGCCATCGCGATGGACGACGCCCAGCCTGTCGCGGCGTGTGACGTCTACGAGCCTCATCTTGAGAAGGCCCTCAGCACGGCAGGCGGCCAGGCGAAGGCATACCGGGACTTCAGGGATCTCCTAGAGCACAGGCCCATGGACGCGGTCTTGATCGCAACTCCCGACCACTGGCATGCAATTCAAACCATCATGGCCTGCCGGTCGGGCCTTGATGTCTACGTGGAAAAACCGCTTTCCCTCACCGTCGAGGAGGGCCGCAAAATGACCGAGGCGGCTCGCAAGTACGACCGCGTGGTGCAAACCGGCAGTCAGCAACGCTCCGGTCCGCACTACATTGAAGCGATGCAATTGGTCCGTGAAGGTGAAATTGGCGCAGTGCACCACGTAGAGGCCGGCATGGAACGCAACTCGATGCCTGGATTCGGAACTCCGGACGATACGGATCCACCTGCAGACTTCAACTACGACATGTGGCTTGGACCCGCTACCGAGCGTGCCTACAATCCCTTGCGGAGCCACTATCACTTCAGGTGGTTCTGGGACTACTCCGGGGGGCAGATGACGAACTGGGGCGCCCACAACATCGACATCGCCAGATGGGGCCTCGGCGTGGAAGCGCCGAAAGTTGTTTCGGGATGTGGCGGGCGGTACGCGATCCGGGACAACGGAGAGACGCCGGATGTGCAAGAGGTGCTCTACGAGCTTGATTCCGGGGTCTTGAAATGGTCGGTCCGCGAACTCAACGGTACCCGGGGCTCCTACCTGGTCTTCCACGGCACCAAGGGCGATCTCGAGGTCACTCGCAGGGGCCATTCGATCAGAGGCCAGCAATGGCAGCGGAAAGAACCGCTGATGGCCGAGAATCGCGAGTCCTTCCCGGAGGGCGCCCAGCGGAGCTTGAACGCCCATCACATGCGGGACTTTCTTGACTGCGTCAGGAGCCGTGAGCGTCCGAACGCGGACGTCGAGATCGGTCATCGCACCGCTGTTTTCTGCCACTTGGGCAACATCGCGACAAGGCTCACGCGCTCGATTCAATGGGATGCAGCCACCGAATCCATTCCCTCCGATGACGAGGCGAACGGATGGCTCTCGAAACCCTATAGAGCCCCTTGGACCCTGGATCTGTGACCCCCTCCCCAGCGCGCCGGGCCGTTACCACGGCAGCAAGTGGCCGACTTGCTGGTAGAAAGCGATCCCCGAGATTCCCAGGAAGAACACGAAGCAAGCAACCTGGCTGGCCTGCATTAGAAGCGGAGGCCTCAGAGGTTCAGGAAGCAGTTTCCGGTTGACGTAGAGGGCGTGCAGGGCGGTAGCGCTCAATCCCAGGTTCCGCAAGGCCCCTGTCACGACAGCCAAGAACAATGGATTCGGCGTCAATCGCAAAGCGATTAGGCCCCACAGGAAATAGAGGCCCATGATCGAGTAGTAGATGTACTTCACTTGGTTGCCGTCCATGTGGCGTACATGCCGGCTGCCCGTCCAGATCAACTCAGTCCACCGGCGGACGATGTTGTCAATGTCTGAAATCTGACCAGGCGCCAGTACGATGAAGCCGCAAAGCAGCGTCAGGAACCAGAACACCTCGCCATACTGGTCTGCAATCCCGCGGGCCGTCATCGCCGCAGCCGCATGACCCTGGACATCGGCCCCGGCGACGTATTCGAGAGAGAGCATCGAAGGCAGCGCCATTCCGATTACGCAGGCGCCCAGCCAGATGCCTAGCTGGTCCCTCAGCAGGTGCCGCATCCAACCCTTCCAGCGCCGCAGTGACTCGGTGCTGATCGGGAAAACCTTGCCGACATGAGCCAGTTCAACCCGCTTGCCGCCAACCATGCTGGGGATCGCGCCAACTAACGGGCCCATCCCCCAGCCTTTGTCACGGGCGTAGTTCGAAAAGCTGGTATTGGAAATCCCGCCCATTCCGGCGATCGCGGCGAAGGCTGCAAGGGTCGGCCAGTCGACTTCCTGGTCGGGAAACGATCCAACGCGCAGGAATCCCGTGAAAACGGCTACCCAAGTGTCCCAGCTGACGAGGAACAGACACACGAAACCGAGGTACCCCAAGACCAGGAAGATCTTGGTAACCATGATCTTTTCGACAGTGTTGTAGATCTTCCCACCGAAGATCAGCGGAATGAACGCAATGGAAAACACGCCATAGGAAACCCACCTCAACACATCCTCGTGCTCTGGTCCAGGCAATTGCCCGAGAAAGGCCGCGACCAAGGGAACGGCCGCGTTTGATGCCAAGTAGGGCCAGATCCCGCCGAGGTCAAGCAGCAGGTAGAAGAACACCCAGAACACCGGGCCCGGAGACATTCGGAAGAAGCCAACGAGAATCGGCTCCCCGGTATAGAGCGTGTACCGCATCATGCAGAGGTTGTGACTCACCTGCAGCAGAATGCTGATCGCGGCGATCCACATCAATTGGCCGCCGTACCGAGCAGTGACGATGGGGCCGAAGAGCCATTCCCCACCACCGATGGCACTGCCAGCGAGCAACAGTCCCGGACCGATCAGGAGCCTCCATTGGCGGCGGGAGAATTCCGGTGCCGGCGGAAGGTCCGCTGATTCCCAATGCGGGAAAAAGCGGCCGGCACGCGAGCGGACCTCCCCAGAGTCGTCTTTGACCATGGCGAAGATCATACCGAAGGGGCACGGACTTGGCGCTGGTAACAGCCGGATTTATCGAACTAGCGCGCCAATTGTACTGCGATCGCTGACTCGCTCAATTTGGACGTCAACCAATTCGCCAGGCCTCACTTCGGCCCCCGGCAGGGTTACCTCAATGAAATTGTCGGTAAGAGCCCTGGCCCCGGTCTCGCCGGAAAACAATGCGACTGCCGACACCCTCATGCCAAGCAGGCGTCGACGAAATGCCAGGTTCTTCTTCTCGATAAGCTCCCGCAGAACTCGATTACGCTGGCGTTTGATTGCCTTGGGGAGGTGGCCGCCAAGACTGGCAGCCTGTGTTCCATCCCTGGAGGAGTAGGAGAACACATGCAGGTAAGTGAACGGCATCCGCTCTACGAACGATCGAGTCTCCTCAAACTCGGAATCCGTCTCGCCAGGAAACCCGACCATGACATCCGCCCCAATCGCGGCAGCGGGCAGGAGCCGGCTCGCCAATGCAACACGGCCCTCGTAGTGTCGGACTCGGTAACGCCGGCGCATTCTCCTAAGGACTGCATCCGAGCCCGATTGCAATGGCATGTGGACATGCCTGGCAATCCGTCCTGACGAGGCCATCAGGCCGAGGAGCCGTTCGCTCCAGTCCATCGGCTCGATCGAACTCAATCGAATTCTGCGCACGGATGTCTCGGCGAGCAATGCCTCGATCAATTGAGGGAAACGAGGCCTCCCATCAAGGTCCCGGCCCCACCGGCCCAAATTGATTCCCGTCAGCACGACTTCCGGGTACGACCGCTCCAATCTGCGCACGTCGCGGATCACGGCTTCCGTCGCCGCGCTGCGACCTTTGCCCCGCACCGAAGGAATCACGCAGAAGGAGCAGCGATTGTCGCAGCCATCCTGAACCTTGACGTTAGGCCGGCTGCGTCCGATCGGATCACCGGCTGGGATTGAGGCGAGCCCGGAGTGCTGCGTGAGATCCCCGACTAGCGTGCCGCCGGCTTGGATTCCTCCGTGATAGCTCAGCGGCTGCGGTCCGGCACCGTCTATTTGCACCAAGTCCGGGGCGACAACCTGACCGATCTTGTGCTTGTGCGAGTTGCCAACGACCCACTTGACGCCGCCAAGGAGGGACAACTCCTCGGGCCGGCGTTGCGCGTAGCAGCCGGTTACCAGGATTTCGGCTGCGGGGTTCTCGCGATGAATCCGGTTGATCGACTGGCGCGCATCCCTGTCAGCCTCGGCCGTTACCGTGCAAGTGTTAACAACCACTAGGTCGGAATCTTTCGGGTTGCCCTCAAGCTGCAGGCCGCGCCTGGCCAGTTCGGCGGCGATGGCTGCGCCATCAGCCTGGGTGGCGCGGCACCCGAAGTTCTTGATGCTGAACGAGCGCGGCACGGAAACCCTCATTGAAGCACGAGCAGCCTCCAGGCTAGAGACGCACGCGAGCCCATTTCTTGCCGAACTTGACGACCAACTCCGACACTCCGTCGGGCACCGCGTAGCTCATCTCCCGGTGCTTGACTCCGTTCACGCTCACGGCATTTTCCCGGAGCTTGCGGTTCGCCTCGGCTCCCGAATTGGCCAGCCCGATTGCTCGCAGCAGCTTGTCTATCCGCAGCACGTCAAGTCCGCGCATCTCCTGGGGGATGTCCATTTCCGGCATGTCGTCCGGGACTTCCTTGTTTTGGACCACGCGGCGGAAGGCGCCCCCTCCACGAAGTGCCGCTCTCTCGCTGTGAAAGTCTTTGACGATCCGGTCGGCGAGGGCGTGCTTGACTTCCATTGGATGCTTTGCGCCCTCGGCAACATCTCGCTTGAGCTGGTCGATCTCCTTGATCGACAGGTCCGTCAGCAACTCGTAGTACCGGAACATCAAGGCATCGGACACCTGCATGACCTTGCGGTACATGATCTCCGCGGGTTCGTTGATCCCGATGTAGTTGTCGAGGGATTTCGACATCTTCTGGACTCCGTCCAGGCCTTCGAGGATCGGCATCGTGGCGACCACCTGGCGCGCCTGCCCTTGATCAGCTTGCAGCTCGCGACCGAGCAGCAGGTTGAATTTCTGGTCCGTTCCTCCTAGTTCTACGTCCGCGCGCAAGGCTACCGAATCCTGCGCCTGGGTGAGCGGGTACAGGAACTCGTGCAACGAGATTGGCTTTCCCTGCTTGTAGCGCTTGCTGAAATCCTCCCGTTCGAGCAGTTGGGCGACGGTCGCGCTCGAACAGAGTTTGATCATTCCGAGCGTTCCCAGCTCGAGCAACCACTCGCTGTTGAAACGAATCTCCGTCTTGTCCCGATCAAGGACCTTAAACACTTGCTGCTTGTAGGTTTCGGCGTTCTCGAGAATCTGCTCCCGAGTCATCCGGGGTCGTGTGCTGTTCCGGCCGCTGGGGTCGCCGATGAGGCCTGTCACGTCGCCGATCAGGAAAATCGCAGTGTGCCCAAGGTCCTGGAAATGCTTCATCTTGCGAATAAGCACCGTATGTCCCAGGTGCAGGTCCGAGGCCGTGGGGTCGAATCCTGCTTTGACCCGCAGGGGACGCCCATCCTTGGTGCAGTCCTTGAGCTTCGCTCCAAGTTCCTCCTCGGAGATAACCTCCGCGCAGCCCTTGCGGAGGTACTCGATCTGCTGCTCGATGGTCATGGCGTTGGCAACACGCGCCGTCCATCGATACGGTACTTGCCGCTAAGGACCGAACGAATTGCCTCCGTGTAGATGCGATGCTCCTCCCTCAGGATTCGCGCTGCCAAAGCCCCCTCGTCGTCCGAATCGAGCACCGGCACGGTGGCCTGCGCGATGATCGGCCCGGCGTCCAGCTTCTCATCCACAAAATGCACGGTGCAACCGGAGTGCTTCACGCCGTGCTCGAGAGCTTGCAGCTGGGCCTCAAGCCCGGGGAATGCTGGCAGCAGCGACGGATGGATATTGAGGATTCTCTGCGGGAACTCCCCCACGAAGTACGCGCTCAGCAGGCGCATGAATCCGGCTAGGCACACCAGGTCCACCCTTTCCGCCCGGAGCTTCTCGACCACGAGACGGTCGTACGCTTCCCGCTCCATGGCCCGAGAGCGAACGCAATCAGCCCTGAGCCCTCGCTGCTGGGCCCGTCGCAGACCCTCGGCGTTCGGGTTGTTGCTGATGACGATGGCGATCTCGGCGTCGAGCTCACCCGCGGCAATGCTATCAGCAATCGCTTCGAAGTTCGATCCGCGCCCCGAGATTAGGATGCCAAGCCGATTCATGCCGTGTACACCACGCCGTCGCTTCCCTGCTCCACCGAGCCAATCACGCAGGCTTCTTCGCCCGCTTCTGCTAGAGCCCTCACAGCCAAGCATCCTGTTCCGGCCGGGACGCAGGCGACCATGCCGATCCCCATGTTAAACGTGCGTCGCATCTCCGAGTCGGAAAGGTCGCCGATTTCCTGAAGCAGGTGAAAGACAGCCGGAACCTCCCAGGTTCCGGTCACGATTCGGGCCCGCATCCCATCAGGAAGCATTCGCGGGACGTTGTCTGTAATCCCGCCGCCTGTGATGTGGGCGGCTGCTTGTAGCCAGCCCTCACCGTCGAGAGTACGCAAGTGCTTCAGGTAGCTCCTATGCACGGCGAGCAATTCTTCGCCCACAGTCGTGCCCAAGACTTCTAGCTCTTGGTCGAGCCGGAAACCGGCCACGTCGAAGAAGACCTTCCGCGCGAGCGAGTAACCGTTGGTATGCAGACCGCTCGAGGACAGGCCTATCAATTCACTGCCCGCCTTGACTCTCGACCCAAGCAGCAGCTGGTCCCGTTCGGTCGCTCCGACGATGAAGCCCGCAAGGTCGTACTCGCCTTCGGCGTAAAGGCCCGGCATCTCGGCGGTCTCGCCACCGATCAGAGCAACGCCATTCTGGCGGCACGCGAGGCTGATCCCGCTCACCACCTGGCCAGCGACCTCCGGGTCGAGCCGACCGACGGAAAAATAGTCCAAGAAGAACAGCGGGGAGGCACCTTGGACGGCAATATCGTTGACGCAGTGGTTGACCAGACACTGGCCCACAGTATCGTGGCGGTTCGCGGCGAATGCGATCTTCAGCTTTGTTCCCACTCCGTCGGCGGAGCTGACAAGGACCGGATCCGCCAGACCCTTCCCAGCAAGGGAGTACACCGCGCCGAATGACCCTATACCGGTGAGCACGTTGCCGTCAAACGTCCGACGGGCAAGATCCCGGATACGATCCGTGGCGGCGACAGCCGCATCGATATCGACACCGGCGTCGGCGTAAGTCAGGGGCTTCTCCGCCATCGGAAGATTCCCATTATCGCAGTAGCGGGCGGGTTAGAATGGGCAGTCCCGCATGCCAGAGAATCTCCTGTTTGAATTGCGCGGCGGCGTCGCCGTGCTCACCTTCAACCGACCCGAACGCAACAACGCGCTGACACCGGCAATGCGGGATCACAACTTCGATCTCCTGGAGCAGTGTCGCGACGACTCGGCGGTGCGAGCCATCGTGCTGACAGGTGCCGGGAAATCTTTCAGCGTTGGGGCCGACGTGGCAGGGCTCAAGGCTTCGGGACCTCAGACTGTTGAGAGAATCCTGCAGCCAAGTCGTCCGGTCCATTACGCACTGTCGATCCCGAAACCGCTCATAGCGGCAATCAATGGCGGTTGCGCCGGAGTGTCTCTTGTCCACGCGTTGTGCTGCGATGTCCGCTTCGCGGCTTCGGGCGCCAAGTTGACGACTGCATTTGCTCGCAGAGGTCTGGTTGCCGAATACGGAGTCTCATGGCTCTTGCCGCGCTTGGTCGGTCAGGCCAGAGCCCTCGACCTATTGCTTTCAGCGCGTGTTATCCAAGCCGAGGAGGCCGAGCGAATGGGCTTGGTGAATGCCGTTTTCCCTCCCGCTGAACTGCTCGACAAGGCGGTGGCCTATGCGAGCGACCTCGCGCAGAGCTGTTCGCCGGCATCAATGGCAGCAATCAAGCGCCAAGTCTATGGGGACCTTGAATGCGGTATCGATGAGGCGAGCGCCAGAGCACTGGAGGAAATGGTCGAGTCCTTCCGAAGACCCGATGTCAAGGAGGGGGCGGCCAGCTTCCTTGAACGCCGGAAGCCGGAATTCGAGCCCCTCTCTCCTAGCTGGCAATCATAGTGCCGGACACTGATCCAGCATGCTCGCGGATCGCTTCAAGACATGGATGAGCCCCTGTGACAGTCGACAACCCTCAACAGCCCATCGAGCATTGCCTGAATGCGATTCGGGACACGTTTGACTGTTGGGTCCGCACCGGCAAGGCCGCGGGAATGGAACGTCGGCACAAGCGTCTCGCCGAACTGATGCTCGCGCGAATTGACATGCCATCGACAGCCCGCGTGCTGGATGTTGGCTGTGGTGACGGGTGGGTTGCGCGACTTCTGGCCGATCAGCTTGAGGCCGGCGCTTTCGTCGGGATCGACATCTCGGACGAGATGATCCGAACTGCTCGACGCACTTGCGATCACTTGGACAACGCCCTGTTCGCCCCGGCGCCAGCCGAGCGAGTCCCGTGGGCCGAGGATTACTTCACTCATGTTCTGAGCATTGAGTCCGCATACTACTGGCCAGACATCAGTTTGGCTTCGAAAGAGATTTATCGAGTCACGGCCTACGGTGGGTCATTTCACGTCCTGATCAACTACTACTCCGAGAACCCGTTCTCGGAAGGATGGGACACAGAGGCGGGTCTGGCGATGCACCGGCTCAGTCGCGACGAGTGGGCCGGAGTGTTTCGCGAGTCGGGCTTCCACGATGTCTCGACCACGCAGATTCCCGACGATTCCCAGATCTCGCCGGACAAGTCGCCGGAGGAGCGCGCTACTCGCGAAGGACTGCAGCGGCTGGGCGCTCTCTATATCACCGGACGGAAGCCCGCACTGCCTCCAACGGGCGGGCCGGCGCCCGGTCCATTCCACGTGATTCGCTAGCGAATCTCCGGCAGGGACTCGTCCGTGCTGCGCTACAGTGGAGCGGTGCGCTGGGTCGCGGCAGGACTGGCCATTGCCTGGCTTGTTGGTTGCGGCCTTTCCGAGACAGAGTCGGACACGCCGGAAATCGACTACCGTGCGATGGTTGACGATTACGTACCTGTGAAACTTGAGGCCGATCTGAGTGGCCTGACAGACAATCAACGTGCGATGCTGCCGCTCTTGGTGTCGGCCGCGCGGGTGATGGACAGCCTGTTCTGGCAGCAGGCGTACGGCGACAAGAATCAACTGCTGGACGGGATTGACGATCTGGACGCTCGCCGGTTCGCCGAAATCAACTATGGACCATGGGACCGCCTGGGGGACAATCGTCCCTTTCTGCCCGGAATTGGTCCCAAACCGCCCGGGGCCAATTACTATCCCGCGGACCTCACGAAGGAAGAATTGGAACAGGCTGCCGCCTCCGAACCAGGTCTCACCAGCCAATATACCCTCGTGCGACGAGACGACAGCCGCGATCTGATCGCAGTTCCCTACAACAAGGCATTTGCGAATGAACTCTCCAAGGCCGCGTCGCTACTCCGCCAGGCAGCAGAGTTGGCTGAAGATCCCGGGTTTCGACGCTACCTCGGGATGCGTGCGACGGCACTTGAGACCAACGTCTACCAGCAAAGCGATTTCGCGTGGATGGACATGCGGGACAACGTGCTGGACCTGGTGATCGGTCCGATCGAGTCCTACGAAGACAAGTTGATGGGCACGAAGACGGCTTTCGAGGCTTATGTCCTTGTGAAGGACAGGGACTGGAGCGCCCGGCTGGAGCGGTACTCAGCCATGCTTCCAATGCTTCAGGACGGTTTGCCTGTTCCGGCCGAGTACAAGGCTGAGGACCCCGGAGGCGAATCTCAGCTCAACGCATACGATGTGCTGTTTTACGCGGGAGACTGCAACGCAGGTGCCAAGACCATTGCGATCAATCTCCCGAACGACGAACAAGTGCAACTCGAGAAGGGATCCCGCCGACTGCAGCTCAAGAACGCGATGCGCGCCAAGTTTGACAAGATTCTGATACCCATTGCCGACGTACTGGTGGCGGAAGACCAGCGAGACGATGTGAACTTCGAGGCATTCTTCGCGAACATAATGTTCCACGAGGTGGCGCACGGCCTTGGCATCAAGAAGACCCTCGACGGAAGAGGCACAGTTCGGGATGCGTTGAAGGAAGCATCCTCCGCTCTCGAAGAAGCCAAGGCCGACATCCTGGGACTGCACTTGCTCGCCCGTCTTACCGACCAGGGTGCGATTCCATCTGGCCGGCTGGACAGTAACTACATCACGTTTCTGGCCGGAATCTTCCGTTCGGTCCGATTTGGGGCGTCGAGCGCTCACGGGACAGCGAACCTGCTCAGCTTCAATTACTTCGAGAAGGCCCAAGCGTTCTCGCGTGACAGGGGCACGGGCACTTACCGTGTCAACATCGAGAACATGAGATCCGCCGTTGACGCGCTGTCAGGAGAGATCCTTCGCCTGCAAGGGGATGGAGACTATGGACGAGCGACGCGATTCCTCGCAGACCTTGGGCGCATGGGCGATTCGCTTGAAAACGACCTCGCGAGGCTTGAAGACTTGGACATACCCGTAGACATTGTGTTCGAGCAGGAATTCGTGGGCGCCGTGCAATAGGCTTCGATTCCGCTGGCCGCAACACCATTGGAATTCCTGCGTGGCAATACAAGGCATGAACTCTAAGAAGGCAACCTTTGGAGCCCAACTCGTCCACGGCCTGCTAGACGCTCCGCGGCGTGTCCTGCTCATGTATGTGGGCTTGACCGTGCTGATGACCTTTCCTCTCGCATGGCAGTGGCGCGACGGACTGCCTGGTGGATCGGGGGACATCTGGCAGAACTACTGGAATCTATGGTGGTGGAAGCAGTGTTTGCTCGATGGGCTGAACCCCCTGCATACCTCACTGCTCTTCTTCCCCGGCGGCGCGGACCTGGCCTTCCACACGCACTCGCCCTTCAACCAAGTCCTCGCAATGCCGGTCAACCTCTTGTTCGGTGAGGCCGCGGCCTATAACTTCTGTGTTTTCTTTGCCTTGACGCTTGCGGGATTTGGAGCGTACCTGCTTGTACGCGAACTGACGGCAAGCTCTTCAGCCGGATTCCTGGCGGGCATAGTGTTCGCCTACTTCCCGCAGACAATCGAACAGACACTAGAGCACCTCAATCTGTTCTCGGTGCAGTTCATACCACTGACACTCTACTTCTTGCTTCGATGGAGCCGGTCAATGGGTTCCCTTGATGCGCTTGCCTTTGGGGCGTGCTTCGGGTTGAACGCACTCTGCAGTTGGCATCTGGGCCTCAAGCTAGCCATGGTAGTCACTCCGTGGCTCGCATGGCTTGCGTGGCGCCGACGCGACTCCTGGTCCGCTTTCGCCAAGGGCATCGGAGCTGCCGCGACACTGGCGGTGCTGATGGTCTTGCCGCTCTTGGCGCCAATGCTGGTGACGATCGGGGACGGCCAAGACTTCTTCCTGAAGGAACCGACAAACCGGGGTATTGATTTGAGCTATTTGCTCACTCCCCAGTTCGCGAATCCCCTCTTCGGTGAGTGGAGCCAGCCCCGGTACATGGATCGCCGCTATCAGGCTGCCGGGTTCATCTGTTATCTGGGCTTCATTCCCGTGGCTCTGGCACTTCTCGGGGCTGTCCGTCTGGGCCGACGCTGCTGGCCATGGCTCGGCCTGTTTGCCTTCGGGCTCACACTGGCTCTCGGAGCCCACCTTCTCTGGAACGGCACATTGTACGGTTCGATCACCCTTCCCTTCGCTGTGTTGCGAGATATTCCATTCCTGGCAAACCTCAGAGTGGCAAATCGCTTCTTGATCCTGTCAAGCATTGCTCTGGCTGTATTAGTGGGCTACGGGTGGGTCGCAATCCGCGCCAGGCCGGTTTGGGCGATGCCTGTAGCCGCGGCCCTCATCCTCGTCGAGTACAGCTGGATGCCATTCCCGGTTCAGAGGATCGAACTGTCGCCGCTCCTGGCACAACTCGCCCAGCGTCCAGGCGCCGTATTGGACATTCCGTTTCACCAGAGAAACCGCGGGGTGCTCAACATGGTCGCGCAAACGGTCCATGGCAAGCCGATCTCCGGCGGCTACCTTGCCAGCTATCCCCCAGCGATTCAGGACGCCATTGACCAAGAATCTGCGCTGCGGCAGCTTGCCGGAATCCCCGAGCCAGACGCCGTCGTTGAGATTGACAGGCTCCGTGCAATCGGATTCAGGGCAATCGTGATCCACAAGTACCGAATGGATAGCGTTCGCGACGAACAACTCTCGTCGATCCCCCCGGAAGCCCTTCTGGAGCGCAAGCGCGCCGCTCGACTCGGTGGAGTCCCGGACGCTACGATCAGGGCAATTCGAGAACAACTTGACGACGCTCTGGGCGGTGCCGCGCTGGAAGACGAACAAATGGCGATCTATTACCTTTGACGGGGCCAGTACTGTAGTGGGCAACATGCTTGGACCTGCCAGCAGAGACCTCGTCACAATTCATCCAGCGACCTGGAAGGATACTACGGGCGCACTGCGATCATCGCCTCGATCCATTGCCGTAGGTCGTGTTCCGCGAATGCCACATCGGCGGTCAGCACGGTCAAGCCCGAGGCTTCCTCGTCTGGCGTGACACGAAACAGGGTCCGGCCTTCTTCGTGCGCTCCCACGTGCAGTTCCGCGAACGTGGGAATGCACTTCCATCCCTTGGGAACGTTGGGGCGAATGCGGAACGTCTCAGCCTCCGGCAGATGGTTCAGAACCACGGCATAGAGATCAAATTCTTCTGCCGGGCTTGCCTCCAGCCCGTACGGATAGAACCGGGACCACTGTTCGTCGACGCCGAAGTTGGGATCTTCCCAAGGCACCATCTCAGCGATCGCGCGCTTCTTCTCCGCCAGAACTTCGGCCATCGTCAAGAGTTGCTCGTCGCTGTAACGGAAGACCTCGTCGATGTGCTGATTCACGAGCCAGTACTCGCCTTCCATTCCGCGAAGCTTATCGAGGCATCGGAAGTGGCCCAGCGAGGGATGCAGCAGGTGGCGGTTTAGCAGGCAATAGTCATCGAGTCCGGAGGGGCTGAACGAGTCGCCAACGAAGAAGTAACGTTCACCGTTTTCCCTTCGGACATCGAGCCCGCCGTGGTAGATAGCCTGTCCCGGAAAGTAGGTGTACTCGAATTCGAATTCGTGCCAGCGAAGTTTCTGCCCCTCCGAAAGCGGATGAACCGGACGGATCGGCTTGAACGTCATCGCCGGCATGCGATAGGCGTCCGGGTTCTGCAGGATGTCCTGAAGTTCCCTGCCGGCGTAGACCGGGACATCGTGCTCGGAGGCCATCGCCTGCACGAACTCGGTATGGTCGTCGTGAAAGTGGGTAACGAAGATTCCCTCGAGCCGGTCGAACACCCGACGCCGCTGAAGGCGGCTTATCTGCTCCATCGCGCTTTCGCTTCCGCAATCGATCAAGAAAGCGGCCTTCGAATCGGAGACGAGCAGCCTCGAAGTGCCGAACTTGTGCCACCAGCGCGGTGGCGTCTGCCGGATTCTCACGGCCATCGGCATCCAGTCCACCGGCGTGTCTCCCAAGACCCGGCGAGCTCGCTTCGCCAAGTTCTCCTCGCCCCAGTACCACCGGAGCGCGTCCGTCCGGAAATACGCGAGGAAGAGTCGCTGGATCCTGCGGAGCAGCCGGTCAATGTCGGCAGCCGGATTATCGATGATCGGACCGCGCGCCGGAACGATGATGTCGGGCTCGGCCGCCGACAGCTTGCGAAGGCTTGAAATCACGTCCGCGGCTCGAGCGGCATACCCGTGGTAGCCTCGCGTCTCGGTCTCCTCGATCGAGTCCTGAAGGCTGTACAGATCCAGGATCTTGCCGCCCCGAAAGAGCAGGTCACCGGTGAACGCGACACGCCGCCCGCCCATCTCGACCAAGTAGGAAACAGCTCCGCGAGTGTACCCGGGAGTGTCGAGAACATCGATCGTGAGGCCCTCCCAATCGATGGAGCGACCGCCGCGAGCAGGCTCCTGGACCTCTAGGTTTCTGGTCAGCACTTTGGTGGATTGCTGGGCATAGTCGTGGAACCGCGTGCCTTGGAACTCGTTCCAGAAACCCTCGGCTTGGGCCAAGTACGGGAGTTCCACGGCGGGAGCGACGACCCGAGCGCCTCCGGAGGCAAGATCTAGCGCAGCCCACACAGCGTCCCGACGGTGATGCGTGAGAAAGACCTTGTCAACGTTGCCCAGCTCGCCGACCGGGTCTCCGTAGAAGGCTATGGTATGGCCATCACGCTCGATTGCGGCTCCATTCACCGCGCCGGGAAGGAACGTGAGTCCGCTGGGCAACTTGGATTGCGGACCGCAGCCGGCTGCAATACCCAGCAGGAGCACTCCGGCGAGGCGTCGCCTGCAATCCCGGAGGCTTCGCTTTCGCTTGGCCTCTTGTCTACGGATCCAACACCCCCAAATCGACTCTCGGCAGCCAAGTCCCATCGATTGAATGCTATCAAGTGACAGGCCGCGCCTCCTGTACCGCATCTGCGGTCTCGGAAGTTCAGCCGCTTCCCGTCCTATCATTGGGTCAGTATCCTGTTTCGAGCCGGATGGAACCGAGCGATCCACATGCCAGCGCTGTTCCTGGACTCGTTTGCGGAAAGGATGGCCTGACTCGCTGCTTCTGGGGCTCCAAGCATCCCGACTACGCAACCTATCACGATCGGGAATGGGGCCTTCCGGTCGCAGATGACCGCTTGTTGTTCGAGAAGATCTGCTTGGAGGGCTTCCAGTCGGGCCTGTCGTGGCTGACGATACTCCGAAAACGCGAGAGCTTCCGCGAGGCCTTCTGCGGCTTTGATTTCGAGCGGATTGCAGACTATTCCGAGCAAGAAGTGGGACGATTGCTGGCGAATCCAGGAATCGTCAGGCACCGGGGCAAGATCGAAGCCACGATCAACAACGCCAGACGGGCTCGTGAAATGGCGTCACAATACGGCTCGCTGGCAGCGTTCTTCTGGCAGTGGGAGCCAAAAACTTCGGCTCGCCCTAGTCGCCTGGATTATTCGACGCTGCTCACTCTTACGTCATCACCCGAGTCGACTTCAATGTCGAGGGCACTCAAGCGCAGGGGCTGGCGATTCGTCGGTCCCACGACGGCGTACGCCTTCATGCAGGCGATGGGGATGGTGAACGATCACATCGAGGGCTGTCACGCCCGCCCTCGGGTGGAAGAACGCCGCCGACTCTTCATCCGCCCCGCCTCTGTCGCAAGTTCACGAAGAACGCCACCCGGCGACGTGACCCGGACGAACTAGTACGAAATAACACATAGATTGTCGGATCCTGTGGTGCCGTTGAGAGATCCTGGACGGAGGGGTTCTCATGGCACCACGCTATCTAGTCACGCTGGCAGCGGAAGAGCGCCAGGAATTGGAGGCATTGACCCGGGGCCGCGACCAAGACGACCGGCAAGCGGTTCTTGTACGCGGCGGGGGCTGCTGTGCAATCGGGGGTGGCAGGGACCACGCTGGAGTGTGGCCCGCGCCGCTGAGGCCCTTGGCGTCGCGACCCGCACGATCGAGCGCTTGAAGCAGCGCTTCGTCGAGCAGGGCCTGGAAGCCGCCCTGGAACGCAAGCGGCGCGAGAAGCCGCCCCGGGAGGTGATCTTCGACGGAGCGTTCGAGGCTCGCCTGGTCGCCTTGGCCTGTTCGCAGGCCCCGCCGGGGCGGAACAGCTGGACGCTGCGCCTGCTGGCGGAAAGGGCTGTGGAACTCGGCTGGGTCGGGCGCGTCCCGGTGATGACGGTGCACAGAGCGATCAAGAAACTCTGATGACCGGCCAGGCGATCACCCCGCAGCATGAATCGGCCCTCGAGGCCGGGGCCCTGCAGCCGGGGACGGCGTTTCCGATCCGCATGATCATTCCGCAGAGCGGGACCGTGGCCGTAGGTCTTGGTGACGGGGGGGCGCAGCCCGGCCCCCGACAAGATACTGGTCCGGCACCCCTGGTGTGGTTCCAGCAGCTAACACGGCCTCCCTACGCGCTCGAGCTGTGAACCCACTAGACAGTGCCGGTGCGCAGTGTGCCCGGAAATACCAAGCGTTGATTGTGATGTAGCGCCAAGTTTGACAGCAATCACGGATGCCTACTGATTTATTCCAGAAAAATATCAGCATAATACCGAGAACTTTCACCGTTATTTCAATCTTGTTGTTGTATGCTCACTTGATAGTGTTGGACTTTCAGCCACCCCTTTTGCTAGCGCTGCCGGTTGCTAGCGCTGCCGGCCACAGGTCGAGTTCATTTCATCCGCATGTCGCAAGTCCGAAAACGGAACCTTCGGAATCGTTGCGGGGCTCGTCCGGAAGACCCCCACCATTCCCGGATCGAACTGTGTCCGAAGTGAGGGGAATGGAGTCCACTATCAATCCATACACCTTGCCGTCGGCCTCGTCGGCTACCAAGCCAATCCCGACCCTTCGCGCACTCAGATCCGGAGGCCTTCTGCTGCTCCTGACCGGTGCGCTGGCCCTTCCGGCGACTCCGCAACAGCCCTCGGCTCCGCTTCCCATCGCCACGGAAACGGGAGGGCACAACGACGATCGCCGCCATCCCGAAGAGGCTTCCAGCATCGAAGAATGGCCCCGGCAGATCCAGAACGAATTCGGGATGGAGTTCGTCCTGATCCCGGCGGGAACGTTCCGGCTGGGAGCATCGGGGCTCAGGGCCGACCCCAGCGAGAAGCCGCGCCATGAGGTGACGATTACCAGGCCGTTCTATATCGGCAAGTACGAAATGACAATGCGAGGACGCGGAACAGCAACGTCAGGCGATGCTGCAGTTCGAGGAACGTAGCGATGCGAGAAATTGAATCCCCTTTTCAGTTCCCTGAATCCCGGTTCTTGCATCGGATTGAGACATCGCGGTTGCTCGCGAACCAAGTTCGCTCGCGGAGGCCTGCGCTGGGTACGGCAATGGCAGTCGCCTGGCTCGCTGTGTTGTATGCCGGGGCTACAGCCTCCATGTCCCAGGTCGCGCCGGGAACTGCCAGCGTGCAACCGGGCACAATCGTCACAGTTGCCGGCAACGGGGAGTTTATCCTCCGCGACGGCGGCCCGGCGGCCAGTGCGCAGCTCTATTCTCCGAGCGGTGTGGCGGTGGACAGGTCGGGCAACCTGTACATCGCGGACCGCTCGAACCACCGCGTGCGCAGGGTGGACCCGGCGGGAGTGATCACGACCGTGGCAGGCACTGACGTCCGGGGCTACGGCGGGGACGGCGGCCCGGCGGCCAGTGCGCAGCTCTATTTTCCCAGCGACGTGGCCGTGGACGGATCGGGCAACGTGTATGTAGCGGACCGCTCGAACCACCGCGTGCGCAGGGTGGACCCGGCGGGAGTGATCACGACCGTGGCAGGCACTGACGTCCGGGGCTACGGCGGCGACGCTGGCCCGGCGGCCAGTGCGCAACTCTATTTTCCCAGCGGCGTGGCGGTGGACGGGTCGGGCAACCTGTACATCGCGGACCGCTCGAACCACCGCGTGCGCAGGGTGGACCCGGCGGGAGTGATCACGACGGTAGCGGGCACGGGTGCTCTCGGCTACGGCGGGGACAGCGGCCCGGCCACCAGCGCGGAACTCACGGGTCCTGAAGGCGTGGTAGTGGACAGTTCTGGCAACCTCTACATCGCGAACTCCAGCATCCACCGCGTGCGCAGGGTGGACCCGGCGGGGGTGATCACAACGGTGGCGGGCACGGGTGCTCTCGGCTACGGCGGGGACAGCGGCCCGGCGACCAGCGCACGCCTCGCATACCCCTCACACGTGGCGGTGGACGCGGCGGGCAACCTGTACGTCGCGGACATGGAGAACCTCCGGGTGCGCAGGGTGGACCCGGCGGGCGCGATCA
>MKWU01001735.1_pt1 | contig 36034 bp, 43 predicted proteins | sample 809101 | NCBI WGS metagenome assembly MKWU01 (sample SAMN05860141, study PRJNA318959) | sponge metagenome | host: Aplysina aerophoba | place: Slovenia: Piran, Adriatic Sea, Gulf of Piran | collected 2013-05-07
CGCTGCCCAGGGTGGGTCTTTGAGACACATTCCAATTTTTGAACAACTCATGACTGAAGTACTGGGAGCAAACGGAGGAGCGGCCTGCGTTCAAGACAGTTCTGGCAAGTATGGCAACCATGTCTGTTATAGTTTGAGAGCCAATTTTGCCAAATTCGCAAGATGACTTTGCCAAAGTCCAATGTTCCGCAAGTCTTTGCGAGCATTAAAGAAAAAGCCGAAAATAAAACTGACCGAGGGGAAAAAGGGAATTGCGAAAAATGAGCGATTTGAGCGATTTTCTAGCGGTCGTCGCAGAAAAAAACCCCGAAAAACAGCCAAAAAACCCTGAAAAATGCAATGATTTCAGGTAATAAGCTCCACCGCTAATAAATCGCAGTTTTGGGACGCAGATAGGAACGGTGGACAAAAACGGTGGACATTTCCGAACGGTGGACATTCAATAATCCCAGGGAGTTGCGTTACTCTTTCTTCCGAACGGTGGACATTCTCAAAAACCGCCCTCTAAGTAGGTTACTTAATTTCAGGGAATTTTGAGCCAGAATCCTTAACGGGCTTTCAAGGGGCTTTTCAGGCCCGGTTAAACGTAGCTTAAAAAGCCTCATTTTTCATCCCCCTCAAGCGCCTCGAGCCACGCTACGCATACGGCCGCGACCTGGACGATTTCCTCCTCCAGGTGGTCTTTTGCGGTTTCCGGGAATTTCCGCTGTGCGGGGAATTTCCGCTCCAGATGGCAATCCAGCAATGCCCGTCCAACTTCGCCGACTTCTTCCCCGAGGATCGCATAGTTGATAAACCCGAGGGAATCATGTTTAATGAGCGAATTTTCCCCGTGTTTCTCTTCCTGGCGGGCGCGCTCGGCGGCTATCTTGCGGAAGATCTCTTTCTGTCGATTGGTTTTTTTCATGATTTTATTTTGGGAATTATATACATAACTACCCAAGCAGTTCTAACAGTTTTTTCAGCTTCGCTTCATTCCCCGCAGGGATTTGCGCCTTGATAATTTTTCTACCTTCCGTCCTTTTAATTTCGATATCTCGAAAATCTTGAGGCAACCCCTCTTCTTTTCGCCGAGCTTGGTGATAATCGCGGATTTCTTTTGGGGTCCTTACGCCTTTTTGACCTGTTTGAATCCTCGTTCCGCGCCGCTGACTTTTTTTAACTCCTAAAATCCTTTTTCCCATTTCTCTCTCCTCGTGGGTAGTTATGTATATAATTCCCTTTATTTTCTCCTCACAAGAAATTGAATAGGCTTGGTGTCTTTTTTCACGTAGAGCGGGTGGCGGGGGTGTCCGGCTTTCGTCAGCCCCAGGGCGCGCACCTTGCTCGGATATTCCTTCCGGAGAAACTCCCTGACTTCTGCCGCTCTCCATTCAAGCTGCCGCGGAAGGGCTCCCCACGCAGCTATCGTTATGTCTGAGTCTTCCACCGCCCGAGACAGAAACAAGTCGTTGCCCAACCCCGTAACATCAATTCCCATTTCGAACACCTTGACCAGCTTTTTAGGGCTAGCGGTTCTCCAGGCGAAGAGGTTAACTACGCAGAGGATTTGATAACCCCAGTCCGCCGCGAAGCGCCGACATTTTCTTATAGTGGGGTCGTCCGTAGACGCGTCGGCCGTCGAAGGATTCAGCATTACGAAGCATAGCCTCCGCTCAGATTTCTCGCTGGCGTCAAGCAGCGGAAGCGGACATTCTGCGAATCTGTAGAGCTGGTACCTGTAGGCGTTGTGGGTGATTCTTCCTTCCGGGCCGTAGTGGTGACCAAAGACCGTCTTGGGCAGCGTTCTTTTCTCTATTCTGGTATCTCTATAGATCTCTATGGAAGTCTGCTCTATCTTCATAATCCCACATGTCCCCCAGGAATCCTATCTCCCGGATTGTTTCTTCCCACTTCTCCATTGTGTCATTCCATGCCATATTGTCGTTGACTGGTTGTTCCCACCATTTGCTTTTTTCAATTAGTCCCAATAAGGGTCTGGTTTCAGTTTTCATGTTCCCGTCCCTGACCCCGACCGGCGCCAGGGAGAACGACTAGAGCGATGATTGTTTCTCCAGCCTGGAGGCAAGCTCCTCAGCTTCGGAGTGAGAAGAAAAGGGGTGATAGGTCTTCTTCCCCAGCTCTCCGAGAAAGAGATTCCATTGATCTCACTCGAAATTATTCTCTCGCCATCCAGGGCGGCTCCGGTCTTTCGGCCGATGCGCCCACGATACCCGTCGAGCGAGCGCCCGAGGATTGCGTAGCGGATCCTGTCAGCCATTTTGCACCTCCGGCATCTCGTCCCAGGTGCGGCCGTCGAGCTCCCGTCCTGCCGCCTTCTTGTTGGCCCCGCCCCACTGCTTCAGAAAAAAGGGAATCTTCTTCTCCACGCACTCGTCGCGGAGATCCCTTACCCACTCCGGATCCATCGGCCGCGCCCCGGGTCCGGATTCACCGCCGCAGATCACCCAGTTGATTCCCTCGGGAATATCCCGCACAGGCCCGAGCATGGGTTCGACAGAGAGGAACCTTACAGGCGCCGGGATCTGCACCAGCCAGTCCGCGCGGCAAAGCCTCTCCTGGTCCTCGACGCTTACGCCGAGCCAGACGTTTGACAGCGGTGGGCAAGTCCAGTGAGGATGTATACCCCATAATTCGATGTTGTTTTTATGCTTCTGCATCCGAGCGATTTCTCGGAAGAAGGTTAGCATTCTCTCGGGTCTTTTAGTCAGCACTTGGTAAATGTGCTGGCGAGCTTGAAAGGTTGTGCAAATAACATCCTTAATGAAGCTGTCGGGCACGGATTCCTGAAACAGGTCGCTCATCGAGCATACGAAGATATAGGCCGGTTTCTGCCAGCGCTTCGGTTCTTCCAACAGATGATGATGAAGCGTCGGAGTGAAGGCGTCTTTGTATTTCTTAACGCCCATCTTCCTGAGCCGCTCGCTCATCCGCTCGGCGTAGCAGTGCTTGCACCCCGGGCTCACCTTCGTGCAGCCCGTCACGGGATTCCAGGTTCGATCTGTCCACTCAATCTTGCTCATCAATGCGCTCTCCCCCAAGCTCCGGCCCTATGTACCGCTCATCGAGGCGCTGGCCAAAATCGTCAACTTCCTCATGCAGGCTCTCCACAAGTTCAAGGGCTCTCTTGTCGCCGAGATCGGGAGCATTCAAGATCAGAAGATACGCCGTTGCCGCGCCTGCGAAGAACGCTTCCTTCATTTCGCCGACGAGCTTATCCGAAAGCTTGCGCGGGAGGAAGCCGGTCTTGTTGGTAATTGGCTCCCCCTTGACGGGGACATAAAAAATTACATAGTTGCGTTCCACTTCAATCCTCCGGCCCTCCTGGAGCATCGGCCAAAGCGCCCACCATATCGGGCAGAGGCCTGTCATCCTAGGAATCCCCCTGTCAATGCAGTCCTGCCCCACCCTGATTTTTAGTATTTCTCTAACCGCCAAGAGGCTTCCTCCTTAGCATGTTCCTGTACTTCCTGGCCGTCCACTTCTGGTAATAGTTGCGCACGCCGTTTCTCGTGAGAAATTTCGAATCGATCTCCTCAAGCAGCTCGAAGCGTCCGCAAAGCCCCATGCATTCCTCCCGCGTTCTCTGATTCACGATGATATCCCCGCTCCGGAACTCCGCGGCGGGAAGCCAGATCGTAATTACCGCCTCGCGATCCACAAACTCATTCTTGAGTCTCCTGTAGTCCTTCTCCTGCAAAAGTATCAATCGCCTTTCCTTTCCATCCGCGCCAAGCCTAGTCTCGTATTTCAACTTAACTCTCCCTCCTTATTCCGTCGTACCATAGATACAGCCCGGAAAACAGCATTCCCAATGTCAGTGTCAGCATCATGATTTTTCTTCCTCCAGTTCCTTTAATATTTGCTCCAGTCGGGGAGCTGCGGCCGGGATTCTTCCTTCTTCGGCGGGAGTCCCCTCCTTATTCTTTTGTTTTCCGTCGTCGCCACAGCGTGACAGCTCTTGCAGGCGTAATCGGAACGCGCCAGCATCGACAGGTGAAAACTCTGTCTCTCTTTTGTCTCGCCGCATTTACGGCAGCGGATATGTACAGGGAATTGCTTGTAGCTGGCCCCCGCGCACCTGCGCGCCCGCTGATGCTTTTTGTTGAGCCGCCTGACTCGTTCGGGATTCTCCTTTCGCCATTTCCTGCTGGCGGCGTTCGAGCACTTCTTGCAGATAGGGCAGAGCTCAAGCAGTCGAGAGCCATGAAATTCTCCGCGCGGCTTCGTCTCAGCACAGCGAAAGCAAGGGATCATGTTTCCGTATTTTTTCATACGACTGCAACCTCTGGGTGGGTTAGCTCACAGGCTTCTGAGCAGAATAGCGGGTTATCCCATTTCCCGGGACGCAACCTGAAAGCCCCGCCACAGTTTTTGCAAGCCTGGTTCAGGCTGTAGCCGGTCATACGATCTACCCCGCTTTTCAACATGCGATATCTCAGACGTTCTATCCGTTTGCAGTCTGGACAACGCCTTTGCCCGTGTGAAGTGCTTTGCGGACAATACACACATAGGAAATTTGCTTTTCTTTTTGCAGAATATTCAGAGCTTGGCATTTTCCTTTTCTCTCTCGTTTCTGGGAGCGGTGGAGGGACTCGAACCCTCGACCTCGGGGATATGAGCCCCGCGAGCTGCCGCTGCTCCACACCGCACACCGATTTCAATCCTCTTCCTGGATCACGCGCTGGACGAACCTTTCAGAGGAGCCAATCTCGTACGCGATCTTCCTCGCTGATTTGCTCGTCGCGTACTTGGCGATGTATTCTCTCTGCGCTGTCCGAATCACGGCCGTGGATATCGCCACCCGCTGACTGGGCAGCCTGTCGAGCAGCGCCAGCACCGCGTCCTCGCCAATCACGTCGAGAACCATGCGCAGATCCTCTGTCAGTCCTTCTTGCCAATCCACTTCTTTCATCCAGTCAAGCTTCACGTTCCAACTCCCGGTTAAAAATCAGTCCTTGTCCTTCACGATCTTGAAGCCCACCCGAGGAGACGCGTCTTTCGTGGAGATCAGCCTCAGCACCTCCGCCTTACCCTCGGCGAACTCAAGGAGCTTCTTCGTAGGCTTGTAAGTGTCCGTGTGCTGAACGAGCACCGGGAAGGTGTCCTTGAGGTAGTCTTTCAGCGCCTCGACGTCCCCCGCCGCGATAAACGCGGTTTTCGGAAACCCGACCTTGCACTCCGTCCCTTCCTTTATAAAGGTGATGGTGTCCGTGTCTCTCGGGATGTGTTTCCGGGCCTTCTCCAGTATCTTCTCCTTAAGCTCTTTGGTTTTCGCGGCGATCTTTTTCGCCTCGGTGTCGAGCTCGTGAGCTTCCTTGATCTGCTTCGCCAGGTTGAGATCCCGGATAGGCTTCTCTTCCCTGCCGACCTTAATGATTACTTCGCTGTCCATGCGGACCTCCTTTAATGCGTGTTTTCGATTTCGTCTTTGTCCCAGTCGTCCGACCACAGGTCGTGAACCTTCACGGCCTCAAGCAGGTCATCGAGGTCGATGATGTCTTCGGTGTCGGGCACCTTGAGCTCTCCCTCGCACACGGCGGCGTCTTCCCCGTCCGCCTGGACCATCTCGACTCGTACGACGTAGATGTACTCTCCGGGCCCGTTTCCGTTACCTTTGCTCATGATAAGTTCTGCAGCTCCATATAGGATCGTATCATCTTCGGCAGATCCTTCTCCTTAAGGGCTTCCTCCGCGCGGGCGACGCCGCTTTTGATATCGGCGAAAGCCGCGGTGTGCCCGGCGCCCACGTCGGCGTATTTTTGAATGAGCCCTTCACAGCGCTTGATTTCTTCTGAGAGCGCCTCGTCAAGCTTCCTCCATTGTTTTTTCACTGAGCTTTCCTTCACCTCGCGTCTTCCTCCTGTTTCTGCATCCCCATGGCCTCGAGCGCGCGTATGATCTTGGGCGGCATCTCGTGCGTTATGAACGCGAGATCCGACACGCCGAAGCGCCTCTCGAGGAACTTCCCCAGGGCGGCTCGCTTATCGGCGGGGGTACGCTGGTTCGACACGCCCATCCACATTGCCTCAATCTTCCGAAGCTGCCTGGGCGTCGCCATCCCCGGACGGCGTTTCCACTCGCGCCTCCTGCCCTTACGGCGTCCGACGTCGACCCCCATTCCCTTCGCAAGGGTTTCCATGTCCCGGATCAGCTTCCCGGCCTGGGCGCTTGAGAGCGCCTTGCAGGTGCTCACCCCGAAACTCTCCCGGAGCCGGGCGCGGTAATCCTCGTCCGACACCCCGATCTTGTTTATCAGGACGTGAATCCTTTTTACCTGGGAGCTTTTTATCTGTTCCATGATTTCCCTCAGAAAGGTATGAGGCAGTCTCCAGGCAAGCCGTAAGGCTTCGCCCCGTATGCCTCGATATCCCGGTCGAGCCAGTAGACCCGCTTCAGATACCATATAATTGAACTTAAGTAATCCATTTCTTCTCCTTAAAAAAGCAGTGTTTTCGCCGTCTCGTCGACCAGGCGTCCGTCAATCTCCGCTTCGTTTATCCTGGCAACGCGCACACAGCGGCGTACCAGTTTCGAGAGCGTACGTGTGTTGCCCTTGCTCGAGCGGTGAAAATCCTTGTACACCCCGTTTGCCGAAGGGACGGCCGAGTCAACTATCGCCTTGGTGTCGACCGGCGAGAGCTTCTCCAGGCGGGCGAACACGCCGACCCGGCTGTAGAGCTGCGCGTACTGGCCGCGGGATCCCCTCAGGTTATGAATCAGCCGAGGCATTCCCACGAGCAGGATTCCAATCCCCGCCTTGTCGTGCACCCGCCGCAGGAGCTCAAGCGCCTTGTGCGGGAGATACTCGGCCTCGTCGACAATCAGCAGTCGCCCAGAGTCCCGCAGCCTCTTTATGATTCCCGCAGCCATTTCGCTCAGCTGTCCCCGATGCTCGATCCCCACCTCCCGGCACAGTTCTTTGAAAAGCCAAAGGGCGCTGTACCCGAAGTCAACCTCGATGAGAATCACGTCCGGATTCTGCTCAGCGTAGTGGCGAAGCGCAAAGGTCTTTCCGACCCCGGCATCGCCCACGATAACCCCGATCTCACAATCGGTGTGCACCATGTCCGCTATCTCGTGGACCTTCTGCGCAACGCTCGTGTCCACGTACTCGAGATCCACCCGGCTTAGCTTCTTCTCCCGGTGCCGGCGGATAAACGCATCAAGCGCCTTCTCAACCTTGTCCTTGCGGCCCTGGTAAGTGCCGCTCAAAAAAGTGCTCACCGCCGCGGCGCTTATTCCGCACGCCCTGGCGATGGCCGTCATCGAGAGCTCTTCGCCCTCGATGAGTTTCATTATTTCTTCACGTACCTGCATGTCTTAGCTCCTCCTCTAAGAGTTTCTGTTCGGCTTCCTCCCTCTCGCGATCTGCCTGGGACATGTAAATCCGAACCGGCTTTTCGCGCCGCGGCGGAGCGACGGCCGAGTAATCCGCGGCGCCATCCTGCGCGAGGCGTCGCTCCTTACTGATAACGGCGCTGCTTAAGGGGTATTCCTTATAATCTTTCTTCTTTTTGTTTTCGGCCGGACTGTAGCCGGACGCCCGCGCATTGCCTGCGGCCATGTTGGCCACCTTCTCAAGCGGCGGGATCTCCGTCACGTCGCTCGCGTAGGCCCTGGCAATCTTCCTCGCGGTTCTCTTGGCCGCCATTGCGGTTGAGAGCAGCTCGCGCTCCTCGTCGCCGACTGCGATCGCCGGGACTCCTTCGACTCTTTCCCCGCGTCCCAGGTACTCATCCGTTTCGGCGTCGAACACCCACGCGGTCTCCATGTCCGAAGGATCACGGCGAAGATAGACTTTTCTCTCCTGCTGACCGAACATCCACTCCGCGAAGTAGTTAATACGGGATCTCGAGTCCCTGACGCCGTTTCGTCCGATCTTCCTCGCCCTCGACACTCTCATGCAGAGAAGGCTAAGCGCTTCGGGCGCGACGAACCTGTTAGCTTCCTCACGCTCGTAGAGCTCGTCGGGGCAGAGCCCGCGGAGGTTCTTCCCGGTTCCCGGGGCGCGGTTAATGTTGTAGGCGATGTGAGCTCCGAGGGTCCCCGCGAAATCCCCGGAGCCGAGTATCCGCCCCCGCTTGATCTCCATGGCCAGAGCTTCCGGGCGCTCCTTCGAGTGACCGCCGCGATAGCCGGGCATGTGCTTTGAGAATGATTCCTTCACGCTGTTGAAGTCCCTCTCGATGTTCTTTGCCTGGGCGTTGTATGGAAGGGCGAAGTGGACCTCGATGCCGAGGATCGCGCATATAGACCTCGCGCGCGTCTCGTCCATCTTGAGCTTCCCTCTTTTCGTCCGGCCGCCCGCGAAGTCGCGGACCCGGTAATCCTTGCCGTTATCTATATATATGTGCTTCGGGATCCCGAAGTCCCGGCACGCGTAATAAAAACTCTGGAAGACGTGGTCCGAATTCGGCGCTTCCCTGTGAAGCAGCCACCCGAGCCATTTTCCGGATTTCATGCAGCGCCACGCCGTGATCCACGGGAAGAAGGGCTTGCCGTCCTCCTCGGCCACCGCGACGTCTATCTGCGCGTGATCACTCACCCACACCTCGCCGCACAGGATGTTCGAATAGTCCCTCTCGATGTAACGGCCGTACTTACGGTTCCAGGCGCCTTCCCCGTGGCGAGCCATGAAGATGGCGTCCGCGGGCACCTGGCGCCGAAGCTGGTAAACGAACGTCGAACATGCCGGCCAGGGATCCGCGTGGGGGAACTTCCCCCGAGTGATGAGCCAGCACGACTCCGCCGAGGGTCCTCCCTCCTTGAGATACAGCGACTTGAAATACGCGAGCCACTCCGCCCGCACTATCGTGTCGCCCGAGCGGCCGCCCCTCCGGGACGCAAGACCCGCGACTCCCCGCTTCCTGTACCGCCGCTTCGCGAGACGAAGGCTCCGGGAGCTCATCGCGAGCTCCGGATGCTCGGCGTTCCATTTCAATACCTCCCGCAGGATCTCGTCCTGCCCCATGCCCTCGGTGCGCAGCACCATCGGCAGGTACTTGTCCACCTGGCGGCGCGCCCAGTCGGGCAGCGCCCTGTACATATCGAGATCGTGAGAGTCTCCGGGGAAGGGTCCCTCGTCCCCTCCCCGGGTTTTTAAGGAGGCTCCACCTGGGAGCTTGATTGCTGTCCCGGACAGCCGCTTGGTCGTTGTATCCGGAGGAATACACAGAGTGTGTTGGGCGGCCGCCCGGGAGAATTCGGAAACGTCACTGCCGGGGCGGGGGGAACAGGAATGGAGAAGTTTGGATGAACCCTCCCGTTGGTCCCCGGGCGATGACGGCGAGCCGGAACGCTCGCTAAGATGTCTTCTTCTTACGTGATCCGGAATCGCCGGATCGGAAATGCTGATGTACGGGCGGCTCGAGTTGCCTCTGATCCCACCAGTAGCCCCTCCCCATTCGAACCCCATGTTCTCCACCTGCTCTCGCGTGAGCAGGACTGCGGTCTGGAAGCCGCCGCGCTGATAGCGCTTGTTGCAAGCGGCGTAACCCATCTCCAGTAATTCAGCCAGTTGCGATATGCTTAGCAGTTTCTCCATTCCTAAGCCCTGATTCTACCCCCCCCTCGATTGTCAAGAGAGGGCTTTTCAACGATCCGCGAACCCCCCGTTAAAAGTGCTTGCAAAAGGGTCCCCATCGGTGGGATAATCCCCTGTAGAGTGTGTTGGGAAAATGGAGAAAGTCTGTGAGCCGGAATCTCGCCAGAAGCGCCGTTCAGTTTCATCGATCGCGCACTGGGCGGTTGCAACCATCGAGAGCATCCAAAGCCATACGAGAAAAACCCGCCGGAAAGTAACCAGACTGAATACCCTATTCCAGATTTCTTGAATTTTCTTCTCCATTTCCAAGAAAAGGATGCCATGTATATATGTATATGCAAGAGTTTTTCTGATTACGGGAGAGTTTATGATAGGAAATCGGATAAGAAATTTCAGAAAATACAAGAAACTGACCCTCGCTCAGCTATCTGATGAAATTGGAATCTCACTGAACAGCCTAGCCAGCATCGAGACTGGGAAAACAAAGCCTTCTGCGGATACTCTCAAATCCTTAGTGGATAAGACAGAGATAAGCCCGGGCTGGTTGATAGCCGGGAGGGGGAGAATGGTAAGCGATGATGACGAGAGAATCGTCACAATCCAGGTCCTGGCCTGCTCCGCCATAAGCAGCTATCCATGGGAGGGCGCCCCGGACGTCGTCGAAACAATTAACGTGCAGCGAGACCTCGTCGACGTCGGAGGCAGGACCCTGATCCACGCAGTCCGCTATCGCGGCAACTCCATGCAGCCGACCATCCTGAACGGATCCCTGGTCGGGATCGACTTTGAGGACCGAAAGCCCCTCGAGAACAGCTTGTTCGTAGTCCGGTTTCCCGGGAGCGGTCCCATAATCAAAAGGATCCGCTTTGATGTGAACGGCTACCTGGCGGTGGCCGACAACCCGACAGTCCCGGATCTGGTTGTTTCCCAAGAGATGTTCCGCCAGGAGGAGATAATCCTCGGCCGCGTAAGGTGGATTTACAACAAGCTTTAGGAGCGGGCGCTCAAATCCTTGTCGAGAAGCTTTCTCAGCACGCCCGCTATCTCGTCCTCGTCCTCGGGCGCGAGCACGAGGAAAGGCCGGGGCGGGATCTTCACCTTCTTCCCCTTGCCCGCCTCTCCCCCGAAATGCTGGATCGCCGCATAGCGAAGGTTCGTCGACACCGTGGCTTCCTCCCGGTTGCTTTCCGCCTGGACGGACGCGGCCAGGGTCCCGGTCCTCTGGAGTATCGGGTGCTCGGGCCCGAAGCCTTTCTCCCTGCGGTCCTCGACGGTGACGTCCGCAAGCGGCGTCCAGGTCTCCGGCCGCCCTTCCTTCTCGAAGTTCTCCTCAACGGCGTCAAGCATGATTCCCGCAATCTCGGTCATGGCGTCACCCATGTCCGAGGATCTTCTCGCCAGGCGGGCCGCCAGGCCGTCTATTTCTTTAGTGCTGACTGCTATTCTGAACGTTTGACTCCACTCTCCTGTCGTGTAAATTCATCATTAAGGATATGCGGCAAAATCTGCTTGCGAATGCTGAGGGAAACCCTGGGTCCCAAAAGTTCCGTAGGAGGAGATGCAGCCCTCCTCGCATATCCCTGAGGCGACCAGGCGACGTCTCATCTTTTTATTTCCTTCTTTTTCATTTTTTCCACTGTTGATTTTCTGGTGTTGTGCAGGCTCAGGAAATACGTCTCTTTCTTGTCGCGGGTGGTCTTTACGATCATGCGGCGCAGCTTCCCGTCTTCCTCAAAAACATAAGCCGCACGATTGCGCGGAAGATAAACCGGATCAACAGATTCGACAATCTTCTGGACGTTCTGATACTGCTTCAGAGTGATTCTGCGGTGCGTATTCCTGGTTTCTTCTGAAAGGAGGATGCTCTGCGATTTGGCGCCCATCTTGTTCTTTATTTCTGGCGGCAGCACCCCGACGGGCATCTTCCCCCCGGTCTCCCCTGCGACGAATCTCTTGAACCCCGGGCCCGTGACCGTACCCTCGACGTACTTGCGGGCGATATCGTAATCGTACTTGTCGAGATCGGGCTGGAAGGCGGCCTTCCACTGATTGTGATCGAAGCCGACCTGCGGAAACATCTTCCCGCCGCCCGGGAGCTTGTAGCCCCAGACAGGCCTTGCCTCTCCAGTCTTCTTGCTTACGAGCCGGTCTTCCCTCACCATCTTCCCCTTCGAGCTCAGGATCTTGAGGCCCTTGCGCTTGATCTGCCGTTTGGAAAGAGCCCTCTTCCTGCAGCGGCAGTTAAAATCAAGCGGCGGAGTGAAGCGGTCCCAGAAAGGATCGTCGAGGTGAAACACTTTACCGTGGAGACGCGCATGGGATTCTCGGCGTTTGTTGTCGACGACGGTAACGAACTGCGCGTATGGGCGGTTCTTCTTGTTTTTCTGGAAGAACTCTTCGCGGCCGGCGTTATAGGCTGACTTCATGTTCGTCTGATAGATCGTGCGCAGGCGATGCGGAGATCCCTCGAGGATTGATTCTTCCTCGCCGGTCTCCGGGTTTATCCTCTTGTTGCGTCCCCACCATCCCTTCTTTTTAAGCGTGGGCTCAAGACCCTGCTTGAACTCCTCGAACGTCTGCCCGCCCTTGATCGCTTCATCCACGGCGCCCCGGATATCCTGGAGGATGTCCATGCGGGCTACGTGTGCGACGGTGAACGCCGCCGCGTGGGCTTCGCCCAGGGTCTCATGCCAATCCCAGGAAAGGGTGTAGCCCTTGGAGCGGAAGTATTTCATTGCGGCTTTGGGCTCTAGATCGAAAGTGAAGGCGAGATCCACCCGCTGTTTCTTCGGCATCAGAGATCCTCGCAGTCTTCTTCCAGTCGCTCATCACGCTCCGGGCAGTACTCATCGAAGAAACCCGGCGGGCAGGAGCAGGATTCTATGTATCCTTCCAGGCCGACGATTCCTTCGCAGCCTTCCGGACACTCCGGGTCGGGGTCGGGACAGCCGGTGATTGCGAGCGTAAGAACTAACAGCAGAATTCTCATTATCGTGGTTCCTCCTTTTCTAATCTCCGGCATTCATGCCTCCCCAGACCTTGCCCAGGAACGCCGCTTTCTCCACGCTCTTCGCAAGGGAATCCGTGTCGAGCTCCGGATAGATCTCTGCAAGCTTTTCCGAGAATTCCTCGAAGCTGCGGGTCTTCTCCGCCAGGGAAAAGACAACCTCGAGCGTGGCCTCCGCCTGGGCCTGAAGTTCCGCATCCATGTCCCCGATCGCGGTCTCGAGCGAGTCCAGGGTTCTCTGGGACGGCGACTCCGAAAACTCTCCCTCGCCCTCTCCTCCCGCGGGCGCGGGTGCGGGCTTGGGGTCTTCGAGCTCGAAATCCTTCTCGTCAAGGTCGTACTCGACCTCAAAGTATTTCTTGGTGAATTTCACCCCGATTTCCGAAAGCGTCTTGTCGCGCTCGGCCCGATCCTTCTGGACGTCCTTCTGCTCGTAGAGCTGGAACACGGGCTTCTCCTCGTCCATACCGAAGTTAATCTCGTAGACGTGGGAGATAAGCTCGTTCATCACCCACTCGACGATCCTCTTGTCGCTGTCGACGATCTCTCCCCGGACCGCGAAATGCGTCTGCGAGGCGGCGTAGCTCCCCGAGCTCTGCATCTCAGTGGTGAGAGTCTGGCCGAGGACGGCTTTTGAGATCTCCTTGTTTCCGAACTCAAGGAATTCCCTGTACCCACGCCCGCCTCCGCCGCCTCCGCCTGACGGCGCGGTCACGGCGTCAACCTGGGCGCCCTCGGGTATCACGGCGACCGCGTCCTGAATCATGTTCGCGAGCATGGAGAGCATCTCGTCCACCTTGTCGTCGTCAGTGCCCCTGGGATAGGTTCCCACGAGCAGCGGCATACCGTATTTTTCAAGGAACATTGCCCAGAACTTGTAACCGCCCCTCTTGAACGTCACGGGCCAGAAGCAGCGGGAGAGAATGCGTTTTCCGTACGGGTTCTGGTAAGAGGGGTCGTTCTGCGCGGTGATGAACTTGAGCTCCGGCACCGGCTCTCCGTTCGTGTCCGACTTCGAGATGAACAGCAGTTCGTTTTCCTGGGAGAAGCGGAACCACTCGGGCGGCTTCCCGACGAAGTCTCCGGGGACTATCAGCCCGTCCCTGCGCTCCCAGAGGATCTCCATGGGAGAGAATCCGAAGAGCGGCGCCTCAAGGATATCCGTTATGACGCGGTGCACGTCAAGACTCTCGAATATGCTTTTTACGAGCTCGTAGCGGCGGCGGTTCGCCTTGCCCCTCTCTATCGTCCACCCCTGCGTCGGCACCCCGGCCTTGCGGCTGTCGACCACGGAGCCTACATGCGCGTCGGTGAGCAGGTCCCTGTACACCCGCACGTCGTTTCCCTGCGAGCGCAGTATCTTGTCCGGATCCGGCAGGTAGCAGGAGAGGGCCCCTTCGACATCCCATGTGCGATGGCGCGAAGCGAACGTCTCCCGGAGGCTGCTTTTTCCGCGGCCACCCTCAGCAAAGCTTACAAACTGCTCGGGCGTAATCCATATTCCTTTTTTCATCAATATCCCCCGTAGTTTATTCTTCCGTAGTCTCTGGTGGTGCGCTGCGTCTCGCGCTTCCCGGCCGTTTTCGCCTGGAACTCAGTGAGCTTCTCTCCCGAGGCGTGGTGTCCCAGGGCGGCCGCCCAGAAGTAGTCAGCGTGGCTCTCCGCGCTCTTGTCGACCTCGAGGCGGGAGTGTCCCGCGGCGGTCGTGCTCTTGCGAAGCGAGTGCCAGTCTTCCCTGATTTTCCTGTCCGCGGGAATGCGGATCGTCTTGTCCTCCGCGGCGGAGCGAAGCGGGTAAGCCATCTCTTCCCGCGCTCTCGACGTGAAGTAAACCTTCTCGACCCTGTGACCTCCGAAGCGCTCCTCGGTCTCCTCGGCCAGCTGCATACCTATGCCGGTTTCATCTATGCAGCACCGCCGCACATTCTTAAGCTCGAGGATCTTCCACAGCTCATCGCGCTGGATTCTGAACAGGGTCTTCTCCATGGGCTTGACCAGCCGGGCAAGCAGGATGTTGCCCACCTTCTCCCACGCCCAGATTACCGTGAGGTCCCTGCGCCGCCCGATATCCACGCCTACGTAGAGATCGTATCTTGTCTCGCCGAGCGGCCGAAGGACGTTCTCGGTCTCGATCCCTGAGATCAGGTCGTATGTCATGAAGGCGCGGGCTTCGTCCGAGGGTTCGCAGCAGTATTCCTCCTGCCAGATCTCCTCGGTCGCGCAGTCCCGCTGCTCGTTCTCAAGCCACGCCGCTCGCTGCTCGGCCGTGGTTTTATTCCTATATATCCTGTCCACCAGACCCTGCTGGACAGCTGTGCGGATATCGGTTTTCTGGTGATACCAGGGCCTCTTCCCCTCTTTTACTTCCTTGATAAGCTTGTAGAAAAAGCTTGATTTCGAATTGTGGGTGGAGAGTATCCGGACGGGATATCCCCAGGTCGCTGCCGGCCTCGCCGCCGCCCACAGGCGCTCCTGGTTCTCGTGGTGGGCGAATTCGTCAAGTATGATCTTTCCGCCCTTGGATCTGAACCTCTTGGGGTTGCTCGAGAGCGCGTAGATGGCTCCGCCGTTTGCAAACGCGATCTTGAGCGCCGTCACGCCTTCCTGCTTGTCGAGGATCTCCTCGCCCACCGCTTCCGCGGCGTAATTGAGCCTCTCGGCCCAATGCTCGCAATACTCGATGTATTCCTTTGCCGCGCTTTCGTCGGCGCTTGAGAAGTAGACTTTTGGAACTTTCTTGGTGGCGACGTCTACGACGTCTTCGTATGACTGCGCCCATGTGGCGCCGATTCGGCGGGATTTCTCCCAGATCTTGACTCGGGCATCGTTTTTAAGCCATGCCTGCTGATATGGCAGAAAGCCTTTGTCCGCCGTCGCCATTCAGGTTTATTCCTCCGGGGAATCGAAAAGCTGATCGTTAAGGGTCTTGAGGATGTCCTCGAGCTTAACCTTCTTATTCCCTTTGCTTTTTTCCAGGTTGCGGACCTTCTCCTCGTACTTGTACGTCTTGTCCACCATGTCCATTATCCGGCCGAGCGCGTAGTAACGGGCAGGCTGAACCTCTATGCCGTTGCGCATGTCTTCGCGGATGGCCTTTGAGATCTCGCGGCCGAGCTCGTAGAGCTCCTTGTGGAACGCCTGGGCGGCTACCATGACATCCTTTCTCTTCTCGTCCCAGCCCTCCGACGCCTTCCAGTTGCGAAGCGTCGAGTAGCCCACGGGAAGCTTCTTCGCTATCTCCCCGAGCGTGAGCTGCTTCTTTACGTAGAGTTCTTTGGCCTGTTCCAGATACTTCCGTTTTTTAGTCATGCCATAGGATTACGCCACCCTCTGTGCAATTGCAACCGATAGAGACGGCGACAGAGACGCCGACAGAGACGCTTGCAATGGTTTTCGGAGCCCTGTATTTTTGCGATCATGAAAGAAAAATGGATTGAAGTCTTTCGCGCCGGCACCTGGATCGATTCTTCCGGGAACAAGAAGAAGTGGACCCGGAAGGATATTGACAAGATGGTGTCCCAGTACGAAGAGCGCGAGGACGACGCCCCGGTCGTAATCGGCCACCCCAGGAGCAACTCGCCCGCCTACGGCTGGGCCATGGAGCTCAAGCGCGAGGGCGACCTGCTGCTCGCGAAGATAAAGCCCACGGTGAGAGAGTTCGTCGACTGGGTGAACAACAAACTTTACAAGCACGTCTCCATCTCCCTGCGCCCGGACCTGAGCCTGCGGCACATCGGATTTCTGGGCGGATCCCCGCCCGCGGTGAAGGGTCTCAAGGCCCCCGAGTTCGGCGAGGAGGAGTTCGTTGAGATTGAATTTGAAACAGCACAACTGCCTGAAACAACTAAAGATAAGGAGGACAAAATGACAGAAGAAGAGAAAAAGAAGCTCCAGGAGTTCGACGAGCTCAAGAAGAACAACGAGGAGCTGAAGAGAAACTTCATGGCCTCGGAAGAGGAGCGCAAGACCGCCAGGGAGAACCTGAAGAAGCTGCGGATGAACATGAGAAAGAGCGAGTTCGAGCAGTTCCTCAACCAGGAAATCGCCTGGGGATCGGTAAACGAGAAGCAGAAAGAGACTGCGTTCAAGATCCTTGAGTTCCTGGGCGGAGAGCAGTTCTCAGAAGACGGCGAGGATTCCGAGGGCGTGAAGCTCTTCAAGGAGTTCCTGAAGGAGGTCCCGGGCAAAGTAAAACCCGGCGAGGTCGCCACGCAGAGCTCCGCGGCGGGAACCGAGGGGAAAGCGAAGGAATTTACTGAAAAGGTAAACGAATACATGAAAGAGCACGACGTTGATATGAAAACGGCCGTGCTTGAAACTGCCTCCGCGCACCCGGAGCTTTACCGGGCCGCGAACGGCTGATTGACATTTTAAGAGCTTAAATTCAACCCGGGAGGGCAGAAACAAATGAGCATAGGAGAGACATCCGGCATAGAGAAGTCGGTAAAAGCTGGGGCTGATCTTGCGGACGAGTACCTGATCGCGAAGTTCGGGGCTGACGACGACACGCTCGTCGCCGCCGCCGCGGCGGGCGACAAGCTGGTCGGCGTGTTCCAGGGAAAGGTGACGGCGGGGAAGACGATAAACGTGATGCTGACTGGCGTGACGTCGGTTAAGTGCGGGACCGCGGTCGAGCGCGGCGACATGATCACCTCCGACGCGGCCGGCAAGGCGAAGCCGACAACCACGGCTAAAAACTACGTGGTCGGAGTAGCCATGGCATCAGGCGTCGACGGGGACATCATCCCCATGCTGCTGAGCCAGTCGGTGCTTTAAAGACAATAAAAATCAGGAGGTAAAAAGAAATGCCACCACCCAATGAACTTCACGTAGACTCGATTCTGACGAACCTGAGTCTCAAATACATGAACGAGGCCTTTATCGCGGACTTTGTTATGCCGATAATAAAGGTCAACAAGCGTTCCAATCTTTACCCGGTCTACAAGAAGAGCGATTCCTATCGCATATTCCAAACGTCGGTCGGGCCGAAAGCCCAGCCGAACGAAGTGGACTGGGAAGTCGGAACCGATAACTATTCGGTAGCTGATTACGCGCTTGCCGACTATATACCGGTCGAAAGCGTAGACAATGCCGACATGCCGATAAATCCTCGCGTGGACACTAACGAGTTCCTGAACGAGTGGCTGATGCTCGACAGGGAATTTCGGGTCGCGAAACTGGTTTTCTCCCCCGCTACATACCCGGCGTCGAACCGCAAGAAGCTCGAGGCCGCCCAGCAGTGGGGCGCGGATGGAGATGCTCCGATCAAGGATGTCCAGGATGCGGTTGAGGATTGCTTCATGCGCGCCAACACCCTCGTTTTCGGGGAGCTGGCCTGGCGGAAATTCCGCGCACTGCCTGAGGTCCTGGACGCGACCAAGGGTGCAACAAGGAACCAGGCAGCAGGTGGAGGACTGGCAAGCAGGGCCGAGATCGCGGAACTCTTCGAGGTCGAGAATGTGCTGGTAGGCCGTGCGCGTTACGTCACGAGCAAGCGCGGGCAGAAGGTTGAAGCATACTCGCGCATCTGGGGTAATCACATGGCCGCACTGCACGTCAAACCGCGCCCCAGCGTGAAGACGATTACCTTCGGCGTCAGTTTCCAGGAGATGATGAAGCAGACGCAGACGTTATTCGATCCTACTCGCGGCGCCAAGGGCGCGGAGTATGTTAAGGTTGCGTACAACTGCGACGAGAAGATCATGGCTGCGGACCTGGGTTATTTTATAGAGAACGTAGTTCCGGCGGCGGCCTAAAGGCGGTTTTCAAGAGGACTTAAACCATGGGAAAAGGGACGTTTATTCTGGTTGTTCTGGCGCTTGCGGCGCTCTTCGTGACCGCCTGCGAGCGCCGGGATCTGCCGACGCTGCCGAAGGCGGAAACCGAGGACACGGCCGTCTACTGCGTCCCGCTCGAGCCTGAGGATGCCTGCTCGGCAACGGGCTCCATGGGCGACAATTCGGCAGTGGTCAGGGACCGGGGCAAATATTTTTACTGCGTCAGCTTTGCCAGGGTGAGCGGGGAGTGAACGATGAGCATAGCGGCTATAGCGAAAATCATTGTGCTTGCGGTCGGCGGACTTACGGTGCTGAACTACGTACCGGGAGTGAACATTCTCGACAGCGAGAAATCGGATTACAAGGCCCTGGTCCGCTGCAGCGCGAAGCTTGAGAGCCTGGAGCGTGAGTATGAAGCGACTCGGGATGAGCTCAAGGACGAGCGTCGCAACAGCAGGGACCTGGGAAAAAAACTCAAAAATGAACAGAAAGCGAAAAAGAAGGTGGAGAAGAGGCTTCGCGCTTATATTGCTGATTCCGTGCCTTCTTCTCGTGACCGCGTGCGCGGAGACAAAGAAAACCGCTCACCGCAAAGATCTCTACTTCCGTGGAGGAGGTGATAATCGTGGAAAAACAGAAACCCAAAAATCAGACTGCGGTATCTGCAAGGCAGTTCGCAGCCTTACGGGGCAGGGTAAAAAAGCTCGAGGACTGGATGAAGGCCGTGGAGAGCGGCGTGATCGTTCTCAATCCCGGCAGTGAGCCGGAGGAGCCTCTGAGCAAGACGGAAAGGAATCTGCAGCACGGCCGGTTCAGCCGGATAAGGGGCCTGGCGAAGCGCCACCCGTTTTTCTGGACTGCCTTCTTCCTGATGGCGGGCTTCGTGCTCGGCTGCATGTTCTGCGACTTTAACACGTTCGGAGGGTATTAAGATGGCTGAAATCGAATCCGCATGGTGGCTGCCCTACGCGGTGGCGGGCCTGATAACAATTATTTCCGCGGTAATCGGGGTGATATGCTGGGAGCCGTACACGAGGAGGATCCGCGCGCGGCGCGACGTCAAGATCGCCGACGGCATAAGGTTCGTCGATCCTATGGCGTGCTTCCTGTTCATCAACTGGACGGAGTCGGGAGAGCGGACCATGGGGCCCTGCTACATAGAGAGAATCGCCTCAGGATGGATCACGTTCCGAAGCTTCGAGGACGGCTCACGCATGGTGCTTACCGGCGAGCAGGTGCAGAAATGCATCCGCCGCACCTTCCCTCATCCCGAGAACTCAAACGAGACCCTCTACTGGCTCAACCGCCCGGACTCCGATTACATCGACGTCCTGCCGTGGCCGGGGAAGGACAAAGTGCAGGAGTATCTCCTCCGGAAGTGCGGCATAACAAAAACGATTTTCGGCGTACTTACGAAATAACATGTACAGCACTCTTGAGGATCTGAAGAAAGCGGCGGCGGAGAGAACGATAGCGCAGCTTACCGACGATGAGTCGGGCGCCGCAGTCCAGGCGGATATTGTCGACGAGGCGATAGTCGCGGCGGACGAGGTCATTGACGCTCACCTGCGCGGTCGCTACGAGCTTCCGCTGCCCGAAACGCCGGCGATCCTCAAGCGCCTCTCCGTAAGCATCACGCTTTTCCACCTGTATTCCCGCCGCCCGGAGGGGGAAGTTCCGGACGCGGTTACTACGCAGTACAAGCAGTCGGTCAGGATGCTCGAGGGGATCCGTGACGGGAAGCTCACCATCGGGGAGTCCCAGGGGCCCGCGGCCCCGGAGGGCGTGGTATTCAAGACTAACAAGAAACCGGAACAGAAGGTTTTTAACAATGACAGTTACTGAAGAATTCGAAGCGGCGATAGCAGCGAAGCTAAAGGGCGACATAACCGACGTAGAGGTGGACGTGGTCCCCGATAACGTGAGCTCTTACGTGCTCAAGCATCCCGTCGGCGCGCTGCTCGTCCAGTACGCGAGGTCGAGTTACACCGCGCCCCGGGCGCTTAACTCGATTTCCCAGACCCGGAGCATGAGGTTCTCGGTGTTCGTCATGATGCGCAGCCTGCGACGCGACGACAAGGGCGCCTACGCGAAGATTGACCAGACGCTCGGGATACTGACGGGATTCCAGCCGCGGGGAGCGAGGAAGATGTACCCGCTCTCGGATCGTTTTGTTTCCGAGCAGTCGGGAATATGGATATACGAAATGGTATTCGAGCTTGAAACCATCCACGAGGAGGTATTTGAATAATGGGAGCAAGACAATTTACGGGCTCAAACGCCCGGGTAGCATACAAGCCGGAGAAGGACGGCGGGATTCTCAACTTCAAACCGACGGCAAACGAGACGGTCACTACGGCTGCGATGAATCCGGATGCCGCCTCGGTCACGATCGCCGCACAGGTGACCATTGCCAAGGGTGACATAATCGCGATCGGAACCGACCTCAACCAGGAGATATTGGAGGTAGGCAAGGTGACGGCCGGGACAAAGACAATTGAATTCGAAGCGGCGACGAAACCGAACTTCCGTCACGAGGTCGGAGAACCGGTAAAGAAAATAGAATCCATCGACGGCTGGTATCAGCTGGGCGACGTAACGACTTTCACTCCGCGAAGCGCCAGGGCGCTTGATCAGTCGCAGGCATTCGGCTCGGGAGTGCGCGCCATAGGGAACGCGATCCAGGGGCGTTACGAGTTCGGAGCCGACGTCGGCGTGGAGGTCGACATCGAGGTCCTGCCGCTCTGGTTCCTCCACGCCCTGAACAACAATTACACGAGCGTCGGAACCCCGGTTGCGCCGGCTGTAGAAACGAAGGTGGCGGAGGCGACGGCTGCAGCCGCGAGCTCCATGAAGCTCGGGTCTGTCGCCAACCTGGCCGTGGGAGATTTTCTTGAGATCGACGGCAAGGAAGTCGTCAAGATCTCGAAGCTTGCGGACCCGGCCGTGGAATTTGCGGACAGCAATCCGCTGGGACTCCGCTACGCCCACGCAAAGGATGTGGTGGTGAAGAAAGTCACGGGTCCCTTCACTCATACGATCACGAAGGGGCTGACTCTGCCTGTGGGTATAAGCCTGCTGCTCGAACTCTCCGAAGGTGATCAGAAGTCTCTGGCGCTGCTGACTGGCTGCCGCGTAGGCTTGCTCTCGCTCACCGCTTCAGGCTCGGAGACGATATCGACGGTCACGCTCGACATATCATGCGCTCGCGTCCAGGTGCTCGGAAAGAACATCTTCGGGGATGCCAAGAAAATAGCTCACCGCCTCTACGCGCAGTGGGAGATGGCCGTTACCTCGGGCGACGCGGACAACAGGTTCAATTCGCTCTCGCTCGAGATCCAGAACAACCTCGCTGCGGGAGAGCCCCTGGGCACGGCCTTGCCGGGCCTTCCGACGCCGGGAGAGGGGGCTGTAACGGGATCGTTCGAGTACGAGTACAGGACCCAGGCATTCTCGATTGCCACGGCGACGGGCGGGCAGCGCAAGCTGGTGTTCAAGTGGACATCGATCAGGGACGACAATCACTCGCTCCAGATCGAGATCCCCGCCGCGAAGTTCGGCGGCTCGGCGCACCCGGCCGTCACGGACAAGGGGCCGATAGCGGACACCAAGGAGTTCACGGCGACGCTGGATTCCGAGACCAACACGGACATAAAAATCGTAGCGAAGACCAACAACCCCTCCGTCGAATACCTGACGGAAGGCTGATAAAATCGATTAACACAAGGAGAAGCTAAGCTAATGAGCGAAGAATCAACTGCGGCAATGATTGACGATCTGGGGATCGACAACGCGGACGAGGTAGTCATATACCCCTATGCGGACGTAAAGGATGAGGACTGGCCCACGTACATAAATTCCGAGGGCAAGAGGGTTCCGGTACCTAAGGGCTGGCGGAACGTCGGATACAGGTATCCGTTCCCGACTCCGAAACGGACCCACAAGGTGAGAGAGCTTTCATCCGGACTCTCGCTCTCGGGCACCCAGGAAGAAATAACCATCAGGACCGGGGATCCGGACAAGCTTGCGAAGCACCTCACTAACAGCCTGATAAAGGGCATAGTGAGGCGCAGACCCGGGGGCAGCGAGCCGAGCGAGCAGACGCTTGATCAGACGCATCGGGAGTGGCTCTGCGGGGAGCTCCGCAAATCCGCGTTTCTCCTCTCCGGAGCCTACGTCCAGTACCTCCGCGAAGGGGGCAGGGCGGCCGAGGAAGAAGCCGGAGAAGAAGAGGTTTTTACGAAGCCCTCAGGCGCCACTGGCTAGAGGTCTCCGAGGGCATTGCGGTCACCGTCGCGGGGGAGCGGCGGATATATTCCCCGGAAAATCTCGAGCGGCGCATAGCGACGCTTGATTCCCGGGACCGGCGCCTGGAGGAAGACGAGGAGCTCTCAGCCCTGCGGGCCGCGCAGACGGCGCATCACCGGCCGCTCGGCGTATTGCCGCAGCGCCAGCGCGAATGGCTCAGGATGTGGGAGCTCTGCCAGTCCCAGCGCTACGGCCAGGGAATGACGCTTGGGAGCCTGGTGCACTCGGAGATCTGGAACAATCTCGAGCAGCTTGAATACGAGGGGCATGAGAAAGAGAGGGCGTTTCGGGTGATACTGGCGATCGATGAGATATTCAGGGGTCAGGCCGGGAAAGAGGGGGAAGCTAAAAGGACATGATCATGCCGAGCAAGACGAGCAGCCCTGCAAAACCCGCAAGCGCGAGGAAGCCCGCGAGGCACCACCTGTACACTGTTTCTCCGAATTCGTTTAACTTCTCCATACCAGAAAATATAAGCCGCCTGCAGGCAAAGTCAATCTCCGGAGGCCGCGATGCCTGACGATATAAGAGATCTCACTCTGCGGGTCCGTGTCGACGGCAGCCAGCTCAAGAACCTGGGAGCGGACTTCGATCGGGTCGGAGATCGCGCCCGCCGCTCGGGCCAGGACGCCGAGGGTGCCGGGGCGCGGGTCCGGAAATTCTTCAGGCAGCTTCCCGGGGCGGTGAAGGGCGCCGCGGCCGTCTTCCTGCTGGCCAAGGCTTTCCAGACCGTAAAGCAGGTAATCACAAGCAGCATCAGCCAGGGCGTTGAATATGAAGCTACCCTCACCCGTATAGTCGCGCTCGCGGGAGTTGCCCGAGAGCAGGTGGCGCTCTGGGAAGAAGACCTTAAGGACCTGGCTCCCCGGCTTGGCAAGGATCTCGGTGAGCTTGCAGACGGGCTGTTTTTTGTCGCCTCCGCAGGATTCCGAGGGGCCGAAGCTATGGATATTCTCGAGAGTTCCGCAAAGGCTTCGGCGACGGGTCTGGGGGCTACGAAGGACATCGCGAACCTGACGACGTCTGCGCTTAAAGCGTATGCGACCGAGGGGCTTGAGGCCGCGGAGGCTACGGATATCCTGCTCGCAGCGACTCGTGAGGGGAAGGGCGAAGCGAGCGAATACGCGAGATCGCTTGCTGAAGTTCTCCTGCCCGCGAAGCTGGCGAACGTCGAATTCTCGGAACTTGCCGGGTCCGCCGCGCTGCTCACCAGGCTGACCCCCAACGTCTCAGTAGTAGGGACTCAGCTGAAGGCATTATTCATCGGGATCCAAAAACCTTCGAAGGACGGGGCCGAGGCGCTGGAGGAGGCGCATAAGGCGGGGGTAATTACTGTAGGCACCTTCGGAGAGCTGCGGGATCTGATCAGGCGCGACGGGCTGGTAGCGGGCCTTGAGGAGCTCAAGAAAATCCGCGAAGAGCTCGGTGCCGAATTTTTCAACCGACTCTTCGAATCGCAGGAGGCGCGCCAGGCTCTCAACGCCCTCCTTAATGATCTCGACGAGACTAAAAACACTATCAACGCAGTCGCCGATTCCAGCGGCGCAGTCAACAAAGCGTTCAAAGAAGTTTCCAAGACGACAAAACAGAAGGGAGCTGTGCTGGGCAGGGAACTCAAGGATGCGATGGTTGACTTCGGTACCTTCGTGCTGCCCCTGGTGACTAGCGGGATCAACAGCCTGATCACAGTCGTCAATCTTCTTCATGACGGTTTTACGGCGCTTTACAAGGCCGTTAAAAGAGTCTTTACAGGCATTGCTGATTCGATCTCTAGCACCAAGGACCGGCTGCTTGATTTCCTCGGCCGCCTTCCCAGAAATGCCGGGAACAATCCTCCCCCGGAGATAGCCGCGCTGGTGACCGCGGCCGGGGGTGACGTGAACGCGGATCCTCTCGCGCAGGCCCGCCACGACGCGGCGGCGGACGAAGCGACGAGGGAGGCTGCCAGGGCCGCCGCAGACGAAGCGACGAGGGAGGCTGCCAGGGCCGCCAGGGAAACCACGGAAACGGTCGCTCGTAGCGCGGAGGAGATGACGGATGAAGTGAAGGCCGCCTCGGGACTCATGGAGAAGTTCTGGGCGGACACGATGTCCCAGATGAGAAACTCGGCGTCGAATCTTTTCTTCAATGTGATGACCGGGAAGTTCAATGACCTCGAGGATCTCGCCTCGGGCACGTTCCGGGGGATTCTCCAGGCTGCCTCGCATTACTTCGGACAGCTGGCCACGCAGAGAATAGCGCTCAGCATCGTCCCGAATTTCGCGGGCGGGGCCGCGGGAGGGGCCGGGTCCGCCCTTGGGGGAGGAGCCGGGCTGGGGGGCCTCGCATCACGCATTCCGGGTTTCGCGCCCGGAGGGATCTTCGGATCCCCGGTCCCAGCTCCGGGCTTCATCGGGCCGACCCAGCCGACACCCTTCCTCGCCTCGGGGGCGGCTAACCTGGCAGGCGGCGCCTTCGGAGCGTACAACATCGCAAGCAGTCTCTTCTCCGGAGACATCGCCGGAGGGGCGGGCGGGGCGATAGGCGGAGCCATAGGCGCGGGGATCGCGTCGGCCATTCCCGGAATCGGAACGCTCGTGGGATTCGGAATAGGCTCCAGCATCGGAAAACTCATAGGGGGATTCTTCAGGAAAAAGCCGAGGCTTGATATAGACATCGAGCCTTCGGACACCGCCGTGGTGGATGATTTTCTAAAGGAGAGCTTCGAGGACGCTATCAGCATCAGCTCGAGGAAAACGGGGGTCGACTACGGAAAGATCAGGAACACCATAGGAGAGATCCTGCGGGGGCAGATAGAAGGGATCCGCGGCATAATAGCCAGGCTGCCTGAGGAGCTCTCGACGCAGCTTGACGAGCTGCTGCTCGAAACCGCGGTGGATACCCGGGAGCACTTCGGAAACGACCGTTTGCTTGAGTTCGACAAGAAAGGGAAAAACATAAAGGAGGAGCTCGAGGCTTTCCTCGGAGGGGAGCTCCAGTTGCGCTTTCTTTTCAGTATCCGTGATTTCTTCGAAGGGGCGTTTGCGCAGCTCGGCGTGCTGCCCGACCGGGCGCGGGAGTTCATCGACCAGCAGTTCGAGAGGTTCAAGGCTGCCGGTTCCCGGGAGGAGCGCGCGGCGATAGGGCAGGAGCTCCTCGAGCTTTTCTCAGATACCGCGGACGTCTACTCGATCCTGAACAATAACGTGCTCACTCCGCTTGAGCGCCAGGTCCGTGCCGCGGAGATAGCCGCAAGCAAGTTCGGCTTCGAAGGGATCCCGTCGCTTGAGCAGGTTGACGCGAAGCTCGGGGAACTGCTCACGGAGTTTTCGGACCCGGGGGCGCTTGAGGGTCTCGCAAAATTCCGCCAGGGCCTCGTGGACCTCAAGGAGGCGATCGCAAGCGGCCTCACCGAGATAGCCTCAAGGATCCGCTCCACCGTAGGGAGCATAGCTGAATTCGGGAAGCTGCTCGGCCGGGACTACGGCAGCCGCATAACCGGGGCGCTGACACGCAACGCGCGCACTCTCCAGTCGACTATTACCGACGGCACAATCTCGCTTGATCGCCGCACCGCCGCCCTTGCGGAGCAGGTTGCCGCGATAAGGCAGCTCGTAGCCATCGAGCGCGCCGCGTTCGAGGAGAACAAGCGCCGCCGTCTCTCCTCTCTTAACGAGCAGCGCGCCGGAATCGAAGAGCAGCTCAGGGCCGTCCAGACCCTCAGGCAGGATTTCACGAGCGTTCTCAAGTCTGCTGCCGACGCATTGTTCGGGCTGCGTACAGGCGGCGACAGCCCTCTTTCGCCTGCGGAGCAGCTCCAGACAGTGCGCGATGAGATATTCGCTCTCCAGGCGCGCGCGCCCGGAGCCGAGGGGGCCGAGCTGGCCAATATCCAGCAGCGCCTTACGGAGCTCTTCCCCGAGGCCGTAAGGGTGGCGAGGGAAGGATTCGGGGAAGAGTCCTCGGCAGCCTTCGCGACGTTCGCCGAAGCCCAGGCCGCCCTGGAAGAGATACAGACGCAGACCCGAGAGGTGCTTGTATCTTACGAGGTCCGCCAGGAAGCCCTGGCAACGGAGCGAAACGAAATAATGGCCAGGATAGAAGCCGTGGGGAATCTGCAGTTCCAGGCGTCAGGACAGCTGCAGAAGCTCATTGACGAGCACCTCTCGAACCAGCTCGCGCTGCAGGAGGAGCTTAACTCCCTGCAGACGCAGATATACAGCGAGACCCGGGCGATAAACCGGGGAATCAACGCTCTCGCCTCGAGCGTAAGGGCCCTGGCCAGCCGTCCGATAAACGTCACTTTAGTAGCCCCCAGGGCGGCGAGGGGAAGATAATGTACGTAGTCTCTCGTTTTCTTGACGTCACCGCCGCGGCAGCCGGGGTGAATCTCCCGCATCTCACCCGCATTGCTCCGCGCCGGGATTACCAGGGAGGGATTACCGGCGATATATCCGTCACGATGGCTGCCGGGACGAGAGGCTCCGAGATCGCGGTGCTGCTCGAGCGCATCCAGGGCGGCGCGGCCGCCGTAATTGACGGTGCGGCCGGGGAGGCTGCAACGGATCTTTACCTGGAGCGGCGCAGGGTCCTGCGCAGATGGGTCCCCGCGGCCGACAATTTCATAATCTCGGGCCTCAACCTCGCGGCCCCCAAGCGTATAGGGACGCTGCTTGCGTGGCGGACCTCGGACGAGATCGAGATATCGGGAGACCTTGTTGCGACGTATCCGTTTTCCTCGGGCCTGGCGCCCAGGGTGAGCTCCTCGACGGCGGAAGGCGGAGACGAAATAGTGACGCCCCTGGGAGAGGAACCGATCCTGAACGTATCGGTCTCCTTCTATGTTCCCGAGGCCGCTGCCGAGCCCTCGCCGGAAGAAAAAGCCTACAGGGTAATGAGAGCGATGAGCCCTCAGAAGAATTTCTTTTTCCACGGCCGGAACCTGTCAGAGGCGTGGATAATCGGGCAGAGCACGCGCCGGGCCGTGAGGCAGGTATACGGCAGTTACGGCAAGCGCGCGATTCAGCCTGTGACAATGACAGCACTATAGATAAGGAGGTAAAAATGGGAGTAAAGAATCATGGAGTTGCTAGATTTTATCGCGGAGGGCTGGTGTCGCTATCTTGCTTCTTCGCGCTGTACGTGGGAGCAAATGAAGTCTCTGCAGGTAATTACACGAGGACGCAGGTCCCGGAGTCCGCGTGGGCTGTCGAGGGCACTGTGCTCTATTTAAGAGAGGATTTCCGCTTGCTGGTTCCGTCCGTATCTCTCGGCAATGTCAGCGGGCTCAAGCTGATGACTGCCCCCAACGGCGGCGACGTGCTGGTGGAATGGGAAGGCTCGGAGTTCAGCTTTGTGGACGAGGCCGGTGACCCTGTTACGGATGCATTGGCTGAACGCGGGCTATATGTTCGAGGAGGCAGAGCAGGCGGTATCACCATAACGGTACCCCTGGTTGCTGAATAGAGATAAATGGCTAGACAAAGCTTCACAATAGGCGCGCCTTCCTCCATAGAGGTATCTAATGGGAGCATAGGATGGGAGGACTTCGACCGCACGTTCAGGATCGCTGCACCGCTCCTGCCCAATTCCGCGCTTGAGTACTACTTAGGCTCCTTTAATTTTCGTACGGGCGCCAATTTCAATGTCTACATTACGGATAATCCAACGGCTGATGAGCGAGGCTTTCGATCAGGGCAGGATCTCGTTTCTTCATGGGAACAAAATCCAGTTGCCATCAGGCTGATTGCGGGTGACCTGTCACTTGTGATACCCGGCCCTGATGCTTCCAGCACGTCAAGGAAAGATCCTACGGAGGGGTACTCCTGGTTCGTCTATGAGCTGAGCACTGCAGTTTCCACCTTTGTCACTGCATACAATGCTTTGTCAGCTGCCGAGAAGGCGGCAACCCAGCTGATACTCAATGACGGCACTGATTTGTATATTCAAGGTGGCGTCACCACCGGCATTCCTGAAGCGGAGGCCGCCTTAACGCTTGGAGATCCTCCCATTCTCTACTTCCAGGGATCTACAAAGACGGGTGTTCCTTCAGTGTCAGCCGCCTTAAGGCTGAAAGATCCGCCCAGGATCTTCTGCCTGGACCCTGACCGCTCAGACACAGGAGCGCCGGGGACTGGCGGCGATGGCGCCAGGATTTTCCTCGAGTTGGCTCCGAGCATTGATATGCTGGCTCCGGATCTCCCGGCCGGTGCGGACGCCCGCCCGCTGCTCCAGCACATCCCTCAGATCAGGAGCGACAATTCCCTGGTGGGATCCACGGGCGATATCAATTTTTCGCTTGATAACAGGGACGGGGATTTCAGCTATGACCTGATCGGAAGCTTCGTCCGCATCTGGGGCTTCTCCTCAGGGAAACGGCAACTGTTTCTCGGTCAGATCAGCGCACATCAAATATCCGGGAATTCCGCGGAGTTCACCGCGTCTGAAATTCCCGCCTCGGTTCTCGAGGCGCAGGTGGCCCGCCGCGTCATCTCGCGGGAGACCTTTCCTTATTCCCGCGCGCTGGGGGCGCCTGTGCCCGTAGTTTTCGGAAGAGCGCTGCGGCACCGCTGCCACCACATAAGCTTCGGCAACGCTTCGGAGATAGAGGCCGACGTCGAGGCTGGAGAGAGCCTGCTGATTATTTCTGAGACCCATGGGATCGCAGTCGGGGATCTGCTGCAGGTCGGAGGCATAGAGACGGTCAGAGTCGATGATCTTCTGACAGTCAGAGATTCCAATGTGCTGCAGGTGTCTCCCGCCCTGCAGGCGGGTTACCCAGGCGCGAGTCTGACTGCTGATCGCACTCCGAAGCCGCAGCGGGTGAGGGGGGCCGTGGTTCTGCCCCTGGGAACACGGGAGGATTATCTCCTCGGCGAGGGCGTCTGGGGAAATCCCGGCGTGGCAGACTTCCCGGGCGGGCGCTTCAACGAGGTCTTCCGAGTCTATCATAGCGGCAGGGCATTGCCTGAGTTTACATGTCCGGAGAGCGTTTCTCCAAGATCGCTCCCGGAGACAAAATTTGATTCCGCGGTACGCCCGGCTGTTGCAGGCGGCTCCGGGCGCGGCGCTCGAGCCAGGGCAATCACTGTCGATGGCGGCGGGAATATTGCCGAGGTCACCTGGGAGAGCCCCGGGGCGGAATACGCGGCTGGCGACGTGCTCCAGCTCTCCCAGGGGGAGGTATCGGGGGAGTATGCGCTCACAGATGCCGACCTTACGGACGGCGGCGCTCTCAACAACCTCGCTTCTGTCGGCATCCGGCCGCAGCTGCGGTTTACGCTCGATCCCCAGCACAGGGTTCAGCTTCCTGACTGGTACAGAAACTATCATATTGAGTTTATCTCCGCTGCCGGGGCAGTCACGGGCTCCGCGGACGTAATCAGGTACGACCCTGACGAGAACACCGTGTCGTTCTCCCTGCCTGGCGGCGCGGAAGCATTTACGTGCTATCGCCTGCGTGAGTACAGGTTTTTTGACGGCTCCCAGGCGGAACCTTTCAGCGGCTATGCTTTCATACGCCTTGCCAGAAAATACAAGGGGGAGATCCGGGCCGACGTGCGGGGATTCGCTCTCCCGTCACTCGAGAGCGTATTAAGTGAGTGCTTTTTCAACCATATCTGGGGCGCTAACTCCCAGTTAGATCTATTGATCCTGGACGCTCCCGGCGAGCCTGTGTTCGAGGGCGCGCTCACGCGGCCGACATTGATTGTGGACATACTTCGCGAGATTGCCAGGTTCCGTCCCTTGCGCCTGACACGAACTTTGCAGGGCCTCCGTGTGCAATTCGCCGCGGACACCGCGCCGGTCACGCTTCCGAACGCCGAGTCCCTGTACCAGGAGGCCCCGACGCTCGAATTCTTGCCGTCCGCCGAGCGCGTCGCGGGAATAACCGTGGATTACCGCCTGGACAGCCTCGAGAACGAGACGCTGCTTTCGCTGCGGGAATACGTATCGGTGCAGGGGCGGGAGGAGGAGATATACCTGCCGTATGTTTACGAGGTCGAGACTGCGGACCGGGTCCTTTATTCGGAGGCGCAGAGACAGCTCGGGCGCCTTGAATCCGTATATATGACTCTCGCTCCGGGCGATGTCTCCGGCGCTCTCGAAGTGGGCGGCAGGATCAGGATCCCCGGCGGGCTGCTTCCCTATGACGTCGACACGGATTGGGTGGTAGATTCGCTTGACTGGTACGGAGACGTGAGCGTGCGGATCGGCGCCACTAAATATTCGCCGACTCTCTACAGCTATCCCGGCAGGGGCAGCCGCGACATAAGGGATTTAGAAGATCCTTACCTCCCAGAGACCGACTTCTCCGAGACGCCTCCGGAGCCGGTGAGGAACCTCTCAGCGCGCCTCGATGAGGATGATAATCTGCTCTGCGTGGTAAGGTACCTGCTCCCCGCCGAGAACTGCAGGGGCGCCAGGGTGCTTGTCCAGGACGGGGACGCCGAGGTCCTTGAGTTCCAGCACATCGCAAGCGTGCTCGGGCGAGATATTGAGCAGACGATAAAATTGCCCGGGGCTGTGGGACGTGTCCGCATAGTTGTTTATTCGCTCCACCCCGAGAATGAGGAACTGATAGGATTCCCTATCTCTGCGATATTGAATGAGTCTCCGTTAGCGGATGCCGGTGAAGATCAGTCCGTAACCACGAGAGCAACCGTAACGCTCGATGGATCGGCTTCAAGCGACCCCGACAACGACCCGCTTACATACAGCTGGAGGCAACTGTCAGGCCCGATGGTGGAGATCACCAATGCGGATAAGGCAGAGGCAACGTTCCGTGCGCCGTCGAGCTCCTCCACTCTTGAGTTTGAGCTCACTATTTCTGACGGTACGGAATCAGCGACGGATTCTTTGGTTGTGGAAGTCCGTGCCGCTCCTGTGTATACGGGACCGAGACTGAGTTATGTTTGCACAACAAGAATAGTATATATTACGGTTTGGAACCCAAGAACGAACCAACCAGAGGTAGTTCCGAGGGAGGTGCAGGACTGCAGGTGGGTAGAGGCTTGACTTAGTTTTTTAAGGTATAATTAAGGAAAATACTTAACATGAACATATTCACTAACAGACAGGCGGGCGCTCCCGCGGGTTACGAATCGGGATCGATCGAAGTGGACGTCGCCGCCGTGGCATATCCAGCCGAGGCGCAGGTCGTCTGGAAGGATCCCACGAAGCACAGCCGGCAAGCCATAAGAATCATCAACAATTCGGCCGTGGCCGTCACCGCAAAGATCGAGAAGAAGATCACCTTTACGGCTGGTGAACCTGGCCTCCCCGTGGAATCCGGGGGGCTTAAAGAATTCCCGATCCCCGCGAACGATGAGATAATCATCAACTTCGAGCTCATATCCTCGGAGCTCGCGATATTCCTCAAGGCGCCAGGCGCAGCGCAAGTCACGGTTTACCTGGCGGGGAAGGTGTAGGTATATGCCGACTGAATATTACGATACCCCCAAAGGCGGTTCCGGAGGCGTTTCCGTGCCTGTAGGTCGGCTGCTTCCAGGGGGAGGCAAGACCGGTGAAGCCCTCGTAAAGACGGGCGACTCGGATTACGCGGCCGCCTGGACGGCGCCCGGAAGTTTCAGCCTCGACGCGCTTACGACGTTTCTCGCGGATAATTCGGGAGCTCGCACAGCCGGCACCGATGCCATCTACCAATCGGCAACCGGTGATTTCCTGGTCCGGGCGGAACTCACCGATGATAATCCGAGATTCGGGTTCCAGCTGCCCGCGGGCAGGAGACTGGTAGGCATTTATGAAGGCGGATTTGATGTTACCGGTGATTTTGACGCGAGCGGCGGAAACACCATTTATATCCAGAACTACGATGCGGGTCCTGGAGCTATTCAGTACTTAATAAGAACGGAGGCAACTGCATAATGAAAATGATACGAGACTTCTTACTTTTTTCCCTGGCTATGCTGGGCGCGGTAACTTTAGCCGCAGTGCTGACGGCAGTACTTGTTATCTGGGATGCGGAATCTGCGGAGCTCACGAATGCCCGGAACAGGGCCAGCTCGACCACTATGAAGGCGGCTCGGCCGAACCAGCCCGTTGCCTATGGCACAGAGATAGCAACCAGTCCCAGCGACCCTACTGATCTCAAAAGCTACATCGATGCGCTGGCCAGCATGAGCAGCGGTGGGACGACAGGACTCAATCAAGCCCAAGTGGACGCAAGAATCGACGCCAAGGTTCCGGTAAAAATGACTGCCGCGGAGCGCAGTAAGCTCTCTGGCGTGGAGGCTGGAGCTACGGCAGATCAGACCGGCACAGAAATAGCATCTCTGCTGGATACTTCCCTCGGGGGAACGGGGTGGCGGACCGGAGGGAGCGGGAGCGGTGGTGGCGGCACTACCCTTCCCTCATACACGCAGTCCACCACGGAAGCTCTTTTCTCCCGGGCTGGTAGTTTGTTTTGGGAAGAGGTTAACGAGGTTCCGAATACTCCCGGGACCAGCGGAGCCATAGGCCACACCCTGCGGGTTACGGGAACCGGCGATGACGATTACCGCTGGGGAGAGACCGTGGACAGCACGGCTCGCTCCACCATTGAATCTGTCAACACAAAAGCGGATGCTACCAGATTAGGACTTGCCGGGCTGGAGAATGAACTCCCCGATCCCCCTATACCGGGCAACGAGGCCACGGTGAAAACCTATGGCTTGCAATTACCGGCATCAAGCGGACGGGCACAGTGGGTTGACGTCGGGACGTCCCTGTCGACCCTGACTACTGCCCTACAAGGGGCGGTTCGTCTGTCCAGCGTGGAGGTCGGAACCGACGCGGAATATCAAGCGGCGCTGAGGGCGCAGTCAAGCAACAACACTCCCATCATTCTGCACGTAACCGCAGCGATAAGCGGGACAAGGGGAGGAAGCGCCTACTCGCACGAAGAGGGAGATATTTTCTGGGTCAGGCCAGACGACGATACCCTTATCCACCTGTTCACGTTGCCCGAAGGCGGCGGAGGTGGTGGTGGAACCGCGCGGGAAAACATACTGCAAGCCGCAGTAAGAAATTCCGGTACGGCGGGCGTCACGTCCTTTCAACTTCCGACTGATTACGCAACCTACCAGTTCCTGGAGGTCGCCGGATTTATGGCGGGGGAGAGTGCCGATGGTCAGGGTACGGGATTTGCGACTGTTCCTACTGCGTGGCTCGCAGTTCAAAACGCCGCCGATGACCCAAAGATAGAGATTGACTCAGAAGAAGATGGAAACTCTCAGTATCTTGCCTGGAACCCTACTACCAGGACGCTTACCAGAGACTCGGAGACTACTGACAGAATACGGATTGTTTACGCGCGGTTGTTCGATGGCGGACCGAAAGGCGAGAAGGGAGACCCAGGCTCCGGCGTGGACCAGACGGCCAGAGACGCGGCGGCGGAGAATGCGGAGGACATAGCTTCCATCGCTTCCCGGTTTACTTTAGAGCCCTCTTCGTTTACCAGAGACGCGGCGGCGGCTCCCTCGGCGAGGACAATAATAGCCCATGTTCTCCCAGCGGCACTTCCTGCTGGGACAACCCACCTGGACCTGGTGATCGGTGGCAATCGTTCTCCCAGGGTAGCGGTAGAATCTGACGGGGCATATACCTTTGCCCTGTCTTCCACTTCTGTTCGCAATATCTCTAGAATAAACGGGACGACCACAGGGGTTAATATCTATTTTTACAACGCCGCTTCCGGCGGTATGGAACTGGGAGACCTGCGAGACACCATAAGGCTTGTAAGAGTATCATCGGGGTGGAGGGCTTTGACAGGTTCTTCCCCGTACACCATAGAGAGCACCGACACGGAGTTTCTCATAGAAATACGGAACTCTATCACCACCCCGCAAGGGTATAACATAATCGCCATAAGACCGCAGTTGACAACAACTGCAAAACTCTTTCTTGAAGATTCGGACAGGCCGGATTCTGTTACTGCCGCAGCACTGGGAGTCAATCTGAACCTTAATGCGGCCGGCACGCAGTTGACCGCAACGGTGCTTCAAGAAGATACAGGGAATAACGAAAATCACAGATACAGCATCATAGGAGCGTACGCAAAATGACACCAAGTAAAGTAGAAGCAGATAATGGAGGCTTTCATATTGAAGAAACCACCGTTGAGGAGGCCATATCTCAGTATGGCATAAAATCCTCTACGCCGGAGTTGACCAGGCTGGCAGCTTGGAACGGGCATGAATTTGAAGTTCTCGAAGCTCTTATTATTGCGAGGGGACCCACCGCAGTTGCGGTATTCCGGGACACTTATGAATATGAGATGTTGATTCACTTCCCCATAGATCCCCGCATGATTCCTTCGGACATAGCCGGCGCGACGAGAGCATATCCAAACGCGACAAACGACGGATGGCTTTTCGCCCACTGTGACGCGGACTTTCACCTCGATCAGGAAATAAGAATCGGAGCGGATATAGTCTCTCTTTTTCAGCCTGAAATAGATGAGAGAATGTTGACCGTCATAACGGCAAGGGAGACTGTGAGAACCGCTGCCTTAGACAAGTATAACAACCTTGTCAGGTTCAGGAATGGTGTTTTGGCAGTCGCAGAGCTGGAAGCCAAGAGCGTACACCTTGGCTGGTATCACCAGAATCCCCACGAGAGCCATCTTCACTCCCGGATATTATTGGCGATAGAGAAAACCAAGACCGCCTGGAATAATAGCCCGGAGCTTAAGTACAGCTCTGTAAGCGGGGTGGTCGACCCCATTCTCAGCGAACTCAAGAATCCCCACCCATACGAGACCAGATGGGACATGGCCGCCCGACTGGAAGCGGAACAGAAAGCTGAAAAATCGGGAGAGACCCAAGACCAAAGGGAAACTTCCCAGGGGGAATAGGGATGACACAAGGAAACTCGACCTCGAGCTTAGAAGAAAAGCGAAGTGCTGTAAGGCGCTTAGTCACTTATGCTGCGATCATAGTTTATCTTGTCCTTTCCGCCACGGTCACACTATGGCTAATGTGGCAAGCAAGATACGATCTGGCAATAGGTGTGCTCGGTAGTGTAGCGGGGATGTCAGGATCTATTATTGGGTACTGGTTTGGCTCACGTCGCCCGGAAGCGCCCTAAGCGGATCTGACCTATCGGGCCCGTGTCCGCTCGGCTCCGAGGCGGGTAAAATCGGGCCTCTTTAAGTGGGGTTTTAGGAGACCTAAAAAGGCTCTTAAAAGCCCCTTTTTTTCACCTTAAAACTTAAGCTGTTTACTTAATTTCTGGCTCAAAACGGAATAAATCAGGATATTACGTTGTGGCAATTTCATCTTGCGATTTTGGCAAGATTAAGTTGCGGGTTATAACAAGAGACATACGCAACCTTGTAAAGAAACCGAAGAAGGGAGAACCCGCTTTGAATCCTGAAGAAGTACGGGAAGACAAGGTGGGGGAGATAAAGAGCGA
>MKWU01001736.1_pt1 | contig 36026 bp, 31 predicted proteins | sample 809101 | NCBI WGS metagenome assembly MKWU01 (sample SAMN05860141, study PRJNA318959) | sponge metagenome | host: Aplysina aerophoba | place: Slovenia: Piran, Adriatic Sea, Gulf of Piran | collected 2013-05-07
TACGGATTCCGCGACCGGGACAGTCCCGTCGACATCACGACGGTGCGGCTGCGCGCGACCGCGCCCGCGCCGAAGGTCGCGTTTCCGGAGATCGCCGCCGGCGGGGAGCCCGAGCCGATCGGCCGCCGCCGCGTCCACCTCGATGGAGAATGGCTCGACGCCGTGCTCCACGACCGGCGCGAGCTGCGGGCGGGGAATCGAATCGTCGGCCCCGCCATCGTCGAGCAGGAAGACACGACGGTCTGGCTCTCGCCCGGCTGGCAGGCGTGCGTCGACCGGGTGGGCTCGATGCACGCGACGAAGATCGGATAGCGAAGGGCGGAAGATGCGAATCGAGCCGGTCACCCTCGAGATCCTGAATACGAAGGTCGCCGCCGCGACCGAGGAGATGGCTCTCACCCTCAAGCGCACCGGGCGGTCCCTCTACGTCAAGGAGGCGGTGGACTTCGCGGTGGGGCTCGTGGATCTCAAGGGCAAGTTCTTCGCAACCCCCCGCCACTTCGGGTCCGCCCTCATCGACTACGACTGCATGCCGGCGATTGCCGGGGCGGGTGCGCTCGAGGAAGGCGACGTCATCCTCACGAACCATCCGTACTTCTCCGGCGGGCTCGTCAGTCACACCCCCGACCTCACGTTCATCAAGCCGTACTTCCACGACGGCCGGATCGTGTGCTACGGATACGACTTCATCCACTCGACGGATGTCGGCGGCAGGGTGCCGTCGTCGATTTCCCCGACCAGCTCCGAGATCTTCCAGGAGGGCCTCCTGATCCCGCCGCTCAAGATCAGGAAACGAGGCCGGCTCAATGACGATCTGATCGCGCTCTACCGGGCGAACGTGCGGACACCGGAGCTCAACCTGCAGGACATGTCCGCGATGTTCGCGGCCATCGAGACCGGAGAGCGGAGGGTCGCCGAGATCATCGCCGCCCACGGAGTCGACACCTTCGTTCGGGCGCAGGCCGACCTCCAGGGCTACGCGGCCGAGAAGTCGCGGGCGGTCCTGCGGCGGATCCCCGACGGCGTGTACGATTTCTGGGACTTCATGGACGACGACGCGGTGACCCCCATTCCGGTCCGCCTCCGCGTGCAGGCGACCGTGCGGGACGGCGCCGTGCATCTCGACTACAGCGGAACCGACCCGCAGGTGCTGTCCGCCTACAACGTGCCGACCCTGTCGACCCGCCACCCGTGGCTCACGACCCGGATCATGCACTACGTCACCACGCACGATCCGACGACCCCGCTCAACGCCGGCATCTTCGAGCCGGTGACGACCCACGTGCCCGTCGGCGCGATCCTGAACCCCGAGTTCCCGGCCGCGACCGGGGTACGGGCGGCCACCGCCTATCGCTGCAACGATGCCGCAACCGGAGCGCTCAGCCACGGCGTGCCGCGGGACATGCCCGCGCCGAGCGGCGGCGCGATGGTGCCCGTCGTGCTGGCCGAGTTCGACAAGCGCACGAACCGGCGCAACGTGCTGGTGCTCAACTCGATCATCGTCGGCTCGGGCGCACGCTACGGCAGCGACGGCTACGACGGCGTGGACGGGTCGATCTCGACCATCCGCAACACCCCGGCCGAGAAGTCCGAGCTCGAGGCAGGGGTCGAGATCCTCGAGTACCGGCTCAATCCCGATTCGGCGGGCCCGGGCCGCTGGCGCGGGGGCCTGGGGCTCCTTTTCGCCTTTCGCGTCACCCAGGGCGGGAGCGCCGTGCTCGGCCGCGGCCTCGAGCGTTTCCGCTTCCGGCCCTGGGGGATGGCGGGCGGCCAACCCGGCGCCAACATGCGGGTCGTGCTCAACCGCGGGACGGAAGGTGAACGCGACCTCGGGAAGATCGACATGGTGCAGGTCGCCGAGGGCGACACGGTCACGTTCATGACGCCGGGCGGTGGAGGCTACGGCGACCCGTTCCTGCGGGACCCGTCGGCGGTGCTGAACGACGTGCGGGCCGGTCATGTGTCGGCGCAGTCCGCAGAGCGTGACTACGGGGTCGTGATCGATGGCGCGGCGGTCGACCCCGACGCGACCGCGGCGCGCCGCCGGGAGAGGCCGATCGAAGCCGACGAGCTGGCCTTCGACTTCGGGCCGGAACGCCGGGCCTGGGACGAGGTCTTCACCGACGAACGCATGTTCGCGCTCAACCGGCTGCTCCTCGAGGTCCCCTCCTCCGTCCGGCAGACCGTGCGTCAGTCGGTCTACTACCGGGTCGTGCCCAACCTCGAGGATCCGGAGAAGCTCGCGGCCAACGAGCTGATTACCGATCCGGCGCGGCAGGGCGCACGCCTCGATCGGGAGATCGCGCGTCTCGAGCGGGCGCACGACGACGACGACGCTCCGGCGGAGGACGGGGCAGGGGCCGCGCCTTAGCGGATGCGGCGGATGAGGTGACCGATGCCCTCGCCCCGGCGCACGCGGTCCGCAACGGTGATGAGGACGCAGTCATCCCACGGCGCCTCGATGCGCCTGGCTCCGTCGGTCGCGATCAGCTCGCCCCTGGCGAACGTCTCGTGGCCCCGGAACTCGCCGGCCCAGCGAAACGCGTCGGTCTCCGCAGTCGGCGCGATCATGTCGGTGTAGAGGGCGATCTCGCCCTCATCCACGAGGGCTCCGTACCGGACCGCGGTGTCCCGATCGGTCATCTCGAGCGCGCGGAGAAACCTCGCCGCGACGTTCAGGCAGTTGTCGACCGAGCGCCGGGCGAAGTGTGGACCGCACTCGGCGAGAAAGGCCGCCGCGGCGCAGTCGTGATCGCTGAACCGGCCGTACTCGAAGAGGAGGCCGGAGTGCTCGCCACCGGCCCTTGCCGGACAGCCGACGTGATGCAGCGGGAATCCGATCCGGTCGCCAAGCCGACGAGTCGCCGGCTTCTCGATGTACGCGAGGAGCGGCGGGTCGTTCCACGGATCGGGGGCCCGATAGAAGCAATCCGACAGCAGGTCCAGCAGGACATCGGCATCGCGCACCACCGGGCGCATCTGCCGCGCCCGCTCGACCTCGCGAGCCGTCGACGGCCCGTCGATGGTCGCGTCGTTCCAGATCCGGTTGAAGTTCACGTCCAGGAACTTCGATGGCGCCGGATCGTGGACGTCGAGCCGCTCGTAGGCTTCCACGTTGGCGAAGCTCAGGGTCAGGCGGCCTCGGATCGGTCGCACTCCGTCATCCAGGAGGGCGGCGACCGCCTCCGAGCCGCAGATCTCGTTGCCCTTCGAGAGCGAGTTGATCATGAGATGGGGACCCGCGACCCCCGAGTCGAACGTGTGGACGTAGTCGATGCCGGCGGTGCCCGCGCGATAGGGCGACAGATCGCGCGGCGTGACCTGAATGAGCGATGGTGGATAGCTCAACTCTTCCTCCTCGCGACCGCGGGCGGCGTGGCTCAGCGCGCCGCCGCCGAGAGGTTCGCGGCGGCGGCCTCGATCTCGACCCGGGCGGGCTGGGACGACTGCGCTCCGGGCCGGGTGCAGGCGAGCGACCCGGCGGCGGCGGCGTAGCGGGCCGCCTCGCGGAGGTCGCGGCCGGCGGCGAGGGTCGCCGCGAGCACCCCGCAGAACGTGTCCCCGGCCCCCGTCGTGTCCACCGGGCGTATGGGGAGGGCCGGCGTGCGGATTGCCTCGCGGCCGGTGTGGCAGACGGCGCCCTCCTCGCCGTAGGTGGCGGCGACGATCAGTCCGAAGCGGCGCGCGAGCCATTCCGGCAGGCGCTCCGGGGGCTCGTCGCCGCCCCCCGCGTGGGCCGCCACCTGGACGATCTCAATCTCGTTCACGATGAGCACGTCGAGGGCGGCGAGGACGTCCTCCGGGACCGGGAATGCGGGGGCCGCGTTCAGGAGGATTCGGCAGCCGCGCCGCGCGGCCCGGTCGACCAGCCGCCGGTTCTCCTCGAGGGGGACCTCGTGCTGGAGGAGCAGGACCGTGTCGCCATCCAGCAACTCGTCCGGCACCTGGTCGTGGGTCACCCGGGTGTTGGCCCCGGACGCGACCGCGATGGTGCTCGCGCCCGTCCCTTCCTCGACCCAGATGGTGGCGCACCCGGTCGGCTCGGACGACTCCTCCACCCGGGACAGGTCCACGCCCTCGGACCGCATCCGGGCGAGAGCGGGGGGCGCGAAGGCGTCCGCCCCCACCCGGCCGACCATCGCGACGTCCGCGCCGGCACGGCGAGCCGCATGGGCCTGGTTCGCGCCCTTTCCGCCCGGCGAGATCACGCAGCCGTGACCCAGCACGGTCTCGCCCCGTTCGGGTAGCCGAGCGAGGTTGACGGCGATGTCGATGTTGATCGAGCCGAAGACGATGACCATGTCGGACCGGTGGTGGCGAAAACGGGTCGGCGCGGGAACCCGGCCGGAACGCCGTCCGCCTGCACACCGCCCCGGCGGCCGGCGTGCGCGGAGCGACCGTACCGTCGCTCTCGGAGTCCGGGTCCCGGGCGGGCGCCCCGCTCGTGCCGTCAATGGTATTGCGGATGCCGAAGACGCTCCACCCCTGCGCTCCGGGCCCGGGTCAGGGCGTTGCGCCGGTGCCGGTCCTCCCGGGGACGGTCCCGCGCCGGCTCGATGCGCCTTCGAAGCGAGGAAGGGGCGCCGTCCCGCCATCTGCGTTGTCACCTGTTCCGGTCGGTGATACCGTTCGGCAGCCCGGTTGATCGACGCGACTGCACGGAGCTGTCATGACTGGCGTCGGCAGGTTCCGGCCTTCGATTCCCCGTCACGTTCCGAAACGGGCGCTCGTGCGAACGTGCGCCGTATCGGGTAATTTCGGGCGTCGCCGAATCGAGGAGCTCACATGAAGACCTTCATGCGCCTGGTAGCCGTCGTCCTCGTCTTCGCCACCGCGGCTTGCGCCGCCACCGGCAACGACCGGGACCTCGGACCGCTCGTGACCGAGAGCGGCATTTCGTTCGAGCGAAACACGAGCTTCGACGGCGAGGTTCTGAGGATCGAGCTGCCCCGCGAGGACGGGGGAACGGAGAAGTTCAGCTCGGGCAGGGACGAATGGTTCAGCTCGTCCTGGGCGCCGTTCATTCCCAATCACGTGGGACGGCGCTGGGGGCTCATCAAGGCCGCGAGCGACCACACTTCTCTCGCCTATGCGGTGGTGAGCTGGGACAACGACGATCCGACCGACTACCTTGCGGTCGGCTACTGGCTTCGGTTTCCCGGGACCGTTTCCCGGCGTTTTCGTTCTCTGTCGGATGCCGAGAACACTCCATTCTTCGACGGACCGGAAGTCGATCCGTCCCTTCCGCCCCGGCTGCCGATCTCGGGAACCGCGACCTACGTGGGTCCCGTCGGAGGGCTCTACACCTATCGCTACGGCAGCGATTGGATCGGGTTCGAGGAGCCCGTCGTGACGGAGGAGTTCCAGGGAATAATGACGCTCAGCGCGGACTTTTCGGACAACACCGTCGCGGGCTGCATGGGTTGTGTCGGCGACCTCGACATCAACCGCCAACACCTCTACCTGCAGTTGGGATTCCGGCGCGGGGAGCCGCTGTCGCTTCCCACCGACTACGAAGTGCACTTCGGCGCGACGCCGATCAACCGCAACGGAACCTTCGAGCACACGGACGTCGAGGTCAGGCACCCGACGCGCCCGATCACGGGGTCGAGCGGGTTCTCGGGCGGAATGTTCTCCAATGTCCCGGACGCGGACGGAAACCCGAGGCTGGCGATCGGTCTGACCAGAGCCGAATTCGACGAGGCGGACGGGAGCCAGGGCAAGTTCGAGGCGCTGTTCACCGGTTTGGGAGCTTCTCTGCGTCCGACCGAACCGAGCGGGGATCGCTGATGGCGGGTCACGGCGGTCACGGAGCCCGCGCAGCCCGGCGGATGGACGCGGGAATGCCGAAACGTACGCTTGAACGAGACCGGCGTGACGCGCCGGGAAGGAGGCGGCGCGACTCATGACCTATCGTCTGGGTGTGGACATCGGCGGAACGTTCACCGATTTCGCCCTGTTCGACGAAGGCGGCAGCCGGATAGCCGTCCACAAGCGGCTCACCACGCCGGACGACCCGTCGGCGGCGGTGCTCGGCGGCGCGACCGCCCTTCTCGAGCGCGAGAACGTCGCGATGGCCGCGGTCGAATCAATCGCCCACGGCACGACCCTCGTCACCAACTCGATCATCGAGCGGCGGGGGGCAAGGGCCGGCATGCTCGTGACCGCGGGGTTCCGCGACATCCTCGACATGGGGTTCGAGCAGCGCTACGACCTCTTCGATCTGCGCCTGAGATGGCCCGATCCCCTGGTTCCGCGGCGCCTGCGACGGGAGGTCCGCGAGCGGATCGCCCATGACGGCCGGGTGACCGAGCCCCTCGACCGTGACGGCGTTCACGAGGCGGTGCACGGTCTCGTCAACGAAGACGGCATCGACGCCCTCGCCATCTGCTTCCTTCACGCCTACGCCAATCCGATTCACGAGGAGGCGGCCGGCGAGGTGGTGCGCGAGGCCTTTCCGGATCTCTACGTCTCGCGGTCCGCCGGGGTCTTCGGAAACATGCGCGAGTACGAGCGCTGGACCACCGCGACCATGAACGCCTATGCGCAGCCGATGTTCGACCGCTACGTCGAGCGGCTCGAACGCGGGCTCGCGGAGTCGGGATTCGCCGGGCAGCTCCACATCATGACCTCCTCCGGCGCCTCGATCGTGCCGGAGACGGCCCGGCGCTTCCCGGTACGCGCCCTCGAGTCCGGACCCGCGGCCGGCGCCCTCATGTCCGCCCACCACGGCCGCAGCCTCGCGCTCCCCGACCTCCTGTCGTTCGACATGGGCGGAACCACCGCGAAGGGGGCGCTCATCCGGCGCTTCGCGCCGCTGAAGCAGTACGACCTCGAGGTCGGGCGGGTGCACGAGTTCAAGCGCGGCAGCGGCCTGCCCGCGAAGCTTCCGGTCATCGACATGATCGAGATCGGCTCGGGCGGCGGCTCGCTCGCCCGCGTCGACGAGCGCGGCCTCATTCGGGTCGGGCCGCGGAGCGCCGGCGCGGATCCCGGCCCCGCGTGCTACGGCAAGGGCGGCACCGGCGCCACCCTGACCGACGCGAACGTCGTCCTCGGCTACCTCGACCCCGGCTTCTTTCTCGGCGGCGAGATGCGCCTCGACCCGATTGCAGCGCGCGAAGCGATCGAGCGGCACCGGGCGGGGGGCGCCGGGGTCGCGGCCACTCCGCCCGCGGGGGGGGGGGTGGCGGGGCCGGCGGGCGCGGAGCCGATCCGCGCCGCGTGGGGAGTGCACGAGATCGCGAACGAGGACGTGGCCCGGGCGTTCCGGATCCACGCGTCGGAGCGCGGGTTCGACTATCGCGACTCGTCCATGGTCGCGTTCGGCGGCTCGGGTCCGGTGCACGCGCTCGCGATCGCCCGCAAGCTCCGGATCCCGCGCGTCGTGTTCCCCATCGGGGCGGGGGTGATGTCCGCGCTCGGGTTGCTCGTCAGTCCGCTCGGATTCGAGGTCTCGCGCTCGCGGCGGGCGTTCGTGGCCGATCTCGACGCCGCGCAATTCGAAGCCATCATCGCCCCCCTCGTCGACGAGGCGACGGGGTTCCTCCGCCGCGCCGGGGTTGCGGAGCCGGCCGTCGTGTGCCGCCTGGACATGCGCTACCAGGGACAGGGCTACGAGATCGAGGTGACCGTCCCGGGGGACGGCACGCGCGGCGGCTACGCAGCCGCATTTTCGCGGCTCGAAACGCTCTTTCGCGCCCAGTACGCGGAGATCTTCGCGGAGACCTTTCTCGACGAGCCGCTCGAGATCGTGAGCTGGAAGGTTGAGGCGGCGGGCTCCGAGGCGCCGCTCGCCTACCATGGCATGCGCGGTGGCGAACGCGGGCGCGCGAAGCGTTCGCGGGCGCTCTGGTTCGGGGACGCCTTCGTCGACTGTGAGGTGATCGACCGTTACGGGCTCGCGGTGGGAACGACCGTCGAGGGCCCGGCCGTCGTCGAGGAGCGCGAATCCACCTGCGTGCTCGCCCCGGGAGACCGGGCGACCGTGGACGAGCGGCTCAACCTGGTGGCGGAGCTCGCGAACCGAGGAGGTGACGCATGAGCCCACGCACGATTGATGCGGTGAGCCTTTCCATCATGTGGGATCGGCTCATCGGGATCACCGACGAGATCATCTCCGCCCTGGTGCGAAGCTCGTTCTCGACCATCGTGCGCGAGAGCGGCGACCTCTCGGTGGTGGTGCTCGACGCGGACGGCAACTCCGTCGCCCAGGGCAGCTACAGCGTGCCGTCGTTCACCGGCACGGCCGCCCCGACCCTGCGGCACATGCTGGCGAAGTTTCCCGCGGAGAGCCTGGAGCCCGGCGACGTCATCGCCACCAACGACGCGTGGATGGGCACCGGTCACCTCTTCGACATCAACGTGATGCGGCCCGTGTTCCGAGGCGCGCGAATCGTCGGCTACACGATGAGCATCACCCACCTTCCGGACATCGGCGGGCTCGGGTTCGGCGCCGCCGCGTCGGAGATCTTCCACGAGGGGCTTCGCCTTCCCGTGTGCAAGCTGGTCCGGGCCGGGCGGCTCGACGAGCCCATGTTCGACGTCATCCGCAGCAACGTGCGAGTGCCGGAGCAGGTCTTCGGCGACCTGATGGCGAACGTCACCTGCAACGAGGTCGGCGGCCGCCAGCTCCTCGACTTCATGGACGAGTACGGACTCGACGACCTCGCACCGCTCTCCGAGGCGATCCGCGGGCAGAGCGAGCGGGCCATCCGGGACCGGATCGCGGCCCTCCCCGACGGGATCTACGAGGGAGCGATCGACATCGAGGGGATCGACGACCCGCTCCGGCTCGTTTGCCGCGCCGAGATTGCGGGAGAGGAGATCGGGCTCGACTTCGCGGGGACCTCCCCGCCCGTCAATCGCGGCATCAACGTGCCGTTCTGCTATACGCGGGCGATGGCCCGCTACGCGGTCAAGTGCCTCACCGTGCCCGGCATGCCCAACAACGAGGGTGCGGTGGCCCCGATCCGGGTCACCGGGCCCCGGCAGCCCCACAGCGGGGGGGGGGGTCCCCCCAACCCGGTGCACCGCCCGGGAGGACTCGATCCTGAACGCGCGGCCGCCGTACCCGACCGGAGGCCGGCACGTGACCGGGCACATGGTCGTCCCCCTCGTCTTCCGCACCCTCGCCGAAGCGGCTCCCGAGATGGTGCAGGCCGACTGCGGCAACATGAACATCGTCACCTTCCAGGGTACCCGGGCGGACGGCCAGCCGATGTCGACGATCTACTTCTCGACCGGGGGGTTCGGCGCCTTGCAGGGCTTCGACGGGGCGGACACGATCCCCGGGCCGTCGAACATGCGGGCGGTTCCGGTCGAGATGTGGGAGTCGCTGACCGGCATCACCATCGTGCACAAGCGGCTGCTCCCCGACACGAGCGGGCACGGCGAGGCGCGGGGCGGTCTCGGCCAGGAGATCGAGTTCCGGAACGACACGGGCTTCCCGTTCACCGCGTTCTGCATCGCGCCGCGTTCCGAGTTTCCGGCCCGTGGCCTCTTCGGAGGGGGAGACGGAAGCCGGCGCACCATCCTCATCGACGACCGCCCGGTCCATCCGAAGGGCGCCCACGCGGTGGCGCCGGGGCAACGCTTCACGATGCGCGACTCGGGGGGCGGCGGGTTCGGCGACCCTGAGAACCGCCCCCGCGGGAAGGTTCTCGCCGACCTCGACGAGGGCCTCATCACCCCTCCCGTCGCCCGCGAGGTCTACGGCGTCACGCCGGGGTAGCACGGCAAGGCCCGTCTGCCGGACGGCGACGGCTGCCGTCTTCCCGGCGGCGGCATCCATGGACGGAACGGCCCGCCGCGTCTCTCCCGGCGCGGCGCGCGCGAAGCGGACGCGGGGCTGCCCGGAACGTTGCGCACGGCGCAAGCAGCGGTCGCGCGGCCTTCCCGGCCCACATCCAGCCGTCCCACCACTCTCCGCGCCCGGGAGAGGCGGTCGGACCCGGTCGGACCAACCGCCGCCCGCGGACAACCTAACGAATACTCCGGCACCACCCGCCATGAAAATCGAACGGCTGCCGTCCGATTCCCATGGTGAACGGAGGCAGCGGAACAGCCATCTCCGGCCTCGAGCGCCGCGAGTGCGCATCGCACACGCCACCCCGGCCGACTGTCGCGACGCGGCAGCCGGCCGGTCTACTCGGGAGCGCCGGGAAGGGCTTCGAGGCCGCGTACGTTCTGGCCGCCGTAGCGGCGAAGGCGGATGTCCGCCTGCTCCTTGTGACCCGCGAAGTGCTCGAGGGCGCAAAGGCGCGAGCAGTACTCCCCGACCTTGACGGACGCCTCCTCGGTGATGCGCTGGTAGGTGCAGGTCTTGATGAACTTCCCGACCCAAAGGCCCCCCGTGTAGCGGGCCGCCCGGCGGGTCGGGAGGGTGTGGTTGGTGCCGATCACCTTGTCGCCGTAGGAGACGTTCGTCTCCGGGCCGAGGAAGAGCGCGCCGTAATTGGTCAGGTGGTCGAGGAAGTACTGCGGGTCCTCGGTCATGACCTGGACGTGCTCGGCCGCGATGCCGTCCGCGACCGCCACCATCTCGTCGACCCCGTCGCAGACGATCACCTGGCCGTAGTCGCGCCACGCCGTGCCGGCCGTCTCGCCGGTGGGAAGGATCCCGAGCTGGCGCTCGACCTCCGCCATCGTGTCGCGGGCGAGCTCTTCGGAAGTGGTGAGGAGGGTCGCGGGCGAGGTGGGGCCGTGCTCCGCCTGGCCGAGGAGGTCGGCCGCGCAGAGCTCGCCGTCCACCGTCTCGTCCGCGATGACGAGGGTCTCGGTGGGACCTGCGAAGAGGTCGATGCCGACCCGGCCGAAGAGCTGCCTCTTGGCCTCGGCGACGAACATGTTCCCGGGCCCGACGAGCATGTCGACGGGCTCGACGGTCTCGGTGCCGAGGGCCATCGCCCCCACCGCCTGCACCCCGCCGAGGCAGTAGATCTCGTCCGCGCCACCAAGGTCCTGGGCGACGACGATGGCGGGGTTCGGCTCGCCCGCGTAGGGCGGCGCGCAGGTCGCGATCCGCTTCACCCCCGCGACCTTCGCGGTCACCACGCTCATGTGGGCGGAGGCGACCATCGGGTACTTTCCGCCCGGCACGTAGGAGCCGACGCTGTTCACCGGGATGTTCCGGTGGCCGAGGATGACCCCCGGCATGGTCTCGTGCTCGACGTCGCGAAGCGCCCCCATCTGGATCTCGGCGAAGCTCCGGATCTGTTTCTGCGCGAACTCGATGTCCGCCCGCTCGCGCGGGCTCACCCGCTCGTAGCAGGCGTCGATCGCCGCCCGGCCGAGGCGAAAGTTCGCCGGCGACCAGCCGTCGAAGCGCTCCGAGTACTCGCGCACGGCGGCATCGCCCCGCGCCTCGATGTCCGCGAGGACGTCCTCCACGGTCCGGCGGACCTTCGCGTCCGCATCGGCCCTGGCGTCGTCGCTCATCCCGGTCTTGAGGTAACGGGGCACGGCACCCTCCTCCCGTCGGCTTCGGATTCGGTTCCGGCCGATCGTAGTGCGCGACGAGGTGGCTGACAAAGCGAGAGCAGGGGAGGCAACCCGAGGTCGAATGGCGGACCGGACCGGCTCGACGCGAGCTTCGCACGGGCCCGCAGCCTTCGGGAAACCGGCGGCGCGAGCTCCGCCGGCGACCGGGGTCTCACACGTCGGGGCGCGGGTCGCGGACCTCGACGCTCATGCCACCGACTCCTCCGCCACCCGTTCGAGCACCTCGCGCAGGACGCCCGGATCCTGGGCCCCGGTCACCGCGTAACGTCCGCCGATGATGAAGAACGGAACCCCCGTCACCCCCATCCGCCGCGAGCGTTCCTCGACCGCCCGCAACGCCTCGACCTCTTCGGTGCTCGCGAGGTACTCCGCGAGGGCGACCGGATCGATGCCGCACTCCGCGCCGATGTCGACGAGGGTCTCGAAGTCCCCGATGTCCCGCCCCGCCACGAAGACGGCATGGAACAGTGCCTCGACCGCCTCGTCCTGAAGCCCCTCGCGCGCCGCGAAGTGCACCAACCGATGGGAGGCGAAGGTATTGGGGGTGCGCGGCATGCGCTCGAACGCGAACGCGATCCCGTCCGCCGCCCCCGCCTCGCGGATACGGTCGTACACGGCCCGGGCCGCATCCGGTCCGCCGAACTTCGAGGAGACGTACTCGGCTCGATCCATGCCCTCCGGAGGCAGTCCGGGGTTGAGCTGGAACGGGTGCCAGCGGATGCGCACCTCGTCGGCATCGAAGCCCGCGAGGGCGCGCTCGATTCGGCGCTTGCCCACGTAGCACCACGGGCAGATGGTGTCGGAAACGATGTCAATCTCGATCATGACGGGGCTCCGGGACGCCGGCGTGCCGGGTCGCGGGGAATCCGCGCCGCTCCGGCCGAGCCGTCGAATTCGCGGGCATCGCATTGGCCATCGTGATGGTCACCCGGAAGAGCCGCGGCCGGAACGCGAGAGTCCGCTCCGGCGAGGAACCTGCACGGCGGCGACCGGCCGCCCGGTCGGAGCTCCGCCCGAGGGCCCGGCCAGCCGGCCGGATGATTCGGCATCTCGCGGGTCTTGCCCATTTGGACCGTTCCACCGTCGCGACAGGACTGAAGTCTAGACGATCCGCCTCGCCGGTGCGGTCGCCGCGCGTCACGACGCTTCAACCCGTCGAGGGTTGCGAGAAGGAAGCGAGAATCTGCATGAGCCGGCCAGCGGGTAGAATCGCGCGCCCATGAAAGAACGATTCGGGGTTCGCGGCAAACGGGCGATCGTGACCGGAGCGTCTTCGGGCCTCGGGCGGCGGTTCGCCATCACCCTTGCCGGCGAGGGGGCGCGGGTCGCGCTCGTGGCGCGGCGGGGGGGACGGCTCCGCACGGGCCCCGCGCGCGGCGGGGGCGCGGGGGGGGCGGGGGGGGCGGGCGGGGGGGCGCGGGTCGCGGTCGTGGCGCGACGGGTGGAACGGCTCGAAGCGCTCGCGCGCGAGATCGGGGCCGCGGGCGGCGAGGCGGTCGCGATCGGGATGGACGTGTCGGACGGAGCGTCCGTCCGCAACGGTATTGCCCGCGTCGTGGAAAGACTCGGCGGCATCGACGTGCTGGTCAACAACGCAGGGATCGTCATCCACAAGCCGCTGCTCGAGCACGACGAGGCCGACTGGGACGCGGTAACGGGAGTGAACCTCCGGGGCGCGTACCTGGTGGCCCTCGAGGCGGCGCGGTGCATGACGGCGCAAGGGGAACCCGGCGGCAGCATCATCAACATCGCCTCGGTGATCGGCCACGGCAGGGTCGCGATGCAGATCCCGGAGTACATGGCCGCCAAGGGCGGCCTCGTGCAGCTCACCCGGGCGATGGGGGCCGAGCTCGCCCGGCACTCGGTGCGGGTCAACGCGATCGCGCCCGGGTACATCGAGACCGATTTCAACCGCGAGTTCCTCCGCACCGAACAGGGCGCGCGCCTCGTGCGCGGGATCCCGCAGCGGCGGGCCGGCCGTCCGGAAGAGCTCGACGGCGCCCTGCTGCTGCTCGCTTCCGACGCATCTTCCTTCATGACCGGGAGCGTCATCACCGTGGACGGCGGGCACGCCTGCACCTCGGTCTGATCGCCCCTTCCGGCGCGAGGGACGAACGGACCGCCGCCGCGGAGCCCGCCGCACCTCCCGGCCGGCCCGACCGGCACGCCGCGCCACCCCGCGCTGGAGCGCAGCGAACCGCACCGGGGAAGACCGAAGCGGACCAGGCCGGACCGCGCTTCGCCGGAGCCCATCACCGGAACACGCCGAACCGCACCGCAACCATCAGGAAACGCCCACCATGGACTACCACCTTCCCCCCGAGGTCGAAGCGGTCCGGATTCGCATCCGCGACTTCGTCGACACCCACCTCATCCCCATCGAGGCCGACCGCTCGGTGTACGACCCTCACGAGAACATCGCGGCCGCCCCCCTCGCCCGCCTCCGGGCCGCGGCCCGCGCCGAAGGGCTGTGGGCGCTGCAGATGCCCGAGGAGAGGGGTGGGGCCGGCTTCCCGACCGTCGGGATGGCGGCCTGCTACGAGGAGATGAACCGCTCCATCTTCGGACCGGTCACCTTCAACTGCCAGGCCCCCGACGACGGCAACATGATCCTGCTGAACCGGGTCGGCACCGAGGACCAGAAGGACCGGTGGCTCCAGCCCATCATCGACGGCGAGGTCCGCTCCTCGTTCGTCATGACCGAGCCCGCGCCGGGCGCCGGGTCCGACCCCGCGGGGGCGATGCAGACTCGGGCGGAGCGGCGCGGCGGGAAGTGGGCGATCTCCGGGCGCAAGTGGTTCATCACCGGCGCGGGGGAGGCGAAGCACTTCATCGTCGTTGCGCGCACCTCGGACGACACGCGCCGCGGCCTCTCCGCGTTCCTCTTCCACGCCGATCAGCCGGGCTGGCGGATCCTCCGGACCGTGCCCATCATGGGCCCGGAGGAGCACGGCGGGCACTGCGAGCTCGAGTTCGACGGGCTCGAGGTCGGCGACGAGGACGTGCTGATGGAGATCGGAGACGGCCTCAAGGCGACCCAGATCCGCCTCGGCACGGCCCGCCTCACCCACTGCATGCGCTGGCTCGGGCTCTCCAAGCGGGCCCTCGAGATCGCCTCCGCCTACGTCCAGGAGCGCGAGAGCTTCGGCCTCACCCTCGCCGAGCACGAGGGCGTGCAGTGGATGATGGGCGAGGCGGCGATGGACATCCACATCGGGCGCCTCCTCACCATGCACGCGGCGTGGAAGCTCGACCAGGGCGACTTCGCGCGCAAGGAGGTGTCAATGGCGAAGGTCGCGGTGGCCGACGTGCTCCACAAGGCGGTCGACACCGCCATCCAGCTCCTCGGCGCCAGGGGCTACTCGAAGGACACCCCCCTCGAGTGGATGTACCGCTACGCGCGCCAGGCCCGCCTCGTGGACGGCGCCTCGGAGGTCCACAAGATGGTCCTCTCGCGCTTCTTCTTCCGCGAGGGGGTAGACTTCTGGAACTGGGGATGACCCCGGGGACCGGTCGCCCGGCGTAGCGGCCGGGCACGAGGCGGGGCTCCCCCGCGGCACGGCGCGAAGCGATGCGGGCCCGCGCCCTCACCTTCTCGTCGCACCACGCGAACTCAACTCAGCACCGTCGAATCCGGAACCGATGCAAGAAACCTACGAGACGATCGCGATCGAGGCGGTCGACGATCACCGGCTGGTCGTGCGGCTGAACCGCCCGGCTTCCGCCAACGCCCTCAACACCCGGATGGGACTCGATCTCCGCCACCTCTTCACGGAGCTCTACGTCGCGCCGGGGGACATCCGGTGCATCGTCCTGACCGGCGAAGGCGACAGGGCGTTCTGCGCGGGAGGCGACCTCAAGGAGCGCAACGGAATGACGGACGCGGACTGGCAGCGCCAGCACGCGATCTTCGAGCAGATGACCCTCGCGGTGGTCGAGTGCCCCGTCCCGATCATCGCGGCCGTCAACGGCGCCGCGTACGGCGGCGGCACCGAGCTCGCCCTCGCCTGCGACTTCATCTACGCAGGCAAGCGCGCGCGCTTCGCGCTCACCGAGGTCACCCTCGGAATCATGCCGGGGGCGCTCGGGCCGCAGAACCTCGCCCGGGCCGCCGGCGTGCGGCGTGCGAAGGAGGCGGTGCTTACCGGCCTCCCCTTCGGGGCGGAGGAAGCGCTCGCGTGGGGGGTCGCCAACCGGATCTGCGAGAACGACACCCTCGTCGACGAGGCGCTCGCGACCGCCGCGCGCATCGCGTCGAACGCCCCGCTCGCGACGCGCCGGGCGAAGCGCACGATGTCCATCGGAAGCGATATCGACCTTCGAAGCGCGTTCGCCCTCGACCTCGAGGCGTACAACCGGCTGGTGCCGACCGACGACCGCCAGGAGGGCGTGCGGGCGTTCAACGAGAAGCGGCCCGCCCGCTTCCAGGGACGGTAGGCCGGACGATGCCCTCCGCCTCCCCCGCTTCCTCCCCCGTTGCCTCCCCCAGTCTGGAGCGGCTCGGCGGTGCGGACCGGATCGCCGCCGGGCTCGAGGGGGTCGGCTACATTCCGAGCCGGGCCATCGCGACCGCGGTCCACGTGGCCGCCCACCTCGAGAAGCCCATCCTCGTCGAGGGTTCGGCCGGGGTCGGCAAGACCGAGCTCGCCCTCTCCGTCGCCCGCTGGCTCGACCTCCCGCTCGTCCGCCTCCAGTGCTACGAGGGGCTCGACGAATCGAAGGCGCTCTACGAGTGGAAGTACGGCAAGCAGCTCCTCTATACGCAGATCCTCAAGGACCGCATGAGCGACGTGCTGCGCGACGCGGACGGCTTCGAGGGCGCGATGGCGCGCCTGCACGACTTCGGAGACCTCTTCTTCTCCGAGCAGTTCCTCGAGCCGCGGCCCCTCCTGCGCGCGCTTCGCACGGAAGGGGGCGCGGTGCTCCTCATCGACGAGGTCGACAAGTCGGACGAGGAATTCGAGGCGTTCCTGCTGGAGGTCCTCTCCGCCCACCAGGTCACCATCCCCGAGCTCGGCACGGTGCGGGCGGACATGCCCCCGGTCACGTTCCTCACCAGCAACAACACGCGCGACCTCGGGGACGCGCTCAAGCGCCGCTGCCTGCACCTGCACATCCCGCTGCCCGAGGCGCGCCTCGAGCGGCGCATCGTGGCGACCCGGGTCCCGGAGGCGGGCGAGGCGCTCCGGCGCCAGCTCGTCGACTTCGTGCAGCAGCTTCGCACCCTCGAGCTTCGCAAGCTGCCGTCGATCAGCGAGACCATCGACTGGGCGCGGGCCCTCGTGCTGCTGAACGCGAGCGAGCTCGAGCGCGAACTGGTCCGCGACACCCTGAACGTGCTGCTCAAGTTCGAGGTGGACGTCGAGCGGGCGGACCGCGAGCTCCCCGCCCTCCTCGCCCACTCAAGGCGCGAGGGCGGCCCGGCGGCGGCTCCCCGGGTGGCGTAGACGACGAGGGATGCGGCAAAACCTCGAGCGCTTTCTCAAGGCCCTGCGCGGGATGGACGTCCCGGTCTCCGTCGCGGAGGCCATCGACGCCCACCGCACCGCGGCCCTCGTCGGATGGAGCGACCGCACCCTGCTCCGCGACGCGCTCGCCGTCGCGGTGGCCAAGAGCGAAGACGAGAAGGCGCGCTACTTCGAGTGCTTCGACGCCTTCTTCGCGGCGGCGGGAGCGTCAAGGGACCCGGACCGCGCAACCGCGGCGGAGACCGCGGGCGAAACGTTGCGCGCCGCCGATGCCGACCCGGATCGCCCCGCGGGCGACCTCGTCCGGATGCTCCTCGACGGCGACCGGGCCGGGGTCTCCGCCGCGATGGCCGCGGCGGCCGGAGAGGTCGATCTCTCGCGGCTGCGGCTCTTCACCCAGCGCGGGGTCTTCATGCGCCGGATCCTGGACGCGATGGGGATCGGCGATCTCGAGACCGAGATTCGCAGTCTCCGCGCGGCCCCCGACGATCCGGCCGCCACCGAACGGGCGGACCGCCTCGAGGACGCCCGGGAGCGGCTGATCGAAGAATCGCGCGACCTCGTCGAGCGCAACATCGCTCTCTTCGCGGACCCCGCGTCGGCGCGCCTCCGCGAAGAGTTCCTGGAACGGATGCGCCTTGCGAACATCCCGCCGCGCGACTTCGAGCGGGGGGGGGGGGGGAGGTGGGGGGGGGGGGGGGGGGCGGGGGCGGGGGCGCGGCCGGGGCGGGGGGCGCGGGTGGCGCTGGGTGCGAGCGGGGGCCGGCGGGGGGGCGGGGCGAAACGCCTCGCGAGCCGGCACGCGCGGCGGCGCTTCAACCGCAAGGACGGGCGGCTCGATCCGCGCCGCACGATCCGTTCGAACATCGCCCACGACGGAGTGCCGTTCCGTCTCGCGTGGCGCTACACCCGGGTGGAGCGCCCGAAGGTGGTCGCGGTCTGCGACGTGAGCGGCTCCGTCGCCGCCACCGCCCAGTTCCTGCTCCTGCTGCTCCACTCGATGCGCGAGGTGATGTCCGACTTCCGGGCCTTCGCCTTCTCGAGCCACCTCGAAGAGGTGGACGACCTGCTGGGCGGGCGCCCGTTCGAGGAGGCGGCAGCGGGGATCATGGAACGGATCGGCTTCCGCCCGACCGACTACGGCCGCACCCTCGTCGACCTCGAGGAGGGGTATCTCGACGTCATCGACCGGCGCACCACCGTCATCGTGCTCGGCGACGGCCGCAACAACCGGGGCGATCCGCGCACCGCTTCGCTGGAGCGGATCTTCCAGCGGGCGAAACGGGTCATCTGGCTGAACCCCGAGCCGCGGACGTTCTGGGGAACCGGCGACTCCGAGATGCTGCGCTACCTCCCCTGGTGCCACGTCGCGCGGGTGTGCAACACCTTGCGCCACCTCGAGCGCGCCGTCGACGACCTCCTCGCCGCCCGCGCCTGACTCCGGGATCCTATTCGAGGAGGTTGTCGCCCCCGTCGTCGAGCGTGTCGGGCCGGCGCCAGTAGGAGAACTGGGGGGTCCAGTCGTCCACGCCGTGTCCGGCGAGGGCGAGGAGGTTCCAGGCCGAGCAGAAGAGGTCGCCCGGCCCGAATACGACGGCGTTCTTTCGCACAAGCGCACCGTCCTTTTTCTCGTAGACGACCGCGCCCGGCACGTTGTCTTCGCCGGACATCACGGTCTGCTCGCGGATATAGGCTCCACCCGTGTGGGAGGCGAGGCGGAAGCGCCAGCCGCGCGCGTTCGCGAAGCGGCGCTGGGTTTCGGGGTCGTCCTTGGAAAGCAGCACCACCGCCATCGCGGATTCGAGGTGCGGGAGGAATCCGTTGATGCCGTCCGCCCAGAGGGTGCAGTAGCGGCAGCCCTGCCCCATGTTGTGGATCGCGAGGAGCCGGTCGTGGCCCGCGAAGAGCTCGCTCAGGTGCGCCTCGCCGGCGAGGGTCCGGAACGCGTAGTCCGGAACTTCGCGTCCCGCGGCGGCCCGCCGGGCCTTGTTGAGCCTGGCCGTCAGCTCCGCGATCTCGGCTTCGAGCTCCGTAATGGTTGCGTCTGGCATGTCAGGAGTCACTTCGGTCATGGACGTGATGCCTCGTCGGAACGCGGATCATGCGGCGTTCTGGAGCCGGTTCGCCCAGTCGCAACCTGCCGTGGCCGGCGGAAGCGGCTTTCCGTCCGCGTGATGGAGATCGATGGTTTCCTCGACGATCTTGACGTAACGCGCGCTCACGTTCATCGCCGCACCCCCACTTGGCCGGACGGACCGTTCCACGCTCAGTACGAGCGGGGCATGCCGAGGACGTGCTCGCCGAGGTAGGAGAGGATGAGGTTGGTCGAGATGGGGGCGATCTGGTACAGGCGGGTCTCGCGGAACTTGCGCTCGACGTCGTACTCCTCGGCCATCCCGAACCCGCCGAAGGTCTGGATGCAGGTGTCGGCGGCGTGCCAGGCCGCCTCGGCCGCGAGGTGCTTGGCCATGTTCGCCTCCGCCCCGCAGGGGCGGGCGTTGTCGAAGAGGGCGGCCGCCTGGCGCACCATCAGCTCCGCCGCCCGCATCTCGGCGTAGGCCCGCGCGATCGGGAACTGGACCCCCTGGTTCTGGCCGATGGGGCGGCCGAACACCACCCGCTCCTTCGCGTAGCCGCTCGCCCGCTCGACGAACCAGCGGGCGTCCCCGATGCACTCCGCCGCGACCACGATGCGCTCCGCGTTCATCCCGTCGAGGATGTAGCGGAAGCCCTTCCCCTCGGCGCCGATGAGGTTCTCGGCCGGAACCCGCATGTCGTCGAAGAAGACCTCGGTCGTCGAGTGGTTGATCATCGTGCGGATGGGGCGGATGGTGAGGCCGTTGCCGAGCGCCTCGCGCATGTCCACCACGAAGACGGAGAGCCCGTCCGTGCGTTTCGCCACCTGGTCGGCGGCGGTGGTGCGGGCGAGGAGAAGCATCAGATCCGAGTGCTCGGCCCGCGAGGTCCACACCTTCTGGCCGTTGACGACGTAGTGGTCGCCGTCGCGCACGGCCACGGTCTTGAGGCCCAGGGTGTTCGTGCCGCTCGTCGGCTCGGTGACCCCGAACGCCTGGAGGCGGAGGTCTCCGCGGGCGATGCCGGGGAGCCACTGGCGCTTCTGCTCGTCGCTGCCGTGCCGCAGGATCGTGCCCATGATGTACATCTGGGCGTGGCAGGCCGCCCCGTTGCCGCCGCTCGCGTGGATTTCTTCGAGGATCGCGGCCGCCGCTCCCGTGCCGAGCCCGCTTCCTCCGTACTCCTCCGGGACGAGCACGGCGAGGAAGCCGGCCTCGGTCAGGGCCCGCACGAACTCCGTCGGGTACTGGCGCTCGCGGTCCTTCTCGCGCCAGTACTCGCCGGGGTAGCCGGCGCAGAGCGCCCGCACCGATTCGCGGATCTGCCGGATGTCGTCGGAGTCCTCGAGCGGCCGGCCGGCCGCCGGGTCGATCACTTCCATCGCTGTCGCGGCCATCTCGGTTCCTCGGCTCTTCGCGTTCGATTCGGGCGGTGGGGGCAGGGGAGCGGGCGGCGGCGACTACGCCGCCGCGGCCCGGCACTCATCGGCCCGCGTGCGGGCCGCGGCGCTCGCCGCCTCCTCCCCGCAGCCGGAGAGCGCGTCCGCGTACTTTGACCACGAGTCGGCGCTCGACGGCCTGAGCTCGACCCGCTCGGCGAGCAGGCCCCGGGCGAGGCGGTACCGGCGGCCCCGGAGCGCCGCCTCGTTGAGGAGCTGCGCGAACACGTCGCGCTGGGCGTGGCTCGCCCCCATCAACGGGTAGTCGGCGCGGATCGGGAGGAGGATCTCGGTCGCCGCCTCGTATTCTCCGCGGCAATAGGCGGCGACCGCCCGGCAAAGGGGTAGCGTCAGGCGCCGGGCAATGCCCGCCGCCCAGGTCGTGCGCTCGGCGGCGCACCGCTCGAGCGACTCGAACACCCGCTCGACCTCCTCGAAGCGCCCCGCCCGGCCGAGGGCCATCACGTGGTGCGGCTCGGTGAACGCGAGCGCGTGGTCCTCGATCTTGCCCGCGCACGCCTCGGCGAGCTCCTCCCAGCGGTCGCCCACGTCGACGTCGCGGCACTCGAGCCGCCACAGCATCGAGGCGCAGTTCTGGATGTCGAGATAGAAGTCCGTGGGCTTCGCCCGGAACCGCCCGTCGTAGAGGGCGAGCACCTCGTCGACTCGGCCCCGCTCGATCTCGAACATCGCGAGGTGCCACCACAGGTGCTCGCGCATCGGGTTGCGGTCGTCCCAGATGTCGGGCGGACGGGAGAGCCACTCGGCGCCTTCGCGAAGGCGCCCCTGCATCTCGAGGACGTGAGAGACGGCGTGGATGGACCACACGTCGTCCTCGTTCATCTCCACGGCCCGGCGTCCGTACGGCTCGGCGCGCGCGTAGTCGCCGCTTTCCTCGAGCGCGAAGCAGTACATCCCGAGGAGGAACCCGTAGCCGGGGCGGCCCTCGTCCCAGGCCGGGAACACCCGTGCGATGGCGTCGCGCATGCCATGCGCGCGGCCGAGCCAGAAGATGGCGTTGTGCTGGAGCCGGAGGGCGAAGAGGTCGTGGGGGTGGTCGACGAGGATCCGGTCCCAGACGAGGATCGCGCGCGGCTGGTCGCCGGCGTGGATTGCGCGCAGCGCCTCGATCATCAGCCGTTCGCGGGGCGTCGCGCTTGCCGTCCGGGCCTCGGCCTCCGCCACCGCCTCGCCAATCTTGCCGGCGAGGAAATCGGACTGGAGGCCGGTCAGCAGGATCCCGCGCAGGCAGTGCGACATCGCGCACTCGGGATCGGCCTCGAGCATCGCCTTGCCGTGGTCGATCGCGTCGAGGCGGAACTCGAGAAAGCTCCGTATGGCGGCGTCCCAGGCGGCGAGCGCCTCGGTCGAATCGGTGCTGACATCGAGCCCGAAGGCGTCACGGAGCATGAACGGAACTCACGTTGCGAACGGTGGGGCATTCGATCATAGGCGGGGCGCCGCAGGAGGGAAAGCGGACCCTCAGAGCTCGAAGACGAGCGGCGGGCCGGTGTCGACGACGGTCGCGGCCGGCGAAGGTTCGGCGTCGAGGTCCGCGTAGCGCCGCGACGTGCCGTCCGCGAAGTCGACGATCTGGGTGGGGTTCGGATCGACGTTGAGGATGACGAACGTCGCCCCGGGGGGGGCGAGGACGAAGCGGTCGAGGGAGTGCCAGGTGCCCCGGGCGAACGCGAACGGCCGGCCCGGATTGATGAGGAACGCCCGCACGTCCCGGGGCCGCGGAATCGCCTCCTCGTCGGCGAGGTCCGTCGGCGCCGCGACACAGACCACGGATGCGCTTCCCGAGACCTGGACGAAGGTCTGGGTGACCCCGAAGTGCCGCTCGAGACGCGAGAACGAGCGCCCCGCGCACGGCTGCCAGATCGCGTGCACGGTGGTGCGACCGTCGCACTCGAACGCGAGCCGGGTCATCACCCGTTCGTCGGCCGGTTCGCTGGAGGACTCGAGGATCCGGCCGAACGGCGCGAACGACTCGGCGGTCATGGGCTCGATGTCGAGACGGTGTCGAAGCGGCGGCGACGATTCATTCGTCATGTGGAGAAGGCTCCCGTTGTGCGGTCGAGATTCACGGCCGTCCGGAAGTATCGGTGTAACGTTATTTCTATATTTCTAGTAATGTCGTTGACAGGTCGGATTCAGACCCCTACATTGCACCCATGGCCTTCGAGACTCCATCCGCCGCCGCGGTCCTCGCCGAGCTCGGCAACGAGACCCGCCTCGCCATCGTGCGGAACCTCGTGCGGGCGGGCGGGGACGGTCTCACGGTGGGCGAGATCCAGCGCGAGACCGGCGTCCCGGGGTCGACCCTCACGCACCACATCCAGCGGCTCTGCCAGGTGGGTCTCGTCAGCCAGACGCGGCGCGGCAGCGCCCTTTGGTGCCGGGCGGACACGGACCTCGTCCATTCCCTCGCCCATTTCCTGATCGAGGAGTGCTGCGCGGGGGAGGGCCGGCGGCGGGAAGCGAACGCCGCGTGAACGCCCGGCCCGCCACCGCGACCTGAGAATCCGGGGAGGCGACCATGACCGCCCTCGCCCTCGTCCTTCGGCAACCCCTCTCCCGCCTCCGCTCCGCGGCCGGCGATCGGGTGGTGCTCGCCTTTCTCGCCGCGCTCCTCGTCCTCGGCGCGGCGGACCCGGGACAGCTCTTCCCGAGCGTGCGCTTCGTCCTCGGCGGCCTCGTCTCCATCGCCCCGTTCCTCGCCCTCGCGGTGGGGGTCGCCGCGTTCGCGGCCGCGAGCGGGTCCGACCGCCTGGTGGCGCGGGTCTTCTCCGGAAGCCCGGTCCGGACCATCACCCTGGCCGCCCTCTTCGGCGCTCTCTCGCCCTTCTGCTCGTGCGGGGTCATCCCGATCATCGCCGCGATGCTCCACGCCGGGGTCCCGCTCGCGCCGGTGATGGCGTTCTGGCTCTCTTCGCCGGTCATGGACCCGGAGCTGTTCATCCTCACCGCGGCCGGTGTCGGGACCGGGTTCGCGGTCGCAAAGACGGTAGCCGCGGCGGGGATGGGCCTCCTCGGCGGGTTCGCGGTACTCGCTCTCCAGCGCGGAGGCGCACTCCGGCACCCCCTCGCCGGCTCGTCGGAGGGCGGCTGCGGTTCCCACTTCGAGCCCGACGAGTCGAAGCCGGTCGCGTGGCGATTCTGGCTCGAACCGGTGCGGCGGGCCGAGTTCCGGCGCGTCGCGACCGCGACCGGCCTCTTCCTCTTGAAATGGCTCGCGATCGCGTTCCTCGCCGAGAGCGTGATGACGGCGTACGTCCCGGCCTCGTGGGTAGCGACCGCGGTCGGAGACGGGAACGCGTTCGCCATCCCGCTCGCCGCGGTCGTAGGGGTTCCGACGTATCTCAACGGCTACGCGGCCATCCCCCTCATCGCCGGACTCCTCGAGATGGGCATGACGGGCGGCGCCGCCCTCGCCTTCGCGACGGCCGGGGCGGTCTCCTGCATCCCCGCCGCGATCGCGGTCTGGGCCCTGGTCCGCCGGAGCGTCTTCGTCCTCTATATCGGCCTCGGCCTCGGCGGCGCGATGCTCGCCGGCCTCCTCTACGAGCTGGGCGGAGCCCCCATCTGACCGGGAGCCGTCACCGGCTTCCCGATGCGGGCTGAAGTCCGGTCGCGGCGATCGGTCGTACTTCTTGAGGCCAACTTCGACGAAGGGGGTCGATGGCCGGTTGCGCTCCCGCACGGCCTTTCCTCTATAATCACCGGTGGTTACCCACGGCCTGGTCGCGCCATGAATCCGTCGCGACAACGGATCAAGAGCGCCGGAGCCCGCGCGGCGGTGCGGCACCCCGGCAAGTACCACGAACGGGCAACGCGCTCGTGCCGCTCGTTCGTGGTGATGCTCGCCGCCCGAGATCGAGCCTGATTCCTCCCGAAGCTCCGCGCGCACGCGCGGACAATCGCGCTGCGGGCCCCCGATTCCCACCCGCGCCCTCCCCGCGACCTTCCGAGGTCCGGACCCAAGAGGAAGCTCGACCGGGATGAGCAACGATTCAAGCGACCCGAGAACGAACGGCAGCTTCACCGGCGATTGCCGCGCCCCGCTCGCCGCCGTCCTCGACTATTCCTCGCTTGCCTCGGCGATCGACGAAGCGCTCGACGGAGCGGTCACCGAGCCGTGGCTGGTGAAGGCACGCCGCGTCGTCTTCACGAGCTCCGGAGACGGCCTCTTCGCGGCGCGGAGCGTGCTGCCCGCGTTCCGGCGCTGGTCGGGAGTGACCGCGGAGGTGATGAGCGCAATCGAGTTTGCCCGCTACGAGACTCCGTTGCTCGATTCGGGGGACGTGCTCGTCGCAATCTCGAATTCGGGCAGCTCTTCGCGCACGCGCGAGGCCGTCGCCCTCGCCCGCGACCGCGGGACCCCGGTCCTGGGGGTGACCGGGAGCCTCGACGGCCCGCTCGCCGCCATGGTCGACCGCACCGTGCACCGTCCGGTTCGCTCGGCGGGGTTCGATGTCAGCGGACACCGGCGGGCCATCGTGCACATGGCCGAGTACTTCGCCACCCTGCGGGCGCTCTATGGCCTCGCCCTGCGGCTCGGTCTCGCCCACGGGCGCCTTGCCCCGGAGGCCGCGGACGAGACCCGCGCCGACATCGATCGCGCGGTCGCCGCCGTGCCGGAGGTCGCGGCGGCGACCGAGGCGCACGCACGCGCTCTCGCCGAACGCCTCCATGCGCAAGGCACCGACACCGTCTGGGTCCTTGGCGCGGGCCCGAACCGGGGCACCGCCGAGTACTGCGCCGCCAAGTTCCACGAGCAGGTCCCCCTGAACGGGGTGCCGCAGGACCTCGAGGAGTGGGCGCACCTCCAGTACTTCCTCACCCTGTCGTGGGGAGCGCGCGGGCCGGTCCTGGTACTCGCGCCCTCCGGAAACGCCCGCGACCGCGCCGAGGAGGTCGTCGCCGGCATCGCACGGGCGGGTGGGTTCGCGGTGACCGTCGGGCCGGGAGAGGCGACGGGCGAGGCCGCCCGTCTCGAGGTGCCGGAACACCTGCCCGAACTGCTGACCCCTCTCCTCTATCACGTGCCGGTGCAGCTCCTCGTGCTGCACCTCGCGCGGCTCGCGGGCGTCGACCCGACACCGATCCGGCGGGTCGACGACTACGAGCTCATCCGCGGCGGCATCGTGCGCGACCGGGTCGTGGGGCTCATCTGAATGGACGTCCGGCCGCTCCCGGGCGCCATTGCGGACCAAGGCTCACGCTCGCCACGAGGCCTCAGCCCATTGCGGGTCGCTCCGGAGCAGTGGCCCCCACTCGCCAGGGAAGGCCCCGAAGGAGGAAACCATCGCCATGATCAGGAAAATTGAGACCAGCACGGGAAGCCGGGGCATCACCCGGCGTGGATTCGGCAAGGGCGCCCTCGCCATCGGCACGGCGGCCACCGTCGGATTCCCCAGCATCATCCGCGCCGAAGACCGGGAGCTCGTCGTCATCAGCTACGGAGGGGAGCTCCAGGAGCCGCACCGTTGGCTGGGCGACCAGATGGAAGCACGCCACCCGGGGCTCAAGGTCCGCCTCGTCGCGAGCGAGTCGCAGGACATCGTCGCCCAGATCAAGGCGGCCCGCGGGCACAGCCCCTACGACGCGATGCCGAACGGGGAGCCGCCCCACCTCATCGCGATGAACGACGGCTACATCCAGAAGCGGGACGATTCGAAGCTCTCGAACCTCGGCAACGTCTACCCCGAGTTCCTCGAGAAGACGAGCGGCTTTGGAGTGCCCGCCACCTTCTCCCTCATCGGCATCGCCTACAACGAGGAGATGGTGAGCACCCCGCCCACGGCGTGGAAGGACCTCTGGAACGAGGAGTACGCCGGAATCCGGGGGATCTGCCGCACGTCCTCGAACCTCGGGCTCGGGACCCTCGCCATCACGTCCAAGATCTTCGGCGGCTCGGAGTCCGATCTCGAACCCGCCTGGGCAAAGCTCAAGGAGCTCGACCCGATCGCAGGCCGGAGCCCGCGCATCCTCGCCCAGATGATGGAACGGGGGGAGATCGCGATCGCGCCGCTGTGGAACAACGACGCGGCGGTCGCCGAGAACAAGGGCATGCCGATCCGCTTCGTGAAGCCGGACCCGGGCCCGGTCGCGATCGTGTCGGTCATGTCCGAAATCACCGGCACCCGCCATCCGGACCTCGTCTACGAATGGATGGACGGAATCATCAGCCAGGAGTACCAGGCGTTCGCAGCCGACGCGCCCTACTACTTCGGGGTGACCGTCAAGGGAGTGGACGTCCCGGAGGCGGCGAAGCCCTACACGCCGTCGACGCCGGAGGAGGTGCTCGCCCTCCAGACCGTGGACTGGCCGAACATCGTGAAGGTGCGCCCGCAGCTCGTCGAGCGTTTCGACCGCGAGTTCTCGGTCTAGGACCACGGACCCGGACCCCGAGCGTTCGGCCGTGACGGCCGGCCGGGACGGGGCCATGCTCCGCGACGTGCGCCGCCAGCCGGCGGTGCACGCGCGGTTGCTCGCACGCGCCCCGGAGCTCCGGGGGTTCGCGCGCGAGCACCTCGTCCCGGACCCGGGCGGGGCGCTCTGGGCGACCGGGTGCGGGGACGGCTGGTTCGCGGCCCGCGCGGCGGCGGCGCTCGCCGGAGGCGGTCCGCACCCCTACCGGCCGCGGGCCGCCCTCCCCTTCCTCGTCTACGATGTGCCCGCGGTGGGACCGGCCGACCGGGTGCTCGTCATCTCGATGTCGGGGAACGTTGACCGTTCCGTCGAGGCGGCGGAGGCGGCTCTCGCGCGCGGCGCTCAGGCAGCGCTCCTCACCAACGGCGACGGCGGGCGGGCGGGGGCGCTCGGCATCCCCCGGGTTTCGCTGGAGATCGAAGCGATCGCACCCTTCCTCTGCGGGACGACGAGCTATACCGCGTCCGTCCTCGCCCTCGCCCTGGCCCTGGGTCCGGAGGGGACCGTCGACGCGGCGAAGCGGCTCGCCTCCGGGCTCGAGGCGTGCCTGGACGCGGCCGAGCCGGTGGTGCGCGACCTTGCCCGTGCGTACACCGGCGTGCGCTTCCTCTCGAGCGGAGCCAACCTCGCGACCGCGGACTACGGAGCGGCGAAGCTCGTCGAGCTGACCCGCCTACCCGCCTGGAGCGACGACATCGAGGAGTTCGCACACCGCCAGTTCTGGAACGCGGACCCGGGCGAGCTCGTCGTGTACCTCGCGGCGAACCCCGGGATCGCCCGCTTCGCCGACGAGAGCGCGCGGGCGCTCGCCGGGATGGGCTTCGCGACCCTCGGCGTCGAGACCGAAGGGAACGAGTTGCCGTCGACCGCGCACCGGGTGGCCCTCCCCCGCGTCGAGGAAGCCCTCTCACCGCTGCCGCTCACCCTTCCCCTTCAGCTTCTCGCCCTTCACCTCGCGCGGGCGACGGGCCTCGACCCCGACACCCGCGCCCACCTCAAGGACGACGGCAAGCGCTTCGAGACGAGCCGCCGGCTCACCCGCCGGAGTCTCCTCGGTACGGGTGCCTGACGGGATGAGCGACGCACGGCCGCGGGTGACGGTGGCGGGATACCTCTCGCTCGACACGATCGTCTGCCCGTACGGGACGTTCGAAGACGTTCCGGGGGGGGCGCTCTACGCCGCCCTCGGCGCACGAGCGGCGGGCGCACGGGTGCGCCTGCGTGCATCGGTTTGCGAGGACTTCCCGGCCCTCTGGCTCGATGCCCTCGCCACGGTCGGCATCGATCTCGAGGGACTCGAGTCCGTCCCCGGCGCCACACGGCGCGCCCGCCTCGAAGACCGCGAGGCAACCCACGCACAGGCGACCCGGCGCGCATCGCCCCACCACGAGGATCCCGAGTGGTGGGCGCGGACCCGGGCCCTCGCCCCGGCGCCGTGCCGGGCCCCCGCCGACGTGGTGGTCATCACGGCAATGCCCGCCGATTGCCTGGTGCGCCATGCGGAGGCGGCGCACTCGCTCGGGGCCCGGGTCGTCGCGGACACGAGCGAGGCTTACGCACGACTGGAGGCCGAAGCCCTTCTTGCCGCCCTGCCACGGCTCGACCTCTTCGCACCGAGCCGCGAGGAGGTGCACCTCCTCCTTCCCGGTCTCGACGACGAGGCGGCGCGACACGCGCTCGACGCGCGCTGTCCCCAGATCGTTCACAAGCGGGGTCCCGACGGAATGTGGTGGTCCACGGCCGGCCTCCCGGTGTACCACGAACCGAGCCATGCGCGGGAGATCGCGGACTCGACGGGGGCGGGGGACGCCGCCGTCGGCGCCCTCGCGGCCGGGCTCGCTCGAGACCTTCCGGTTACCGATCTCTTGCGCGAGGCGTCCGCGATCGCCGCGTGCGCGGCCGGCATGGTCGGCCCCCTCGGTCTGGGGCTCGACCTCGAACGCAGCAGGGGACCGGAGCCGGGTCCTCGCGCGCAGGGATCAGCGAAACCCGCCACGAGGGCGTCGAGATGACGCGGCAAAGCGGAAAAATCAGCGAGTTGACCGCGAGTGGCCGAAGGGGATTGGAACCGCAACCCGGCGCGGAGAATCGCTGATTCTCCCACGCATGCGGGGCCCGCGGCAGTTCCGGGTCGCCTGACAAGGGAGCACCACCATGCACGTCGAGGTCGACTCGCTCGACAAGTCCTTCGGACCGACCCGGGTGCTCAAGGGGTGCTCGCTCGGCATCGATCGCGGCGAGGTGGTGACCCTCCTCGGTCCCTCCGGATGCGGCAAGACCACCCTCCTTCGCTGCATCGCGGGCTTCCATGTTCCGGAAGAGGGCCGGGTGGTCATCGGTGGCCGCGACATGACCCTGGTGCCGCCCTGGCGGCGCGACGTCGGGATGATCTTTCAGAGCTACGCCCTCTTCCCCCACCTCGACGTGCGGCGCAACGTGGAGTACGGCCTCTCGGTGCGCAGGGTCGCGCGGGCGGAACGGGACCGACGGGTCGCCAAGGCGATCGAGATCGTCTCGCTCGGCGGGCTCGCCGACCGCTACCCGAGCCAGCTCTCGGGGGGCCAGCAGCAACGGGTCGCGATCGCCCGGGTCCTCGTGCTCGAGCCGACCGTGCTCCTCCTCGACGAACCGTTCAACGCGCTCGACGCCAAGCTCCGGTACGCGATGCAGGTCGAGCTCCGCAAGCTCGTCAAGAACCTCGGCATCACCACCATCTTCGTCACCCACGACCAGTCCGAGGCGCTCACCCTGAGCGACCGGGTGGCCGTCATGCGGGGCGGGGAGATCGAGCAGGTGGCGGCGCCGCTCGGGGTCTACGACACCCCGGCGAGCGACTACGTGGCCGACTTCATCGGCAGCGCCAACGCCATCGCGGGCGAGGCGCGCGCCGGACGCCTCGAGATCGCTCCCGGGGTGGGGCTCGCGTCCCGGGTGGAGGGTGGGGCGGTCGCGATCGTCCGGCCCGAGAACCTCCGGGTGGAGCCGATTGAAAGCGAGACGGACGACGCATGGTGCGGGCGTGTCGGGTTCGTCCGCGCCCTCGGGGCCACTGTCGAGTACGAGGTCGAAGTGCCGGGACGAGACGCGGTCAAGGTCCTCGCCCTGCGTCTCGCAAGCGACGACGTCCTCGAGCTCGGTCAGGTGGTCCGGGTCTCGCTCCGCGACCCCGACGCCTGTCCCGTCCTTCCGGCCCCCGCCCGATGAACGCAACCGCGCGCCGCGCCGCACGGCCGTCCGCCCGTCGAGGGCTCGCCGAGCACCCCCTCGTTCTCGCGATGCTCTCGAGCCGCGGGGTCGGACCCGCGATCCCCGCCCTCGCCTATCTCGTCGTCTTCATGGTGATCCCGTTCAGCCTGCTCTTCTCGTTCGCGTTCCTCACCGTCGACCGCGGCGAGGTCGTCCCCTGGAGCTTCTCGCTCGAGCACTTCGGAAGCGCTCTCGGCGACTATCTCTTCTGGCGGATCGCGTGGCGTTCGTTCTGGGTCGGCGCGCTCTCGACCTTCGTCTGCCTCCTCCTCGCCTACCCGGTCGCGTATCTCTACACGACCCTCGGCTCGGTCGCCCGGAAGCTCCTTCTCGTCGCGGTCATCGCCCCGCTCCTCACGAGCGCCCTGGTCCGGGTCTACGCCTGGATCGTGATCCTCGGCGGGAGGCGGGGCCTCATGAACACGGTGCTCCTCGAGCTCGGCCTCGTCGAGCGTCCCGTTCGCATCCTCAACACCGACTGGTCGGTGCTCATCGGCATGACCCAGATCCACCTCCCGTTCATGATCCTTCCCCTCATCGCGGTGCTGGTCGCCCGCGACGTCGAGATCGAGAACGCTTCGCTCAACCTCGGCGCGGGCCGGGTCGAAACGTTCTTCCGGGTGACTCTCCCGTTGAGCGTACCGGGCATCGTCGCGGGAACGGCGCTCGTCTTCGCCCTCTCGTACACGAACTTCATCATCCCCCAGCTCCTCGGGGGCGGGAACTACACGACCCTGGCGGTGCAGGTCTACGAGTTCGTGGTCGTCATCCTCGACTGGACCAAGGGCGCGGTCCGGGCGAGCCTGCTCCTCGGAAGCTGCTTCGTGTTCGTTCTGCTCATCGTCTGGGCGGGCCGGGTCGCGACCCGCTGGACCGAGGCGCGGCTCTCGTGAGCGAGCGCCGAACGGCTGGGGCCCGGCGCTATCCGCGCTCCCCCGCGGAGTGGGTGGCGGGGGCGATCCTCTACGCGCTTGCGGGCCTCTCCCTCGTGCTCCTCATCGGGCCGAGCCTCATCGTCATCGGCATCTCGTTCACCGAGAAGCTCTACATCAGCTTTCCGCCGGAGGGCTTCACCCTCCGCTGGTACGAGGCGTTCCTCGACCACGACCAGCTCATCGACTCCGCCTTCGTCTCCCTTCGCATCGCGGGGTGGGTGACCGTTCTGACCCTCGCGCTGGGGATCACGAGCGCGTTCTCGCTCGTCCGGGGAAGGTATCGCGGACGCACCGCGCTCTCGGCGTTCATGGTCTCGCCGCAGATGCTGCCGGGGATGGTGATCGGGATCGCGGTCCTCTTCTTCGGATCGGCGTTCGGGTTCTACCAGTCGAACCCGATGGTGATCATCGCGATGACGGTGTTCTGCCTCCCCTTCGTGGTGCGCATCGTCATGGCCCGCCTCGAGGTGCTGGACCCGTCCATCGAGGAGGCATCCGCCAATCTAGGGGCCGCCCGCACCCAGACCTTCTTCCGCGTGACGCTGCCCATGATCCTCCCCGCCGCCCTCGCGGCGGCCGCGTTCGCGTTCATCGAGGCCTTCGACAATCTCACGGTCGCGCTCTTCACCGCCTCGCCGCGGGGCCGCCCCCTCTCGGTCGAGCTCTACACCCTCGTGCAGTTCGACTCGAGCCCGATCGTCGCCGCCATCTCGAGTCTCGAGATCCTCCTCGCGCTGCTCATGGTGTTCGTCATCGGGCGCACGATCGGACTCGAGAAGATCTGACGGAAACCGGAGTCGGAACCGATTTCCATTCTTCCTGACGCCACGCAGCCTCCACCTGGAGCTTCCACCCGACCCAATCCCGAAAACCGACTCTGACCCCGATTTCCGATGCGCCCCGACCTGATCCTGCTCGGCCAGACGACCGTCGACCACGTGGTCCCGGCCCGGCCGGGCGCGTGGCGCGAGCGGCTCGGGGGGAACGCCCTCTACGCTGCCGCCGGCGCCCGGCTCTGGATCGAGCCCGAGCGAATCGGGGTGGTGACCCGGGTGGGTGCGGGATGTCCCTTCGATCCACGGGCGCACCTCGCGCGGGCCGGAATCGAGCGGGTCGCGATCGCCGCGACGCGGCGCGAGCAGCTCGTCGAGTGGTTCCTCTACGAGGAGGACGGGTCGCGCCGGTCCCTCCCCCGGAACCGGGCCTTGCGGGACGCGGGCGGCGAGGGGGCGGGGGCCGGGCCGGAATACCTCGCCCACCTCGAGGCGCAGAGCCCGTCCGCCGCCGACGTCCCCGCGCAGTGGCTTCCGGTGCGGGCGGTCCACATCGCCCCGCAGGTGCTCGCCCGCCACGAGGAGAGCCTTCGAACCCTCGCCCCCCAGTCCGGCTTCGTGTCCCTTGACCCCTCGCCACACTACAGCACCGGCCGTTCCGTCGAGGCGCTCGCGTTCGCGCTCGCCCCCGCGACCGCTCTTCTCCCGAGCGAACGGGAGGTAGCGCACCTCGTCGGCGAGGACGGGTGGACCGGACTTGGCCAGCGCCTCGCCGCGGCCGGCTTCCCGGAGGTCGTCATCAAGCGCGGCGCGGCGGGGGCAATCCTCTGCGAGCGCGGGCGCCATCCGGAACGGGTGGCGCCGCTCCCGGTCGCAGTGCGCGATCCCACGGGGGCGGGGGACGCCTTCTGCGGCGCCTACGCCGCGTGCCGGCTCCAGGGTCATCCGCCGACGGAGGCGGCGCGGCGGGCTACCGTCGCCGCCTCCATGGTGATCGAGTGCGAAGGGGCGGACACGGCCCTCGCCCTGTCCCCGAACGCGGCCCGGCGCCGGCTCGAATCGTGATGCCCGCCCGCGGGATCGGGGGCATGTCCGGCCGATGCCGAGCTCACGTTCCAAACGGACCACTCGGCAGGAGCTGGTCAGTTGGCGGGGGCGCCGCCCCCAAGGGGTCTCGGCCGAGCCATCCATGCGCGCTTCGCCGCGCTCGGCGGTGTTGAGCTCGAGCTCCCGGAACGCGGCAGGACGGAGCCCCGCGACGACTTCGCGCCGTCGCTTTCCCGCACCCCCGCCACTACGGCGCTGCTGCCCTCGACGGCCATGCCGCTCGTCGTGTAAACCGCAGCCGTGTAGGACACCGTGAACCGGTACTGTACTGGGACCACTTGATCAACATGACGACGTAAACCATGACGGTAAGATTCTCCGAGGACGTTGTGCCGCTCACGGACCTCAAGGTCAATCCGGGACGGGTTATCAAGCACACGACAAAGGCCCGCCGACCGGTGCTCTTGACGAGTCGTGGTCGTGCAGTCGCCGCGGTGCGTCTACTGGACTCCCTACTTGCTGTCCTTGCGGTCACGCACGGGTTCCGGTTGAGAATCCATTAGAATAGTTCCAGGGTCTCTCCCGAAGCTCCTATTTCCATTTCTGACCGTTATTTATCAGATAGGTAACGAATAACTGCGTCTTGACAGGTGTTTCGTGGTACCGCAAAACCGCAGCCCAGTACGTGGGGAAATACGTTGGGTTGCAACACATGGGCAAGCTCACCGCCGTCAGCGTCCGCAACGCCTCCCGTCCCGGCCTCCACGGCGACGGCGCCACCCTCTATCTCGCCGTCGCGCCGGGCGGCTCCAAATCCTGGATCCAGCGCGTCACCGTCCACGGCCGGCGCCGCGACATCGGCCTCGGCGGCTATCCCGCCGTCTCCCTCGCCAAGGCCCGCCAGCGCGCCATGGCCAACCGCGTCGCCATCGCCGACGGCGTCGACCCGCTGGCCGAGAAGCGACGGGCGAACACGCCAACGTTCCGCGCCGCGGCGGCCGCCACCTTCGAGGCGAACCGGCCGCGGTGGCGCTCCGCCCGGACCGCCCGCGCCTGGATGCAGTCGCTGGAGAAGCACGCCTTCCCCGAGATCGGCGCCCTGCGCGTCCACACGATTGCTCAGGACGACGTCCTGCGCATCCTCAAGCCGCTGTGGAGCACCCGCCCGCAGCTCGCGCGCAAGCTCCGCCAGCGCATCCGCACCACGTTGCAGTGGTGCCTGGCGCACGGCCACGTCGCGACGAATGTGGCGGGGGAGACCATCGACGGGGCGCTGCCCGCGATGCCCGCGGTCAAGGCGCACTTCCGCGCACTGCCCTGGGCGGAGGTCGGCGCCGCCCTCGACGCCGTGCGCAGCGTTCCCGGCATCTCGCCAAGCTCGCGGCTGTGCCTCGAGTTCCTCGTGCTGACGGCCGCAAGGAGCGGCGAGGCGCTCGGCGCCGCATGGGACGAGATCGACTTCGCAGCGCGCGAGTGGCGCATCCCGGCCGAGCGCATGAAGACCGGCGTGGCGCACGCGGTCCCGCTCGGGGACGCCGCCGTGCGGACGCTGGAGACGGCCCGCGAACTCGGCGGCGAACGCTTCGTGTTCCCGTCCCCGGTCCGGCGCGGCAGTCCGCTTGGAGAGTCCTCGCTGCTGCACATCCTGCGCAAGGCGGACCTTGCCGGGCGCACCACCGTGCACGGCTTCCGCAGCTCGTTCCGGATCTGGGCGGGCGAGTGCACCGACGCCGACCACGCGGTGATGGAACTGTGCCTCGCACACACCGTGGGCAACGCCGTCGAGCGCGCCTACGCGCGGAGCGACCTCATGGACAAGCGCCGGGCGCTGATGGCCGCGTGGGCCGAGGCGATCGGCGCGGCGTAGTTCGCCGTCCCGAACGCCGGGCGGCGGCGCGCTCTCGCGCGTGATGCCCGCCGCCGTCACGGAACTGCGATTCGGCACCTGCGAAGCCGCAGCCCGGGAAAGAGCCGCCAGGGCGCCCGGCTCCGCCGGGCGGGCGCAGCGTGGGTTGCGGCAGTTGTCGCGGGGCGGCGCCGACGTTGTTTGGCCGGAAGTGGGAAGGGGGGAAGCGACATCCCGAGGTCGACGTCAGGCGGCTTCGGCCCGGCGACCTTCTCGTGCTCGGACTCGCGCCCGGAACCGCCTGCGCCGCCCGGCCCGCGGTCGAACTCGCGCTCCGGCCTGCCGGACTCCTGCCCGGCAGGCACGCTCTCTCCGTGCCTCGGCGGCCTCCCTGGCCGTCGTGGTACGCCCCCGTCCGCGCGCTACCGCGAATGTGGCGTACGGTGCCATGCGATGCGTCGACCGCCTATGCTGCTGCGTTGCAGCGAGGCACTGGCGCAGCTTCTCGTTGCTGCTTTCACACGCCGGGCTCTTCGTCCCGGCAACGTCGCCAGTGGCGACCAGTGTGTGCGGGGCACCTTAGCACCGCGTCATCACGCTGGCATCAACATTCTTCTTAGCAAACCCCTTGGCGCGACTGGCCGCAAGGCCGCTCTTGCGCCCCGTCACTACCGGATTTCGCGCGTGTCCCCTTGAACGCCGCATCGGGCGTGCGACGTTCCGCGACGGGCCCCGCCGGTAGTGACGGGCGTTGCGCCTCAGACCGCGCGCCCAACGAACACCGCCACGGCGCGCATCATCGTCTCGTTGGCGCGGGTCCCCACCATGTCGGGCCGGCCGGGGTTCGCCGCCCGCGGGACGCTCCGGCCGCTCTCGACGGCCATCGGCCGCAGCAGCGCTGCGCTGCCGGGACCGTCCACCCGCACCGCCACATGCGGGCGTGGGTCGCCGGCTCGGCTCGATCGACGTACACGAAGCCACCTGCGGTCGGGACGACGCCATCGCCGCCAGCGCCCGACCCGTCGAGGTGCGATGCGTGGCCGCGATGCCGACGAACCAGCTCCGCACGTCCTTCGCACCAATGACATCGACGCGGCGGGCTCCGTGGCCGCCGCCGGCCGGCCCCCGCCAAAAAAACCGATCGCAACAACGGAGGCGTCGGGGGAGACCGGGCGCTCCGCCCCTCCTCGCCGGGGAGCCGGTGACCATCGCCGGATTCATCGATCACGGCGAACCCGGACCGCTCGACGAAGTCCT
>MKWU01001738.1_pt1 | contig 35980 bp, 27 predicted proteins | sample 809101 | NCBI WGS metagenome assembly MKWU01 (sample SAMN05860141, study PRJNA318959) | sponge metagenome | host: Aplysina aerophoba | place: Slovenia: Piran, Adriatic Sea, Gulf of Piran | collected 2013-05-07
AGTTTGCCATCCAGGGTGAGGATATTTTTGTACTGGAAGTCAATCCCAGGGCTTCCCGTACCGTGCCCTATGTGTCCAAGGCGACCGGGGTCCCCCTGGCGCGTATTGCGGCCCGCTGCATGGTGGGCGACAGTCTTGCAGACCAGGGGGTCAAGTCAATACCGGAGCCCGGCTATTGCTCCATCAAGGAAGCCGTGTTTCCGTTTGCCAAGTTTCCCGGCGTTGACCCGATACTGGGTCCCGAGATGAAGTCCACCGGAGAGGTGATGGGCATCGGCAACGGTTTCGGCGAGGCCTTCAACAAGGCGGTACTGGCTACCAACCAGGAAATTCCGCGCAGCGGCGTGGTATTCATCAGCGTCCGTGACAAGGACAAGCCTGACGCCGTACTCGTTGCAAGGGACTTTGCCGAAGCGGGTTTCGGCCTGTGCGCTACCGAGGGTACGGCAAGCAGAATCAGTCAGGCCGGTGTGGAATGCACCAGGGTGAACAAGGTCGCCGAAGGCCATCCCCATATCGTCGATATGCTGAAAAATGATGAAATCGCGCTCATTGTCAACACGACGGAGGGGAGGCAGGCCATAACGGATTCCCATTCCATCAGGACGACCGCCATACAGCACAAGGTGTTTTATGCGACCACGATAGCCGGCGCCAACGCGATAATTGCTGCGCTGAAGGACGATCATATTGACAGCATCCACTGTCTGCAGGAATTGCATGAGGTGATGACATGATGAACAGAATCCCGGTGACCGCAAAAGGCGCCCGGCGCTTACGGCAACAACTGGACCAGTTGAAGTCGGTTGAACGTCCCAAGATTATCCAGGCGCTGAAGGAAGCCAGGGCCCACGGCGACCTGAGCGAAAATGCCGAATACCATGCCGCGCGGGAGCGCCAGGGATTTCTGGAAGGCCGGATTGCGACGATTGAAGAGACCCTGGCCGTGGCGGAGATCATCGAGGTCGAGAAAATCCATGCGGACGGGAAAATCGTATTCGGCGCAACTGTCGATTTATTGAACCTTGAAAGTGAGCAGGAAGTCCGCTACCAGATAGTAGGGGAGAAGGAAGCCGATATAGACCAGGGCCTGCTATCTGTTACGGCTCCCATTGCCCGGGCCCTGATCGGCAAGGAGGAAGGCGATGTGATCGAGGTCAATGCGCCCGGAGGGATTATCGAATACGAAGTTCTGAAGGTTGCCTATATCTGAACCATGAAATGGGGACGCATGAAATGGGGGCGGAATTAAATTCCGTCCCCGTCCGGAGAAGTTCCTGAAATGTCAAAAAGCAGCAAACGCTGGTTGCGGGAGCATAACCGGGACCCGTTCGTCAACCTGGCCAGGAGCAGGCAGCTCCGCTCCCGCGCGGTATTCAAGCTGGAGGAACTGGATCGGCGCTACCGGCTGTTCCGGCCGGGACAGACCGTGGTTGACCTGGGCGCGGCGCCGGGTAGCTGGTCGCTGTACGTGAGTGAGAAAGTCAGGCCGGGCGGGAAAGTCATAGCGGTCGACCTGCTGGAGATGCAACCGCTTGCAAACGTTACCTTTCTCAAGGGAGATATCACCGACCCGGAATACCTGCAAACATGCATTACCGGGCTGCAAAAATCCAGGGTCGACCTTGTAATTTCGGATATGGCCCCCAATTTATCAGGGATTGCCGCGGTGGATCAGGCCAACAGCCTGAACCTGGCGGAATCGGCTTGCCGGTTGGCCTGTTCAGTACTGGCCGGGAACGGACATTTCCTGGTAAAACTGTTCCAGGGTGATGACAGCGCCGCCTTCCGAAAGGGATTGTTGGCAAAGTTCGAAAAAGTTATACTGGGCAAGCCGCGGGCCTCAAGAGCGAATTCCAGTGAGGTATATATACTGGCAAAAGGCTATACTAGCAGGTAGCCAGAAAATGCGAGACAGCCGTCGTTCCGTCGGCGGGTTCGCAGGTGAATGAAAACAACATAGGCATACGGCGTTATGTTAAAGAGTATTTTTTTGTGGGTAGTCATCGCCCTGGTTTTGATGATGGTATTTCAAAACTTCGGGGTCCGCACGACCAGTACCGATATTCCCTATTCCCAGTTCATCCTGGACGTGAAAACCGGCAAGGTGCTTTCCGTTACAATCGAAGGCAGCACCATCTCGGGCAACCTGGCTGACGGGACCAGGTTCAACACGTACAGCCCGGAAACCAGCAATGACGCCCTGATCGGCACCTTGCTGGACAACAACGTGGAAGTGCTGGGTGCCGAACCGAACAAGAATTCATTCTGGGCTCACGCTTTTATATCCTGGTTCCCCATACTGCTGCTGCTGGGCATCTGGATCTATTTTATGCGGCAGATGCAGGGCGGCGCGGGCGGTCGCGGCGCCCTGTCGTTCGGCAAGAGCCGGGCGCGCTTGTTAAACGAGGACCAGGTCAAGATTACCTTTAACGATGTCGCCGGTGTTGAAGAGGCCAAGGAAGAGGTCGTCGAGCTGGTCGAATTTCTGCGCGACCCCGGCAAGTTCCAGAAACTGGGCGGCAAGATTCCCCGCGGCGTACTGATGGTAGGTTCACCCGGTACCGGCAAGACTTTGCTGGCAAAAGCGATAGCCGGTGAGGCGCAGGTCCCCTTCTTCACCATATCCGGTTCCGATTTTGTGGAAATGTTTGTCGGTGTGGGCGCCTCGCGGGTGCGGGATATGTTTGAACAGGCAAAGAAGCACGCGCCGTGCATCATCTTTATCGACGAGATCGATGCGGTAGGCCGCCACCGCGGCGCCGGCCTGGGCGGAGGACACGATGAACGCGAACAAACGCTGAACCAGCTCCTGGTTGAAATGGACGGGTTTGAGGGCAATGAAGGCATCATCGTTATTGCGGCCACCAACCGGCCGGACGTGCTCGATCCCGCCTTGCTTCGCCCCGGCAGGTTTGACCGGCAGGTAGTGGTGCCGCTGCCGGATATCCGGGGCCGGGAGCAGATACTCAAGGTGCATATGCGTAAAGTGGCAATCGCCGATAATGTGAACCCCTCCATCATCGCGCGCGGCACGCCGGGATTTTCCGGCGCCGATCTCGCCAACCTGATCAACGAAGCGGCGTTGTTCGCGGCGCGCGCGAACAAGAAAGAGGTTGACATGGAAGAGTTTGAGCGGGCCAAGGACAAGGTCATGATGGGTACGGAACGGCGTTCCATGGTAATGACCGATGAAGAAAAGAAACTCACGGCATACCATGAGGCCGGCCACGCCATCGTCGGCAGACTCGTTCCGGGCCATGATCCCGTTTACAAGGTCACCATAATCCCGCGCGGGCGGGCGCTGGGCGTAACCATGTTTCTGCCGGAGCATGACAGGTTGAGCTATTCCCGGCAGTTTCTGCAGAGTCAGATTTGCTCCCTGTACGGCGGACGTATCGCCGAGTCCCTGATCTTCGGGGACGATGCGGTGACGACGGGCGCGAGCAACGATATAGAACGCGCTACCCTGCTGGCAAGAAACATGGTAACCAAGTGGGGCCTTTCCGAAAAGATGGGCCCGCTCGCATACCAGGAGGACGAGGGAGAGGTCTTTCTGGGGCATTCCGTCACCCAACATTCGACCGTCTCCGCTGCGACCCAGAATGATATCGACGCGGAAGTGAGACGGCTCATCGACAAGAACTACGAGCGTGCAAAGGAACTGCTCGAGGCGCACCTGGATAAACTGCACATGATGGCCGATGCGCTGATCAAGTACGAAACCATCGACTCGGGCCAGATCGACAGCATCATGGAGGGTAAGGAACCCGGACCGCCGGCCGACTGGGGCGATGATAAAAAGCCACGCGGAAAAGCAGCGGGCCCCGATGAAACGCAGCAAAAGGATGAAGGCCAGTCTGTTGAGGGCCCTGCCATTGACGGGCCGGCGCGGCCCGCTTGATCCGGGAAACCAGGGACAAGCCGGATTTGAAAGCAAGCAGGCAGTCTTTGCCTTTACGCCGGGAGTCGCCCGATTACTCAAAATTCACGTAAATTTTTCAGGACGGACGGTATCCGCGGCAGGGTAGGCATCGAGCCTGTCACTCCCGGTTTCGTTATGAAACTGGGTTGGGCCATCGGCAAGGTACTGAACGGACAGAGCACGGGCCCCATTCTCATAGGGAAAGACACCCGCGTCTCCGGCTACATGTTCGAATCCGCGCTGGAGGCCGGGTTGTCGGCCGCAGGCGTTGATATCCGCTTGCTGGGGCCGGTACCCACTCCTGCCGTTGCCTACCTGACAAAAAACACCCGCGCCGAAGCGGGTATCGTCATCAGCGCTTCCCACAATCCCTATTTCGATAATGGCATCAAGATCTTTTCCAGGAACGGCAGAAAACTGTCGGATGCCGTTGAGTTACAGATAGAAGAACAACTGGCCAACTCACTGGAGGTCGTTGATTCGGGAAAGCTGGGCAAGGTGCGCCGGATCACGGATGCGCCGCGGCGCTACATAGAGTTCTGCAAGAGCAGGATTGATTGCGATTTGAGCGGCATGCGCATGGTGGTTGATTGCGCCAACGGCGCCGCTTACAAGATTGCACCGAAAGTGTTTGAGGAACTGGGCGCCAGGGTATATGCAATCGGCGTCGAACCGGACGGTTTCAATATCAACGACGGTTGCGGCGCCACGATGCCGGAGGCACTGCAACAGACCGTAGTGGAAAAGAAAGCGGATATCGGCATCTCGCTGGACGGGGACGCCGACAGGGTAATCATGGTCGACCATAAAGGGCAACTGGTGGATGGCGATGAATTACTGTACATCATAGCCGGACAACAGAAAGACACGCTCAATGGCGCGGTTGTCGGCACGCTGATGAGTAACCTCGGGTTGGAGCAGGCCGTGAACGGAATGGGACTCGAGTTTTACCGGGCGAAGGTGGGGGATCGCTACATCATGGAATTGCTGGATGAAAAAAAGCTGATGCTGGGTGGAGAGCAGTCCGGCCACATAGTAAACCGGAATTTTTCCGATACGGGTGACGGCATCATATCGGCGTTACAGGTGCTGGATACAATGCAAAACACCGGAGACAGCCTGAACTCATTGAAACGCGGCATGCAGAAGTACCCGCAGGCGCTGATGAACATAGCACTGCATAAACCGGTGAAACTTCCGGAATGTCCCGGGATCGACAAGGCCGTCAGGGACGTTGAAACAGAGTTGGGCAAACCCGGACGTGTCCTGTTACGGCCGTCCGGCACTGAGCCGTTATTACGGGTAATGGTGGAGGGCAGTGATTCCGTAAAAGTCAGTTCGCTGGCGCACAAGCTGGCCGAGGATATAGACAATATCATCAGTGGACAGGACGTTTCCTGATTTCCATGATTTCCCAAACCAACCGGTTCCCGTCATGACGGATTTACAACTGCACAAGCGCATCCTGGTGGCGGACAAGATATCTCCCGAAGGCAAGGCGTTCCTGGAGGGACAAAAGAATATCAGCGTTGATCATATCACCGGTCTCGACGAATCCGGGTTATGCGACAAGATCGGCGGCTATGATGCCGTCATCGTGCGTAGCGCAACGACAATTTCGGCAAAGGTAATTGACGCCGCGGGCAGGCTGCAGGTAATAGGCAGGGCCGGTATCGGGGTGGATAATATCGATGTGGGTTATGCCACGGGCAAGGGCATTGTTGTATTGAACACGCCCGACGCCAACGTTACGACCACGGCTGAACTGACCATAGCCCACCTGTTTTCCCTGAGCCGGAACCTGCCGCAGGCCAACAGGTCGGTGAAGGCAGGGGAATGGAAGCGCACCCGCTTTATCGGGGTGGAACTGACCAATAAAGTGCTGGGTATTGTCGGCTACGGCCATATCGGCAGGGTTGTTGCAGCCAAGGCCCTGGCCCTGGACATGCAGGTGATCGCGTTTGACCCGTTCGTTACGGAGGAAAAGTTCCTGGCCGACGGCGTCACCGGTGTCGGGATTGACGAACTGGTGGAAGAGGCGGATTACATCAGCCTGCATTGCCCGTTGAACGACAAGACCCGCAACATCATGAATGCCGCCAGGCTCCGGGCCATGAAGCCCGGCGCACGGTTAATCAATTGCGCCAGGGGCGGCCTGGTTGACGAAGCGGCACTGTATGATGCGCTCAAGGACGGACACCTGGGCGGGGCGGCCCTTGATGTGTTTTCCACGGAACCGCCGGAGGAATCCCCCCTGCTTACCCTGGACAACATCCTGCTGACCCCGCACCTGGGAGCGTCGACCCATGAAGCCCAGGCTGCGACCGGCATGGAGATTGCCCAGCAGATTTGTATCTACCTGAGGACCGGCGAACCCATCAATGCGATTAACCTGCCGGCAGTATCGGCCGATGAGATGGTGAAACTGCAGCCTTACCTGCTACTGGCCCGGCGCCTGGGGATGCTGCTGGGTCCCATGATCACGGACTCCATTCGCCAACTGGAGGTATCACTGCTTGGTGAGGCGGCAGAGAGGGACATGAGCAGCATTGCCACGGAAGGACTGGTGGGATTGCTGGGGGCCCATATGTCGGCGGAGGTGAACCGGGTGAATGCCAGGCACATCGCACAACAGCAGGGCCTGAGCCTCGTCGAGGCCCGCGCCGGTGAACACCCGGACTACCATTCCGCGGTCAGCCTTTCGGCCCGTCACGGGGACCGCACGACGGAGGTGATCGGGACACTGTTCAACAAGAAGCACCCGCGCCTGATACGCATCAACGACTACGAGATCGAAGCCGTACTGGAAGGTCATTTGCTTGTCACCCGGCATAATGACCAGCCGGGGGTGATTGCCGCAATCAGCAACCTGCTGGCCCGGGAACGGATCAATATTTCGCGCATGCAACTGGGTATCGTTTCCGGCAGCAGCAAGGCGGTTGCCGTGATCGGGGTATCGACCGCACTGACGGACGCATTGATGGGCGAGCTTGCGGAAACCGGCGCCATCAACAAGGTGATGCAGGTCAGTTTGTAGTTTCATGCAAATCAAGGCGTTCAGGGGGTACCGCCCCGGCAAGGATAAAATTCACAAGGTCGCATCACGGCCTTACGACGTCTTGACCACCGCAGAAGCCAGGCAGGAAGCAGCCGGAAACCCGTATTCCTTTCTTAATATCGTCAAGCCGGAGATTGGATTTCCCCCGGGCGCCGACCCGTACAGCCCCGAAATCTACCGCGCGGCTGCGGAAAATTTCCAGTCTTTAATCAACGATGGAACATTTACACGCGATGAGCATGAATGCCTGTACATCTACGAAATGTGCAGGGATAAACGCCCGAAAACGGGTATTGTTGCCGCTGCTGCCGTGGAGGATTACCTGGATGGCAGTATCAGGAAACACGAACAGACCAGGGTAGACAAGGAAACCGACCGGGCGAAACATATCCGCACAACCATGCTGAACGTCGAACCGGTCATGTTTGCCTATCGCTATGACAGGGAAATCGATGACCTGGTCGAAACAGTCAAGACATCGCAACCGGAATACGAGTTTGACGACGTCGACGGGGTGCGGCACCGCTTCTGGATGGTCGACAAACCCGGGACCGTCGCGGCCATTATCCGTGCATTTTCCCGTATCCCCGCAACGTATGTGGCGGACGGGCACCACCGCAGCGCCGCCGCTGCCATAGTCAGCCGGGAATTAAACAGGCAGGATGGTTACAACGGCGCGGGTGCCGCGCACAATTATTTTCTCGCGGTGCATTTTCCCGGCAACCAGTTGGAAATTCTCGACTACAACCGCCTGGTCGCCGAGCTTAACGGGCTGGATGCGGGTATGTTTGTCCGGGAACTGGAATCATCGTTCCTCGTTGAAAGGACCGGGAGCCAACCTGTCAGGCCGAAACGGCACGTTGAAACGGGCATGTACCTGGCAGGCAACTGGTATCGCCTGGTTGTAAGGCCCGGCAGGTATGATGCCACTGATGCCAGGGCGTCCCTGGGCGTCAGCATCCTGTCAGACCTGGTCCTGCAACGCATCCTGGATATTCATGACCAGAGGACTGATCGCCGTATCGACTTCGCCGGCGGCGCGCACGGTCCGGGGAAACTGCAGGACAGGGTGGACAGCGGCGAAATGGCCGTTGCCTTTACCCTTTGCCCGGTGTCCGTGCAGGAACTCATGGATATCTCTGATTCAGGCAGGCTCATGCCGCCGAAAGCCACCTGGTTCGAGCCGAAACTGCGCAGCGGCCTGGTCGTGTACAGCCTGGAAGAATGACTGCCTGTCCCTGAATCCCGGGCCGGGCAAACTACAGGGAGGTAGTTTGTAATCCCACCTCTCTCCGTTTCGTTTTTTATACTCGTCGTGGAAACAACATTGTGTTCGACACGTCGCCAGGTTGATGCTTCATTGTACATTACGCCGCGGGTTCCATGTGATAGGTCTCTTTTTTGATCACGGCCAGTACCAGGGCCAGCAGCAACGCCGCGGGAAAAATCAGCGCTGCCGCGCCGAGCGGGACGTTGAAGTGATCGATGAGTCTGGCCGGCGCCGGCATCAGCAGGGCGCCGACGACAAATGAAACGCAGGTCAGCAGTCCGAATGCGGTGCCGGCCCTGGTCTTCTCACAGAAGCGTGTCGTCATCGTGTAACACATGGGACTGACGCCGGCAAAAAACCCGATGCACAGGAACAGGGTATAGGCAACTCCCGTGGAAATTTCGCTGAGCAGCAGAAACAGCAGCAATGCGACCAGATCGCACACCAGGAAAATGATGGCGGTGATTTTGAAGCTGCGCACGTAATCCGAGAATATATGCACCAGCAGGGCGCCGGTCCCGAAACCGAACCAGATTGTGGCGTTGATATTGCTGGCGCTGGTCGGATCGAACCCCTTGAAGATGAGCAGCTTGATGCCCCAGATGATACCGACGCCCAGCATCAGCCCGAACGTCAACCCGCTGATCAGTGTGACCTGCCAGAACAGGGGTTGGACGGACAGGACCTTCAAATCACGCCACAGGCCGGTCCAGAACCGCGGATGCGCGTCCGTTGTTACCGGTTCACTCCGGTCCTCGTCAGGCTCGCGCACCAGCAGGGCAAATGCAACCAGCAACAGGAGTCCGATGAGCGCCTCCAGCAGCATGACGTCCTGCCAGGTCATAACCAGTATCAGGTAGCCCACCGCGGCCTGGCCCAGGGTGTTCGCCGTGGCGGCCACGGTCTGGGCAATGCCGAAAACCAGCCCGAAATACTTGATTCCGAACCAGTACCTTGTCATGTAGGCAAGGCCCGGGTAACCGAAGGCGCCGCCGATGCCCATCAGTGCCTGGCCGGCGATAATCACGGCCGTATTTTCCGCCAGGCCGAAGATCAACGCCCCTGCCGCAACCGTTGCGACACCGGCGCTCAACACTGTCCGTGCGCCGTAACGGTCGAGCAGTCCACCGGCCGGGATGGTCATGACTGCATAAGTAATCGCGTACACCGCCCCCAGTTCCCCGACCTGCAACAGCGACAGGGACAGCGATTCCGCGATATCGGCGTTCAGCACTGCGTAACTGCTTTGCGTCTGGAACTTGTAGACCACGTAGGTGACGGCCAGTCCCCAGATGACCCAGGCCAGCGGGCGTTTGAGGCCTTGTTGTACAGGCGGATGTTCGGCAGGTGAACTCACGTCAGGTTATAGGTATGGATTATAATCATGCTACATGATACCGGTGACAGGCAGTGACTCAAACCCGTTTTGCTAATAATATGGCGTCATGTCTCGCGTGATAACCTACCCGGTAATTTGCCTGCTGGTTGCCTGTTCATTTTTTCCGGTATTCTCCGCTGCAGAAACACCAACTCCGGATGATCGTAATACGATGGCTTACGACGCGATGGCCATAGGAAACCACGAGTTCGAATACGGCTGGGAAGTGCTTGCCAGGCAAAAACACCGGGTGCCGTTCCCGGTTCTGGGCGCGAACCTCTTCTACAAGGGCACCGACATCCATTTCGCGCAGCCGAATTTCATCGTCGTGCTGACCGACGACCAGGGCTACAACGACCTCGGCGTATACGGTTCCCCGGATCTCAGGACGCCGGTCCTGGACAGGATGGCGGCGCAGGGGATCAGGTTCACCAGCTTTTATGCGCAACCGGTCTGCGGCCCGTCCCGCGCCGCGCTGCTCACCGGTTCCTACCCGATCAGGGTGGCGGAACCCGGTAACAGGAAAAACCCGAACACTATCCTGCATGCGCGCGAGGTAACTATCGCCGAGACCCTGAAAACCGCCGGCTACACGACTGCCGTAATCGGCAAGTGGCACATGGCCGGGGATGGCGACGAACCGTGGGACTTCGCCCCGCCGCCGCAACCGCCGGGCCGGCCGGGCGGGAAGGGGCCGTTCAAGCCGGACCTCATGCCCAATGCCCAGGGCTTCGACTACTTCTACGGTACGCCCATGTTCCACGGCTACACCCGGGACGTTGACCTGGCGCGTTTTATCCCCGAGATGATGCGCAACGGTGAGGTCATTGAAAGTCCGGCAGACGTTGATCTCATGACCCGAAAATACACGGAGGAAACCATCGGGTTTATCCGCGACAACCGCGACAAGCCGTTTTTTATCTATCTCGCCCACCACATGCCCCATCTGCCGCTGGGAGCATCACCCGGCTTTAAAGGCAAGTCCGGGCGGGGTCCCTACGGGGATGCGGTAGAGGAACTGGACTGGAGTATGGGCGAAATATTCAGGGAACTGGAACGCCTGCAACTGGATGATAACACCCTGGTTGTCTATCTCTCCGACAACGGCCCCGAGGTCGGGCACAGTGAAAAATACAAGGGCAGCGCCGCACCCCTCAGGGGCGAAAAATACTCCAACTGGGAAGGCGGTGTGCGGGTACCCGCCATCATGCGCTGGCCGGGCAACATCCCCGAAGCGGCAGTCAGCGACGACCTGGTCACGATCATGGATTTATACCCGACCCTGGCAGCCCTGGCCGGGGCGCAATTACCTGCTGGAATAGTATTTGACGGCGCGGATATCAGCGCGCTACTGTTCAACCGTCCGGGAGCGGAAAGCCCGTATGCCGGTTACTTCTATTATTCCCTGACGCAGTTACAGGCCGTGCGGGCCGGCCGCTGGAAACTCGTCCTCCCCCGGCAGGCCGATGGGCCTTATACCCTGTGGCTCGGGCGCTATACGGATGCGGTTGAAAAACCCCTTCTGTTCGACCTGCAGGAAGATCCGGGCGAACAGGGCGACCTGGCCGGGGAGCACCCGGATATCGTTATGAGACTGATGCAGGAAGCGGACAGGGCCAGGGCGGAACTGGGTGACTACAACCGGATCGGGAGTGGCGCCCGGTTCTTCGATGAAGGTGAGAAAAGGCCTGCTACGTTTTTTCCTGATGCCGGGTAATGCCTCACCCGGAAGTTAAGCAGAAATTCATCAATCAAATCACGGCGATATAGTATGATTTACCCTGAAAATAATAATGCTGGTAGCTAAATCGTACTATGGGCGCATTTGTCTTTAACGCAAAGCCGGGCGATATCGCCGATACGGTACTCATGCCCGGTGATCCGTTGCGGGCGAAGTATATTGCGGAGAAGTATCTCACTGATGCCCGGCAGGTGACCGACGTCAGGAATATGCTGGGTTTTACCGGATTCCACAAGAGCATGAGGATTTCCGTCGTGGCCCACGGCATCGGAATTCCTTCTGCCTCGGTTTACTGTACCGATTTAATCACGGAATACGGGGTCAAGCGCATCGTCCGCGTCGGCAGTTGCGGGACGATAATGGCCTCAGTCAAGCTGCGGGATGTTGTCATCGCCATGGGCGCTTCCACCGACTCCAACGTAAACCGGACCCGGTTTAACGGGTTCGACTTTGCCGCACTGGCCGATTACGAGTTGCTGGAGAATATGGTAAGCGCGGCAAGGGGGCGGGATATTCGCTTCCACGTCGCAAATGTCTTCTCATCGGACCTGTTTTATCCGCCCCCCGGCGGCGAGATGTGGGATACCATGGAAAGATTGAGTATCCCTGTAGTGGAGATGGAGGTGGCAGGTATTTATGGGGTCGCCGCCGAATACGGCGCCAAGGCGGTAGCGATGTGTACGGTCACTGATGATGCCCGCGCCGTTACCGGGATCTCCGTTGAAGAACGTCAGGCCAGTCTGGATCAAATGATAGATGTAGCGTTGGAAGGGGTTTCTGTTACCGGCCCGGTCAAAGATCGCTGAGACGCTCAAGCAGCAGGTCGACAGCGTAGCCTGAAGACCAGGCTTCGCAGTGGCCGGTACCGGGCAACACATGCCATTGCTTGATTTCATCCGGTTTCAACCGGGTGAAGGCGTAGGTGAATTCTCCCAGTGAAAAATATTCGTCACCGCACACTCATTGTCGGTCGAACAAATGCTTGTCCCGTCAACGCCGCAATGTCCCTGGGTGTATTGGCTCTTTTTCATGTTTGTGTCAGGCTTTATTCATATCCTGGGAATCTCTGGGAGGACTAAATGACAGTTTCCCTGAACTGACAATGTGTCACTATTGCCTGTCCGGTTCCCGGACAGGCCCGTAATTTTCCAGGTAGTCCCGTAACCGTTCCTGCGCCCCGGTATGGCCCCGTTCGGCCGCGAGGCGGTACCAGTGTACGGCCCTGGCATTATCCCTGGGCACCCCATCGCCTTGAGCATACATGTAACCCAGGTAGTACTGTGCGACCGCATGCCCCTGTTCGGCGGCTTTGCGGAACCAGCGCGCGGCCTCGGCCTTGTCTTCAATCCCCTCCGTTTCATCGAAGTACATGGCGCCGAACTGGTACTGTGCGGCGGCATGGCCCTGACCGGCAGCCTCGCGCAACCAGTGAAGCGCACTGCCGACATCCCTGGTTACCCCGTCGCCCCGGGCAAATTTGTGTCCCAGGTAGTATTGTGCCGATGCATGTCCCTGCTGCGCGGCTGAAAGGTACCAGCGCGCGGCCTCGGCGTCGTCTTCGGGCACGCCTTGGCCATGGTCGTACCTGCTGCCGAGAAGAAACTGCGCCCCGGCGTCCCCCTGTTCCCCGGCCTTGATTAATTCCTCCAGTCCACTCGCGGCAAGCGCCGCGCAGGCACACAGCATCAAACTCGCCAGCAGGCAACTGAATATGGTGACGTGCTCAGAATTGGTCATTCACGTGGTTGCGCATCCCGGTATGTTCCATCTAATGAACCCAGCATACGCAATAAAGGCGGCATCAGGAAAATTAACGACTCGAACATGGGGATATGACAGCGGTAGCTCCCAACTGCCCCTCAGCCGCCGGCAAGGTGGCAGGGTGAGCCACTGCAGCGACCGGTTGCCCGGGCCAGCGCCTTCGATACTTTTTCCCGGTTGAATTGCCGCCAGCGACCGGCGACATGCTGGTCGGGCCGAACCAGGTAGTAAGTCCCCGGCCGGGCATCGTAATGCCGGTGCAACAGGCCGTTGTTGTCTACAATCCGGTTTTTGCCTGTCCCTTTCCCTGTGCCGGTTACGACCAGGGTTTCGACCGGGATTTGCTCCGTGCCCGCGGCGTCGAGTTCCGCTGCCGTGCTCCCGTCTTCGCTGAAATAGATACCGGAGAAACGGTCGCCCAACTGGTTCAGGAACCAGGAGTCAGCGCCGTTGATGGTAATGGGGGCATCAAGGCAGGGGGCGCCTGGACGTTGCCTGTCGTTGAACTCATCTTCATCCGGCGTGTTCAGGGGTGAACCGTCCAGCACGCTGGGGGTGGAAAGACGGCCCGGGTTCACGAACCTGCGGGCAAACTCGAAATCCTTGGCCAGTTCCAGGGTGGCGTTGCGGAAGGCGAGACTGACTTCGCTTTTCGGGGTCATGAAGTCGGTGCTGCGTGATGAGTTCATCACGTTTTCTTCCGCGCCCAGGATGCGCTCATCGTCGTAGCTGTCGATCAGGGCGGGCGGGGCTGCGCCGGTCAGGACCAAGTGGAGTTTCCAGGCGAGGTTGTCCACGTCCTGCAGCCCGCCATTAGCACCGCGCGCCCCGAACGGCGACACAAGATGGGCGGAATCGCCGGCGAAGATCACGCGGTCATGGACGAATTTCTCCATGCGGCAGCACTTGAAGGTGTACAGGCTCACCCATTCGTACTCGAATTCCAGGTCCGAACCGAGAAAGGCCCTGATTTTGGCGTCGATATTCTCCTCCTTCATCACCTCGTCCCGGTCGATGTCCCAGCCCATCTGGAAATCGATGCGCCAGACATCGTCTGCCTGCTTGTGGATCAGCGAAGTCTGGCCGGGGTTGAACGGCGGGTCGAACCAGAAGCGCCGGATCGCCGGGAAGTCTGCTTTCATGCGCACGTCGGCAATCAGGAAGTTGTCCTCGAACACGCGGCCGACGAAATCCAGTCCCAGGGCCTCCCGTACCGGGCTGCGATGCCCGTCCGCGGCCACCAGGTAATCGCAGCTCAGCCGGTATTCCCCGGCGGGAGTGCTGACTGTTACTATGACCTTGCCGGCATCATTGACGACACCGACCACCTCGTTCTGCCAGCGTATTTCCGTTTGTGGATATTCCGGAAATAAATCGATCAGGTATTCTTCCGCGTAGAACTGCTGCAGGTTGATGAACGCGGGGAATTTCTGCTCCTTGTCCGGCAACAGGTCGAACTTGTAGACGGGTTCGGTTTCCTCGCCGAAATAGACCCAGCCCTGGTTCCATACCACGCCTTTTTCCATCATGCGTCCGCTGGTGCCGATGCGGTCGAGGATCTCCAGCGTGCGTTTCGCCCAGCAGATGGCGCGCGAGCCGTCACTGACTGTATTGTACTTTTCCAGGACCACGGATTGGACCCCGTGACGGGCGAGGTCTATGGCGGTAGCAAGGCCGATGGGTCCGCCACCGGCGATGATGACCGGGTGATGGGTAATTTCGCCGGAGTCAATTCCGCCGGGTCGGACAAATTCATACACGCGCCTCGCCTGTCGGCTGGTCTGCCTTGCCTTGCCTATATCGCCGTATTTAGCCATGAATTCATTCTATCCGATAAGTGTAACAACGTTGAATGAGAGTGTCGTTATAGAAAATATGCTAATATCATAATCTCTGTGCAAACGAAAGGGATAGCCAATGTGAAACGTGTCGTATGGATAAGCTCATCACGTACAGACCTGAAAGGGTTTCCTGTTCCCGTTCGACGAAATATAGGTCAAGCTCTTTATACCGCACAACAGGGGGAGACAGACCCGGCAGCCAAACCACTCAAAGGGTTCGGCGGCGTCAGTGTAATGGAAATTTCAGAGCGTTATGATACGAATACATATCGGGCTGTTTATACAACAAAATTTGCAGATATAATTTATATACTGCATGTTTTTCAAAAGAAATCCACCCAAGGAATTAAAACAACAAAACAGGATATCTCACTGATAAAGGGCAGGATTGCATTGGCGCAGACATATGAAAAAAATAGACGTAGGAATGAATTGAAATGAATATGAAAAACAACACGTTCGTACAGAAAAGCAGTGGGAATGTCTTTGCCGATACAGGCATGCAGAATCCTGATCAGGAACAACTTAAAGCAGGATTAACGCTCCAGATATATCATCTCATTAAGAGTCGTAAACTGACGCAGACGCAAGCCGGCGAAGTTCTAGGTATCGAACGATCTCAAGCGTCTGCACTTATGCGCAACCGGTCAGGGAATTTTTCCGTCAAGCGTTTGAAGGGTTTTCTTGGCATCCTGGGAAGGGAAGTTGAAATTAATGCCAGGCAGACATCCAAATGTAAAAAATCTGGTGGAGTAGCTGTCCAAGTTCAGGGATGAGGCCAGTACTCTTTCCTCAGCTGTACAACCGTGTATTTCATACTGATTTTCCGTCGTCCAGGGATTAATGGATCAGTTCCTCGGCAATCCGGTTTAGTGTAAAACGTTGCCTTTGTTCTCTATCCTATATAAACGCTTTTTTCTTTTTCTGGAATAGCACTTCCTCTGCATCCAAGTTTTGCTTCCGCTACGGCCAAGCCTCGCCGGTTGACTGCCCTCATACTATCAGAGTTTCTCATTACCTGAGAGATACGGGCTGGAACACGTACAAGCAGTCATTTGTGCCGCACAGGGACGCCGATACACGCTATTCGGAGGGTAGAATTATGAAGCGCCATTTAAATTCACTGTCGATGAGTGTTGCACTCCTCGTCCTGGTTCTCCCGCCGGCCGGCTACGGGCAGATAGAGGAAATCGTCGTCACCGCGCAGAAGCGCGAGGAGAATTTGCAGGATACCCCCATCGCCATCACCGCGTTCACCGAAGAGGCCCTGGAAGGGCGCATGATCAATGATATATCCAAGCTGGCGGATTTCACGCCTAACGTCATTTTCGATACCACTGCGCCGATCAGCGGACTGTCCAACGGCGCGGCGGTGTTCATCCGCGGGGTTGGGCAGCTTGATTTCGGCCTGACCACGGACCCCGGAGTCGGCACTTATATCGACGGTGTTTATTCTTCCCGCGCGGTGGGCGGCGTGCTGGACGTGGTGGACATCGAACGTATAGAAATCCTGCGCGGCTCCCAGGGCACCCTGTTTGGCCGCAACACCATCGGCGGCGCCATCAATATCACTACCAAGCGGCCTGCAAAGGAGTTTGGCGGCATGGTCGAAGCCACCTTCGGTGAGTTCGAGCGGACTGATTTCAAGGGTTCGCTGGATGTGCCCGTCACGGACAGGTTCGGCGCCAAGTTCGCGATCTCCAGCAAGAACAGGAACGGTTTCGTGGACCGTATTGCAGTAGGCGACAGGCTGGGCGATGAGGATCGGCAGTCGGCGCGTGGTTCTTTCCTGCTGGAAGCGACGGATGATATTGAGTTGTATGCCACCGTGGATTACACCAACATCGACGAGCAGAGCGCCGGCTCGGTCATGGTGGGCATTACCGAGTTCCCCGGTGTTCCGCCCCTGCTGGCGCCAAGCAGCACCTGGGCCTACAATCAGGTATTTGTCCCGGCAAATCCCGGTGCGGTCCCCTATACGCTGGAAGAATTTTTGCCGGGTGAAGAGGATCAGACTTTGGCTACCGGACCGACCGGCACTGATCTTGAAAGCTTCGGCGCCACCCTGAGCTTTACCTGGTCGCTGCCCTGGGTTGAGTTCAAATCCATCACGTCATACCGGGACACCGAGGGCGAATTTTACCGCGATCCGGATAATTCCTCTGTCGAAATCACCGAGACTACCAACCCCAATTACAACCACGAGCAATTCAGCCAGGAACTGCAGTTAACCGGCAGGGGTTTCAACGAGCGCCTGCAATACGTGCTGGGCGCTTACTACTTTGAAGAAGATGGGACCGATGATGTGTTCGTGCCTATATACGGAGCGTTGCCGACGCCGGTTGGACTGATTGCGCTGCCGCTGTATATCAACAATTATGTGACAGTGGATAACGACAGCAAGGCGGTGTTCGGGCAGGGCACCTTTGATGTCACGGAGCAAATCGCCCTGACCTTCGGACTGCGTTATACGGAAGATAAAAAGGGCTTTGGTTATCGTCAGTACATCTCACCTGACCCGTTTCCCGGCAACATTGCCGTCCTGGCATTGCTTGGTCCGCCTGTTACGGCTCCGGGGCCGGCTGACGCGCTTGTGTTATGGGACGATGTTGCGCGGAAATTCGATGAACTGAATTTCCGCGCCGGTATCGAGTACCAGTTTAGTGACGATACCCTGCTTTATTTCACCTATGCCGACGGCTACAAGAGCGGCGGCTTCAATTACCGTTACGTGGTGCCCCGTCTTGACCCGTTGCCGTTTGACCCGGAAACACTGGATTCATTCGAGGTTGGAGTGAAGTGGCAGGGACTGGATGATCGCCTGCGTATCAATGCGGCGGGCTTCGTCAGCGAGTACAGCGACGTGCAGATCCAGCTGTTTGAGACAGGCGGCGGTCCCCTGACCCAGAATGCCGGGGTCGCCGATATTATCGGCATGGAGGTGGAGGTCACCGCAGCGCTTCACGAGCGCCTGCTGCTGAACGCGGGTTTCGGTTACACCGACGCGGAATACGATGAACTCAACCTGCCGACGACGAATGTGGCGCAGGCAGTCAACCTTGATACCAGACTGCCCAATACGCCGGAGACGACGGTGAATGTCTCGGCGCAATACACCCACCCGCTGCCCTGGGGTTCCGTGGTGGCCCGGGGCGATTACCGTTACACCGACAACCTGTACAACGACGCGCAAAATTCCCCTTTCCTGTACCAGGACGGGTACAGCATGTTTAACGCCTCGTTGACCGTTGCTGCCGGCGGCTGGGAATTCAGCGTATTCGGGACCAACCTGACGGATAAGCGGGTGATTACCAGCGGCGATTCCAATTTCGGGCTGGGGTTTCACGAAGCTAACTATAACCGCCCCAGGGAATTCGGTGGTCTGTTAAGATACCGTTTTTAACATGGGAGTGGGGATATGCTCAGTCAATACAAAGTAGCCGTCGTTCAGGCGGCGCCGGTATTTCTGGACCTGGATGCCACGCTGGAGAAGGGGATAGCGCTGATAGAGGAAGCAGCGGGCAACGGCGCCCGGTTGATCGGCTTTCCGGAAACCTGGGTACCGGGTTATCCCTGGTGGATCTGGCTTGAGAGCCCCATAGGCGGGCTGCGTTTTGTGCAGCGGTATCATGAGAACAGCGTGCAACAGGACAGCCCGCAGTTGCAGAAGCTGTGCGACGTTGCCAGGGACAATGACATCTTCGTCGTCATGGGGGCCAGCGAGCGCGCCGGCGGGTCGCTGTATATCTCGCAGTTTTTTATCGATACCGGCGGTTCGGTGCTGGACGTCAGGCGCAAACTGAAACCGACCCACGTAGAACGCACAGTGTTCGGCGACGGCCACGGCAATAACCTGAAAGTCTACGAGACGGAATTGGGCCGGGTAGGAGGCCTGTGCTGCTGGGAACACCTGCAGCCGTTGAGCAAGTACGCGCTGTATGCGCAGAACGAACAGGTTCATATCGGCGCCTGGCCCACGTTCAGCCTGTACCGGGGCAAGGCCTACAGCCTGGGCCCGGAACTGAATATGGCGGCATCTTCAGTCTATGCAGCCGAAGGCCAGTGTTATTTCCTGGCGCCGTGCGGCGTAATTTCCGATGACATGGTTGAGATGATGGCAGATAACTCCACAAAACATGAATTGCTGCCGCCCGGTGGCGGCCATGCCATGATCTTCGGCCCGGACGGCGCCCCCATGTGCGATTACCTGGAAGATGACGCGCAAGGATTGCTTTACGCGGATATAGACCTGGGTGCGATCTCGATTGCGAAATCCTTTGCCGACCCGGCAGGTCATTACTCCCGGCCGGATGTGACGCGCTTGTTATTGAATACATCCCCGGTTGCGCCGGTGGAGTACCTTGATGCACCACCTGACAGGGAAGACGGCATGGAAGACCCGGAACATGGGGCAGATGCCGGCGCCATGGCAGGGTTGACTATCGTGAAATAGGAGAGCCCGGATAATGTTTGTCTGTTGCCGGGACAGGCATCTCATGTTGATACGGCGGTTATAGGAATCATGTATATATACTATTGGACCGATCCACTCATCTTGTGATATGACGCTATTTTGATATAACCCGTACAGGTCACCCGCCATGTCTGATTTCCTTATTCCCAAAGGACATACCACGTCGACAGAGGATGTTACCGAGAAAGAGCGGCTTGAATACTGGATAGACATGATCTGCGATGAGTTTGTGCAACTGGATTGCTCCACCGATCAGAAGACGGACTTCAAGGGGGAACTGCGCGGTTCCAAACTCGACAATATCCGGATCTCGGAAGTCGGCGCCTCCCGGCAACATGTCACCCGCTCAAAAAAACAGATCGCCAAATCGACCGAAAGCGAGTTCCTGTTAAGCCTGCAACTGGAAGATGTCGGCATCGTCAACCAGGATGGCCGTATCGCCGAACTGCATCCGGGTGATTTTGCCCTGTATGACAGCACCCGGCCGTATACCCTGCATTTCGACCGGCCGTTCCGGCAGATTGTCCTGCAGATCCCTTATGATTCCCTGGCAGAACAGTTCCTGAGGCCGGAAAATATCACCGCACGGCGGGTTTCCGCGGGCACTGCGGTCGGTGCGCTCACGTCGCAGTTTATCCAGTCGGTCGCCGGGCGCATGGATATACTGTCCGCCCAGGAACGCGGGGCGATTAACCACCACATCATTGAGCTCATCGCACTCGCCATGGGTTCGATGTCCTCGTTACGGGAACTTGACGGCCAGTCCATAGCCAGGACCGCCATGCTGGAACGGATCAAGCAGTATATCGAGATCAATATCCGCCACCCGCAACTCACCCCGGCGCAGGTAGCCAAACACCATCACATCAGTGAGCGCTACCAGCGCATGTTATTTGCCTCCACCGGCACCACCGTGTCCAGGTATATCCTCAACAAGCGCCTGGAATTATGCGGGGAGGCCCTGGAGAACAGGGCATTGAGTGATTACAGCATCACACAGATTGCCTTCAGCTACGGCTTCAACGACGCCGCGCATTTCAGCCGCAAATTCAAGGAGCGCTACGGTGTCTCTCCGAAAGAATACCGTTACAGGAAAAAAAACGCCCGTAGCGCCGGTTAGACACCACGGGCAATAAAGCTCTGACTGCTATAGTAGGAGGGAAAGTTCTGGCTGATTAAACCATGAGCAAATGTCAGAAGCTGTACGTGATATCAACGCCGAGCAGGTTGATAATGCCGCCGAACTCGAAGTCCTCGTCGCTGGTAACGTTAGTCAAGACTCCGGGGCTGTCAAATGCAACCTTGGAGAAACCGCCCATGTTACGACTGGCGCCTGCCTTGATTAACCTGTCTTCATAGATAACTCCTTGATAACCTGCTGTGAGAGTCCAGCCGCGGCCGTCTGAATTGGTCAGGTCGTAGGTGGCGCCGGCGCCAATCCAGTGGCGATCACCCGACCAGAACAGGACATCGATTGCGTCATCAGGCGCCGTTTCCGGATCATAGCGGTAGCCACCCAATAACGTAAGCTTATCGTTTAATTTGAACTGGACTCCCGCTGCAACTGCCAGGGTATCATCGCCGTCCCAGTCATAGGTCACGCCGGTAACGCCATTGAGAGCAGGCCCGACCGGACCGACCAGACCACTGAGCGGTTCGCCGAACTTGATGTTCGCCGAGTTGCCGACAGCGTCTGCATCTGACCAGAACGTATATTGCAGGTCGACCGACCATGTAAGTGCATCACTGATATCGTAAGCAAAGCCGGCCTTGATATGAGCCGGCGTATCAAAATCCAGCTTCCAGGGTACGATTGATTTGCCCAGCCCCAACGGGTTGTTGAAGTCGATGGTCGCCTCTCCGTCAAAGGTAGTATCCTGTTCGCTCCGATACGACACGCCAATGGTCAGGTCATCCGACACATCGTATTTTGCCCCGATAGTAAACCCGATCTCATCAAAGGCCGGGTCGAACTGGAACGGGGGAACAAACAGGGGAAAATCCATCTCTGTTTCCAGGAGTATCCGTCCCACTATGAGCTCATTCGGTCCTGTATGGCCGCCTAACGCGGTAACCGGCACCAGCCTCTCGACAGTCAGATGTTTGAAGGCAACGACATTTAAGGCGAGCCCCACATTAAGGCGTTCGGTAACTTCCATACCGACGACTGCTGCTAAATCTACGGTGAAAAAAGCCTGGTTGCTGAAACTGTATCGATGAACGCCCGCATCGTTTTCCCAATCGGCGGTCAGGGCAAATGGAACGCCCAGGCCTACCCCTGCGGTAATCTTTTCACTGAGAGGAAGATAAATGCCTAAACCGGGAGCGGCGGCTATTTCACCGTTGACCGTGGTCGCTTCAACGTCATAACTGCCGCCTGAGTCATCCATGTTTAAGTGGTTTGTATCAACAAACCTGAGCCCCAGACTGATGACCGGCTTCTTGAATTCTGCAGCCCCGGCCGGATTAACGTACCAGGTACTGGCGTCTGCCGCAACGCCCTGGGTCGCCCCTGCAAGGGCGCCCTCGCGGTTCGACATCCCCATTGTTTGAACGAAATCAGCGGAGGCACTTGCCGTATAACAGGTCAGTACTACGAGGCCGAACACACGTACAAACTTATTAGCAACTTTATATTTCATCATCTCCTCCAGGCAAACCATCACAAGTGTAAAACGATGTTAAAAACGACTTACCAGCGACAACATACACAATAGACTTATGGCATACCGAAATATTTGGTTCGATAAAGATCGGGTGCCGTAGTTATAATCCTGTCTCATTTATTATTATAATACAATATACATTATACACAATTATCCATTTTTATCCATAATTAACTATTTTCTGAGTAAGAACCCTGTTGTAATAGGGTATAATACTTAATCATACCTATCCAACAAAAATGAGAGAAAAAATGGAAGCTGATGAGAAAGCAAAAGCAGAGAGAGCGGAAGTTGCATCGCTGATTGAACGGGCAAAGTCTGCCCAGAAGAAAATCGAGAACTACAACCAGCAGCAGGTTGACGAACTTGTCACTGCAATCTGCTGGGCAATAGTGCGTCAGGACCGTGCCGAAGAGCTTGCCAGGATTGCCGTGGATGAAGGCGGGTTCGGTAACTACCCCGACAAGGTAATGAAAATACGCAACCGCTGCATGGGCACGCTGGCAGACATGCAATCGGTTAAGACAGCCGGAATCATTGCGGAAGATCCTGACAGGGGATTGATCAAAATCGCCAAGCCGGTCGGCGTGGTTGCAGCGCTGATACCGACAACCGGTCCGGATGCAACTCCACCGCTGAAGACGCTACTGGCGGTAAAGGGCCGCAATGCCATCATCGTTGCCGCCCATCCCCGCACCCAGCAGACTACCGAGTTGACAGTCAACTATATGCGTGAAGCCTGTGAACAGGCCGGCGCGTCGGCAGACCTGGTGCAGGCGATCCGGAAGCCATCGCTGGGAAAGACCCGGGCTCTGATGGAGATGGCTGACCTGGTGGTTGCCACAGGTGGCGCCGGCATGGTGAAAGCGGCTTACAGTTCCGGCACGCCGGCCTATGGCGTCGGCGTCGGCAACAGTGTGCATGTTGTTGATGAGACTGGAGATTTGGATGATGCAGCCAACGCCGTTACGGCCGCGAAAAAGTTCGATTACGCTACGTCCTGTCTGGCTGATAATGCAGTGATAGCGCACGAGGCTGTTTATGGTGAGTTTGCAGACAGGTTACAGGCGATGGGAGGATATTTATGCTCAGCCGATGAGAAAAGGCAGCTACAGGAACTTATGTGGCCTGATCCCGGCAATCATATACCTGCCCTGGAGATTATTGCCAAACCTGCAACGACTATTGCTGAATTGGCGGGTATTGACGTTCCTGAAGATTGCGGCTACCTGATCGTGGAAGAATCCGGGGCAGGTCCGGCATATCCGTTTTCAGGGGAGAAGCTGTCTTCGGTTCTGGCTTTGTACAGGTATTCAGGAGCGATAGACAACGCCATTGACCAGGTCAATGCGATCACCGACTACCAGGGACAGGGTCATACCTGCGGTATCCATTCAAACACCGAGGAAAACATTATGGCGGTGGCGATGAACACCAAAACCGGCCGTGTCATGATAAATCAGAATCTTAACGAAGGCGCAGGAAGCCCGCGCAACGGGTTGCCGTATACATTAAGCCTGAGTTGCGGCACCTGGGGTGGGAATATCACCACCGAAAATGTCAATGCGCGCCACATGATAAACGAGACCTGGGTATCAAGGCCCGTTACACCACGGGCAATAGACGAAGAATCGCTGTTCTCGGCACATTGGGACAAGCATGGGCGGTAGTGAGATGTTTACTGCGGCAGTATTACGGCAATGAGGGGTTATGGACAACATTGATTATGTGTGAGTAAGAAAAAATATGATATAATTAGCTGTTATACAACAATTCTCCTTGAGGGGCCCTATGCCGGCACAGAAGAAATTTCTTACTATCACAGAAGCAGCAGATTACCTTAAAGTCAGTAAAACCTCATTGCGACGCTGGACAAACAATAAACGCCTCGCCTGTTATCGCGTGGGCCATCGCAATGAACGCCGTTTTTTACTTGACGACCTGGTCGCTTTTATGGGTAAATCCATTGATACAGGCGATTATCAGGACGATTATCGAATGTCTGCATCTGACGATTCCCGGTCTGTCAAACAGGGGCGGCGCGAAACGCGTAAACACATCTGTACTTTTTTCAAGAGTCCCAAAGAACAGTGGGCCCTGCTACGGATGCAACTGCTCGATCACCTCAATTCGGAAGCGAAAACCGTCTATATCTATCAGCGGGACAAACAGCAACTGTTGAACTGGCTCAGAAACGAAGACCTGGACCCGGAAGACCTGATTGGTCGTGGCGTACTTGAACTGCATACCGATGCTGATACGTATTTGAAAGACGGCCACTTCAGTACCGATCGCATGTTGTCCTTCTGGCAGAATATTATCACCACGCACGAGGCATCCGGCACCAAGAGGTTACTTCTTACGGGTGAGATGGGCTGGGCCAGCAGCGGCGTTATGGGCTGTGAACAACTGGTTCCGTATGAGGCAGCCCTGGACGCGATGCTGGAGGTTACCCCCTGGGTCACCGTTATTTGTCAATATCCTGTCTACCAGTTCTCAGGTTCCACGGTATATGACAATTTGTGCGTACATACACACGTACAATTGGTTGATCGCCTGGAAACCGGTTTCAGCCCGAGCAGCGCAGGCTGAAATTATCGTATTACTTCCCTGTCCCTGTTCGCGCAGGCGAACAATTTATAAAGCCGTGTAAGCGCCATCCATTACCAGGCACGAGCCGCTGAAATACCTTGCGTCCGGTCCGGCCAGGAACGCGACTGCGCCTGCAACATCAGACACCTCACCAACGGTATTTTGCGGGATGCTGGCCAGTAGTCGTGAGCGGAGTTCGGGTTGTTCCAGGCGCCAGTGAATCAGTGGAGTATCTATAAACCCGGGGCACAGGGCGTTACAGCGAATGCCCTTGTCTGCATAGTCAATTGCGACAGACCGGGTCAACTGGGTTACGGCGCCTTTGGAGATGCTGTACGCGGCACGGCCGGGAAAAGCCACCAGGCCGGCTACTGAAGCTATATTGACAATGATTCCTGCTCCTCTCTCAAGCATATGAGGCAGGACAAATTTACAGCCCAGGAAAATTCCCCGTACATTTACCGCCATTACCTTGTCAAATTCCCGGATATCGGTGGTATGCAGTTCCATCGCCGTTTCGTCTCCCGTAATGCCGGCATTATTAACCAGTATGTCGATTGCATTCCACCTGGACAAGGTGGTGTCGATAAATTGCTTCGTGTCATTTTCGGAGGATACGTCTGCCGCCAGACACAATACCTGGTCTTTCCATTTACTCCAGTGTTCCTCCCGGGTTTTTTCCAGGTTCCCAGCGTTGATGTCAACCGCAACGACACGATTTCCGTCCGCGAGAAACCTCGAAGCAATAGCAGTTCCGTTCCCCGAGGCGGCTCCGGTTACAACGGCAACGCGGCTCATAGGTCTATCAAAACCTCGTTCCCCGCGCGCAACCTGGATAACTGGATGTAGTGTGTGGGATTTAAAAACAATTCATCCATTTCGCCGAGATCGTCAACAGTGAGGCCCGCCTTAATCATCCGGCAAAGGTATTGAAACCCGTCTTTCGCCCCGCAACCGACATGGTGAATACCCAGCACCTTCCTGGAATCTCCGTCAATGATCAGTTTCTGGTATCCGGACAGGTGCGATTTTTCCAGGGCATACAACATCATCCGGTCCGATGCCGGCAGGCCGACGTTAAGCCCGTTCTCATTTTCCGGCGGCATTTTGATGATATTCACGTTATCGTATATCTTTCGCGCTTCGTCTTCACTCATTCCAAACCAGGTGACTTCGTAATGGGTATGCACGAAATCCGGGAAATCTCCCGGCGAATATGAAACATCCTGGCCCATGATGTGCCGGGCGGCGTAGGTGCCGCTTTTGCGCGCCTTGAACATTTCCATAGGCGCTCCAATCAGGTCCCCCACGGCATACACATTGGGGACATTTGTCCGCAGTTGTTCATCGACAATAACTTCCTTTTTGTCACCGAGCTTCAGCCCGAGTACCTGGGCGACCTCTGCTGAGTTGGGCGTATCACCGATTCCGGTAAAGATAAAATCAGTTTCTACGCGCCGTTCCCCGTCTGGCGTTTGTATTATGGCTGCCTGCACATGCCCGTTGCCGTTGTGCTCGATACGCACCAGGTTTGAGTATTCGAGAATTTCCATCCCCTGTTCCTTCATACGGTCGATAAGATAACCCCGTATTTCACTGTCCGGAACCAGTTTCAGCAACGTGCTGCGTACAACCAGTATGGTTCTTCGTCCCGTGGCATTGAAAAAACAGCCGTATATGGCTGCGGTCTTGCTGCCGCCGACGACCACTGCCGTGTGGCCCGGCTCATAATCCAGATCTTCCACGAAGGTCTCATAATTGAATACCCCTTTCAGATTCTCACCGGGTATCTCCAGCCGGTTTGGCGTGGAACCGGTGGAAAGAACAATGTTCCTGGTTTTGAATGTCCGGCCGGCAGCTTCAACCGTGTGGGGGTCAATGATGCGGGCGCGGGTATTCAGGATAAACTCCATATCCAGTTGCTCCTTGCTCTGGAAGTTCATGATGGCATGGGGCCCGATACGTCCCCTGCGGAACATGTCCACGATTTCCTTCATGTTGACGATTTTGTTATCCAGGTTACTGAACCAGTAACGCCCCGAGAATTCCCGGTTCAACATCAGTTCGGCCGCGCAGTCGGAAAACAGGTGGTGCGGCACACACGCATTATGGGGGCAGGAACCACCCAGGAACGGCCAGGCGTCGATGACCAGTTGACGGCCGCCCAGGGCTTTCAGGTAGGCGGAACCAAAGCGGCCCGCGGCCCCGCCGCCGACATATATGGCATCGAATACCCGGTCATCATCCGGATTGACGTTGAAAATAATATCGCTGCCGTCCGCATTTTCCAGGTAATCATCAATCTTGTAGCCCCATTCTTCAATGGATAACAGATGCGGGCGGGCATCCCATACTGGTTGGTCGCTCATAATGTCCGGATATCCTCTTATTCAATCAATGGCGCGAATTTGTCTGGTTTGGATAATTAATTATAGTTATGAATAATTATTTATACTATCATATAAGCAGTAAGACATTAGGATAGTCGACTTCAAAATGGGTTTGTAGCCCGGGTAGAATAATAACCAGGGATCATCAAAGTGGTATAGAGGAGGGGGATTGAATTAATGACTACTGCAAATTTGTCGGGAAACCGGCATTTCACCTGGTTTAAACCGGAAAGACGTAGACCCACTGATTACGAATCCTACACATTAGGACAACAGTCAGGCCCTCATCAATGGCTGGATGTTGATTGGCCGCTTTGTTTTGATGATGGTCAAGAGCCTTTCACAGAAGCTGCCTCGGAAATAAAATGTACTGCCTGGGATGAATTTCGTGATCCCATGAAAGTATGGCAAAGGCCTTATGTCTCTCGAAACAACCATGAAGAGCAGGCACTGGACGGCATGACAAAACAGGCGTTGCAGGATGGTGTTGCCGACCGCATCAATCCGGTCTGGCGGGATGAAATTCTGGGTAAGTATTATGCAGCATGGCCTTTTGTGGAGTATGGCCAATTTTTGGCAATATGCTATGCAGTACGGCAGGTACTGGATGCAACACTCACGTTTTCGCTGGGGTTTCAGGCTACAGATAAAGTACGCCATCAACAGGATATAGTGCATCTGATTTTTGATTTAAAGGAAGCGTTACCCGGCTATTCCGATGAACAAGCCAGGTCAGCCTGGATGGATTCTCCCGCGCTTGTTCCAACTCGTGAAATAACCGAGCGCCTTATCGATTCCGATGATTGGGCAGAGATAGTCGTTGTTTTGGGGCTGGTGTTTGAGCCGCTGGTCGGAAATTTATTCAAAACCGAATTCATGACCAAGAATGCGCCCATAAATGGGGATGCAGTCACGCCTATGATTCTGGCGAATGCGCGGCGTGACTCTAAATATCACCTGCAACTTGTTCAGGCAATTGTCAATATGGTTTTGGCTGACTCAGAACATGGAACTGACAATAAAAAGATTATTGGAAGCTGGCTGGCAAAATGGACGCCGCTGTGCGAAAAAGCAGCACAGTCATTGCAAACGGTTTTCGAGATTGATGGAATTGATGCCGACCCTTTTGAACAGGGATTTACCCGGGTTAAAAACATGCAATCATCGCTGGTACAAGAGCTTGGACTTTAAACGAGGAGATATAATTATGATTTCAAATAATAGTGTCGGTATCTCATTGATGAAAAGTGATGAAACACGGGCGACCCTGGAATACCTGGAAGAAAGTGCAAGTGATGCCCGCGTGAGTGATCGTGACTGTTATTACAAAGTTGAACGTGATAATAAACTTGAATTTGATATGGAAGGGATATCAGATTTCCTGGGCCGTGACCTTGATACGGATATTTTTCTGGTAAATATGAGTTCCTACTACGGCCGAATTGTTGTTTCTGATGGAAAGGTTGAAATCTTCTCGGAGATAAAGCCCGAACGCTTCAACGACTGATGGGGGAGATGTCATGACAGCTAATCTCGTAGAAGTACATGAAAAGGCAAAAGATTACGATTGGGATTTTTCGTTTACGGAAAAAAAGCCGAAATTTGACACTAAATATAATATCCCGACGAAAGGCAAGGACCCTTTTCGTATGCTGGTGAGGGATTACATGAAGATGGAAGCCGAAAAGGATGATCGCACCCATGGATTTATCGATGGCGCGCTGAGGATGGGAATAGCGGAAAAAATGGAACCAAGGTTTAACGAGTGTTTGAAATTGACACTGTTGGACCTGGGCAATGCTGAATATGTGGCAGTTGCAGCCTGCGGCGGCATTATTTCATCCGTTCAGAACCAGGAACTCAGGCAAGGCTATCATGCGCAGATGCTGGATGAAATTCGTCATACCCAGCTGGAAATGGCCTTACGTAACTATTATGTGAAGAATGTTCCTGACCCGGCCGGGTGGGATCTTGGACAAAAAGCCCTGTTCCAGCATCCCGGCGGGCTTGTCGCAATAGGTGAATTCCAGCATTTCAATACCGGTGATCCCATAGACTGTATTATTGACCTGAATATTGTAATTGAAACTGCTTATACCAATATCCTCCTGGTCGCTGCGCCACAGTCGGCAGTCCTGAATGGCGATCATGCCCTGGCGACAACATTTCTTTCAATTCAATCCGATGAAGCGCGGCATATGGCGAACGGATACGGCTCGTTGATATCGGTCCTGCGCAATGAGGAGAATGTGCCGTTGGTTAACGACGCCCTTGAACGCCATTTCTGGCATGCGCACAAGGGACTGGATGCCCTGGTCGGATGGCAGTCTGAATACGGTTCCGTAAATCGTGCATGGGCTTACAGGGACCAATGGCAGGAATGGATTGTCGATGATTTTGTCGGGGGTTACCTGGAAGGCCTGGGTGAATTCGGCGTCGAAGTGCCGAGATTTCTGGGAAAGGCCGTGGAAGATCTTGACTGGATGACCCATACGGTCGGCCAGGTATTTTCGGCTATCTGGCCGCTGAATTTCTGGCGTTCCGATGCCATGAATGAAAAAGACTACGAATGGTTCGAGAAAAATTATCCGGGTTGGCATAATCACTACGGCGCATACTGGGATGGGTATAAACAATTGGCGGATCCGGCAGGTGGGCACATCATATTGCAGGAGTTGGAAAGTCTGCCGCCGATTTGCCAGGTTTGCCAGTTGCCCTGTGCGCTGCCAAGACTGGATATCAATGAATTCCGCCTGGTTGAAGTCAATGGATCACAGTATCCGACCTGCAGTGAAGGATGTGAATGGGTATTGAGAAAATGGCCGAAGGCCTATACCCGGCGCAAGCAGTTCTGGCACAAGTATCACGGCTGGGACCTGGCTGATGTCATTTCAGATCTCGGCTATATCCGTCCTGATGGTAAAACCCTGATAGGCCAACCTACGGTATCTCCTGATCAGAAGATGTGGACTATTGACGACATTCGCGCGCTCAAATACGAGGTCAAGGACCCGCTTCATGGAGTCTGCCTCTGACTACAGATGAAAATAACGGTCGAGCCTTTCCACCATGAATTTGAGTGTGAGGATGGGGAAACCTTATTAAAGGCTGCGCTGAGACAGGGATTGTTTATACGCTATGGTTGCAAACACGGTGGCTGCGGCACCTGCAAATCGCGTCTGCTTGACGGAGATATTGACGAACCTCCCTCCACGTTTTGTTTAAGCCCTGCAGAAAGAGAAGATGACTGGTTTCTCCCTTGCGTGTCGACTCCGACAGACGACTGTACAATTGATATCGGTAGTATGGGTATTTCGCAAGAAGAGTTTCTTGCCGGAGACCAGTCCAGGGAATATGAAACCAGGATAGAAATCAATGAACCTCTGACAAAGGATATTCGCAGGCTGCGGTTGCGTATTGTCGATGAGGATGAGATGAAATTTACCGCAGGTCAATTTGCCAATATACAGGTTCCGGGCACTCAGCATTGGCGGCCCTATTCAATGGCAAACTCCCCTGAAGAAAAAAACTTTCTGGAATTCATCGTCAAGATCTTTCCGGAAGGAAGATTTTCCAAACTGTTGGAGGACCGGTTAAATACAGGCGACAGATTACAGGTCCATGGTCCTTATGGGGAACTGAGAATCAGACTCTCACACAGAAACATCATCATGGTTGCCGGCGGGTCCGGTCTGGCTCCGTTATTATCCATGCTGAACCGATTAGCGGAAAAAGGAAATGAACGGCCCGTCCAATTCTTTTTTGGCGCTAGAACAAATGATGATCTTTACTATATCAAGGAGATAGAAGCCGTGGTTCAAACCATGCCGGTGCTGGAATTTATCCCGGTGTTATCCGATAGCTGGCCGGGTGACTGGCGCGGGGAAACGGGACTGGTAACGGAAGCGCTGGCCCGACACAGGGAATCATACAGGAATTGCGACGCCTATCTGTGTGGGCCACCCCCCATGATAGATGCGGCGACATCCTTGCTTTTGGAACGGGGAGTCAGGCCGCGGAATGTTTATTTCGATGCATTTTATCCGGCCACATCTGATTGAGTTTGGCCCGGGAAATGTATATTAGTAGACGCCGGAGTGCGAAGTATGGATAATAGTGAATAGTTATGGACAAATAAACAGCGCTTGGATAAGATTAAATATGAGTTTAGAAAATGTTTCCCGAATGGACAAGAGTGTTCGCCCATCATTCACGGAAACAATAACGCGGCCTGACAGACAACGGGGCCAATAATTTCCCGACTGGGGAGGAGGTTTAAAATGGCAGAGAGTGGTGTGTTAATTCCAACAAGCATGGTCGGCAATTATCCCAACCCTCGCTGGTGGGACGCAGATTACGCCAGGTACTTTACCGGTGATCAGAACCCGCCCGATGCGATGTCCCGGGAAGCCCTGGAAGATGCAATGGCAGCAATTGCCCATGATCAGAACCACGCGGGCCTGGATATTATAGCCGACGGCCGTTTGCAAGGTGATAATTATGCCGACGTTGCCGTGTATCATTATTTAAGGCGCATGGGTTATGACCTGTCCGGTGGTTACCTCGGGTTCCCGATCTACAGCCGGTTGCATGCCGGCACGGTCACGCAGGAAATAAAACGCCGCGGGCAGATGATGGTGGAGCAGGCAAGAGCGTTGCGTGAGGTCACGGATAAACCCATCAAGATCCAGTACACGGGCATACAGGTATTAGCCCAGTGCACTAACGATCTGTACTACTCCAACAGCCGTGATCGCGCTATGGACGTTGCCAAGGCCATTAACGAAGATATCCTTGCCGTCGATGACCTGGGGGCCGATTATATTCAACTGGATGAATTCACCTGGCCTTATTTCTACGAGGACTGGGCTATCGAGGCTTTCAACAGGGCCGTGGAAGGCGTCAAAAATGCAAAAATCGTCTGCCATATCTGTTGGGGCAACTGGGGCGGCACCCCGGCCTATTATCCTGATGATACTGCCGATGCGGGTGATGTCTATGATTTGACGAAGCGCGCAGAGGACGCTGATGCACCGAACCCGACTTCATCAGTGGTCCCGCAATCGTACCAGGCAAACATCGATGTATTTAATATTGAAGGCATCGGTCGTCTGCCGTTTGAAAATTCGGGTCTGGATATTCTGAAGGAACATCCCATACCGGAAAATATGAAGTTCTGGGCAGGTGTAATTGACGTCAAGAGCACCATAACGGAAACGGCTGAGGATGTGGCTGCCAAGATCCGGCAATTGCTTACTGTAGTCCCTGCTGAACAATTGGGTGTGACGACTGACTGCGGCATCATTTTATTGCAGCGATATATTGCGCAGGAAAAATTGTATGCCATGGTGGAAGGCGCCAAGATTGTTCGCGCAGAACTGGGCAAGGCATAACGGTATCTGTACGTAGTAAACATACCGCGGGAACCTGCGACAGGTTTCCGCGGTGATGTTTTACCTTATCCGCCTGTGAAAACTTATGCCCGTATATACCCTGCATTGTCCTGATTGTAAACGTGTATTCAAAGGCCTTGTTTTAGCCGGCACACGCGAACCTGCAGAGTGGGTGTGTTCAGTTTGCGGGGGAAATAAAGCAACAAGAACTAATCCTGAGCAGCGAGAGGAACACCCCCTGGAGGCAGAACACGGAGCAGGATGCCCTTGTTGTCAATAGCCCACCCGGGCGATTGCCGACATCTACAGAGACGACGAGTGGAAGTCCGCCGCGATTGATGGGCGGCGGTGCCGGCGGGCGCTTCGGATCAGCCAATCCTCGAGCCCCGGGGAACGTCAATGTTATCAATAACACAACGGGAGAATAGAAATGGCTGACAGATTTGGTAACAAGTGTGTAATCATCACAGGAGCGGCGGGCGGTATAGGCTTTGAGACTGCAAGAATGTTCGGGCAGGAAGGCGCCCGTGTATGTATCATGGATATAAACGAAGAAGCTGCAGACTCCGCTGCGGATCAACTAAGGAATGAAGGTATAGACGCAGTCGCATTTCAACTTGATGTGACGGATGAGGCTGCAGTCGGACATGTTTTTGCCGGCGCGGTGGAAAACTTCTCCGGAAAAGTTGATATTCTTGTCAACAATGCAGGAATCGCTGATTTTGGTTCCGTTGAGACAACCGATACGGCAATATGGCGGCGTATCATGGATGTCAATGTCACCGCGACCTATTTTTGCTCGCGCGCCGTCCTGCCGGTTATGCGGAAACATGGCGGCGGCGCCATCGTCAACTTTGGTTCTGTAGCGGGTCGTGCGGGGATCAACAATATGGCGGCATATTGCAGCGCGAAAGCTGCCGTGATAGGGCTGACAAAACAAATGGCGGCACAATATTCGGCTGAAGGCATCCGGGTAAATTGTGTGAGCCCGGGTACGGTGGCAACAACGGCGATGGGTCACCAGTTACTTGGCAGCGACACGTCGGACGAGGCACAGAGGCGACGCCTGTCCAAGTACCCGATAGGGCGCTTTGGTGAACCCGGGGAAATCGCCCGGGCAGTATTATTCCTGGCTTCTGAAGAAGCGAGTTTTTGCTGTGGTTCCGATTTTGCAGTAGATGGCGGCATGACCGCTATATAGAGGAGGTAGTGGTGTATACCTACGAGAACAAGGAATGCAGTCTCAGGGAACTGGTCAGTCACGTCAAGCGTGATGACTGTGTCGCGGTAGGCGGTGGTTTGTCCTGGCGTGAGCCGATGGCTGCGCTGCGCGAACTGATCCGCCAGGATACCGGCAACCTGACGGTGGCAGGTTCCGCCCACGGTATCGATATCGACCTGTTATGCGGCGCGGGACTGGTCGCCGTCAGTGGTGAATCCTACGTGGGGTTTGAACAGGATTTCGGCATGGCGCCCAATTATCGGCGCGCCTGTGAATCCGGGCAGGTCCGGGTGGCTGACAGTTGTTGTTATACCCTGGTGCAACAGTTGCGGGCAGCAATAGCCGGCATACCGTTTATGCCCATCCGCTCGGTCCAGGGCAGCAGCTTTATGAATTTGCACCCTGAATACAAAACCATGACTTGTCCTTACACCGGTGATGAACTGGTCCTGGTGCCGGCATTACAACCCGATATCGCCATACTCCATGCACAATATGCCGACAAACACGGGAATTTGCATATCGAAGGTCCGCCGGTTGCTGATATCCTGTCTGCCAAGGCGGCGAAAAAGGTGATTGCGACGGTGGAAAAAATTATTTCCCGTGAAGAGTTGGCGACGAAGGGCGTCACTATTCCTTATTTCTACGTGACCGCAATAAGCGAAACTGCCTACGGCGCACACCCGACCTCCTGCTACCCTTTTTATGGCTATGACCGGGAGCATACCGCATTGTACTATGATGCAGCTCAAGAAGGTCACGCGTCCTTTGCAGAGCGGTATTTGAAACCGTATGTCTTCGACAACGTGTCCAACCAGGATTATATTGCAGCTATCGGCGGTGATAAAAAATTGGAAAAACTGCGCGCATGGAATACCGGCGCACAACAATGGATGGCTCTCTATGCTTGACAAGACCCGACCGACATCGTGCACCCTGGGCGAGTTGTTGATCTATCAGATCGCACTGACGGTTGATGATGGCATTCTTGCCTTTCACGGTTTCGGTTCCCCGCTGGTTCAACTGGCCTTGCACCTGGCCAAGCGCAACCATGCCCCCAACCTGGTTTTGATTGCCGGCGCCACCTACGGCGTAAACCCGAATCCTCCTTTCCTGACCCCGACCTCAAATGACTGGGTTATGAGTCAGGAAGCCGAATGTTTCCTCGATATCGAGGAGTTGTTTGATATCGGCGCCAGTGGGCGGCTGGGCCGGATGTTCCTGTCCGGTTTGCAGATTGACAAATGGGGCAATATGAACGTGACCCGCCTGGGCGGCGATGACAGGTTGAAATTGAAACTGCCGGGCGGTGGCGGCGGCTGCAACCTGTCCTGCGACGTAGAAAACATAACGATATGGACAGGCGCACACAGGGCGCCTGCTGATGACGCAGGCCGCAGGCGTTATCGCTTGGTGGATACCTGTGATTTTGTCACCAGCGTCGGTCACCGTACCGTCGACGATCAGGCGCGTGACGAGATGCCTTACCGGGGCGGCGGTCCTGATTGTATTATCACCGACCTTGGTGTCTTCGATTTTGATGATTCCGGCCATGCACGCCTGGCTGCCGTCTACCCGGATACTGATGCAGACCTGGTCCGGGAAAATACGGAATTTACCTTCCCGCTGGGGGAAGACCTCGCAATGGTTGATCTGCCGTCACCGGACATGATTGAATTTATCAGGACAATGGACCCGATGAAAATTCACCATCGGGAACTCAGACGTAGTGATCGCGGCAGGTCCTTTGAACTGGCAGCCTGATATCCCGGCTCGACATGAACAATGGGCGGTGAAATACTACAAACGGGAGGACTGAGGCAACAACTGAATTTTGTTCCCTTGCCGTATCGCCGCGTCAGCTTCCAGCCCTACACCGGTGTGATGACGGCAGGCGCTGTTGAAAACCACATCAGCTCCCGTGAAGTCTACCGCCGGACCGATGTCATCGTATTGCATAATGACGAGCAGGAATATGCAGTGGTCGCGGTTCAACGAAAACCCTCCTCGGATCTGTTCAATCGTGTCGATAATGTTGAGGTCCTGGCGTTGCCGGAGGACTGTGTTTATCTGGAAAGTCCGGGAACGGATCCGGCTAACCGCTCCGCTCTGGCCAAACTGACAGTCGATAATAATGTATCCAGCGACAAGACGGCCATCGTTGTGGGCACGTTTGACCACGTGAATATCATCCATCGCCCGGACCCGCTGCTGCTGCGCGTCGTGGAGGTCGTGCCGCCGGAGCCGCCCAAGCTGTATCACATGGTGG
>MKWU01001739.1_pt1 | contig 35966 bp, 16 predicted proteins | sample 809101 | NCBI WGS metagenome assembly MKWU01 (sample SAMN05860141, study PRJNA318959) | sponge metagenome | host: Aplysina aerophoba | place: Slovenia: Piran, Adriatic Sea, Gulf of Piran | collected 2013-05-07
CTCGCGCTCATCCAAGACGCCCTCAACCACATGCCCCGCAAACTCCACAACTGGAAACCTACACAACACGTCTACACTATGCTCTGTCGCAACCACCGATAGAGCTTGCCGATCTTCTGGGCTCGACGGAACTTTTTGATATGTGTTGGGAGTTTCACCGGAAGGTGATAGAATGCACACGGCCGCGTCTCATACTGTGTATGGGAAGATGCGCCCAACGCTTCCTTCAAGAAAAGACACACGCTAAAATGCAAATCCAGTGTCTGTCAAGGAGTTGTGACAACTCGTTCTTGGTCGAAGTCTACGAGAACTGCCGTGGTTGCAGGCTGGTCGTACTCAAGCATCCCAGTCGCTGTGATTGGCGGAACGCAAAGTCAGATCCCTCTGAAACTGTCCGCCGCGCCCTGAAAGGCGCCAACAGTCGTTGGTCGTCGCAAGATGTTGCTGTTTGATGTTGTAACATCGCAGATGGCAGCGGTACCTTGCCCACGGCAACGCGATTGCGGCCACTCGCGCGTCGTGCTCGTTGATGTTCTCGTGGCATCGGCAAAGCCGGTTGTGGATCCCACAACCGCGGACGCACTCTGGTTCAGCGTCCTGCGGGGAAATACAGTTCGGCCCAGTCGGGTCGGGTGCTGAGGTCGTGGCGTAAGGACGGGTCGGCGGGTGGTGGGTCGAGAGCGGCCTCAAACGGCTCGCCGTTAGCGTTCGATTCGGTTATGCGGTCGTAGTTCTCAAGAATCAGACGTTTCGTGCGATACTCACCAAATTGATTTTCGTCATCGCGACGGACGATGGGAAACGAGTCCAAGATGTAGTCCACTTCGTCCCTGTCTATGCCGTACACGTGGAAGAAGGCTGCGTCGAGTTCAGTTCGTATGCTCTCTCGCCGGTCTGGGTCCCAGCGATAGGGATGGGGAGAAATGTCCCATGATGTTTCAATCAGCTCCTTGGCCGCACGCGCTACATGATCCGTGAATTCGCCACTGATCGGCGCAACGGGCAGTTGGCGAGTTATGTAGTACTGGAGATTCGTGCCCCCCAATTTCTGACGGCACACGAAGTCGACGACGAAACTAGTCGCGACGGCAGTGAGGAGATAGTTCTCATCGGTGAGCGACATGAGGATGTTGTCACCAGCGCCATAGCGCGGGAATAGGGAATAGATCCATGTCCTTACATCCGTTGCCCGGCAGATTTTTCGCCAACCCCCGAGTAGACCTTGATGATCTTTGATCTGCTCTTCGACATCGGGCATCGGCACCCAGTATCTCGGCATGGCCAGAAAGCAAGGGTCTTGCTTCTCGGATACCATAACGTCCCTAAAGCCATCCCTCTCAAAGGTTGCCCAGCGATGATCGAAGTGGTGGATCATCTTCGCTTCGTAGAGAGGGAGATAGCACTCCTCGCCCCTTGTAAAGGTGCTCCCTCGAAGCACCCATTCTTCGGATTCGAGTTGGTCACGGGTACGGAACATGTGGGATGCACTCGACATATGAAACATGGTTGACAACGAGACACGCCAGGGATTCTGTTCTGGTGGACCCTCGGCAATGAGCACGGGCACGCGCCGGTAGATACCCTTCGTGATTTCGGCATCGTGGCGCGTTCGGAAGATTGGGCAGGTGCGTGTGTTGGGGTTTAGAAGCGCAAAATCTTCGGGGGTGAGGGTGAAGCGGCGTTCTGGATCATTGAGATCGGCAGTGTCGAGCGCAAAAAAGACGAAGTCGACCTCCTCCACAGGACGCTGACGGCCGGAGAGCGTGAGCAGGCAGAACTTGTAGCTGCGGTGCACACCTTGGAAGATTGCTTTCCGATTCTCAAAATCGAACAAGCTGACGAGGCTGCGCTTCTCGACGACGTCACGGAAAAAGAACTTCGTGGTGTCATCAGTGGCGATTCCCGAGGGGACGATCACGCCCAATCGCCCGTTGAGTCCGACCGAGTTTCTCATGCCCTCAGCAAAGACCGAGTACGTATTGACGTCACCACGGCCGCAGAGCGGGTAGCGGCTTGAGGATCGCAAGAAATGGCTCACGCCATCTGCCTCACGGAGGGCAGCTTCATAACGAACAAACAGTTCTGGGTTGTCTGATTCAAGAGCTCTGATGAGGCGTTTTCTTGAGGCGGCGTTCGGAGCAGCGGCGATATCCGAATCGTGCTCAGCAAAGAACTCCTTCTCTTGAAGCTTGACCCGCTCCCACGGAGGATTGCCGAGCACCACGCTGAATCCGCCGCTCCACCCGGCGCGATCAATTTCGGCTGCCCTAAGGTCACTGGGGACACAGAAGACATCTGGGAAGGCGAGGTGGAAGTGGAGGAAGCGATATCTGTCAGCTAACTCCCTCACACGATCTACGACATCGTCTGGAACGCGAGTGGGATCATCGAGAAGCCGGTTGATCGTTGCAGTGGTGATCGGAGGCTCCCCAACAGCTTTCTGGCAGACAAAGGCCGCGCACCAAGCATCAGCAGCGAGCCTTGCTCGTGCGGCTTCCTGAGATCGGTTGAGGTCGCGTAACAGTTTTGCTTTGCGGCTGACATCTTCAACCGTGCTGTCCGGTACAGCGTTGATCTGCGCGATTGCGTCGGCAACCGGCCTGCTAACGGTCGACACTGATTCCTCGAATAAATCAAGAACAGTTTGACCCTCGCGTTCGCTCTTGTTGCGCTTCCTGAGTTTCGCCACAACTTTCCTGTCATCACCTCCGAGCGGTTTGAAAGCACTATCGGGGATGCCGTCGGACAGCAGTCGAGGGGTGGTTCCTAGCAGTGCGTTTCCACAGACGATGCGGTGATCCAAGAAGCTGAGCGGCTTTCCCGGTTCGGTGGCTTCGAGCCAGAGGCTGACCTTGCACAACTCGACGGCCATGGGGTTCACGTCGATCCCATGGAGACACCGACCTACGACATCGCGCAATGCACCGCGAACATCTTGCGGCGACGGTTCGATTCCCCCTGCACGGACACTTGCCAAGCGCCGCGCGATGCGGTTGGCAGCCGCAATGAGGAAGTGACCTGAACCGCAGGCCGGGTCAAGCACTGAAAGTCGCAGGATGGCTTTCTCGGGATCGGTGGAACGAGCGGCTTCGTCTAGCACCGGATCGAGTGCAGACTCAAGCAGTTCGTTGATGAGGCTGGTTGGCGTGTAGTAGCTGCCAGTGGTCTTGCGTTCGTTACCGGCGGCATTTTCGAGAGAAAACCGTCGGGCGTGGACATCGACTTGGGCGTGCAGTTCAAGCAGGCTCTCATAGATTGAGCCAAGCTCCTCCGCACCAAGGTTCCGATAGTCGACGTTTCGATCAACTCTGCCTTCGACATCGCGGGTAATGGTGAGCTGACGAATGGCTTCGAGGAGGCGGGCATTGTCGATGCTTGCACCCTCCAACGCCGCGACGCTGTCCGGTGCCCACAAGAAGCTGCCGAGTGGCGAGAGTCCGAGTTTCGGCTCACCTTCGCGCCAAAGAGCCCGCATCGTGACCTGGAGTCCGGCCCACAGATCATCATGAGCCGAACCGCGGCGTCGCCTTGCAAGTCGAACCAGTCGGCCGACGGAGTAGAAGTCGCGGTATCGGCCCCGAGTGACCTCGTCGGTCTCGGGTGCTAGGAGGAGGTCACGGGCTTCGGCAACGAGCAAGAAGAGGATTCGGTAGACGACGCGCAGCAATTGGCGTTGGAATTCGGAAGTCGAGAGCGTGCCGTCTCTGATCTGGCTCCTAAGGTCCGAATTGGCATGGTGGTCAAGGAAGCCCTCGCCAAGGCTCTCAATGGCACTTTCGACGCCATCCCGAAGACGGTCAAGGGCGCGCGTTCCGGTGCTGGCGGCGTGTTGGGTCCATGACTCGAGAAGGCACTTCTCGGGCGGGTCGCCCTCAAAACGGGTGCGGTGGCAGGTAAGCCATAGGAGGACGAAGTCGCTGTAGTACTCGCCGTCGAAGATGGCTCGCAGGTCGAACTCAACGTAAGCCTGTCGGGTCAGAGAGGCGTTATCGCGCAACAGCCGTAGCACTGCCCCGTTGGTGAGCAATGCCCAGAGGTGGTCGTCGCTGCGATTGATGAACTCTTGGACGAGGCCGTGGGGTGAGCTCTTGGCTGCCCCGGGGATGCCCGGTGTGCGTCGATCAATAGGCACCTTGATCCCGAGAACATGTACCGGCACAGACGGTCCCCACTGGTGAGAAATGGCGTATTCCTTGCCGTCAATCACCGCGGCACGGGCTTGGGGTATTCCTGCGAAGCCAAGCTCGTCGAGCAGGGGTCGTAACCATCGGTCGCGCGTGAGCGTCGTCGCTGTCTGATCACTGTCGGGGAGCAACTCAAGCTGTACCTTGAAATTCGACCATAGCGCGACTAGACGGTTCCAACTTCGTGTGATGTGGTCGTTAAGCCGTTCCCCTGGTACGAGTCCGTACGATTCGAAGCTCGTGCCATCGAGGTCTTCCGATCCCCTCGCGATCTCGGTCAAGAGGTCGGATGGAAGTAACCCGCCTACCGACGTAACCGTCTTGAAGTCGCTCACAACGCCAGCTTCGGGAGGTAGATGTATATGCCGAGCACATCTGGTGGCAGTTGGGGCTTGGCCTCAACGCGACCGAGCGTTCCGCCCCTGCGACCAACTGCTTCGCGTACCTGGGCATGGGCTTTCGCAAGGTTCTCTGCCCGTCGGTGGGCAGCGTCTTCAAGACCGGGCCTCCAGCCGGATTCGCCCGCAAGAATCTCGGCTACGAGTTCCCGCTGAACACGTTCATCGATGTTGGCAACCGGCCGAAGTTCCAACAGAGGTTCCGCATCCTCACTGTTGAGCCATACAGGCTCGCTTGGTTCGCCAGTGAACGCCATTACCACGGCATCTTCGGCAAGCATGGCTGAACGTCTGTAGCGGCTGTCGGCAACGAGACTCATCCTGAAGCGACAAAGCAGCAACACGGTTTTCTCCGTGACTTCGTCGGTCTCGATCACTCCAGCCCGAGCCGCAGGCCCCTTGAGCAATGGATCTAAGGCTTCATCCAGTACGTGAGCGGCAAGGCCGGCAACTATTGGATGGGTCCGAGAAAGGTGGGTCACACCGCTACGGACCGGAAGTTCAAATGCCGTCTGCAAGCTGGTTTCACCAGCAACCAGGCCAACCGAATCGCGCAATGACAGCGGAGTCTCTCCGAACTCAAGGGTGGTGTCGGTGCTCCCCACAACCACACCGCCGTATGCCTGAGTGGTGGTTCGGACGAATGTCTCAACGTCGGTACCCGACCCGACTGCGGCCTGGACGACAGCAAGCTCGGCAGCAACCTCATCGGGGTCAATGGTGTGCTGGGCGAAGATAGAGCGTGATTGACGCTCCCGTTCTTCGGCCGCATCCCATTCGAGGTGGAGCTGTTCGGTGGTCGGTCTCAAGAACTCGTCGAAGCCGGGCAACCGCTCCTCGATGGCGACATTGCTCCGCATTAGCAGCGTCTCCGCGAGAGCTTCAATGAGTTCACCTGTAGTGCCGGGCACCGGGATGGACACACCCAGTGCTCTTCGAATCTTGACGTGCTTGCGAAGCAGCACTTCCAGCACAGTCTCGTCGATCTGGTTGTCTGCTCCGTAGTAGGTGATTACGCGAACTTCGGGTTCTGGCTGCCCGAATCGGTCGACGCGACCCTCTCGTTGTTCGAGCCGGGTCGGGTTCCAGGGCAAGTCATAGTGCAATACGGCGGAGAAATGGTCCTGGAGGTTGATGCCCTCGCTCAGACAGTCGGTTGCTACAAGCACTCTGCGCTTTTGTTTGCCCAGCGCGGTTACTCTTGCCTCACGCTCGGCTGGTGGGATGCGGCCAGTAACCGCTTCGACTTCTACACCGAGTCGGCTGGGAAGCAAGTCACGAAGGTGGTCAGCCACGTACTCGGCAGTCTCGATGAACCGGCAAAACACGATGGGGTCGAATCCGTCAGTGATGAGCTGTCTTACGAGTTTCGCGGCTTCGACTAGTTTCCGGTCGTCGTCCCCCGAAAGAGCATCGGCAGCCTTCGCGAGTTCGCGGAGCTTGCGACTGACGGGGTTGTCCGGGTTGTCTTCACTATCACTGCCGGGCACCACGTCGACGCCCTCTTCGGCCTCTTCCAGGTCGAGTACGGTCTGGCGACCGATCTCATCGGCTTCATCAACATTGGTGGATTCGGCAGTGGAAGCTCTGGTTCGCATCGTCGCCGCTGCCGCAGCCGGACTCGAGGCCAATGCCCTCAGCAGCCCCAGTGCCGACCACCACCGAACCCGCTGGCGATGGCCATCGGTTGTTCGAACTGTCTCACGAGCGAAATGGAGAACCTCGCCGAAGACCTGCCGGTAGGCAGCCGAAAGCCCGTAGGTAGCCTCGGTCTCCTTGCGCTGTGGAAACTTGGTGTCCACTTGCAAGTAGCTGTGTATATCGCCGCGTCGGCGTTGTACCAGGTAGCGGGCCAACTCTTCGCGCTGTTGGCGGTGTTGTTCGCCGGCCAGGCTGTCGGGCAAGTGCTGGAACTTGGGATCAAGCAGCGACAGCAAACTGCGGAATGATCCCTCCTTACCAGAGTGTGGGGTTGCGGTGACGAGGATGAGGTGACGATCTGGGTCGGATTCCGATAGGTCTCGCACAAGCTGAAACCGCTGATGCCGGACGCCTGAACCCTCCGACGCGTCGGCACAGGCATGGGCTTCGTCAACAATCACCAGCTCTGGGCATGCGCGAATGAAGTCATCTCGCCTGCGGTCAGACTTGATGAAGTCGATCGAGACCACCGTGTGGTCATAGATGTCGAAAATTGACTGATCGTGAGCCAAGCCTCGTTCCAACCGAGCGGCCGTGGAGGGGAGAACGAGTTCGGCAGCAATGTGGAATTTGTCGGCGAGCTCGGTCTGCCACTGCTCGGCGAGATGTGGTGGACAGAGGACGCAAAGCCGCCGAGCATCACCTTGCTCAATGAGTTCCTTGGCCACCAGAGCCGATTCAATGGTCTTGCCGATTCCCACATCGTCCGCGATCAGCAGACGCACTGGATCGAGCTTGAGGGCCATCAGAAGTGGCACAAGCTGATAGGGACGGGGCTCCACCGCGATCTTGGCCACCGAGCGGAATGGGCCTGCACTTGAGCGGAAGCCGAGCCTCAACGCATCACGAAGCATGCGAGCCGACCGGTAGTCTCCGAGTTGATCGGGGTTGGGCAGATCGAAGGTAGCCGGCTCGACCGGTTCGAGCGCAGTGAGGATACCGGTCACCTCTTCATCGGTGCCACCCAGCGGGCGGACCATAAGCAACTCGTCGGTGGATTCAGGCAACACAACCCACTCGCGATTGCGGGCGTTCACGAGAGCGCCGGTTGCGAACGTCACAGGGTGCCTTCCCCAAAGACCCGCTCGTTCGACTCAATGATTTGTTTCCAGTCATCCTGGTAACCGAGGCGAACAACAAGGAGGCCGAGCCGTCTGAGCGCAGCTTCCTGCTCCTCATCGCGTGCTTGCCGTCTAGCATCATCGTGATGCGGGCCGTCGATGAAGATCACCGTTCTCTGCGCCGAGTAGTAGAAGTCGACTCGGGTGTTGGCCTGCTTGATGTAGACCTGACTGCGGTCGGGCAAGCGAAAGCCATGGGTCCGCAAGTGATTGAGGAACCTCCGCTCAAGCGACGACTCCACACCTGAGTCGAGTGCGGCTTCAACCTCCTTGGGTGGTACCAACTTCGCCTTCCGAAGCTGACCAAGCACCGGTTCGGCCGCGCGTCTGTCGAGCAGTTGATGCTCCGTCTGATTGCGGTACGAGAGCAGGCAATCATAGCAGGCCGCCTCGCACTTCTCGCCGCTGGGAAACGGCAGTTCTTCACCATTGCTGGGATCAATGTGACAACGGCGCAAGGCCTCCTCCGCGACACGACGCCACAAGGTCGGTTCATCGACCAACCGGCGCAGCGCCCCCGCGCCTCCCTCAGCAGACTCGTAGAAGAGCAACTGGTTGCGCGAGTCGACACTGGGCAGCGGCTCAGCAGCGACCTCGTCCTCTTCGAGTTGGAACACAACCTGGAACGCGACCTTCAGAGCGGCTTGGAGGGAGGACATTTCTTCGATGGACATGTCCTGGACTGGGGTGACGAGAAGCACATTTCGGCTGTCTTCCACAAAGGGCACGACTCGTCTTGTCCGGTTGGACTGCGGGTCGTCGTCGTCTTCGGCCTCGGCGTCATTGGCGCTGCTCCAGTAACCCCGCTCGATGTCGAGAACAAAGCCGAGCTGCCCTCTATTCTGGCGACGGCGCCAACCGAGATTGATGCGCCAGATGGTCGCAGTGTCTCCGTAGGCGAGATGGAGCAGATCCTCGCCGTCGGGGCCTCGCACAATCGCCTCATCAACTGAGAGTTTTCCTTCACGCTCAGCAAAGTAGATGCCCGAGATGATCTCGTAGCCCTTGCGTTGACGCTCTTCCTCGTCCGAAGTGATCCGATCACGTCGCACTGTCGACACATTCTGGAGCCGGAACAAGCTCTTGAGCGGGGGTGGGAGCTCATTATCGCAGAGCACGCATACATCTGGGTGCACCCCGCCGGTGAGTGGGTGAAGGTAGCCGCATTGAGCGCACTGTTTGGCTTCCTGGGTCGCAATGCTCCCGTCATCAAGTTCCAAGTCCCCAACTGGGAGTATCACTCGATTGATTCGATAGCGGGCGCCCTCGTGGTACACCAGGCTCTGCGGCCCGAACTCGTTGATGGCCAAGAAGCGCGGGCGCTGCAAGAACTCAGGATTCGAGAACCTGCTCTTGCGTCCAGGAATGAACGCGGACAAAGGAAGGCGTGGAAACGAATAGCCCGGCAAGAAACCCTCTGCAGCAAAGTACCGGTAGGTGTAGAAATCTGACTGGTTGCGGCTGTCGCTCTCGGCCCGAAGGAGGTCCAGTTGGTTCTCGGCTTCTCGTCGCAGTCGATCCGCCGAGCGCTTCTGCTCCTTCGTGCTACTGGCCGACTGCTTTATTTTCGATTGCTCCCGCGCCTGCTGCATCGCTGCCTTGTACAGGGAACGCCAACGGTTGAGCGCTTCACCGAAGCGATCCTCCATTGAGGCGAGCGCATCGTCCAACCAGCCATCGTGCCACCACGGTGCCTTTGACAATCGTGGGCCGAGATCGGCCAGCACCTTCTCGGCCCTTGCCTTTGCCTTCGCCCGGACCGTGGCGTCGGCGAAGTGTTTCGAAATGTCCCCAAAGATGGGCGGTTCGTCGAGTTCGTCGGCAAGATCGAGGACATCGGTCATCGACGCGCCCAGATCGATTCCGCTCTCCGCCAACCAGATCGCGTGGACGTGCGCGCGGAGCAGATCTTGGTTGGCGAGCTCGAGACGTGGTGCCTCCACCTGTCCAGCCACCATCTGCTCAGGGCGCTGGAAGTAATGCTGGTCATGGGAGTTGCCGGCGGTGCAATACGTAAACACCAAGGCCGGCTGGCCACTACGACCGGCACGCCCCGACCGCTGCGCATAGTTGGCAGGCGTCGGTGGCACGTTGCGCATGTTCACCACGTTCAGCTGAGAAATATCCACGCCCAACTCCATGGTGGGTGAGCAATACAGCACCGGCAGCTCGGCTGTGCGAAATCGGTCTTCGCGTTCGAGCCGATCCTCGTAGGGAACTTGTGCCGTGTGCTCTCGTGCCTCAACCCCTCTCAAGCTCTCCCCCATCTTCGTGTACAAATCCATGAAGAAGTGATTTGTCCGTCGCTGGCCCGGAGCATGGGGCATGCGGATGTGGTCCTGATAGGGCTCGTCGCCGTCTCCGGCCACCCAACGCATCGCTGCCGCAGGCAACTGGTACTTGGTGACACCTTGACGGTCTTCTCCCACCGCAGCCAACAGGCCATAGATGCGGAGCCGCTCGAAGAGCTGTCGGATAATCTCGTCGGTGTCGGCGAGTGTGAGGCGCTGGTCTTCTCCGAGAGCATTGGGGCGCCGAAGAAACTGCCCGTAACCGCCACGGGCGGAGACAAAGACCGTGTCACGAACGTCGCCCCGAGTACGGCCCCGGGGAACGACCACAGGAGCAACCCGCAAGCGGTCATCCTCGATCGCCCAACCACCCCTGAGCGCCTGGTCGGAGCGACGTTTGATCTGCGCCTGCTCGGCCGCCTCCGTGACATCGACCCTCACCGCAACTTCCCGCCGGATCATGTCCAACAGCACTCTCAAGACAAAGGCCCGAGTCTGTGGCACCACCTTGTCAAGAACCGGATGGCAACTCGACCACTCAGACTCATCAGCAGCGAGATCATCGAGCGATGGATACTCGATCTTGAGCAGGCCGGTCTGCTCAAGATTGGGCTGGGTCAGACGCCAACCACGCGCGAGGTCCCAGTATACGCGATACACAAGCACACTCTCGAGTGCGCTTTCTGTCTGCTGTCTGGCCAAGCCCTTCAATTCCGGTTCAAACGCGTAGCTCTTGAACGGCAGATCAAGTGCATCAAAAACCCTCCGCGGCAGTTCATCGAAGCTCAGGCCCGCCGGCCCCGCCGCCTTGGCTGCTTGATACAGGGCAGCTCGAAGCAACGTGACTTGCACAAAATCGTTGAAGTGGCCTGCCTGGAGGGATGCGTCCTGGCGATTGTCAGTGAAAGACAGCAGCTTCTTGGCAATGTCTGGAAGATCGGCTGAGTCACGCAAGTTCTTGACCGTGGCGAGCGACATGATGGTGGTCGCGGTGGAACGCCCATCAGAACCGAGAGTGCTCAACCGGCTGAAGTCCCGGCCCAACCTGCCCGCGTACGACACTCCGCAGGAAAGGCAGAATCGAAACGGTGTCGGAACCCACCACGCTGCCACACCCGTTTCCCCAATTTCGCCCGAAGGACTCACCACGGAGAGTCTGGGAATGTGTTCGCGGTGATTCTTCCGAAGCCGACCCTCATCGTCGAGCCAGTCCAGTGGGAGCTTCTGCAGCATGGTTGCGGGGTCTTCGGGCCAGGGTTCACTGGTGCTCAGATAGATGAAGCCTGCGACTCCCTCGTCGTCATCGTCTTGGGCATCGCCAAGGTCTCTAGGCACCAGAACCGGCCCGGTTGAACGATCTTGGCGGCGCACCACGTAGTAGTCCTGCCCACACTCACGGCAGAACGCGAGTGGCAACAACACCTTCGAACGATTCGTGCCGGGCACAAAACGTTGTCGGGTGAGCGTGATGTATCGATCATCGGGGGCCTCGGGAGGTGCGTAAACCGTGTCACCACGGCTCAAGAACTGATGCAGCCGGAAGGCGAAGGCAGGGAAACCACTGTCGTTTTCGATCGAATACCCCGCAAGCAGATGGGCCTTGATCGCTTCGACGCATTCGTCAGGGGGAAGACCGGTCAGGGTGCTCAGCCGCGCCGCTGCGCCTGTAGGGCCTTCGATGGCCAGCGGTTGGGCGCGAACCAGCCTGCCTTCCTCTTCGACAAGCCCGAATGTTGACTCGATCCAACTTGAGAGCGGACTGGCGATGAACTGCTCGTAGTCGTTCGGCGGCGTTTGTCTCTCCGTTACACACTCAGCGAGAGCAGCGACGAATGCCGGATCGTTGTCGCTCTGCTCGACTGTTACCCGTTCAAGCGTCTCGCCGATCACGCGTTCGGGACCCACGTCCGTGCCGAAGATTGTGCTGGCCACCTCGGCGATCTTGGCTTTGCGCTCCTCGGGGTCGCCCTCGCTGGACATGGTCGCCGACGTGCCCACACACAAGAGGTCTGATGCACCCGACGCTTCTCGGAGCCTGCGCACCAGCAGTGAGACGTCAGCGCCCTGACGACCCCGATACGTGTGCAGCTCGTCCAGCACCAGGTAGCGCAGGTCCGAGAAGCGCCGAACTAGCCGTCTATCCGTGTAACGCGTGAGGATCAACTCCAACATCACATAGTTGGTGAGAATGACATCAGGAGGGTTCTGAAGGATCGCCTCGCGGGCATCGCGATCATCTTGACCGGTGTAGCGGGCGAAGCTCACCGGTCTGGCGCCACCCCAGGAGCCGTGATCGAGGAACTTGGCGAGTTCGTCGGCCTGGCTGTTGGCGAGGGCGTTCATCGGGTAGACCACGACAGCCTTCACACCTTCGCCCGTGCCGCTGCGTAGCACATGATCAACAATGGGTACGATGTAGCTCAGGCTCTTGCCCGAACCTGTTCCTGTCGTGAGGACATAGTTGTCGCCGGCCTTCGCTGCACGGATTGCGTCCACCTGATGCTGGTGCAGTGCCATCTGCTTGCCCACCGCATCATCAGCAGACTTGTCGAGGCGAAAGATCTCCCGACACCGCTCGTGCAGAATCCTCAAGTTCACGAACTCGTCGACCGTCCCGCCACTCTTGAACGCCGGGTTCAGGCCAATCTGAGGCGCCGGCCAGAGCCTGCCCCGCTCAAACGCCTCATCGACATGCCCGTGGATACGGTCATCCTTGATGGCTAGGAAACTGGTCGCGTACCGGCGGTAGCTCTCAATCAGTTCATCCCTGAGTCTGAAAACGTCCATATCCTGCCCTGCCTCAACTGCCAGGCGTGTCACTCGCTGAGTGACTTCGTAGCAGAAACCAACCGCGCACGCAGGAATGCGCCTAGTCGTCTTTGAGGGCGACGGCGTTGGGGGTGACGTTCATCTTCGGTTCGTACTCGGGGGCCGTCACCTCCACGGCTTCGCCGCCGAGGCTGGCCCTGAGCTGCTCGCGGCATGATGCGCAGGGGCCGTAGTACTCGACTTCGCACTCTGTGGCGCAGCGCGGACAGGTGATCGACAGGATTTCCATGAGTGCAGTGTGGCGCGTCGGGGGCGCAAGCCAGCTGACCCGATCTGAGAATGTCGCGATTTCGGATATGATCCCGCATCGCGCAGGAGGGGGCAGTCATATGGACGGTGACCAGAGCCGCGCGTCGGAGGCGCAGGTTGTGGTGATCGGCGCGGGTCCCGCGGGGCTGACCGCCGCCTACCAACTCGGCAAGCACGGTCGCAGCGCGCTCATCTTGGAAGCAGACGATGTGGTGGGCGGAATCTCGCGCACGGCCAAGCGCGACGGCTGGCGATTCGATATCGGCGGCCACCGCTTCTTCACCAAAGTCGCCCCGGTGTCGGACCTCTGGCACGAGATCCTCCCCGCGGAGGACTTCCTGTTGCGCCCCCGCATGAGCCGGATCTTCTATCAGGGCAAGTTCTACGACTACCCCCTCAAGGCCGTCAACGCACTCAAGAATCTGGGGATCGTCGAAGCGGTCCGCTGCGTCATGTCCTACTTCTGGGTCAAGATTCGGCCGCCGCAGGACCAGACGTCCTTCGAGGGATACGTCGCCGCCAAGTTCGGTTGGCGGCTCTACAAGACCTTCTTCAAGACCTACACCGAGAAAGTCTGGGGCGTGCCGGCCGATGAGCTCGAGGCGGACTGGGCCGCGCAGCGAATCAAGAACCTGAACCTGATCAACGCGATCACCGGCGCGATCATTCCCAGACGGAACTCCAAGGGCATCACCAGCCTCATCGAGGAGTTCGAGTATCCGCGCCACGGCCCCGGAATGATGTGGGAAAGATGCACCGAGTTGGTCACCGAGCAGGGCAGCACAATCGAGTTCAACTCGAAAGTCACCAAGATCCGCCACGCTGACGGTGTTGCCACCGAGGTCGTCACGACCGGCCCAAAGGGTCAACGTGCATACGCATGCGACGCGGTCATCTCCTCGATGCCGATTCCCCGGCTCGTCCAGGCCATGTACCCCCCGGCTTCGCCCGAGGCGCTGCGCGCCGCCGCCCAACTCAAGTTCCGTGACTTCCTGACAGTCGCCCTGGTGGTCCCCGCCGAAGACGGCTTCCCCGACAACTGGATCTACATCCACTCCCCCGAAGTCTCGGTCGGCCGGGTGCAGAACTTCGGGTCGTGGTCGCCGGACATGATCCCGGTGCAGGGCAAGACATGTCTGGGCCTCGAATTCTTCGTCAACGAGGGCGACGAACTCTGGGAGACCGACGACGACGACCTCGTGGCTCTGGGGACCAGAGAGATGGCGACCCTCGGCCTGCTCGACCCCGCCCGAGTCGAGCGGGGGTATGTGGTGCGGATGCCCAAGGCGTACCCGATGTACGACGCTGCCTACAAGGCGAACGTCGACACCCTGCGCGCTTGGCTCAGCGACGCTGCCCGCAACGTTCACCCGGTCGGTCGCAACGGGATGCACCGCTACAACAACCAGGACCATTCCATGTACACGGCGATGCTCACCGTCGAGAACCTCGTCAACGGCACCAGCCACGATGTCTGGGAGGTAAACGTCGAGGCGGACTACCACGAGGAACGCAAGGCGGGCGGCCACTGATGGCCGCGTCGCGCTGCGAGCCGTTCGACGAGCCGTTCGATGAGCGGGTCTGAGCGCGAACGGACGATCGTCGTCGTCCCGGCCTACAACGAGCAGGAGGCGCTGCCCGCGGTGCTCGCCCAACTCGCCGCCACGGTGGGCGACCTCGACGTGATCGTGGTTGATGACGGTTCGAGCGATTCCACGGCGACGGTGGCGCGCGATGCCGGGGTGCGATGCATCGTGCTGCCCTTCAACCTCGGCATCGGCGGGGCGCTGCGGGCCGGCTACCGCTACGCGGTTGACCACGGTTATCAGCGGGCCGTGCAGTTCGACGCCGACGGTCAGCATCGCGCCGATCAGATCGGGGTGCTGACCGCAGCGCTCGATTCGGGCGCCGACCTGGCGGTCGGCTCCCGCTTCCTGGAGGGGGACTACGACGTCGGGCGCAGCCGGGCGGCGGCGATGTGGGTGCTGAGGGTGGGCGTTCGAGTGATCACCGGGCAGTCCTTCAGCGACACGTCGTCGGGGTTCCGGGCAATTCAGGGAGACCTGCTGGAAGTCTTCGCCCGGGAGTACCCCGTCAACTACATGGACTCCGTGGAGACCCTCGTCGAGGCCTGTCGCCGTGGGTACACCGTCGTTGAGGTTCCAGCGTTGATGAGCCAACGCACCGGCGGCGTACCGTCGCAACGTCCGTTGAGGCTGGTCTACCACTACGCCCGCCTGATAGTTGCCCTCATAGGCTCCCCCCGCCGCAGAACCAAACCCACCCGCGCGCCCCGTTAGTTCGGCTCCAGCTGCGCCCGGCGCTAGCAACGAGTTCTTCCGTGGGGGTGTTCTTTGGAGCTGATCCGGGCCGGTGGGGGGCCGTAGCGGCCGCGGAGATGGTCCCAGATCGCCAACAGCCGTCCGCGAATCGACCAGTGCAGCCCCCGCGCCGGTGGGTGAACGACTCCCACCGGGATCTGGACCAGCGCCACGGCTATACGAAACAGCGAGTTGGTGACACCGAAGTGTTCACGAAGCATCAACAGCGTGTTGCGCAGTTGCAGGTAGGCGACCCGTTCGACCGAGGAGCTCATGCCGGGGTTGCGGACCTCGGCTCCCCGGACCACCCCGCACAACCAACCCGCTCTGGCGGCACGAATACCCAACTCGGCCTCTTCGCAGTAGGCGAAGTAGCGTTCGTCGAACAGACCGACCTCCAACAGGAAGCTCCTCCGGCACATCATCAGCGTTCCGTGCGGATAGTCGGAGGGGTCGAATCCCCGGGTCGCTGTCGGTGCCGCGTCGATCGAGCCGAGGAACGGCTGGATGATCGGACGTGCGTTGTCTCCGACGTCCGCGCTCATCAGCCCGACCCGCGGCTTGTCGGCAACGGCCGCCAGCATCTTCTCGATCGTGTCCGGGTTGGGCACCGCATCATGGGGTGCGAGCGCCACCCACTGCCCGGTTCCGCGTCGCAGGAAACGTCTCATACCGACGTTGGCCCCGGGCCCGAACCCGAGGTTGCGGCCGGTGATGATCAGTTCGGCTTCGCCCACCAGGTCGGTGAGCGCTCCGGCAGTCGAGGCTTCGCTGCCGTTGTCGACGACTGTCACCTGCGTGGGAACCGTCTGCGACCTGAAAGTCTCGACGGTGCGTCCTATCTGCTCAGCACGGTTGCGGTGAACCACCACAACCGTCACCGGCTCGGTGTCGGGCGCCCCAGTCATTGTCGGCCAGCATGCTGCGCGCCGTGAGAGTTGGGCAACCCGGCGGCTAACCTGCGTCGGTGCCGCGGGTGCCTGAACCAACGGAATTCGCTTCGTCGGCCGACGCCGCACCGACGGTCGGCAAGATCGGCGACCTTGCTGCCGAAGCAGGGATCGGGCGTGTCCACATGCTGGCTTGGCGCGACCTCGCCGACGTGGAGGCGGGCGGTTCAGAGATCCATGCTTCCGCGGTGGCCTCGCTGTGGGCACAGGCCGGCGTGGAGGTCACCATCCGGACCTCCTATGCGCAGGGTTCGCCACCTGAATCGACCCGTGACGGCTACCGGGTGATCCGCCGAGCAGGGAGATATCTGGTGTTTCCGCGTGCCGCGTTCGCTGAGGCGACGGGTCGCCACGGCCCCCGCGACGCTCTGGTCGAGATCTGGAACGGGGTGCCCTTCTTCTCACCTGTCTGGGCGCGCGGCCCACGCGTCACCTGGTTGCACCATGTGCACACCGAGATGTGGCCGCTGGTGCTCACTCCCCGGCTGGCCCGGATCGGGCAGGTCCTTGAGAGCCGATTGGCGCCACCGTTCTACCGTCGAACACCGGTGGTGACGCTCAGCGAGTCGAGCAAGGCGATGCTGCTGAAGCGGTTGGGGTTTCGAGATGAGAACGTGCATGTCGTGGCGCCCGGGGTCTCACCGATGTTCTCGGGGGCCGGCGAGAAGTCTGAGTCGCCGAGTGTGTTGGCCGTCGGCCGCCTGATGCCTCCCAAGGCTTTCGACGAGCTGATCGAGGCGATGGCCCGGGTCCGTGAGGTCGTGCCTGCGACCCTGACGATCGTTGGTGAGGGCTACGCCCGGGATGCTCTCGAGAACCAGATCTCGCGTCTGGGAGCAGAGCATTGGTGTGAGCTGGCGGGTCGAGTCGACGATCAGACGCTGGTCGGGCTCTACCGGTCATCATGGGTCGTGGCGGCTGCCTCGAAGAGTGAAGGCTGGGGCATGACCCTGACCGAGGCCGCAGCATGCGGCACTCCCGCTGTTGCAACGAGGATCACCGGCCATTGCGATGCCGTGTCCGACGGCGTCACGGGTCTGCTGGTTGATTCCCCGAACGGTCTCGTCGAGGCGCTGGTGAGTGTATTGAGCAACTCGGAGTTGCGCGACCGCATGGCTGAGGCGGCCCGCCGACGAGCACTCGGGTTCACCTGGGAGCGCACCGCGTATGACACGATGGCGGTGCTCGCCGCGGCTGCTCGACGCACCCGCCATGGGTCGTAGCCGGCTGGGCTGCCGACTGGGCCGCCGACTGGGCCACGCGGCCCCCTTGACCGTTGCCGCGGTCGTTGCCTACCTGCCGCTGATCTTCTCGAGCCCGGGCAAGGTTGGCGCCGACACGAAGACCTACCTGTATCTCGATCCGTCACGCCTGTTGGCCGAAGCGTCGTCTCTGTGGGACAGCGACATCGCTCTGGGGACGGTGACCCACCAGACGATCGGCTACCTGTGGCCGATGGGTCCGTTCTATTGGTTGGCCGAGACGCTTCAAAGCCCGGACTGGCTGGCTCAGCGCCTCTGGCTCGGTTCGATCCTGTTCGCGGCTGCCGCGGGAGTCCGCTATCTGCTCAAGACGCTCGACTGGCGCGGCGGCGGTCTGCTGGTGGCGATGCTGGCCTACGAACTCAGTCCGTACGTCCTGCACTACTCGGCTCGCATCTCGGTCGTGCTGCTGCCGTGGGCCGGTCTGCCCTGGATGATCGCCCTCACCATCAGAGCGGCTCGTCGCGGGGGTTGGCGCTATCCCGCCTGGTTCGCGCTGGTGGTGGTCACGGTCGGTTCGGTGAACGCCACCGCTGTGCTGCTGGTGGGGTTGGCGCCGCTGCTCTGGCTCATGCACGCCGCTGGAGTCGAACGTTCCATCACGGCGCGCAGCGCAGTCGGGGTTGCGTCGAGGATCGCGGCGACCTCTCTGGGCGTGTCGCTGTGGTGGATCGCCGGTCTGGCGCTTCAGGGCGCCTACAGCCTGCCAGTGACCCGTTACACCGAGACCTACGAGGTGGTTGCGGATGCCGCGACGGGTCCCGAGGTGTTTCGGGGGCTCGGCTACTGGTTCTTCTACGGTAACGACAAGTTCGGTCAGTGGATCGAGCCGAGCATCGAGTACACCCAGGGGGTATGGCTCCATTTCTTGAGCTTCGGGCTGGTCGTGTTCGCGCTGTTGGGAGCGGCGCTGATCCGTTGGCGGCATCGTTGCTATTTCGTGCTGCTGGTCGTGGTCGGCGGGCTCGCCGCGATCGCCTCGCATCCCTTCGACAGACCGAGCGCCCTGGGTTCGGTGTTCAAGGCGTTCACAGAGACCGATGCTGGTCTGGCCCTGCGTTCGACGCCCCGGGCGTTGCCGATGCTGGTCTTGGCGGTGGCCGTCTTCTTGGGGATGATCGCCAACGCGGTGCAGCGGCGCTGGCCGAGCCCGGGCCGCGCGCTGGCGGTGGTGATCTGCGTCGCGGTGGTGCTCAACAATCCGGCGATGTGGAGGATCCGCATGATTGAAGAGCACCTGCATCGTGATGAAGCCATCCCCGAGTACTGGATCGAGGCGATCGCGAGCCTCGACGACTCCGGTCGCGAGGGCCGGGTGATGGAGGTTCCCGGGTCGGACTTTGCGTCTTACCGCTGGGGCAACACTGTCGACCCGATCACGCCCGGACTGTTGGACCGCGGCTATGTGGCCCGGGAGTTGGTCCCGTTCGGTTCTGCGCCGTCAGCCGCTCTGCTGACCGCGTTCGACCGCCGCTTCCAGGAGGGCTCCCTCGACCTCGATTCGGTGGTGCCGGTTGCTGGGTTGATGTCGGTTGACGACTTGGTGCATCGCGCTGACCTGAGTTTCGAGCGCTTCCGCACTCCCCGACCGGTGGCGTTGGCGGACCAGTTGGCCCGCACGCCAGACCTGGGGCCCGGTGTCGGCTTCGGTGACCCGGCACCGAATGTGGCTGGCCCCGAACAGACGCTGCTCGACGAAGTGTTCCTCAGCACCGATCCGACATTGGCCGATCCCGCGCCGGTGACGGTCCATCAGGTTTCGGATGCTCTCGATGTCGTCCGGCTGCGCCCGCTCGCGGGATCAACGGTGATCGTAGGCGACGCCGAGGGCATCGTTGATGTTGCCGGTGCCGAGTTGTTGGATCTGGACCGGCCGATCTGGTTCGCCGCGGACCTTGTCGCCGACGACACCCTGCGTTCGACGGTCCTGGCCGAGCCGAGCCACATTGTCATAACCGACACCAATGCCCGCAGGGCCCGGCGCTGGGGAACGTTGCGGGAGAACGTCGGAGCAGTCGAACGCGCAGGAGAGGCTCCGCTGGTGGACGACCCGACCGACAATCGACTGCCGCTGTTCGCTGAACTCGATCAACGCAGCGACCTCGATGCCGACGACAACCGGACCGTGGCCGTGCAGCAGGGCGACTTCACGGTTCAAGCCAGCGCCTACGGCAACCCGGTGACCTACACCAACGATGACCGAGTCTTCTATGCCGTCGACGGCGACCTCAACACCGCCTGGGTCGTGGCCGCGTTCGCGGAGGCCCGCGGTGAGTTTCTGGTATTCGACTTCAAGTCCGAGACAACGATCTCGGAGTTGACTTTCGTGCAGCCGCTCGGCGACACCAACCGCCGCATCACCGAGGTGGAGATCAGAGCTTACGGGCCTGCAGTAGCGGACCCGGTGCTGGGCCGCTTCGCGTTGGGGCCTCAGAGCCATGATGCAGGCGGCCAGACCGTCGAGTTCGCGGCCGTGACAGCATCGCAGGTGACCGTGGAGATCACCGATCTTGACCTGGGCGTGTTCGCTACGTATCCTGGAGTGTCGCCGGTGGGATTCGCCGAGGTGCGCATCGACGGATCACCCCAACCGCTGTATGAGACGATTCGCACGCCGGTCGCCCTGGTCGAGGCCTTGGGAACGGGCCTCGACGATCACGAGTTGTCGGTGGTGCTGACTCGGGAGCGCTCGAATCCTGCGGAGCCCGTGCGCGACGATCCGGAACCGGAGATGCACCGCTGGGTACCGATTCCGGCGGGACGCAGCTTCGAGGTCTTTGGCGCGGTGAGGCTCTCGGCTGCGGCACCCGAATCTCAGTTCGATGAGCTCTTGGGTCGAACCGGGACCCCCTCGGGGTTGGGCATGACCGCGCGTTCCAGCGGCCGACTTCCCGGTGACCTGCACAGCGCCGCCTCGTTCGCCTTCGACGGCGACCCGAACACAGCATGGACCGGAGTGTTCGGGCCTCAGGCGGACCAGTGGCTCCAACTCGACATCGCCGAGCCGGTTCATGTTGGGAATCTTGTGGTGGATGTCGTGGCTGACGACTTCCATTCACTGCCGCGCCGAATCCTGGTGTTCACTGACGGTGAGCCGGCCGGTGAGATCGTGCTCGCCGGCGGTCTCCGCTCCGGCGCCAGGGGTGCGACCCTCTCGCTGGTACACCGGCTCGACCGCATGGTTTCGTCGCTGATGCTGGTGGCGGCCGACGTCGAGGAGCGCACGACCCGGGACTGGTACTCCAATGCAGCCGTGGCCATGCCGATCTCGATAGCGGAGGTCGGTCTCGGAGACGGCGTCCATTTCAGCGAAGCGTCCGACATCGACACGGGCTGCGTCGAGCTGCTGGCTGTGAACGGGGCTGCAGTCACCGCACGCGTGTCAGGGTCCGCGCCAGACGCCCTGGCCCGCCGGGAGCTGTCGCTGTCGGGCTGTGGTGAGACGGTCTCGGTCGCTGACGGGCTCAGGATCGAGACGCGGTCAAGGTCCTTCGGATTCGACCTTGACCAGCTCGTGCTGCACAGTCCCCGCCCCATTGAAGCTCCACCGCTGATGCCTTCGGTTGAAGTGCTGAGCCATGACGACACGTCCTACTCCCTGAGAGTGCCGGCAACCGATGACGACACCTGGCTGGTGCTCGGGCAGAGTCACAACGCTGGCTGGTCGGCGCGGGTCAACGGGGTCGATTTGGGAGACCCCGTGCTGATCGACGGGTTCGCCAACGGCTGGCACCTCCCGGCGGGCGATGAACGCTCAGTCGTGCTGCGATGGACCCCTCAGAGGCTGGTTGACTGGGCTCTGTGGATGAGCCTGTTCGCCGTTGTCGTCGTTGTCTGGTTGGCCATGCGTGGTTCTGTGCGGCCTGACAACTCGGTTGCTCGGCGGCGTGACGGCCCCGAACTTCCGGTTCTCGATCCTGTCGTCGGCTTCCCAGACAAGGTCTCAGACAAGGTCTCAGACAAGGACAGGACTCCGTCTGCAGGTTCGGCAAGGCTGATCGCCAGCGGTGCGGCCTCGGCGTTCGGGTTCGCGCTGCTCAACCTGCCGCAGTGGCATCTCGCCGCGGTCGCCCTCGGAGCAATCGTGGCAGTCGGCATCTGGCGGCCGCGCTGGTGGAACCGTCCGGCGCTGTACTCGGCTCTGCTGCTGGGCATCGCCGCGTTGTCGATCATGGTCGACCAGAGAAGGTTCCGGTACCCGCCCGACTTTGTGTGGCCACAGCAGTTCGAGGGTGTGCACGTCTTGGCCGTACTGGCTCTGGTGCTGCTCTTCGCAGACTATCTGCGTTCGGCCCATCGCCCCGACGCCTGAGTGCCCCCCGCCTGAACGCCCGACGCTGCGAGTCGCAGTGTCACGGGATCAGCGCAACGGGGCTGAGGTCGGCGTGACCGGGCTGGGAAGCAGGGTGTGATCAGTCAACCAGCGGTCCACGGATGCAGCAGCTGAGCGCCCCTCCGCAATCGCCCAGACAATGAGGCTCTGACCGCGTCCCATGTCTCCGCACACGAAGACACCGTCCACGTTGGTCGCCCACTGGTCGTCACGGGCCACATTGCCGCGCTCATCGAGTTCCACGCCGAACTGGTCGAGCAGCGGTTGAGGCTCAGCTCCAGTGAAGCCCAGGGCCAACAGCACCAGGTCTGCCGCAAAGTGCCGCTCCGAGCCCTCAACGGGGTCGAAACTCACGCGACCGTCGCGGAGACGCTGCTCTACGGCCACCGAGCGCAGCCCGGTCACTCGACCGTCGTCTCCGCTGAACTCGACGGTGTTGATGGCGAACTCACGCTCGCCCCCCTCCTCATGGGCGGAGCTGACGCGGTAGATCATCGGCCAGGTGGGCCAGGGATTCGTCGTGGGCCGTTCATCGGGTGGACGGGGCATGATCTCGAACTGGTGTATCGACGCCGCGCCCTGGCGCAGCGCGGTCCCGAGGCAGTCGGCCCCGGTGTCGCCACCGCCGATGATGATCACGTCCTTGCCCTCGGCGGTGATGGTCGGCTCAGCGAGGTCGCCCTGCTGCACATGGTTGGCGATCGGCAGGTACTCCATGGCCTGGTGGATGCCGTCGAGTTCCCGGCCCGGTATCGGCAGGTCGCGGGCCTGGGTTGCTCCACATGCCAGGACCACGGCAGCGAAGGCGCCGCGCAGCTCGTCTGCTGAGACGTCGACACCGACCGCGGTGTCGCACACGAAGCGGGTGCCTTCCGCTCGCATCTGGTCGAGACGCCGGTCGAGGTGCCGCTTCTCCATCTTGAACTCGGGGATTCCGTAGCGAAGGAGCCCCCCGGGCCGGTCTGCTCTCTCGTACACGACCACTTCGTGTCCGGCGCGGGTCAGTTGTTGCGCGGCGGCGAGCCCCGCGGGGCCCGAGCCCACGATCGCCACACGTTTCGAAGTCGCCACGGTTCCCGTCACCGGGGCGATGTTGCCGTCGGCCCAGGCCCTGTCGACGATCTCCACCTCGATCTGCTTGATGGTGACCGGGGGCTCGTTGATGCCGAGTACGCAGGCGGTTTCACACGGTGCGGGGCAGAGGCGTCCGGTGAACTCCGGGAAGTTGTTGGTGGCGTGGAGTCGCTCTATGGCTTCGCTCCACTGCCCGTTGTGAGTCAGGTCGTTCCAGTCGGGAATCAGGTTGCCGAGCGGGCAGCCGTTGTTGCAGAAGGGGATCCCGCAGTCCATGCAGCGGCTTGCCTGTCGACGCAGGTCCGACTCCGGGAAGTCCTTGTAGACCTCCTTCCAGTCGAGCAGCCGCACCGGGACCGGGCGCCGCTCGGGAAGCTGTCGTTCGTGTTTCAGGAATCCGCGGGGGTCAGCCATTGTCGTCGGTGTCCGTTGCCGTCATCCGCTGGAGGCGGCCATGATCGCCTCCACTTCGTCGCCGCCCTGGGAGCGGGCCATTGCCGCGGCGGCCATCACCCGCCGGTAGTCGGTTGGGGTGACCTTGACGAAGTCAGCCGCGCTGGTCCCCCACTCAGCCAGGATCCGCGCCGCGATCTCGCTTCCGGTCTCGTGGCGGTGTTTCACGATCCTGTCGCGCAGCCATTCGAAGTCTTCGTCGTCGGGCTCCTCCAGGACGACCATTTCAAGGTTGGTGCGTGCCGGAAGTCGTTTGTCGGGGTCGTACACGTAGGCGATTCCGCCGCTCATTCCGGCCGCGAAGTTCCGTCCGGTCGTGCCGAGTATGACTGCGCGCCCGCCAGTCATGTATTCGCAACCGTGGTCGCCGACTCCCTCCACCACGGCGACCGCTCCAGAGTTGCGCACACAGAACCGCTCCCCCACCCGACCTCGCAGGAACAGTTCCCCGGCGGTGGCGCCGTAGAGGATCACGTTTCCTGCAATGACGTTCTGTTCAGCAACGAACTTCGCGCTCTGTGGTGGGCGAACGACTATGCGTCCGCCACAGAGGCCCTTGCCGACGTAATCGTTGGCGTCGCCTTCGAGTCTCAAGGTGATGCCTCGGGGAACGAACGCGCCGAGGCTGTTGCCGGCCGACCCCGTGAAGTTGACGATGATCGTGTCGGAGGGAAGTCCTTCGCCTCCGAACCGTTTGGTGACCTCATATCCGAGCAGTGTGCCGACCGTTCGATTGACGTTGCGGATCGGGATGTCGATGGTGACCGGACGCTGTTCTTCAAGGGCACCGCGCGCCAGCGATATCAGGGTCTGGTCGAGCGCCCGTTCGAGGCCGTGGTCCTGCTCCTTTGATTGATGGCGACGCGCCTCGCGGGCGATCTCGGGCAGGTGCAGGATCGGGGTCAGGTCCAATCCGTCGGTCTTCCAGTGGGCGACGGCGTCGCTGACATCGAGCACCTCGACCTGTCCGATCGCTTCGTCGAGCGTGCGGAATCCGAGTTCTGCCATCAGTTCCCGGACCTCCTGCGCGATGAACTCGACGAAGTTCACGACGAATTCGGGCTGCCCTGAGAAGTTCTCACGCAGCTTCTCATTCTGGGTGGCGACGCCGACCGGGCAGGTGTCGAGATGACAGACCCGCATCATGATGCAGCCCATGACCACCAGCGGGGCTGTGGCGAAACCGAATTCCTCGGCACCGAGCAGTGCCGCGATCATCACGTCGCGGCCGGTCTTGAGTTGGCCGTCGCACTGCACGACGATGCGGTCGCGCAGGTCGTTGAGCAGCAGCGTCTGCTGAGTCTCGGCGAGGCCCAGTTCCCAGGGAGCGCCTGCGTGCTTGATCGACGTCTGCGGTGAGGCCCCGGTGCCGCCGTCGTGGCCGGAGATGAGCACCACGTCGGCGTGGGCTTTCGACACTCCCGCGGCGACGGTTCCCACCCCGACCTCGGCCACGAGCTTGACGTGAACTCGAGCTTGAGGGTTGGAGTTCTTGAGGTCGTGGATCAACTGGGCGAGATCTTCAATCGAGTAGATGTCGTGGTGGGGCGGAGGTGATATCAAACCGACCCCGGGCGTCGAATGACGGGTCTTGGCGATCCAGGGGTACACCTTGTTGCCGGGCAGTTGCCCGCCTTCACCAGGTTTGGCTCCCTGGGCCATCTTGATCTGCAGGTCATCGGCGTTGACGAGGTATTCGCTGGTGACCCCGAACCGTCCACTGGCCACCTGTTTGATGGCGCTGCGGCGCAGGTCGCCGTTGTCGTCGGGCACGAAGCGGTCGGCGTCCTCGCCCCCCTCGCCGGTATTCGACTTGGCCCCTATGCGGTTCATGGCGATGGCGAGCGTCTGGTGAGCTTCAGGGGAGATCGAGCCGTAGCTCATCGCTCCAGTTGAGAAGCGCTTGACGATGGAGGGGACCGACTCGACCTGCTCGATCGGCACCGGCTGGCGGTCCGACTTGAATCGAAACAGTCCTCGAAGCGTCCCCAGACGCTTGGACTGGTCGTTCACCAGGTCGGTGTACTCCTTGAAGATGTCGAATCGCCCTTCGCGGGTGGCGTGCTGAAGCTTGAACACGGTCTTTGGGTTGAACAGGTGGTACTCGCCCTCGCGTCGCCACTGGTACTCGCCGCCGACTTCCAGGGATCGATGCGAGCGCTGTGTCGCGACTCGCGGATAGGCCAGTCGGTGACGTGCGGCAACCTCTCGGGCCCGGACGTCGAGTCCCACGCCGCGCGGCCCGGGACGCCGAGCCCCCCGCCGTCGAGGCGGCTGCCCGTCCCGGTGAAGTCCTCGTCGGTGCCTTCGCGGGCCAAGCCGATCGCCTCGAAAATCTGCGCGCCGGTGTACGACGCCACAGTGGAGATCCCCATCTTCGACATCACCTTCAAGACACCCTTGCCTGCGGCATCGACATAGTTGCGGTGCGCCTGCGACAGCGGCATCGACGGGTCGAGTCCGTGCTCGCCCCGCTGCACCATCTCGCTGATCGTCTCGAGCGCTAGGTACGGGTTGATGGCGTTGGCGCCGTAGCCGATCAGCAGGCAGATGTGGTGGCACTCGCGGATGTCGCCGGCCTCGACCACCAGTCCGGCCCGGGTGCGGCTCTTCTGGCGGACGAGATGATGGTGTACTGCGCTGGTGGCAAGCAGCGAGGGAATCGCCGCTTCCAACTCGTTGGTGCCACGGTCACTGAGCACCAGCACCGTGGCGCCGCCCTCGATGGCCGCGTCGGCGGCCCCGCGCAGTTCGCTGAGCGCGCGCTTCATTGCCTGGCCGTCGGCCATGCCCTGGGCGTCGGTCATGCCTTGGGCGTCGGCCATGCCCTGGGCGTCGGCCATGCCTTGGGCGTCGGTCGTCTCCTCGGCGTCGGCGGCGACCGGGTAGAGGGTGGACAGGACCGCGGCACGAAAACCTGGCGGCCCCTCGGTTCCGTCTAGGGCGGCCAAGCGAGCGAGTTCGTCGTCGGTGATCACCGGGTTGTCGAGATGGATCGTTCGACAGGAACTGGGCCGGGGGTCGAACAGGTTGCCCTCAGGGCCAACACGCGCGAACAGCGACGTGATGATCTGCTCGCGGATGGCATCGAGTGGCGGGTTGGTGACTTGGGCGAAGAGCTGCTGGAAATAGTCGCTCAACTGTCGTGAGCGGCTGCTCAATACTGCGATGGGCGTGTCTGTGCCCATCGATCCGATGGCCTCTGAGGCGTTGGCGGCCATGGGCGCCAACAACAGCTTCTTCTCCTCGTGGGTGTAGCCGAAAGTCAGCTGCCGCTGGGTCAGCGTCCCCTCCTCGCTGCGTCGCGGTGCGGCGGCTGGAAGGTCCTTGAGCGTGGTGAGGTTCTGGTCGATCCACCTCTGGTAGGGGCGGGCTGCTCCAAGACGCGACTTGATCTCGTCGTCTCGAATGATGCGTTTCTCGTTGGTGTCGATGAGGAACATCCGGCCGGGCTGGAGGCGGCCCTTCTCGACCACCTGGTCCGCCGGGACCTCGACCACGCCGACCTCGCTCGCCATGATCACCAGACCCTCGGCGGTGACCCAGTAGCGCGAGGGGCGCAGACCGTTGCGGTCCAGCACTGCGCCGATCACCTCCCCGTCGGTGAAGGCGATCGAAGCGGGGCCGTCCCAGGGCTCCATTCGAGTCGAATTGAACTGATAGAAAGCGCGCTGGGCCGGGTCCATGTGCTGGTGGTGTTCCCACGGTTCGGGGATCATCATCAACACCGCTTCATCCACTGGATACCCCCCGAGGACCAACAGTTCGAGTGCCTCATCGAAACCGGCGGTGTCGCTGGCACCCTCGGTGCAGATCGGGAAGGCGCGTTCGAGCCCCGGCAGATGCGGTGACTTGAGCAGCGCCTCCCGGGCGCGCATCCAGTTGCGGTTTCCGGCGATGGTGTTGATCTCGCCGTTGTGGGCGACCATCCGGTAGGGGTGGGCAAGGGGCCACGAGGGGAACGTGTTAGTGGAGAAACGGGAATGCACCAGGGCCAGCGCACTCTCGACCCGGTCGTCGCCCAAGTCTTGGTAGAAGTCGGCGAGCTGAGGAGGAGTGAGCATCCCTTTGTAGACGATCGTTCGGGAGCTGAGCGACGGGAAGTAGACCCGTTCGGAGGGCTTGGCTGCGCCGCCCATGGCCCGGCTCTGCGGATCCTGGGGCCTGAGGCCACCCTCGGGCGATGCGGGAATCCGGATCTCGTGCTCTATCCGTTTGCGGGCAATGTAGGCCCGGCGGTCCAGGTCGAGGCCGCTCAACCCTTCGGCGCTGATGAAGATCTGCCGGAATACGGGCATCGTCATGAGCGCCGCGGACCCGATCACCGACTCGTCCACCGGCACGTCGCGCCAACCCAGGGTGACCAGGCCCTCCTCGCCGATGATGCGTTCGATCTCACGGGAGGCGATGCCTGCGCGGGCGGTGCCTGCGCGTCTGTCGGTCCGGGGGATGAAGGCGACGCCGGTGGCGTAGCAGCCCGGCTCGGGCAGCTCGAAGGGGACCACGTCGCGGTAGAAGCGGTCCGGTGTCTGGATCAGGATTCCCGCTCCGTCTCCGGTGTTGATGTCGGCGCCCTGGGCGCCGCGGTGCTCCATGTTGCACAGCGCCGCGAACCCGGTGAGGAGCACATCGTGGCTGCGTCGGCCGGCGATGTCGCAAACGAAGCTGACGCCGCAGGCGTCGTGCTCGTTTCGGGGGTCGTAGAGACCTTGGCGCGGGGGCTGTCCGCGAAGCATCTGCATCTCCTGGGAGTGTTCCGGTAATGAGGCGTGAAGCCGACACACGTGAGCGGGGACGACGCTGGCCCGGCTCAGACGTTGCCCAATGATACCGAACTTGGCCCGAACCCGCCATCGCCTTCCGATACGGCCCCGCCCCACGCGCCGCAGAGCCCGCCGCCGCGGGCGCGCCGAGCGCAGCATCGGTGCCTGAATTAGTCGCTCCCTCAGGTTTGCAGAGCTACACGGACGGCGCGGTAGGGCGCTGCGAACATCAACAGCACCGGAAAGATCTCCAGACGCCCGATCAGCATGAACGCGGCGAGCAGCAGACGGGCCGGCTGGCTGAAGGCTTCGGCGTAGGACGAGGTCGGCCCCGCCTCACCGAGTGCGGGCCCCATGTTCCCCAACACCGAGATGATCGTGCCGATCGAGGTGGTGAGGTCGCCGCCGAGCATGGTCAGAGCGACGGCGCCGAAACAGATCAGCAGGACGTAGAACAGGAAGAAGCCAGCCACGCGCGACACTAGGTCTTCCGACACGGCCACTCCCCCGTGCTTCACCGCGAAGACGGCGCGGGGCTGTTGAGTGTGCTTCATCGAGCGCATCATGTGACCGGCGAGCACTCTCACCCGCATGACCTTTATGCCCCCGGAGGTCGAGCCTGCCGAGGCGCCCACGACGAACAGCAACAGGATCACCATCTGAGCCGCCGGCGCCCATGCAGCGAAGTCTCCCGCAGTCCCGGCGCCGGTGGCATTGCCGAAGCCCGTGCTGGTGCCCAGCGAGATCACGTTGAACACGCCTGCTCTCAGCGCCTCGCCTCCGCCGAGAGGCTCCCCGAGCCACAGCACCCCGACCCCCACGGCCGCCCCCCCCCGCCGAGGGGCTCGCTGACCCACAGCACCGCGCCCGCGACGGCCGCCGCCCGGGCGATCAGCGACACGAACGTTCGCAACTCCCAGTCGCGGCCGTAGGCGCCGAGGTCGCCGTGGGCAGCCCGCCAATGGAGCGCGAAATTGACGGCCCCGAAGAGCATCCCGGCGATTATCACCAATTCGACCACAAGGCTGTCGAAGTGCCCGATCGAATTTGCATAGGGCGAGAAGCCGCCGGTCGCCGCGGTCGTGAGACCGTGGGCGACGCTGTCGTAGAGACCGGGGCCGGGAACAACGAACAGCGCGACCGCGACTCCCACCGTTGACAACGCATATATGGACCAGAGCTGCCGAGCGGTCTCAGACACCCGCGGCGCCAGCCGGTCCGAGGAGGGACCGGGCGCCTCTGCGGCGATCAGGTCCAGACCCCCGACCCCCAGGTAGGGCAGCACCGTCACGGCCAGAACGACTATTCCCATGCCCCCGTACCACTGGCTGAGCTGGCGGTACATCATCAGGCCCCGGCCCGGTCGCTCGAAGTCTTCCATGACCGTGGAGCCGGTGCTCGAGTACCCCGAGGCGGACTCGAAGATCGAGTTGACCAACTGCTCGACGAGATCGACCCCTGAAGTCGCGAAGGTGCCGGCGAGCACGTATGGCACCGCGCCGAACAGGGTCATGGCAGCCCAGGTCCAGCCGACCGCCGCGAAGACGTCTCGCGTCCGCGTTGAACCGACGCGGGTGCGCCACCACAACAGACCCCCGACACCACCGGAGATCAGCGCTCCCAGTGCAAGCGCCCCGCTGTCTTGGTTCGTCGAGGCCAATTCGATCAGCGTGCAAATCACCATGCCCGCGGCAACGAATATCAGGGCCAGTCCCATCACGTGCAGAGCGGTGCTGGGGCGGCCGCCCGGTGCGCCGTGCAGCATGGTTGCTCGGCGTGCCTGGCCTGCCCGGGTCCGCCAGAAACCTCTCATCGCTGCCGCCCCGCGGAGGCGCCGAGCGCCGTGGAGCGAAAGCGCGCCCAGGGTAGGCGCCGGCGCAGCGAGTGACCGATCTGCTTGCGGGAATGCACGTCAGCGCCTCCGCGTTCGACGGCTCATCAACCAACGGCGCAGCGAGTGACCGATCTGCTTGCGGGCATGCACGCCCCAGACGATGGCGATCATCAACGGAACCAGGGAGAGGCGTCCGGCCAACATGAACGGCACCAGCGAGATCCGCGCCCAGCCGTTGAAGTCGCTGAGCTCGCCGTAGGGGCCTGTGCCGATCCCCGGACCGTGTGTCGCGAGCACCGAGATGCCGGTGTAGATGGCACCGACGAGGTCGACACCGGCGAGTGCCAGCAGTGCGGCCGCGGCCGCGCAGGCAGCAAGATGGGCGGTCTGATGGCCGGTCATGCGTTCGATGGCGCGATTGTCGACCGCTCGCCCGCTGCTCTTGAGCACGACCACAGCACCAGGGTCGAGTTGGCGACGCAACTCTCGCCGGGCGAACGCGACCAGGATCCGAGCCCTGCCGATGCCCAAGCCGCCGCCGGCGGAGCCGGTCATCGAACCTGTGGCGATGATCACCAACAGCAGCGCTGCCACGCCGTGGTCGAGCGCGGTCCAGTCAGTTACCGCGAAACCGGTCGTGCTCGCTGACGAAGCGATCGTGAACAGCGAGTCATGCCAGGAGAGTTCATCGGCACGCCACCAGACCAACAGTGTTCCCAGCAACAGGACTGCGCCGTAGACACGAAGCTCCAGACTGCGGACCAGCGACTTGGCCCGACCTCTGATCGCCCACCAGACAACCGCGTAGCTTGCACCGGCGATGATCATCCCGACCGTGGCCACAGCCGCAGCTGCTGTTCCGAAACTCGCGAACGAGTCCGGCGCCGATGAGAAACCACCGGTCGAGACCGTGGTGAGCGCATGCACGGCGCTGTGCTTGGTTCCCATTCCTGTGGCCGCGTAGGCAACCCCGATGAGCGCGGTGATCCCGAGATAGGTCACCATGATCTGGAGTTGACGGGTGCGCTTGTTCCGCGCGAAGTCATCGTTGGCGATCCACTCCGTCGGGGCGAGGCGTTTCTGCTGCAGTGCCGCGGGCAGCGCCACCACCCCGGCGAGGATCCCCACGAGCCCCCCGAGCCACTGGGTGGCTTCCCGCCGGCGCGCCGCGGGGCGCCCCCCCCCCCGGGGGGGGCCCCCCCGCGGCCCCGCGGACCCACGGGGTGGATGCCCGCCACAGCGCCATCGGCACCGACAGCTCGCTCGGGTCGAGAGTCGTTACTGCGGTGGTGCTAAAGCCGGCGGCCGCCTCGACAGCAGCGTCGTCGAAGCGGCCGATGGTCCCGGTGACCAGGTACACCGCGGCGCCCACCGCGACGAGCGCGAGCCAGGCGGCCGCCAGACCAGACAGGACCGCTGACGGGGCAGGTCGCCGGCGCCGGACCAACCTGGCGCGTGAACGCAGCGCGACTGCGATGAGCAGCACTGCTGTGCCCGCCAGCACCGCGCTGTCGCCCAGCGCGTCGAGAGAGCCCGCAACAGCGCACAACAGCGTGACCGCCCCCAGCCCCAGCAGTCCGTCGGTGACGGTCAACACGATGTGCGAATCGCGGCGCGGCCTGCGTGGGTCGAGTGCGCGTAGACGGGCGCGTGGAGCGCTGGGGGGAGGGCTCACCCGAATGCTCGTCGAACCTCTTCAACGGCGGCGGGCACAGCGAAGGCGACGATGCGGTCGCGTCCCCGCAGGCGCGAGCGGCCACGCGCTATCTGCGCCTTGCCGTCACGCACGAACGCCCCGATGAGTACGTCTTTGGGAAGTCCCAGGTGCTTGACTAGGGCACCGTCCGCAGGGCTGTCGACTGCGACTTCGAGCTCGAGCACCTCCGTGTCGCCGTGAAGGAAGGTGGCGACGGCGGCGACATCGCCGCGCACGAAGCGGAGGACCCCGTTGGCTGTGGCGGTCCGCGGTGACAGCGCGACGTCGATCCCGACATCGCCCAGCAGCTTGAGCAGGGCGAGACGGTGTACCACCGCCACCGTCTCGCCAGCGCCGCTCGACTTGGCGTACAGGCAGGCCAAGATGTTGGCGTCGTCTTCGCCGGTCAGGGCCACGATCATGTCGAATCGGCCGACGTCGGCCTCTTCGAGGAGGTCCGCGTCGGTGATGTCGCCCTCGATTATCAGGGCTTCGTCGAGGCATTCGGCCAGCGCCCGCGCCCTTTGCGGCGAGCGTTCGACGATCACTACGTAGATCCCCCGCGCGGCCAGTCGTTGAGCGAGTATCTCCGCGGTGCGGCCTCCTCCGAGAAGCATCACCCGGTGCAGGGTGGAGCGTTCGAGGCCGAGCAGCTCGGTGACCAGTGACCGCGCCCGCTTCTTGACGGCCAGCCGGATGTGGTCCCCCGCTTCGAGGTGGTGGTTGCGGCGCGGGATGATGGTCTCGTCGCCCCGTCCGATGGAGCCCACGACGAACTCCCATTCGGGTTCGAACTCCTTGCCGACGTCGCTCAGCGAGCGCCCCACCAGCGGCGACGCCGCCGACAGCCGGGCGCCGATGACGAGTACCTCCCCTCCGGCCATCTTCTCGACCTCATCGGCGCCGGGATGGTCGATCAGCTCCAGGACGTCCTCGGCCGCTTCGGAGTCGGGATCGATCACCAGGTCGACGGCTGCTGCCTGGCGCAGCTTCGCGGCCTGCTTGCCGCGAAGCTCCGAGGCTTCTATGCGCACTATCGTCCGCTTCGCCCCCAGCAGTTTCGACAGTTGGGAGCAGACCAGATTGACCGCGTCGTCCTTGGTGACGGCCACGACTAGGCTGGCTTCTTCGACTCCTGCGCGGCGCAGCGTCTCGGGATGGGTGCCGCTGCCTTCCACCACCAGCACATCGAGGTCTTCGTCGAGCTTGCGGAGGCGCTCGCGGTTGAGGTCGATGATCGCCACGTCGTGTCCCTCCCGGCTGAGACGATCGGCGACGTAGGTGCCGACCTCACCCGCTCCAACCACGATGACGTGCACGACCCTTGTCTACTCCTGTCGGGGACGGTTCGCTGATCTCTTGCCGCTACAGGGTGCCGGAGCGGAACACTGTCACTCTAGTGTCTGTCACCACTGCGTCCAGGGGGATGTCCCAGGGCTCAACGGGGATCTGCTCCACCTCCTGAAAGGCGTATGCGATTCCGATGAGGGCGGGCCGCTCGTCGCCGAGGCGGCCGAGACTGCGGTCATAGAACCCTCCGCCCTGCCCGATCCTGGCGCCGGTGCGGTCGAAAGCTGTCAACGGGGCGAGCACCGCATCGTGGGCCCTGAGATCCAGCGCCTCGGACCCGACCGGCTCAGGGATGCCGAAGGCCCCTCTGGTGGAGGCGGCGGCAGGCAGCCACTCCACGAACTCCAGATGGTCGCCGACGACCCTCGGCACGGTGACCGTGGCCCCTCTGGCGATCAATCGTGACAGGATCTCGTCGATGTTCACCTCGCCGCGCACGCCGCGGTATCCGGCCACCGCCGCCGCCGTGCGCAGCATCTCGATCTTCTCGAGCTTTGCCAGCACTGCCTCGGCAGCCCGAGTCTGGCGCTCGGAATCCAGGCTGGCGCGCCGTTCGCGCATCTGTTGGCGGATCTGTTGGCGGATCTGTCGGCGTTTCGCTGCGTCGGTGCTCATCGTCGGATCTGTCGGCGTTTCGCTGCGTCGGTGCTCATCGTGGGCCTGTGGTGCGGGCGAAGTGGTGCCAGCGGAGCCTTGCGGTTGCCGCGGTTAGACGAAGGCGCTGGCGAACACCAGTGAGACGATGGTCATGACCTTCAACAAGATGTTCATGGCCGGGCCGGAGGTGTCCTTGAACGGGTCGCCGATGGTGTCGCCGACCACCGCTGCCTTGTGCGGGTCTGAACCCTTGCCCCCGTGGGCGCCCGCCTCGATGTACTTCTTGGCGTTGTCCCATGCTCCGCCCGCGTTGGCCATGAAGATGGCGAGGGCGAATCCGGTCACCAGCGCGCCAGCGAGAAGACCGCCGAGCATGTCGACGTCGATGAAACCGGCGACGAGGGGAACCACCACCGCGAGCGCGCCCGGGACGACCATCTGCTTCAAGGAGGCGTCGGTGGAAATCTGCACGCACCGCGCAGAGTCCGGTGACACGCCCTCGCGGCCCTCGCGCAGTCCGGGGATCTCACGGAACTGTCGGCGCACCTCCTCGATCATGGTGGCCGCAGCCCGGCCCACCGCGTCGATGGTGAGCGCCGCGAACAGGAACGGCAGCCCCGCCCCCAGGAACAGTCCGATGAAGACGTCGACCTCGCCGACGTTGAGGCTCAGCGCTCCGCCTTCCTGGGAGACCGCGAACTCGAAGCTCTTGAACAGTGCCAACGCGGTGAGGGCCGCTGATCCGACTGCGAAGCCCTTGGCGATGGCCGCGGTGGTGTTGCCGAGCGAGTCGAGGGCGTCGGTGACCTCGCGTACCGACGGGTCGAGTTCGGCCATCTCCGCGATGCCGCCCGCGTTGTCGGCTATCGGCCCGTAGGCGTCTACTGAGACGACCACGCCGGTCGTGGCCAGCATGCCGATGGCGGCCACTGCGATCCCGTAGATGCCGCCTCCTTCGCCGAGGGTCTGTTCGCCGCCCCAGTAGGCGACTCCCACGCCGACGAGCACCAGCAGCACCGACGAGGCGACCGAGACCATGCCGGCGCTGATCCCCGACAGGACCGTGGTGGCAGGCCCGGTCTCGGACTGCGCAGCGATCCGCTTCACCGGGCTGTAGTGGTCTGAGGTGTAGTACTCCGCGGTCTTGCCGAGCGCCCAGCCGACCAGCAGGCCGCCGATCACCGATACGGCGAGTCCGTAGGGGGCGTCGTAACGGTCGTCGCCGAACATCCAGTAGGCGACGCCGACCGTGGCGACGACGGTGAGGCCCATGGCAACATTGGTGCCACGGTGGAGCGCTCGGCTCAGCGCCTTGCTGTCGGTGCTGTCACCGCCCTTGACCAGGAATGAGCCGATGATCGAGGCGATCATGCCGACGAAGGCGATGGCCATCGGGAACATCAGCCGCGAGGCGTTCTCGTCGAGCCCGGCGTCGGCTGCTGCGAGGCCGCCCGCGACCGAGAACGCGGTGAGCGCTACCGGGGCGATTATCGAGCCGACGTAAGACTCGAACAGGTCGGCGCCCATCCCGGCGACATCGCCGACGTTGTCACCGACGCTGTCGGCAATGCTCGCTGGATTACGCGGGTCGTCTTCGGGGATCCCCGCCTCGACCTTGCCGACCAGGTCGGCGCCGACGTCTGCGGCCTTGGTGAAGATCCCGCCGCCGACACGGCTGAACAGCGCGATGGAGGAGGCCCCGAGGCCGTAGGCGGTGACCACTTCGAACGCTTTGTCGATCTCGAGCCATTCGACGAAGAGCAGGTAGGTGAACATCAGGCCGAGCAGGGCCAGGCCCGCTACCGCGAAGCCCATGACCGCGCCACCCCTGAAAGCCACAGGGAGTGCCGCCGAGGGGCCGTTGCGGGCGGCTTCGGTGGTGCGGGCGTTGGCCATTGTTGCCACGGTCATGCCTGCGTAGCCAGCGGTGGCGGAGAGCACTGCGCCTATCACGTAGCTGAGCGAGGCGAAGGGGTCGATGACGATCGCCAGCAGCACGATCATCGCCACGACGAACACGGAGACCCAGGTGTACTCCTGTTTCAGGAAGGCACGAGCGCCCTTTTGGATCTCCTTCATCAAGAACACCATCCGCTCGTTGCCCGCAGGGGCCGATTCGACGGACTTGTAGTAGTAACCTGCCAGCAGCAGGCCCGCGACGGCTGAGATCATGGCCAGGTAGGGGACGGCGCTCACGAATTCTCCTGTTCGTTTCTGAGAAGTGCCTCGAAGGCTACGGGCCTTCGAGTTGACCGAGACACGCTACCGAGATGCACCCCTAGCCGACACGCGCTTGTTCGAAAGGCTTCCGGCACCGGTTCCCGGTGGATTCGAATCGAGGCTCAGTCGGCGGCGTCGAGCACGGTGCGGATGCCGTCTGTGGCTTAGCGGCGCACACGGCCCGGGGGCGACACGGCCCGGGTGTCTTGGAGGGTGATCGGGGTCGGACAGAATTTTCCGAGATTCCTTGAAGACGCGGTTCTGCGACGGTAGAGTCACGGCAAACCATGTCTGCCCGTTCTGGGCAACTGCAGAAAAGAGCGAGAATGTCTACCTATGC
>MKWU01001740.1_pt1 | contig 35952 bp, 37 predicted proteins | sample 809101 | NCBI WGS metagenome assembly MKWU01 (sample SAMN05860141, study PRJNA318959) | sponge metagenome | host: Aplysina aerophoba | place: Slovenia: Piran, Adriatic Sea, Gulf of Piran | collected 2013-05-07
GCCCGCTCGGGCGGCTCGCAGCCCCGCTCAGCGGCTCTCAGGTAGCCAACACCGGCGGCGGCCAGGGCCGAATCGGTCCTCAACCAGGCCTTGCTCGGCCCCTGGCGCCGCCCCGTCGGCCCGCCACAGTGGCTCATCGGCGCCGCGCCAGCCGCCCAGGGACCCCCGGCCACCCGCCCCCGGCACCCCGGCCAGTTCCCGGCCCGGCCCCCGCTGGGGGGAGGGGTCTCCCGCGCCTGTGTGCGCAAGTGGAAAAAATTGAGAAGAAAACCCGGCCCACGACCCCCTGTACCCGCTCAGTTCCCGCCGCCCCAGCACCGGGTGGGGGTACAGCAACTCACGCGCACTACGCACTACGACAGTTGTATCTGAATTCTTACGACGGTCGGTGGATCTGGATGCTCTGGGGGGCTCCGACAAAAGAGCTATTGGGCTGCGTGAGCACTCGCACGGTTGCTGGATACACGGATATTTGGAAACTGCAGCACCGCGCCGCCATTGCCTTGAGGCTGGGAGTCGATGCCACAAAGGCAGCAGCAAGGTACACGGCGCGGTTGCCGGGTGCTGGTTTCGGTGGGCAAAGGCTACGGCGGGCAGCGCGCTTCGGCCCGCCGTAGCCCTACTTCTAGGATCGTAGGGACATAGGGTTGCTTCCCGCGTAGTATCAGAGTGCCGTTTATTCACTGTACAGGCTACAAGTTGCAGAGATGGCGACGGTGCGATTCGGGGCGTTCTGGTGGACGGTAGCCACCCCTCTGGTGGACGGTAGTCACCCTTCTGGTGGACGGTAGTCATGACCGGGCGATCAGCACGCTGCGGGCTGGTACCCGTGTTTGTTCGCCCTCGGCGTAGGCGGCGCAGAATCGTGCGGTCGCACGGATTTCGATACCGGCCTCGTGCCCTCGGCCGCCCTTGACTTGGCGCACGATCTCGATGGTGTCACCGGCGCGCGCGTCGGCATTGAGCACCGGGCGCCCGTTGCGCGTCGGCAGGAAGTAGCCAGCGGTGCGCAGAGAGTCCATGCGGCGTCGGTAGCGACGGCTCGCACTGCTATCGGGCGCTCCGCGCGTAGTCTCGTCAGGTACGTGCTCACCAGACAGGCGCAACACCAGCGCCCAGGGCACGGACACGGGCGCTCCGGCCTTGCCGCGCACCACGGGTCGGACCGAATTGGGCAAGCGCCCGTGGCGCCCCTTCCCGGCGCTTCCGGTTGACCACAGTAGGGCGCCCTCCAGGCCGGCAATGGTGCGCTCTAGTGCTCCCCATCGCGTTGCCTTCCGGCCAGGACCGGTATCGACGCTGCGGAACAGTGCACCGGTCAACCGATACGCGCGCGGCCCGGTGGCGTCCAGCCACCAACGCGGCGGCCCGAAATGATGGACGGGGCCTAGCTCGGCATCGAACGCGGACCACGGCCCGGCGCCGCAGTCAATCTCCAGGTAGCGGAACACTCGCAGTGCGGTCAGCGCGGCCGCTCGATTCTCAGGCGTATCGCGCCCGGTCAGAAACTCGGTCCATTCTGCCGTTGTCAGGCGCACCGGCGCGGTCAGCGCGTAGCCCAGGGTGCCGGCGCGGACCATCTGCGCACGGAGCGGGTTGCGGGCGTCGCCGGTCAGGGGCACTTGGGCGATGGAATCGAGCACTGCACCGGCGGTCGCCCTATCCTCCAGCTTGCGCGGAGCCGGCCATAGCTCACCTTGCTTCGGTTCGCGGACTCGATAGCGGCGCCGGGGCGTACCGTCCGGGTGCAGCGTCACCAGCGGTTCCCGATCGACCTCTACGGTCTCGATCTCTGTGGTTGCCAGCGCCAGTAATCCCGGCATCCTGGTCAGCACCGTATCGCCAGCGCGCGATTGGGTGCCGAGCACATGCACGTGGTCCAGCGCCTTCGGCCGCTGTTGCCAGGCGGCCACCAGGGGCGCGAGCGGATGACGCGGGACCGGCTCGGCAGCGGCGCACCATTTTTCGGCGTGCAACTCCGCTATCGTGTACAGCCTGAAACGCGCGGATCGTCCAGACTCGTCTATCACGATGTTCCGCCAAGCGGAGCCTTCGTAGAAGCACAGCTCATTGGCGGTGCCCCAAGACGTCCACCTTGCGCCCACTCCAAGCACCTTCTCGAGCAACGTTAGCACCTCGGCCACGGCCTCATGCTTGGGCGGGAAGTCGAAAGTGATGAGCTGCTCCCATGTGGGCACGTGCTCCGGCGGGCACTTGGCGCCGTCGTGGACGTTGTGCCAGACAGCGCATGCTACGGCCTCGCACACCTCGTCAGCAGTCCGAGCGGCCACCAGGGCGGCGTACAGCTCGGAAGCGCGATCAGACACCTGGCACCTTACCAGCCACCGCGGCGCCGGCGGCGGCCTCCGGCTGCGGACGCCAGATTGTGCGCCACGTCACGCCGTCCGCCTCCAGGTCCACCGTCTCCGGAAACGGGCCGTAGCTCGGTTTCATACACTCAAGAAACGTGCGCTCCGGTCGTGTTTTCACGCTCCTCGCTCCCACGTTCGCTTTCTCGAAGCGCAACGCCCACGCTCCGCGAGCGGCTGCCGGCCAGTCGGTGCTTCCGCTCCACCAGTTGTCGTCACCGTCCTCTCTCGAACCGCCGCCCTTCGGCGGGTGGCCGATCATCAGCACCGCGCACTTGTGGGCGCGGCCCCAAGCGTCCCAGCTTGCCATGTACTGCCGCACCAACGCACGGACATTCTCGTCAGATCCGTACGCGGCGGCCAGCGGATCGATCACGAGCAGGCGCGCTTTTTCGCGTTCGCACAATCGCCGCAGCCGGCGGCCGGCGCCAGTAAGCTCGGCGACGGTCTGCACGTGCCCGCTACCGCTTTCCTGCGGTGCCCAAAGCGGCCCCCACTCGGCGCAGTCCACGTAGTGCAGCCGGTTGCCCAGGGCCTTGATGGGCACCGGCAGGTCGCGCAGCCGCCGGTGCACTTCGGCGTCCTCGTCCTCCCAGCTGGCCACCACCACCGGCACGCCGCCGGCGTCGGTGCGCGGCAGCGTCGGCGGGTGGTGGTGATCGGACGGCCCACCGTCAGATCGATTATCAGCGGTCGGACGCCACCACGGCAGCGGCCAATCAGCTTCTTCACTCGCCAGCGCAGCGGCAAGCTGCAACGCCAGGCGGCTCTTGCCGCGCCCGCCGGAACCGGTCAGCAGGTGTACGCGACCCTCAGCCAGCCAGCCAGCCAGCAGCCACTCGCGGTCTGGCGGTGTGCCAGTCCAGCTCGTGCGGCTGTCGGCGTGCCGGGCGCCGGCTACCGTGATACGCATGGCCCGCACCTCGCCCAGCGCGCCTCGCGCCTCGCGTAATTCGCTCCGTGCGTTCTTAATTCGTTCCGCTACGACTTTGGGCTCTTCCGTGCAAGGTTTGCCTTCTGCGTCCAGCGTCCGCCGCGGGCGGGCGTCGGCCTCCAATGCGGCTACCCGCTTCATGCGGGCCGCCGCGCGCTCGCGACGCACCAGCTCCAGCTCCGCGATCTCCACCAAGTCCACCGACGCGGCCTCGTCGCGATCGCCATGTCGCAGCACGCGCCGAAGCGCTTCCGGGCCGGCAGTTTGCTCGCCGGATTCCAGCGCCTTGTCGGACAGCCACTGCACCGGGTCGTCCTGTTTCAGCGCTTCCTCCACTATGCGGGGATCCTCTAGCAGGTCTCCGGCTGGCGGCTCCGGCGGGTCGGGGTCGTCGTGCCGTTCCATCGCCTCGCGCACGGCGCGGCGCAAGCCAGGGAGCGATTCCTTGATCTCGTTCACGTCGTCAGACGGCCCCGAATGCGCTATCGCTTGCTGCGCCTCCTGCAGGTCGGCCAACGCGGCGACCACTTCGGTTCGCGTCAGTTCGTCGTCGGTCATGTTCATGTTGGCCTCCGGTTCAATGTTTCCAGCAGGCGCGCCAGGGCGCGTGCTCTTGCGGCGTTGCGATCCAGGCCGCCGTCGTACTCCAGGATTCCGGCGCGTTCGCTGTGTCGTGCCGCCAGATCCTCGTCGTCGGCCCCGCGTAGTAGCTCATCAGGGTCGCCGCCTACCAGCAACGCGGTGTAGCACCGGCGCCCCACCGCACGTAACTTGGCGTGCAGCTTGGCGACGGCCCCGCGCCCGGATCGCTGGCCGTCCGATACCAGACAGGCAACCGTTGTCGGCGGCAGATTCCGAACTGTGGCGAGGGTCATTCCGGACGTACCCGCGCCGGCGCGTATCAGGACACCGGGCAGGCGCAGCCGTCCCAGCGCCAGAGCATCCGTTGGCCCCTCCACTACAGCCACGACCATCGGCGCCGCGCAGGGGTCAGGCCACGGGTCGCCGGTCGCGGCCGGCACCTCGAACACGTGTTCGCGTTTCGAGCCGTACGTTTGCCGCCAGCGATCGCGGTACTGTGGAGGTTGGGGCGGCGGCGGAGGTTTTCCGGGCGGCGGCGGCGGGTGTGGTATCAGTACTCGGTCCATCCGCTTGCCGTCGGCGCTCACCGCCTCGAGGTCCACCGCGTCCGGCGGCTCGTCCGGACGCGCCAGCTCGTAGACCACCGCGCCGGCGGCGAAGTACGGCAACTGCACTCGCCGTTCCCAGTCGCCGTCGTGATGGCGAATCTGCTCCGCTACGTCCGCCGGCAACCAGCGCACAGTCGGCGGCAGGTCGGGACCGATGCCAGCAGGATGCCATGTACCGCGTCCCGCCAGATAATCGCGAGCGAGCGTGTCGTCGGCTGGCACCGCGGCCGCCAGGATCTTGGCCGCCAGCGCGGCTGTCGGTGGGGGCGAATCGCCCCTGCCAGTCACTCGGCCATTGCGCTGGGGACGTGATGTGCCGGTAGGGCGGCGTTCCGGGGATGCTCTGCCGCGACCTTCCCCCGTAGACGGTGCGATCAGGCCGGCGTCCGTCAGCCAGCGCAGCGCCCCCTTTCTGTCCGTCCGCATCACGTGCGCGATCAGGTCCAGTACCCCACCGCCTGTGCCCTCTTCGAAGTCATACCACGTGCCATGGTTCGGACCTTGCGTGTGGATCGATAGGCTGCCGCGTGAACCGTAGCGGCGGCCGTCTCCCGTGCTCCGGTAGCGCTCGCCAGCCAGCAGGCGATCGGCGACCGGTACGATCAGGGCGTTCCAGTCGGTGCTCGTAACGATACCCTACACATATGAATCGTCGCGTGAGATTGTACTCGATGCACGAGATGTAGGTTGGGAACCAGGCCGGATTGGCCGGATTGTAGTGGCCACATTCTTGCGCCATGCGCCGCGGGAACCACGGCGCAACCCTCGATCCCGCCTCAGCGCCGCCAGCCACCTCGCCGATCGCTCAGGGACCCCCGGCACTCCAACCCGCCCCGCTCAGGTCACAGGTGTCCACTGCGTGCGGCGGTCGCTTGTTGTGACCGGTTCGACACCGGCCCGCGTGTCCGCGGTCACAGGCGCCGCAGCATTCGCGGCCCGTCTGACCCACCTTCCCGCCTGTCGGCGTCCATCGGCGCTCCGAATCAGGGCGCGCTCGAACGCTCGACCGGCCCGTGACCCTTCTCGTCGCCCTTGACAGCGCACGGCCGTCCTGCCGGACGGAACCCTTCCCACGTCGCCGCCACCCGGCCGGCCTGTATCGAGTGAAGCGGCTGGAAGCCACCGAGAACGTCTCGGCCGCCGCGACCGGCGAGGTCGGCGTTGACGGGGTTGTACGTCAGCCTCGCGAGCCCCGGGTTGGTTTTACATTGCGTGGTAACCCGGTAGGATCGTCGCCACAGAGATGGCTCTACGTGCCCTGGTATTCGACTTCGACGGGCTGATCGTCGATACCGAGAGTTCCTCGTTCATGCATGCGCATGAGTTGTATGCTCGGCATGGCTTCGAACTTCCGAGCGCACTGTGGCGCCGTTTCGTAGGATCACATCTTGATCCCTACGAGCATCTGCAGCGGCTCGTCGGCCCTGGCGTCGACCTCACGGCGGAGCGCGAGGAATCCGTTGCCAGACATCGCCGTACTGTAGCTGTGCTTGGCCCCCGCGCCGGGGTTGCGGAGCTTGTGACAGCGGCCGTTGCAGCCGGCCTGCAGCTGGGGGTGGCGTCGTCCTCCCCCCATCTTTGGGTCGACGGACACCTGGAACGCATCGGTTTGCTGGACATGTTCGCTACGGTGCGCTGTCGCGACGATGTGCGGCATACCAAGCCGGCACCGGATGTCTACCTGTCGGTCCTGGACGGCCTTGGGACGAGCGCCGTCGAGACGGTAGGGTTCGAGGATTCGCCGACCGGGGCGCAGGCGGCCAGGGCAGCCGGGATATACACGGTAGCAGTACCGAACGACGTCACTCGCGGGTGGCGGTTCGATCACGCCGACCGGGTTGTCGACTCGCTCCACGGAGTTACCCTGCATCACGTAAGTCTCTGGCTGTCGCGGCGGCGGCCTTGACGGACGTGTAACGATGTCGGCAGCAACTGGCAGGCACCGGTCTCCCAAGCGGCTCAAGCAGGCAGGAAGGACACCGACGGTAGCAACGCACACGTGGGGTGCTCGAAGTCAGACGTCGAAGAGGCCCTTGAGGTCCATACCCGCAGGGGGATGAGCCGTGCACGTTGCCGAGATGCCCAACGTGAAGCCCCAGTCTGACCGCTCCTTCGTCGTGCGGGGGTTCAACGACCACTTGCAAAGGACCCGAGATGAGTAGAACAACAGCGCCTGCGCCGTGAGTTCTGTAGCGAGATCGGAGGAGAAAAAAATGCTTCCCGCCCCAGTCGTCAGTGCTATCGTCAAGACGCTTACGTCCGTCGTCGTATCGATTCCGAACATTCTGCAGTTCCTTTTGACCGAGAAGCAACGGAAGAAAGCCCATGAACGGCGCCTGTCCTTGCTGAGGATCGGCGCCTCTACTTTCGCGGTGCTGATCGTCGCTGCCGTCGCAATAGTTCTTGTCGCACTTCTCCGCTAACGAGATCTGTCACAGCCCCCAAGTATATAGGTATACGGTATTTAGGTAAGTATATTATTGCCCGAATATTTGGCACGCGGGCTCGGGAGTTGACCGGACCACAGCGACGCATGATGGTCAACCGCGATTGCCCGAGCCTGAGCGTGAGCCGACAGTGCCGACTGCTGGAGGTGTGCCGCTCCACGCTGTACTACCGACCGGCGGCCCACAGCGCGCAGACCTTGGCGTTGATGCGCCGCATCGACGAGTTGTACCTGCGCTATCCGTTCTATGGCCGCCGCCAGATGGTGCGCCATCTGGCGCGCGAGGGAGAGACGGTCGGTCGGCACCGGGTGCGGCTGCTGGGGCTGGAGGCGATCTAGCGCAAGCCGCGTACCACGGTCGCGAACCCAGACCACCGAGTGTACCCGTATCTGCTGAGTGGGCTTACGATTGAGCGACCGAATCGCGCGCGTGGTATTCCGACATCACCTACATCCCGGTGTGGGGTGGGTTCCTGTACTTGGTGGCGATAATGGACTGGGCGAGCCGGCGGGTGCTGGCGCGGCGGCTGAGCAACACGATGGACACCGAGTTCTGCCTGGAGGCGTTGACCGACGCGCTGGAGCGGTTCGGCGGTGCTGAGATGATCTTCAACACCGATAGTCAGTTCACCAGCATCGCGTTCACGTCCGCGCTGCAGGACGCCGGCAGCGGGGGCGGGGGAGCTGGGGCGGGCAGTGAAAATGGTTGTATAAATCCTTATAATATATATATAATTACACTATCTTCAATAGTGCCGATGTGTGTGTCCTGGTAGATCTCATCTGACATGGTTGACAGTTCACCCGGAACGCCCATAACTTATCCGTAGGCGCAGGTACCACCATGCCTGCCGCTAGGGAGAGTAACAGAGATGGCTGACCACCACACCGTCACCAGAGCATAGCACCCCACGTCAGCGGGGCGTCGAAAGTTGTCAAGTTAGTAAGAGCCGAGGGGTTAGTCTCTTCGGCGTTTAGTGCATTGTAAGTACCTTACGTACGAGTAAAACACACACCAATTATGTCAGATATGTCCCAATATAGGGATAGGGTATTCTCCGCCGCGAGAAGAAAGGACTGTGAACCGATTTTCAATGGTTCTCTTGAACACGCGACGATAGTGATGGAGGCTGTGTTCGAGAATGCGCAGAGTCAGGTTTCAATTCTAACAGGTCGTCTTGAACCAAAGGTTTATGCACAGTGGTCTGTAGTGGCTGCAGCACGAGACTTCATCCGTTTTCAGCCAGGGTCAAAGGTGAATATCTTGATGGAGGAAGATGCTAATTTGATGTTAGTATTCCATCCGTTGATACTTGTTCTATCATCCATCCGTGATGATGCTGTGTCCATTGGAACTGTACCAGAGGAATACCAAAAGAACTACCCCTACCACTTCACAGTTATGGATGATGACAGCTATAGATATGAGGCCGACAAAAAGAGCGCAGCTGCTATCGCCGTGTTCGGTGATACCGACATGGCTGTACGACTCAACGACATTTTCAACGTCATTTGGGATAATTCCAAAACCTAGAGACTTCGCTCGATGGCCTCTCCGATAATCCCACCGGAGCTTCCTCCGTCTGGGTTGTTGTCGTTATCCAGCATAACTACCGCGATGCTTGTAGCTGCGATTAGGTTGCGGCCTTTTCAGCACAAGAGAAAAATCAATGAGTTGGCAAATAAGAAGCTTAACGAGCTGAATGGTGATGACCACGCACTCGAAGTCTACAAAGAACTTGAACTGGTTCATCAACTCAACTACCTATCGGGATATCCGATATTGGGAAAAACGAAGATTCGGCTTCACTGGCCTTTGCGGATTGCTTCATTTCTAAAGATTGCCTGCTATTGTCTCGCAGGACTATCGATCATAGTTCTGTTCGTTTCCAGCTTGTATGAGTTCGAGTTCGTTGAATGGTCATTTAAGCTGAGGATTATCTCCTTTGCCGCTCTTTGGGTTGGTCTAGTTGTCGCGCTCAGTGTAGGAATGCTTGGTGAGAGTCTTGTAAAGAGATCAAGAGTTGAGATCGACCGTATTGCTAGGGAGCTGGAGACAACGATGCGAATAAAGAAAAAGCCAGACCTGCCTCCTTCTCGTGAACCTCCTGACAATCCGACGACTTGACATAAACGAACCATTAACAAGAGGGTAGCCATGGCAGACCCAGAACATTCAACCCGAACGACTTGCTTGACGCAGCGTCGCTCGCGGTTTACCGCGAACACGGGATCCGCGACACAACCATCCAGGTTATCGCTGATCACTTCGGTCTAAGCCGTGCGACCATCTACACAACCTTTGGTGTGCCCAACGCCAGTTCCTGCTCCTGGTCCTTGAACGTTACGGGGCACGCTTCCGGGGACGCGGACTCGACCGGCTTGCCGTGGGGCCGCCACGCGCCTCCGTGCTCAGGCTGTTCGATGACGAGGCATCGTGGTGTCTCCTGGTCGAACCTGCTGTTCCCGACGATGGACCAGGTGAGGTGGACCCGAAAAACTGGACAGGTACTTTAAGGTAGAATCCTGGCCAGGAGGAGGGCCAACGAGATGGCGACGAAAAGGCGTCGATCCACAGCGGAGTTCAAGGCGCGGGTGGCGATGGAGGCGCTGCGGCGGGGACCGCACGATTCAAGGAGATCGCGGCCAAGCACCAAGTGCATCCGAGCCGGGTTTCGGGCTGGAAGCGACAAGCCCAGGATGGCCTGAAGGAGGTGTTCGCCCGCGCGGTGGCGAAGTACCTGGAGTGGCTCCGCGCCAGCGGACTGACCTGGGAGCAGGCGCAGGAACTGCCTGCTCACCGTGTTGGAGGGCCATCGTGCGCCGCGCACGAATGCGCGCTATGAGCAGTTGGCCGAGCGGTTTCCGACCATGGTCAAGGAACTGCGTCGCAAGGGAGTGACGCTGCAACTCCTCTGGGAGGAGTACCTGCACGAGCTGCTCTGCGCGCCGTGCTCGGCCCGTTCCCAAGCGGAGTGCCACCTGTCCGGCCTGAGGATGAATCCCGAGCGCCGATTGGTGCTGTCGGGGGCCTTGAGAGGGGATGAACCGCAGGGGCGGTCCTAGTCGTGGTTGCTTGCTGATTGGGCCAGCTTCTCCAACTGATCCAGGTAGTCCATGAGTATGGTGACGCCCTCTGGTACGGGTGGCCTTGTCAACACTACATCTATCTTCACGTGTGGACTGAAGCTGAAGGCTTCGTAGAGATCGACGGCGCTTTCACTGGCTACCTTCCTATCGGACTCCGACAGTTGACCCTCGCTGTCCGGAACAACAACACGGACTTGCGGTCCCAAGTGTCGGCTCCCCAGTTCGTACTCGTACACTAGTGACTCTCCCTACTTGAGATCAGTCGATAGCGGGTATGGCATCATCGCTCTGTATTGTGTGGTGCCGCAGCCTACCCTACTATTCTCTACGCTGCCTCTTGTGGGCAGCGTAGTATTCATATCAACCACGGCCGATGTTGTCAACCAACGGGTAGTGCGTCAGTTTACTTCTGAACGCCCTTGACGCGGGACGCCCGGCTCACATCGCTCGGTGAGCGGCATGGCGAACTGGCCGACGCGTGGAGCGCTGCTGGGTTCTGTCACGAAGTTCTGCTTTTTCCTGTCGTGCGTCCTCTTGGGCGTCAAGTTCCATCTTAGTCAGCATTGCCTCAGTGTCATCCTTCTCCTTATCGATCTTTTTCTTGCTCTCGTTGGAACGAAGAGCCAGGATGGCGACCATCAGATTCCCGAGGCGCCAGTAGGCGATCACGCAAAACGCCGCCACGCCGCACCAAGCGGCGCTGGCGATGATCCCGCACTCATCCAGAACGAGCAGGCACAGGCTCAATACCGCCAATACGACCGCTGCCCCAAGCGACCATTTCATTCGTTCTTGGAGCGGTGCCCCGAATCGGGCTCTCACTTCTTCCATGACGCGAGCTTCTGAAGCGGTCAGGATACCGATCGAAGTTCCTGTGAACCCACACGAAATCGCCGCGAACGTAATAGCCGCCGAATACGCCAGATCGGATTTGACCGTCAACCCGAATACCGCACAAGCGCCTACGCTGGCGACACCCGCCCCAAAGGTCCAATAATGATCGGTAAAATCCCGGCGATCATGTTCGGTCACAACCTTGCGATCCATTTTTTGAACTCCCTACGCATCTCGCGTCTCCGGCTACGATAGGTGAAGTACCCCGTCGTGCTGCCCGACAACTCAAGGGCTTCGTCCGGGATAAACGTGCTCGCTATATGCTCCAGGAGGTCCAGTTTCTCCATTTTCCCCTCTTCATCCTCGGCCGTGGCTACCAGTTTGGTAAGATCTTCTCGAAAGACCAGCAACGATTCTGCCACTTCCGTGATGCCGGTAAGCGTCCGTCCCCTACTACCGTGGCCCAGGGAGAAAGAGAACTCAGCGATCTTGGCACCTCGGTCCCCGGCGTCTTTAACAAGGGGCGCGAAAGAGAGCCCCGCTCCCTCCATCCTGGCCACGGTACTAGGGCGCGGCTGGACGCCGACAATCAGCTTGCCGTGGCGAGAGCTTCTGTTGAACCGCCGGAGGGCGCCGCGATCCTCGATGTGGTGCAGCTTGATCCCTTGTTGCTTCGTCATGCCCTCGACGTACTGAGCGATGCTCGAAGGGCGAGGGCCGACGTGGTTGAACTGGACGGCCATGTAACCGTCGGCCAGGATCGCGGCGGTCTGCTCGGCGAATCCGGTGCCAGGATCCATCTCGAAGCCTATCGTCGCCTCGCCTGGCTCGGAATAACCAGGACCGCGCTCCCCCCTATGGGTAAAATCCATCGCGTACATCCCATCGTCGAGCTCGTCGAACTCTTCCAGGAACATCACTTTGCGCCACGACCTGCCCTGATATTCGCGGTCCGTCAAGTCTGCTATGCCGGCGATCCACTTCAACGCTTCTCGCAAAGGCCCGCTCCGCTCTACCCCATAGTAGTATATCGTCATCATCTGCTCCCCGGGCCGCTCTGGTGGTTGGTGTGTCCAAAGGGCCCTATCCGAGTGTAGGCTATGGGTATTGACGGGGTAAAGCGGATGACGGGCGTCGGCCGGTGCTGCTACGGCAGTCGGGTCGTCAGCCGGAGGTGCGGTAGCGACGTTCCTATCCTTGCACAGTCGGCTTCCTGTGGTATGCTAACGGCATGATCGGCCCCCATGGAGAGAAGCGCCCTGACGACCCGATCGCAAATGCCGTCCATATCGCCCGCCTGGCGACCGGCGAGGCCGAGGAGCAGTACGTGGAGCGGTGCAAGCCATCCGAGGGGAAGCGCCGGTGCGGCGCCCGCCCCCCGGCCGGCCGTTCGAATTGCCGGGCCAGGTCCTGATCCGAAAAGCACGAAGTCCTACTTGATTTCATGCAGATGGCAAGCGCAGCCGGCTTCACCGTGTGCGGCGCTTCACCCGGCTGACGAACGCCTTCTCGAAGCGGCTGGAGAAGCACTGCGCGTCGCTGGCGCTCTACTTCTACTGGTACAACTGGTGCCTGGCCCAACATGGCGGTCCGGACCAAGTTCAACAATCAGGTGACGCTGGCGATGGCGGCCGGGCTGGCGGATCGGCCCAGGACGCTTGAGCAGCTCGTCGAGTTGATTGATGAGCGGGCGCCGGCGGTCCGGTACGCCCGGACCTACCAGAAGCGGGCGTCTTGTTAAGGCGGCCTTCTATATCGCTCAGCACCCGCATGAGGTCGGCATTGCTCGGCTCCGAACCGTTTGATCCCATCTCTGATCCTTTCGGCACGTAGTCCGCCCCAACCCCATTAGTACCAGAATTCTCCCACTTCGTATACCTTAATGTCGGCTAAACCCTGGACCTACGAGGACTTACGAGGCGATACCACAACCCTATCCTTCCCGCACGCGACATGGTGAACAGCCACCGGAACCAGTGGGCGCATGACTGACGCTGAGCGGTTCGAGAAAGCCCTGCAGACGATCCTCTCGACTCCACCCGTGCAGATCAACCAGCAGGCCAAGGATGATATTGACGCATCCGACCTGTCCTGATAGGGTCAGCGACCGATGAGTGACGGCCAGCTATTCGGAGCGGGGCTGGAGAGTATCAATCGAAATGAACCGATGATGGTCAGTGGGGACCCTCGGTAGTCGTCTCCCCGTCAGGATTTCAAGGAAGTGAAACATGAACGATGAATCGATCGCTGCTGTTGCAGTGGCTTTGGCGATGGCTCTAGAGAGCCACCATGAGGGACTCACGGAGTCGTTCGCCCGGGAGTCTCAACGTCTGTATGCCATTATCTGGGATTCGATGCCCAGGGAGAGAGCGCAAGCACATGATGGCGGATTGATGGCAGTCGGTGCATTATGGAGAATGATCCAAAAAGCCAAGTTAACAGGTCACTATGATGGGTACGACACTTACGCTAGGTGAACTGTCCGGCGACCGTAAAAGACGTACGCGCGAGCCATCCAGCTCTAAGGACCAGGAGCCAGGGGGTGAGTAAGACCGGACACCGAGGAGGACCAAATCACTCGACGTTGACGGCGAAGTGTACGCCGGCGGAGAGAGAAGCTGTTGATGCTGAGGCACACCGTCAGGGTGTGTCGATGGGAGTTCTGGTGCGAGCCCTTGTTGCCAAAGCGATAAGAACCGGAGAATGGCCGACGATCGATCGTGGTTGAGCAAGGTTACCATTCGATATACTAGAAGCAGTCGTCAAACGCTCCGGGTGATGTCTCCCTGGCCCATGGTGATATGGTACGTTCGGCGCACCAGGAAAGTAAATTGACGCACTACCAACCAACGCTCCACCAGCGCTCCCTGCTCGACTTCAGTTGGAGCTACGGCACCAACGCTCCCCAACGCCCCAACGCTCCTTTGTTGACATGAAAGTTCATCCCCGGTAGCCTGACTGTTGAAAATCGCCCGCTCTGGTGTCCCCGCATGTCGGGTCACCGCGCGGAGTACAACAGATCATCCAGGTCTACCCAGGGATGCCAATGCGGGGATCGTTCTGAGAGGACCGATGGCCGATCACATTCGCATATCACCCCGGACAAAAAATGTCAAGACGCTGTTGACCGATACGAACTCGCGACCCCTGGACTGCGATAATCCAACGGAGCCGACGGGGGCCTGTTGACATCTGGGGAGCGGGGATTGCCCCCACGACTTCCCGTTCTCCAATCGGGCGTTCGTGCCACCTAACTAACCCCCAGATGGTGCCTACAGGAGGGCCTGCGGTTGCCTCCGCAGGTCCTCCGGGCGTTTCTGTCAGTACAACTGATACATGCCACTACTTTAGCATGGGCGGAACCTGCCGGCCGGTATTGTTCAGACTGGAGCCTCGGCCGTATCATGGCTCCATGGGTGATACAAGGACGCTTAAGTTGTCCGATCGTGTGGGTCTGGAAGTTGGCCAGGTTAGATTCGAGACACCCCACCGAGCGTTCGTGGTCTTCGGTGTCCGTAGCGACGACGCTGTTGTGTTCGAGATACACGAAGAGGTGTTCGACGAGACCAAGGAGCTGGGCTACAACGCAGCGGTCTCTAAGGCGGCAGCACAGCTCATGGGGAAGGTCAGTTTCATTAAGACCCAGCTAGAAATTATCGTGAACAGGTGATCTCGAGCCAGTTGCCCAGGTCATCCACAATCTGTGGATAGGTTGCCTGTTCACGCATCGCTTATAATTCCCGTCGGGCGGCTGGACGACTCCATCGTGCACAGTCTGGATGGGGAGCACTGGCAGGAAGCGAGCCCCCACGGTGAGCTGTACGGCCTGAGAGGCGTCACGTGGGCCGGCGCCGGTTCGTGGCTGTCGGCCACTCGATAGGGCTCAGTGAAGATGGGGTCCATTGGCGTGAAGCGCGCATATCCGTGCACGGTGACCTTGCCGCGGCGGGATGGAACGGAGAACGCCACGTAGCGGTAGGCGGCGAGGGGTTGATCGTACACAGCGACCACGGCGACTGGTGGGCACCGGCTACCGACAGCGCTACCGCGGAGACCCTGACCGACGTAGCCTGGAATGGCGAACGCTTCGTCGCGGTGGGGTACCACGGCGCCATCGTACATAGCACCGACGGCGATCACTGGCAGCCGGCGAGCCGGCCCGCCGTGCCATTCCGGGTGGCACGTCCGGATGACGACCCGTACCAGATCTACTACTACTTCAGCGGGATCGTCTGGAACGGCGAGCGCTTCGTGGCGGTCGGATGGGGAGGTGAGGGCAATCTCGGCACGGTGGTGCACAGCAGCGACGGCGATCGCTGGGAGTTGGCCGCCGATCACGACCACCTCGCCAACGAGCACTTCGAGGCCGTCGCATGGAGCGGCGAGCGGTTCGTGGCCGTCAGCTACTTCAGCGGCACGATCATGTACAGCAGCGATGGCGACCGCTGGGAGCGGGCCACCGAGATTGCCACCGTCGACACCCTGGAAGACGTTACTTGGGGCGATGGGCGCTTCGTGGCGGTAGGGCGCAACGGAACCATCGTCACCAGCCCATGATGCCTATGTCTCCGAATTTGACTGTCCGAACCGTCCATCCTCCCCGTCGGGAGCGCTGCCTCTCCTATATCGGTGCCTCGGACCACGATTGCTTCGCGAGAAACGTCCGGCATGTGGCGCGTGAGGGGCCGTCCTCGGCGATGTTGTCGCAGATCGCCATCACTTCGGCGCGGATACGCGCCACACTCGGGGCACGGACGCCGCCCACATTCCACTCCAACAGGTAGGTCTCCAGGCGCCGCATATTGCGGGTGGTTCGCAGGAAGAAGGCATCCTGAGCCTCGCTCGCTTCCCGGAACAGGGCGATCGTGGTGTCTTCGATGGGCACTTTGGCTTCCGGCGCCAACTGCACCAGCATGTGCACGTAGCGGGTCCCCCGCTCGAACCGAGTTGCCGGGCCTTGCGCCTCCTGCCAGGCGCGGTGCCCCCATGACAGTGCCTCCGAAGCCTGTCCTTCCCACTGCGCCCAGTCGGCGAGCGCAAGCATGATGTAGTCGGGCGAATGCGAGCGCTCCACTTCCCTGGTCATGAATTCGTAGGCTTCGTCGTACAGGCCGGCCACCGACAACGCCCCATATGCGGCTGAGAACAGATCCATCCGCGCGTACGGTTCTTCAGTGGCGCGGTCGGCCTCCCTTACCGTCCGGCGCACCGCACTGACCAGCCGGCGCGGTGGCTCCTGGTCGGGTTGCCGCGCCGCCAACAGACAAAGGGTGCCGTACAGCGTCTCTATCCGGGTGATCGCCGAAGTCCCGGAATCTTCACGAATGCCCGCGAGGGTTGATTCCCATACTTCGGCGAGCGCCTCAGCGCCGGCATCGGCCGGTTCCGCGACCAGCGCATACATCCAGTGAGCTCCATACAGGACATCGAGAAAATTCGCCTGCACCTGCGCCGGATCTTGCAGAATCTCCTGCAGGCGACCTCGAGCCCACCGCAGTTCCTCGCCAGTCAATGCCGGTGCGCCCGCGTCTCCCCAATCCGCAAGCGCGTGGGCGGCAAGGTACGCCACGAACAGACGCGACTTCTCCACCGCCAGACGGGAGGGGTAGGTCGCTTCGAGCGCCTTCAACGTCGCCGGCAACTGTGACCCGGCTACCAGCCGCTCCCTATCCTGGATCCAGGCGTAGTACCCAAGCAGCCGCAGATCTGAGTCCGTGGCCACGCCGCTAAGTACCGCCGCGTAGGCGGCCGTTGCCGGTTGGCTGGCCGCCAGGGCCACGTCGAGCGGTAAGCGGGTGGCGAACCCAGGTATCTATGGCGGCGACGGCGGCGGACGGGCAGTGGGGAGGAGCGCGAGATAGTCGGAGCGGGTTCGAGCGAGGGGCAGCTTCTCGAACAGTTCTCGGAGGTACCGGTACGGTTCGCACCCGTTCGCCTTGGCGGTCTCGATCAAGCTGTAGAGCAGTGCGCTCGCGGCGGCCCCGCGCGGGCTGCCTGAGAACAGCCAGTTTTTGCGGCCGATTACAAAGGGCCGGATCGCCTGCTCGCAGGAGTTGTTGTCCGGTGTAAGCTGCGGGTGCTCGAGATAGCGGATCAGCTTCGGCCACTGTCCCAAGGCGAACGCGATCGCCTTGCCGAGCGCCGTGCGGGGCGGCACCTGATTCTGCTTCTGCCGCAGCCAGCCGTGCATCTTGTCGAGCACCGGCTGCGCTCGTGCGCGCCGCTCAGCCAGGAAGCGGTCCGGATCCGTTTCGCGGTAGTCGGATAACTCCGACTCGATGCGGTACAGCTTGGCGATGTACGCCACGGCCTGGTGCGCCGCCCCGACCCGGTTCGATACCTTGCCGAGTGCGTCGGTCGCCTCCTTGAAGGCGCGCCGCACGTGCGCCCAACAGCCCACGTGCACGATGCCGGGTCGACTGCACGGGCGCTCGTAGCCCTGATAGCCGTCGGTCTGCACGTAGCCCTGATAGTCGCCGATGATATCGGCTGGCACCCACGCGCCGCGGCTCGGCTCATAGCGATACACCAGCGTCGGTGTCTCAGGCGGGCCGCCGCGTGCCACCCACACGTAGCTGACGGTGGTGTTGGCGCGGCCCGGTTCCTGGAGCACCTGCACCGTGGTCTCGTCGATCTGCAGCTTCGGTCCGCTGCGCAACCGCTCGATGAGCAACTCCAGCAGCGGTTCACAGGCCGCCGCGGCGGCGATCATCCAGTCCGACATGGTGCGCCGCGACAGCTCTACTCCCAGCCGCTCGAATTGCCGCTCCTGGCGGTACAGTGGCAGCGCATCGCAGAACTTGGCGGTGGCGATGAACGCCAGCAATCCCTCGCTGGCCAGCCCCTTCGGAATCAGCGCCGGCGGCGGCGGCGCCACCCGCACCGCCGGACGATCCTCGTCCCCGGAGCCCTCGCAGTGATGGCAGGCGTACTTGGGTCGCACCGTGCGGATCACCTGGATCTTCGGCGGGATCACCTCGAGTCGCTCCGCGCAGTCCTCGCCGATGCGCACCATCGCATGGCCGCATGCACACTGCTTGTCCTGCTCCGGCAGGTCGATCACTCGCTCCACCCGCGGCAGCGACTGCGGCAGCGGTTGCCGTTTCGGGTGCCGGCGCGGTTTCGGCGCATCGCCGGCTGCCTGATCCGCGGCCGGCTGCTCATCTTCCGGCTCGCCGTCGGCGCTGCTCTCGATCTCATCGAACAGCCGCAACTGCTGGCGCTCGGCGTCGCTGAGCTTCTCGGTGCCGCGCCCGTACAGCTTGTTCTTGAGCCAGGCGAGCTGTTCTTCGTACAGCTCCAGCTTCCGGGTCAGACCCTGCAGTTGCGTGTCCAGCTCACCGTTTCTGGAAACAAGATCACCGTTGTGCTCGGCCAACTGGTCCTTTTCCAGCTCCAGACGGCGATTCTCCTCGCGCATCGCATCGAGCTGTTCCGCGCCTGGAGGTGTGCTTGACATATCTATACCATTACATTAATTAGCTCAGATACGCAAGCCCTTCCAGGTAACTTTCCGGGAAACCTTCAAGCTACTTCCGTGTACTTCACCTCCTCGTGCGCCCGCCAGAAATCGATCCCCGCCAGCACCATCCGAAGTTGCTCCACATCAATCTCCCGGCGCACCTCCGCCGCCGTTCGCGGCCACGGGAAGCGCCCTTTCTCCAGCCGCTTCATCCACAGACAGAATCCCGTCCGATCCCAGTACACCGCCTTCAGCAGCCGTCGCTGGGCGTTGCAGAACACGAACAATGCCGTCTCGAACGGGCTCGTCTGCATCTCCTCCTGCACCAGCAGCACCAGCCCGTTGATCTGCTTGCGCAGGTCGGTAGCCCCAGGCCGCACGAAGATCCGCGCATTTCCCAGCTCCAGGTGGATCATCGGCTGCTCTCCAGGATCGCCAGCACTTCCCGCAATTGCGCCGCCCGCAGGTGCGGCCACAGCCGCAGCACGTAGCGGTCGCCCACCGCCAGTTCCATCGGCGCTCGTTCTCCGCCATGCTCCGCGCCGCCGCCGACAGGTTCCAGTTCCACCAGGCGTTGACTCGGCGGAGCCGGCGGCGCCGCCGGCTCCGCCGGCTCTGCCAACTTGCGTATCCAATTACGCATCGACCAGTAGGACAGCCCGTGCTCCTCGCAATACGCCTTTCTCGATTGCCCGCTTTGCCGCCACGCCTCGATGTGTCGGCTCCAATAGTCACGACGTTCTCGCATCGTTCCTCCTCCAAGGCACGATGCCCGACCGTTCAGATTCTCATAAGGTGGGATTCACCGGTCGCTTACGTCGAGCGCGCGCACGTACTGTTCCCTCTCCAGCGTGATCGGGATGCGCGTGATCTCCTCCCGGTCGGGCGTCAGCACGATCACCGTGGGATAGCCGTCAACGCCGAACTCCTCTCCCAGGCGCTGCGCTCCCGGCTCATCGCCGTCCAGGTCGACCGCGACGAACTGCCTGGTGCGTTCCACGAATTCGGGACGCCGGAATACCGTCGCCTTCAGCCGGCTGCATGGCGGACACCAGTCGGCTCCCCAGTACAGCAGCACCGGCTTGCGCGCCGCACGCGCCGCCGCGAACGCCGAGTCGATGTCCCCTGTGTGCCACAGGATCTCGTCATGAGATGTGCCAGCGCCGGCCGGCGTCTCCGACTGCTGCGATAGCGTGTGGCTGGACACGGAGAGCCCCAGGTACTTCGCCACCGCGGTGCGCGACACCTTCAGCGCGCGGCCTATCGCCCGCTCACTGAGATCGGTGGTCACCCCGTAGCGGATGACATCTCTGATTCTGTCCACGCTGATCCTCCTGCGTGCCATGCTACTCCCTCTTGTGCGGATCGGGAGAGCGTAGTGCAGGATCGGACCCGCGCCCCGTCCGGAAGCAGCCTCAAATTGGCTTTTTTCCGCCGGACGGGTGGGCGCTTATTTCCGCGGACGGCTGGCTTCTTCAAAACGGATCAGTGGCTCTTTTTCACCGGGTGATGCAATTTGCAGAAGAATACATACAGCCGTGATAATAGGATATAACTGCCGGCGGTTGTGGATGTCGGGCTCGCGGTCCGGCGCCCAGCCGATCTTCAGACGCTCGGCGATTCGGATCTCGCCATCCTTCGCGCTACCCGCGACCTTCTCGCGCAGCATTCAATTGGAAAAGCACGCAGGCAGCGAAGTACGCCGGCTGCAGGAAGCGGGCGGGTGCCAGATGGCTGTGCGTCGCGGGGTAGAATTCCGTGTATGGGTGCGTTGATCGCCCGTGTAAGCGTGAAGGGCGTGAACGAGACGCGCTCGTCCACCCGGGGGCAACTCGTTGCGATTCAGTTCGTCGAGCCACCGGCTGGCGTAACGTGCTTCTAACTGGTTGCGCGGGCCCTCGCCGATACGGCGCACGATGAGGCAGTCCGAGTCGTCCAGCCGACGAGCACGCACTGTCTCGGCCCAGCGGACGTCGTGCCACGGGACGCGGATGGTGACTGGTGGGGCGGCACCGGTGATTTCCTCAACTCCTCACAACGAAAGGTGGCTGGTCCAATCGGCTAGGATTCTGCACCACAACAAGGACGCGGTACTTTGCCCGGGTGATCGCATTGTACAGCAGGCGTCGCTGGCGCTGGATCGGGCGAACGACTTGGTAGGGCCATAGGACGATGACCGAGTGGAATTCTCGGTTCTTCGCCTGATGGATTGTCATCGCGCGAACCCCACCGCCGCTCACCCGGCGATACGCCCTCGACCGTTGGTGGATGCGGCGTGCCTCGGAGCGGATCTCCCCGGCTGTGAACTTCGTCCTTCCGGCGACACGTGTCTCCCGCTCGATCCAATTTCGAAGCCCTTGTTGTGGACCACGGACATCACTGAATGAGAGCCCATTACGGCCGACCTCAGCATCGGGATCGTCAGGCAGCCCAAGTCCTCGAATTAGACGATCGAATTCCTCCTCCTGAGACGCCTCCCACGGAATAGGATGCGGACCGAATGACCGGTCGCCAATCGGCTTCGCTTCCACTCGGGCGACAAGATCGCGCACAAACGGCGAACCAGAGGGCCGAACCGGAGTTAGGACTGCGATGTCAGCGCAGTTACTCCACCATGTAAGGTTCCTGGAAACGAAGCTTGCCCCGACGTTTTGATTTCGGGCGCCCAGCACGGTCAAGCCAACACCTTTACGGGGAATGTCACCTCCTCCTCGGATGGCTCGACTCGCTTCAAGAAGACCTGATGCTGAGGTCCGGTGAATGTCACTCAAGCTCTGGGTCTCGCCGTTGGTCCGTGCCCATGCGACTCCTGGGTTCGCCTCGGTGCTGTCCAGATCCTGAAAGTCATCGGCCGCAACAATACAGATTGCCAAGCGGGAGAGGGAGGAAACCATCGCCAGTTGCCCACCCTTGCAATCCTGAAACTCGTCGACAACAACGATTGGAAATACGCGGATAACCCATCGCGAGACGATCTCCTCGCCCAGCAGGTCGCCGGCCAGCGAACAGACGTGATCGTAGTCGTCCTCGGCCAGCTCCAATGCCGACTTCCTTCGAGCAAGCGTTCGCCAGCGCCGCACGATGCTCCACGCAAAGCTATCGGCAGTGCAGCAGCGGTACCGCCGTCGAAGACCTGAAATAGTTCGAAGTCGACCGTCCATTCGCCGCCGCGATCCGTGCATCTTGGTCAGTGCGAGAACTTGCTGGTGCTCCGCAAGCGGGCACTTCTCCAGCGTACGCTCAAGTTTCTGAAACAGTCGCGTCGTCTTGCCGGTCCCGGCAGGACCCTCGATGAAGTACAGGCTCATGGTTCCAGACGAAACACAGCCGAATCCACGGTGCTGTGCTCATCGTCCCTTCGGATAGAGTGGCAACCTTCGGTTCTTCCTAGCGTGGCAAGCGTGACGGCCTTGAGCAGAACTGCGGCGCGAGTACGGCACGCGGGAAGGTTGCCGATGACTGAGGCCACTTCCTCATAGGCGAGGTAGTTGGTCTTCAAGCGGCGGCGACCAGCGTTGACCTTGAACAAACCGACCAAGTCGTCGATGGACTCCAATTCACGATCAATACGGCCCTGCAGTTCGGCAAGCGCAGCGCCCTCGTCGCCCTTGAGGATCCAGCCGATGGCGTTCTCCAGCGTCCAGCCGTCGCGCCATCTTAGGATGAGTTCGGGCATCGGGGCGGCTCCGTGGAGTTCGTCGATCTTCTCGGCTCCGGCGTCATCCCCATCCACGAGAGGAACCAATCCTCGTCGTAGCGGCCGCACTGCATCGTAGACTTCCGCGACGGCTCCGTCATGAGTCGGCACCACGCCGATGACGGTGCCGAAGGCGGGCGCGTCGGAATCGCTAGCGGCGAGTGCGATGTCGCCCGTCTCAAGCACATCGCTCAACAACCGAAACCACTCGTACTCGCTACGTCCTTCCGGGATGAGCACGCGGTGGTGCATCAGCGCCTCGACGAGCCGCGCGCGATCATCCAGAAAGAGCTTGCGTCGCGCGTTGGTCGCGCTCCCGTCCAACGGCGCTTGCAACATGGGGACAACCGCGAGACGCCCGGGGTTCCGATTGAGGATCCGAACGGAGGTCGCTGGGTAGTAGGCGGCGACGCGAGGCGAATGGGTGGTGCAGATCGTCTGCTCGGCAATCGAAATGGCCTGTGAGATCAATCGGCGCTGCATTCCTGGTGGGATGTGCAGCTCGGGCTCCTCCATCGCGAACAGAAACGGCTTGCCCATGCGCACCCGCTCTCGTCCGAGTTCGAGTAGAAGAATGAAGGTCTGAAGCGAGAGCAGACCCATCCCATGCCGCCCGACCGGGAGCGGAACACCGTCGCTGCCAGCGTAGTGCGGAACCAGTGCGCGAAGCAGCGACTCGGAATCCGTCGCCGTGAGCCTTAGCTGAAAATGGGGTGCGTCCGGCAATAGCTCCGCCAACTGCCGGTTAATGTGCTCTACCAATGGCGAGAGGCCGGGCGTTTCCTCCAGTGGCGCAGCGGGCGCACGCAGGCGGTCGCGCTCCTGGAGGATGGTAGTCGCTGGGATGCCGCCCACAGTCGCAACCGCCTTGCGGAACAATTCCGAGGCAAACGATGCGGCTGCTTCCCAGGTGCGGCGCGCCGGCAGGACGTAGAAGCCGATGTCGTCGAAAAGCCGAATCGGAATGGGCTGGACAGCGTCGTCCAGGAATGGATCTTCAACGTCATCATCATCGTGGAAGTAGCGAATCGATTCGACCACCAGCTCCTCTAGATCGAAGCGTGCCGCAAATGCAACCTGCGCGCACAGGGTCTCGGCATGGTCGCCAGGCTCAGGCTCGACCTGGTCTGTCGAAGAGTTCCACCACTTGGGGACTGCTCGCCCCTCGCGAAACCACATGTCATTGCGCTCCGGGTCGTCACGATCGAATCCCGCCAAGGTAGCGACGATACGGATCCGGCTCGTCGCTTCAGGACGGCTGCCGTAGAAGTCGTGTTCCGTAAGGTCACGCACTAGGCGGGTGCGGCCGAAGACGAGCGACAGAGCGTCGATGATCGTGCTCTTGCCCGCGCCGTTGGGACCCACCAGTGCATCGTGCTGGCCGAAGCGCAACTCGGCCTCCTGAACGCCGCGGAAGCCGCGTATCGAGAGAGCGAGTAGCTTCATCGGGAGATAGTCTCCGCCGAAAAAGCCCTGCGTTCCAGAACCTCGACCAGCTCTGCGACTACTTGGAACTCGCCGTCGTCCGCGCCGGTGACCACGATCGGCTCGAAGTCCGGGTTGACGGGATCGAGGGTGATCTTCACGTGCCGCCATGAGTCGCCCTCCTCCGCCTTTTGGCTCTTGTAGCGTTTAATGGTGTAGCGCTGTCCGGTGTCCGGGTCGATGGCGTCGCGAAGCTGGACGAGAACGATCTTGCCTTGGCGTGTGCCTTCGACAGGAGATCGGAACAGGCACCAAGCGGCGTCCGGGATGGTGGGCTCCATGGACTTACCCACGACTTGGGCGACGAACATGCCCTTGCGCAGGCGATGGATCGAGGCGACTTCGACCCACTCGAAATTGCCGTCTTCGATGTATTGGGGATCGCTGAAGGCCCCGGCGGCCGCCCTAAGCGGGACGAGCGGAACGCAGGTGACGTAGCGCTCCTCGGGCGCGGGCTCGACCGTGCGGGGCCGGAATGGGATCACCATTGTCGCACCTCCCGATGCCGTACCAACCTCCGAACCGGTCTGGAACGCGACCGGCCAGCCGCCGTGGGCTTCGATAACCTCGTCGATCGCGCCCATGATGCGGATGGTCTCCCCGAGGGCGACGACGATCTTTTGGTAGTGGGCGACGTCATGGTCCGAGAGCGGACGGCCCTTCCGGTCCTTAAGCCACTTGTAGCAGACTTGGTAACCGCCGATGTGGAAGTCCCAGACCTGCTCGGGCACGCCCGTGAATCCCACCGTGCCGGGCCTCGTCGCGCGGTGGCCCTTGCGGGCATTGGTCTTGTCGGCGTCGAGCCAGACCGTGCCGTCCGACCACCCAACGCGGCCGACTTCCGACTTGTTCGGGCCAGCGTAGGTCGTACGAAAGCTAGGACTAGTAAGCTTCGGCGACTCCATGATATGGAACCCAACAAGCTCAGCTCCGAGCCTGGCCAGCGCGCGGAAGAGATCGAGATTTCTGGTTGGGGGCAAGCGCGGGAAATCGACTTTCAAGAAATTGCCATACCGCTGTCGGTATTGGCTGCTGTGGAATACAGAGTACGCAAAGTTGAAGAGATCAACGGCTGAGAGGCGACCACGGACGTCCTCTTCGACTCCTTCAAGTCCTAAAGCCTCGGCGAATCGGCCAATCTTGTGGTGCCTCAAGTTCGTTCCAAGTAATTCTCCGTCTCGGTAGACCAAATCACTTTCTCCCGAATACAAGTACAGAGGGAAGTAACTCGCTTTACCCTTAGTGCTATAGAAGCATCGATTGTTGACCATGTACTCTGATACGCCCACATGCGTGAACGGGGCGTCGATTGACACTTGGCGCATCACTACCAAAGCGCGGTTGGGTCCGTAACACAGATGCTTCCCCGCGCTGAAGCTATTTGTCTTCAGCAGATCCTTGCGGTAGAAACACCATCGGATATCGAAAGGCCCGAACAGAAATTGACGGAAGCGGCTTTCGAAGTCTGGGTCAACGAGGATGTCATTGCGGGCCTCAAAAAGCACGGCCCCCCAACCTCTCTCAACTGAAAAGCGCTTCCGGACAACGCGTCCAGGCCCACGGCAAAACGCATGAAGCTTCGCTTTCAGCTCCTTTCGTGTGAATGCAGTCAAGACTTCATCACGACCTGACTCGAACCCCGTCGAGTTGACACCGAAGAGGTCCGACACTGAGACGTATGACTCATATTCGGCCGCGTGGCCCGAGTCTTCTACGGTGAAGTTGTAACGGTCGCCCCGCGGCTGGAGAAGGATCCATTGAAACGAACGAGCGCACTCTCTAGACAACCATTGATACTTGTCGTCTCGCGATCCCCTTAGATCGAGCCGGTAGGCAGATCCTTTCTCTCCGCAACGCTTCGAATTGAAGTCTAGGCACATAAGTGCTATCGAGACCCCATGTTTGATGTCGAAGACATTCTTGTCCGGCATTCCGTCCGCGGTTGTTTCGCGCATATCTACGTCGCCGTGAAGATTGAGAAATCGTAACAACGAGAATGTGTCAAGCAAATGGGACCGCAGGCCCCTGAGCGTGACGGACTCAAGGTAGGCGTTGTTTATTATGAGACCCGCTACTCCGGCGCTGTGCTCGATCAGCGATTCAGCGAAGCGGACAAACTTGACATAGTCGTCGTTTAGATTCTTCTCGAACTGGAGCGCTCCCTTCTCTCTTATTGGCACGCCGTCGACGTACCGGTATGGATCGACGATCTTACGTACGACAGCCTGCATATTGGACGAAATGCCCGCGTACGGAGGATTACCGAGAACGACCGTGAATTGCTGCCCTCGCTTGACCGAGTTTACGGATGTAACTTCATGCGCGAGCGCAGGGATCATGAACTCGAGCTGCCCGGAGAAGTCGCTGGCTGGCTCGAGCGCGTTTGTCAGATACACCCGCGCTCGCTCGTCGCTTTCGAAGCTGTAGCCGGTCTCGAAAAGCTTTAGGCCGATCTTGAGGTGCGCGATGGCGTAGGGCGCCATCAGGAGCTCGTAGCCGTGCAGGCGCGGGAGGAGATGTTTCGGGACGTACTCGTTCCAGAGGGTCTGGCTCTTCTTCGTGGCGTGGCCCTGTGACTTCCACTTCGCAGCCATCGTGCTGTGGATGAGGTCGATCACCTCGACGAGGAAGGTGCCAGTGCCGGTGGCCGGGTCGAGGATTTGCACGAAGGTCTGGGCAGGCGAGGTGCCCTCGGGGATCTTCAGTTCCTTGTGGCGCTCCGCCAAATCACCCCAGGTCGTGGTGTCGGCAAGGCCGTCGGCGAGCCCGAACTCTTTGCGCAGCAGCTCGTCGACCGAGCGCACGATGTAGGAGACCACGGGGCGCGGGGTGTAGAAGACGCCCCGGCGCACCTTCTCCTTCTTGTCGTAGGCGGCCAGGAAGCGCTCGTAGAAGTGAATGACCGGATCTTCCTGAGGGTTTTGGTCGCCGAAGTCGCGGACGACGGCTTCCATCTTGGCTTGGTCGAGGAGCTCCACCACCTCGGAGATGCCCAGCTCGTCGAAGTCGATCCCTGCGCCGTCGGCTTTGCCTCGGCGTCCGCCAACGCGCAGGAAGGTTTCCATTAGCTCCCGGAGGAACGGGTTCGTCCGCATGTGAGCGGCGAAGTCGTCGGCGCTGCGTCGCGCGGGGTCGGCGATGCGGGCCGAGAGCAGGCCGTAGGCGATGGTCTGGGCGTACATGTCGGCGAAGCCGGCCTCGTCCAGATCGTGGACGAGCGCGATTTGGAAAGCGTTCATTAGCTTGGTGAGCGGCCCCGACTCGGATTCGATGGCCAGCGCCGTCTGGGTGCGGTCTCGGATCGCGCGAGCCAACGCGGCAAGGCGCTCGGAAAGCTGCTTCGACGTCGTGATGACCTCGCGGTGGCGCAATGTGAAGGCGGCGCGCCAGCCATCGCGCCACGTGTCCGGATCCTCGTCGTCGGGCCACTTGAGGTGTCCGGTGAGCTGGCGGGCGATGGCGTCAAGGTGGAGCGGCGTGTCGAGGTTGTCCCAGCCGAGCACCTTGAGCGTGGGTAGGTCATGGCCGTCCCCGGGTGTCGAGAAGTGCGCGAAGGCGATGCGGCGCTCGTCGCCCTCACCGTAGCTGGACACGAAGAGCAGGTCGTCGGGGGCCCAAGCCTGTCGCTCGGACAAGTTGGCCGCGGCGCGCTTCTTGAGCGCCACCCGGCCGAGGATGCGGCGCAGCGCCACCACGGGTAGGCGCATCGGCTCAAACTTGACGAAGAAAATCCCCCAGGGCTGGCCCGTCACGAGTGGGCGCAGGCGCTTGATCTCCTGGATCTTGGCCGCGTTCTTCGCGTCGATTCCGAGTTCCTCCGGGGCGTACTCGAAGGTCAGCTCCTCGAAGTCGTCCGAGTCGATCGGCCAGCCGAGCTCGTCGCGCAGGTAGGCGACGAGTTGGTCGAAGCGCCGGATGCTGGCGAGGCGTTTTCGGTGGTCGGTCGGCATCGGTTCAGCCCTCGTTCAGTTCCAGCCAGCAGTGAAGCTGCGGCTTGACGCCGACGGGGGCGTCCACGCGTTTCAGATAACTGTTCTTGATGTGCTTCTCGATCTGCTTGCGGATGTCGAGGAGCGTCTTCTCCTCCGTGGTGCAGCGCCGGGGCGTCTTGGGCTTCGAGCGGACGCTCGCGACGATCTCGCCCGCCTCCTCAAGGATGGTCTCGCGGTCGAGGTCGTAGAGGTACCAGCGGGTGGTGCCGGCCTCCTCGGTGAACTCGTTGCTCTCCCTGTCGAGGGCGGGGAGCGCGTAGCAGAAAAAGACACCGCGTACGCCCTTCGCCGGGCGCTTGCGGCCGCTGAAGATCGCACCGGGGAAGCGCGCGAGGCGCGACTCCAGCTCCGGGTCGGCCTGGAGCAGCGCCTGGTACTCAAGATGCATCTTCTCCTCGGCCGTCCGCGTGCCTTCGTAGGCGTGGTGAAACTCCTTCAGCGCCTCGTAATCGTCCTCTGGAGTAAGGAGCTTCCTGCCCTCGATTCCGAGGATCTTGGAGATCAGGAGCGTCTTCTGAGTGACCGTCGCGTAGAGTGAGAGGATCTTGTTCAGTTCCTCGGGCGGGAGAAAGTTCCAGAACCAGACCTTGCCGCGCGTGGCGGCCGCCTCGGGGTGGTCGGCGACAAGCCGCTTCTCGATTGCCGGATTCATGCGCCGGTCCACTCGACCAATGCGCTGCATGAGGCGTACCGGGTTCCAGTGGATGTCGTAATTGATCATCCGCGAGGCGTCCTGGAGGTTGAGACCCTCGGAGAGGACATCGGTGGAGATCAGAACGCGGGTCTCCTCGCGGCCCTTCTCAGCGAGCTCCGACGACGAGAGGCCGTTGTAGTACGGCGCGAAGCGCTGGATAACGTCTGAACGGTTCTTGTTCGTGGCACTGTCCACCTGCTCGACGCCCTCGATTGCGGTCTCGTACAGGTGACGCTTGAGGTAGCGGGCCGTGTCGGCGAACTCGGTAAAGATCAGGATCTTCTGGTCGGCCAGCTCCTTGGACTTGAGAAGCCGGATGAGCTTTTGGAGCTTGTCGTCGTGCTTTGGCTGGAACTTCCGGGCCTCGTCCAGAAATTGCACGATCTGGTCGAGGTCGAGGAAGGTCTCGGCCATCATCTCCTCTACGTCGTACTCGGTGCGGTCGAGGCGCTCGACCGCGTCGAGCATCTCCTGGGGGACGACGTCTTCGTCGTCCCCTTCCTTGCCTTCCTCGTCCCAGAGTTCGAGCTGGCGCTCGACGGCGTAGCCAAGGACCTCGGCATTCTGCGCCTTCCAGCGCTCGAGGCGCTTCTTCGCGGCGTCGCTGTCGCTGTGAACCTGAAGGAAGGCCAGCAGTTTTCGGAGCAGGCGGTCGCAGGAGATTTCAAAGGCGGCGACGGAGCTCTCGAAGCGCTTCAGGAAGTTGGTCCGGATAAGGCCTACCACCTGTTTTTGCCGGTTCTCCTCGAACGGGTCGATTTCCTCGTCCGGCCCCCTGTACCAATGCAGGGGGTAGTACATCGGGAGGGTAAAGAGCGGGTTTTGCTTCGCGAAGGCCTTCTCGAACAGGTCGAGCATCCGCCCGTAGGTCTTGCGGATCGAGTATGCTGCTACCTGCGGATCCTTCCGCTCGGGAAAGGCGGCGGCTTTCCCGAACTCCCGAATCTGGCTCTCGCGGGCGTAATCGCGGCTCCGCTGGACGACGAGCTGGCGGAAGAATGCGTCGGTATACAGGATCTCCTGGGCTTCGGTCATGTGCTCCGCGGCAGCCGCGTCGTTCTGTCCCACGCGGCTGCGCAGCGTGTTTTCCATCTGGTTGAAGTGCGCCCGCAGGTTGTTGACGCCGATCGTGCGCGCGAAGTAGGCCTCTTCGCGACGGGTGAAGAGCTCCGTCATGTGGCGGAAGTCGCTCAGACGGTTGTTGATGGGTGTGGCTGTCAGCATGAACACGGTCTTGGGGCGTTCCGCGTTGTCGAGCAACTCGAAGAGGCGATAGTAGCGCGACGGTTCGATTCCCGTGTCTGGGCGACCCTGGCGACCCGGATTGCGGAAGTGGTGCGCTTCGTCGATGACGACGACATCGGCGAGTTCTGCTATGCGCCGGAAACGATCCGGGAAGGCCCCTTTGCGTCCGAGGTCGGTGTGGCTGAAGACGGCCAGGTTGCTGAAGTCAGCGCCACCACCGACGCCGCCGATGTGCGGAAGCCACCGCCGCAGGTGAGGCTCCCATACGCCCTCCTTGGTCGCCTTCGGAGCGAACAGCGCGACACGCTTGCCCTCGTGGAGGACGAGCCGCTCGATCAGCATCAGACCGACGAAGGTCTTGCCAAGACCCACGCCGTCACAGAGGAACGCACCGCGGTGCTGACGGGCGATCTTCAAGAGTGCCCAGTACGCCTCCTTCTGATAGCGATCGAGGTGTGGGAACATGCGCGACCGTGTCTCGTCCCACTCGGTCGCGCTCAGATCGTGCCCCCGGAAGAATTGCTGCAGGGCTTTCGCGTAGACGTCGAACGGCGAATACTGGTGCGTATGGCGCGAGATCGTCTCGATGACGTCCTCGGTGACCTCTTTCGCTTCGTTCCAGTGCGTCTCGAACCACTCCTGGAGCTGCGCGACCTCGCGCGCGCTCTGGATCTGGACGTTCAGCTCGATGTTCTTCGTGAGACCCGGCCGCGTGAAGTTGCTGGAGCCCACCAGCGCCTGGGCGCCCACGACCTCGAGCCTTGCGTGGGTGATGTAGGCCTTGGCGTGGAATTTGTCTTTGGCGTAGACACGGCACTCGATCTGCCCGGAGCGGAGCGCTTCGAGGATCGCAGGGACACCGCGCAGGAAGGGGTTCGGCTCCTTGTCCTCCTCAATGCTTTCGTCGAGTCTGGTGAGCGCTTGCGCCCGGACCGCTTCGAGAATGGCCTTCCGAGTCCGATGGGTCGTCTCCGCCCCCATCAGGATTCGGATCTTGTCGAGGCCCTGCCATTTGCCGTCGAGGGTGAGCAGAGCGCTGATCTCGAAGTATCCGGTCGCGATGTCGAACGCCTTCGCGATGCTGGACCACTCCTCCAAGTACCGGAGTCCGGTCCAACCGGAAACACTGTTGTCGACGATGAAGAGTTCGCGGCCTTTCGTGTCAGTAGTCACGACGCCCGTTGCTCGGAACCGCGGAGCGGGGAGTGGCCGTACCTATGGCTGGACGCCACCTACCCGAAGTCACCGGAGGATGGCCGCGTGGTGAGTCGCGCGCTGGTAGTAGCGGTGTGACTTGAACGCGAAGGCCGCCGTGAGGTACCGGGCACGGCGAGCGGGCCGACCCGAGACGGAGCATAGCTCGCAGCAGGATCATCCGCGACGGTGGCCCGATAAGCACGGACGCTCGGAAGCTGCCTTTGAACAGTTGTTGTGGCGAGTCGCTGATATTGATACTCAACCGGATGCGGACCCGGTGGGCTCACTGTGGCGGCCTACCGGTACGACAATTCTCCAACTTTCGCTCGACGTCCGCTCGTCGCCAACCGACGGCGCGTGACCCCCGCCCCCCGAGCCGGACAAGCGCCGGAAGGTCCCCGGCACGTACACATCGCCACAACGAAGTGCGCGATACACCAATCAGGGCCAGCACCGCCGACGTCCGTGAGATAGACTTAGAGGAATAAAGGATCGATTCTGTCGACCGGTCGGAACGGGCTCGTTTGCGCCTAAGCACCCCCAGGAACTGGGGCGCGCGAGCAGCAACAGCATCATAGGATCCATACAGTCAACGTTACATTCCACAACGTGACCCGTCAACCGGCAACTGTCCTTTCGGTTCCAGGAGGTAGTCGCTCCAAGCTTCCATCAGCTCCCGCTGCCGCTCGAACAGGTCGGAGCGCTCTAGGCCGCCTCGACGCGGTTCGGATTGACATGCGCAAGCGCCGGGCCAGTTCGCGCGGTTGCTCAGTCTCGCCGCACCACATCCTGAAGCTACTTCTCCGCGTGCCGTGCAGTGTGCAGCGCAGGCGCAGGTCGTGGCAATGCCTACTCAGCGTATTCGTCCCCAGCGGTCCCGATATCGGGTGAGCGACGGGAACATAAGTCCCGAGTCGTCAACCAGTCGCTGAGCGTCAGCCAGACCTGAATCGTCTCCGTCGCCAGCGGTATGCGGTGCTCGCGCTTGGCTTTCATAGGTTCCGCCGGCACGGTCCAGACGCGCTTCTCAAGATCGACCTCGGACCAACGAGCGAGGCGAGGCTCGCCGGATCGACTGGCCGTTAGCGTGCCAAACGCGAACAGCAGCTTCGCCGCCGGGCTAGCGTCCGACTCGCCTGCAGTGCTGCTCCGACCCCCTCATGTGGTAGGGCGAGATGGTGCCCGTCTCGGGGTGGTGTCCCGCGCGGCAGCGCTGCCGCCACGGCTCATCGATTCGCTGGGTCCATGACTTCGCCAGTCTTCACCAACATCAAGGATCATGAGGTGGGCCATCGCGCAGAACTACATCGAGAGTAACCCGGCCATCGACAACGTGGATCCTGTCTAAAGTGCTTCTATATAGATATTTAACGGGACTGCGAGGGGCCTACTGGCACGTCATGGTGTTGGAGTATTCCTCCAGCACCGATTCCGGCACACGTCGCTGCCATCTCGAATTCTGGCGCTTCGGGCCGCGTGGTGCGCGGGTGCAGATACACGGTCTGATCGGCCTCACGGATGCGCAGGTAAGCGCCGTAGACGAAGCGCACGGGTGCGCTGATCGACGCCGGGACGGTGTGGTTGAGAGAGGCATGGAGCAGACTGGGCGCCCGGTGGCGACACCGCGCCTCCGCACCTGCACCGACGCGCGCGCCACGACTTGGGCGGCACCGGCGTCTCCGACTCGGCCATGTACAGAGCGCCACCATGTCCTTGCCTTGGTCAGCCTGACGCTCTCCACCCGGCGCGGGTAGTAGGCTGTCGTGATCGCCGACGGACGGTCGTACGCGTCCAGCAGGATGCGCATCGACTCCGCCGTGGAGGGGTTGTCACGTTGCGCAAGATTCCGTCGGCTTCCAGGGAAGTGATTCGATGCCGTCGTTTAGCGGCATCTGGTGCCGGAGCACCCCGCTCAGCCGCCTGCCACACATGCCGCCGTACAGATACCAGATCTTCTCCAGCGCCTCGTACACCTGCTGGTCGTAGACCCGCGGCACCGAACGCCGTGCGCGGCCCCGGCCGACCACGATCTTGACCAACTGACCACCATGATGACTGAACACCGTCTTGCCCCAGCTTGCGCAGCAGCCAAGCTGGCGTGGTTGCGCGTGCACTCGTGGGTCTGGACGAACTCGAGAATCTGCGCCTTCTGCTCCCTCGTCGACCGTCGATACCGCAGCGCTGTCCGTCTGAGCGTGCTCCGCTCTGCCATGATGACCCCCATCTCCTCCGACCTTCGCCCACATTCTGGGCCCAGGTCGTTCGTGTCGATTCTTCGATGAGGTATCAACCTCCGTTCGTGTGGATTTGGCGTGAGGCAATGCGCATACTTGACATAGAACGTCCGATATGCCAATCATTTCTTTTCAAGAGACAGGGAGAATGCCCGCTATCTCAGGTTTCCAATTCGCAGAGATGGCGTGGTGACATGTACTTTCCAGGAATAGTGGGTGGGATTTATGCTCCTTTCCCCTATCCATTTTTCTTTTGGAGGATAGTGTGGTGGCTAATTGTACGATAGGAAACAAGACGAATTGCGCGGCAGTTGCGGCGGCATTCTTGTCGTTCGGAGCGACAGTGGTTTTGGCACTGCTAGCTTGGATTACTTTAGTCGCCTCGATAAAGCCAGAATTTCGATGGACGCCAGAGATTTTGCAACGTGAAGGTCGATCTGATAGACTAGTAGGTCTCAAGATTTCCCAAGTAGCCGGTCGACCACATGAATTGTCGTCGATTGTGCTATTAGGATGTTCTGGTTTCTGGACTTCCGGAACCTACAGTTCACGATCATTCGAAGGAAAGGAATACCAAGTGACCAAGATTAATGACTTTGAATCCAAGCTGGGTGAAGAATTTGTGAATTTCATTAATGCCGGGCATTGCTACGCGGATGGCCGAAGAACCTTGAGTGACCTTGAACTAGACATTGGATATACGATAAAGGTGTTGGTGGGTATCGTAAAGGTTCATCGTGTTCAGAAACGCATAGATTTCAAGTCAAATCCGGTGTGATAATCTGATTATTAAGTCGGCAAAACGTGAAATAGCGAATGTCGGTGGATCGGCGGAACTAAGGATTTGGGGCAAACTTCTCAAGAAAATTAGTATTGTATTAGCAGCAAGAGTTATTCGGCAACTCTCCTTTCTTATCGTGTTTTCGATCTGTATAACAGCAGGTGCTTATTGGGGCTCCGCCGGATGTGTTTTCTGGTATCGTGGTTTTCATTATTGCGATTAGCATGTCTCTCATTCCGCCCTTACCAACTCTGAGATTTGTCGAGCCCACAATCAGACGGAAAACGTTAACGGCGGTTAATGGCGGGACTCCTACAAATCCAATCCCGAGTTTTGAAGCAATTGGCCGAATGAGTCGTGAATCCACGAAGGCGATTTGTGAAGGATCTCGTGCAAACATAAGAGAACGGTCGCCGTGCCGCATAGGCTCGGTCGGTACAACCCCCGATATCCAATCGTCCGTAAGCCAACGGTGGATGAACGGTTCGCGAGCCGATTGCTGCCGCTGTTCACGCGGCGCACGAAGGAAGTGCGCGATCTGCTGCCGGATCTGTATCTGCACGGGCTGGCGAGCGGTGACTTCGAGCTGGCGCTGAGCGGGCTGCTGGGCGATCAGGCAGCGCTGTCGGCAAGCACGGTGGCGCGGGTGAAAGAACGCTGGCAGGCCCAGTACAGCGAGGGAAGCAGGGCCGGATTGAGGACGAGATCGTGTACCTGTGGATGGACGGCGTGTACCTGAAAGCGGGCTGGAGAAGGAGAAGGCGGCGTTGCTGGTGGCCATCGGCGTGAAGGCGGACGGTCACAAGGTGGTGCTGGCGGTGAGCAGTGGGTACCGGGAGTCAACGGCGTCGTGGAGCGGGCTGCTGAGAGCTGAAGGCACGGGGGATGAATGAACCGCGCTTGGTGGTCGGGGACGGCAACCTGAGGCTGTGGAGCGCGTGGCGCAACGTGTTCCCGGGGGCCGCGGAGCAACGCTGCTGGAATCATCGAGTGGTGAACGTGTTGACCCAGGTGCCCAAGCAGCGCCAGGGCGAAGTACGCGAGCTGCTGACCAAGATTCCGTATCAGCGAAGCGAGCGGTAGGCACGACAGAAGAAGCGAGTGTTTCAGAACTGGTGTGTTGGCCACGGCTATGAGCGGACCGCCGAGCTGATCGACGAGAACTGGGAGCAGATGGTGACGTTCTACCGGTTTCCGAGTGGCCACTGGCGGCACCTGCGAACAACCAACGTGGTGGAGTCGCCGTTCGCGGCGTTGCGGCTGCGCACGGACGCGGCGAAACGATTCAAGAAGGTCGCCAACGCAACCGCCGTGGTATGGAAGATGTTGTTGGTCGCCGAACGCAAGTTCCGGCGCATCAATTCGCCCGAGCTACTGCTGGCCGTGGCCGCTGGGCAGCAGTATCACGACGGCCTACCGATCAGAGGAGGCCAACACCAGGAGGCCGCCGCCTGATCTGTTTGTTTGCACACATCTTGACGGAACCTCTAGACGAGATGGTCGGTAGGCGTACGAGTCCCATTCAGAAGGCGCTGCTCAACGACTACGATATCAACCTGGCATCAGGCGGCACTGACGTGGTGGGTGGCCGGACGTCGAGACATGATCACGGCGCTGATCGATGGCGAGTAGGACCCGCTCAAGCTCGCGGCGCTGGCCAGCGGTCGTCTCAAGGAAAAGTTCGAGTCGCTGCGGCAGGCGCTCGGCGGTCGCGCCACCGCGCATCATCGCTTCATGCTGCACGTGCACAGGGCTCACATCGATTCACTCGACCGTGTCATCGCCGACGTCGATCAAGACATCAAGGAGCAAGTGGGCCCATTCCCCGAGGTCATCTCGTTCTTGGTCCGGGTTCCCGGCGTCGGTGGGACGGCCGCCAAGTCGCTCATGGCCGAGACCGGCGTTTGACATGGAGTAGTTCCGCGACCTACACCATCTGGCCTCCTGGGCGGGAATGTCCCCCGGCAACAACGAGAGTGTCGGCAGCGCAAAAGCGAACCACTGCCGAAGGCAACCGTTGGTTACGGGCTACGCTAGGCGAACTCGCTTGTGCGCCCGCCCGCACCAAGCGTAGCAATCTGTCGGCCGGCTATCGAACGCTTGGCTGCCCGGCGTGGCCACAACCGCTCAGTCGTGGCCGTGGGCCACAAGATACTGACCATCGTCTACGTCATCGTGGAGTCGAGGAGAGGCGCGCCCTGCCGTAGGTGGAGGGAGTAGCTGTTGCCGGCGGCTTTCGCACATGCCGGTGCCTCAGTCCCTACCATAGCCACGTTTCCTCTCCCCGCTCATCGAACCCGGC
>MKWU01001741.1_pt1 | contig 35941 bp, 32 predicted proteins | sample 809101 | NCBI WGS metagenome assembly MKWU01 (sample SAMN05860141, study PRJNA318959) | sponge metagenome | host: Aplysina aerophoba | place: Slovenia: Piran, Adriatic Sea, Gulf of Piran | collected 2013-05-07
GACGTTGCCACGCTGTTTGGGGAACGCGTCTGCTATCTGTTCATATTGTTCTTGTGTCAGTTCCATATGTTAATTGTACTATCCGGACATCCCAGATCCCGACATTTAGAGTGAACACGCCCTAGTCGAGATAGGTGATCACCGGCACGACCACCGGTTTGCGGCGGACCTCGTGCCTGATCACCCGGCGCGCCGCGTGGCGGACGGCGGTGTCGACATCCCGGTAGAACCGGGCAGGATCGTCCTCGGCGGCCTCCATGATCTCCTCGGCGACATCGTCCATAACGTGTAAGGGCTCGGCCATCAACCCGTAACTCATCACCTGCGGAACCCTCACCAGTTCCTCCCCCTCCCCGTCCAGGAGGAGCGCCACCACCAGCACCCCGTCATCGCTGAGCCGGGCCCGCTCCCTGAGGAGACCCTGCTGGATGTCCCCTACTCCTGAGCCGTCCACATACACGTAACGCGCTTCGACCACACCACGCTCCACCCTGGTGGATTCGCCATCCAGGACCACCGCATCGCCGTCTTCCAGGACCAGCACGTCCCGAACTCCCATGTCGATAGCGAGGTCGGCATGCGCCCGCAGATGGCGGTACTCGCCATGAACGGGCACGAAGGCATCGGGACGGACCAGGTTGATGAATGTCTTCAACTCCTCGGACGAAGCGTGACCGGACACATGCACGTTCGCGTTCCCCCCATGAAAGACCGTGGCGCCCCGCCGGATCATGTCGGAGATGACCTTGGAGACGGCGGTCTCGTTGCCGGGCACCGGGGTGGCCGAGATGAGGACCGTATCGGTCTCGTTCAGGGCCACGAAGCGGTGCCGTCCCACAGCCATCAACGACAGCGCGGCGAAGGGCTCCCCCTGCGAACCGGTGGTGATGATCATCACCTCCTCGGCGGGCAGATCCATCGCATCGGTGATCCTGATCACCCGATCCCCGGGGATGTGGAGAACGCCCAGATCCCGACCGATAGCCACGTTGCGCTCCATGGACCTACCGATGAAGCTCAGGTAGCGACCGGCGACCAAGCCGGCGTCGGACAGCTGCTGGACCCGATGCAGGTGGCTGGAGAAGCAGGTGCTGATGACCCGGCCCGGCGCCTGCTGGACGATGGAGAGGATGGGCGCCTCGAGGGACTTCTCGGAAGGCACGAACCCGTCCCGCTCGGCGTTGGTGGAGTCGGACAGCAGGAGGCGCACGCCCTGGTTCCCGAACCGTCCGAAAGTGGGAAGGTCGGCGCGGCGCCCGTCGATCGGCGTCGGATCGAGCTTGAAGTCCCCTGTATGGAGGATGAGACCCTCGGGCGTGTCGAACACCACCCCGCTTCCCTGCGGGACCGAATGGGAGACCGGGATCAGCTGGAACCTGAACGGCCCCTCCGTGACCCATCGACCGTCCGGGGTGGGCCGGAAGTCCCTCTCGATTCTCATCTCGTCCACCCGCCCGGCCGCTATGGCCAGTGACAGTTCGGTGCCGAAGACCGGGACCGGTATCTCCGACAGGAAATAGCCGAGGCCGCCGATATGGTCCTCATGGCCGTGGGTGAGCACTACGCACCGGACGTCCTCCCAGCGATCGACCAGCCACCGCCAGTCCGGGAGGACGAGATCCACCCCCCGCATGTGCTCCTCGGGGAACATCAGGCCGCAATCGACCAGCGCTATCTGACCGTCGATCTCTACCGCAGCACAGTTGCGGCCGATCTCGCCCAGACCCCCCAGGAATGTGACCCGGACGCTCACAACCTCTGCGCTCGGCCTACTGCGGCAACCACGACGTCGCGGGTCTCCGGCGACGCGGGGACCAGCGGGAGCCTCGGATCACCAACAGGTTCCCAGAGGGCATTGAGGCCGGCTTTCGTGGGCATCGGGTTGGGCTCCATGAAACAGGCATCGAACAGGCCCATCAGCCCGTGGTGAAGGCGCCACGCCTCGGCAGCGTCCCCCGCCCGGTGGGCCTCGATCATCCGCTTGATCTGGCGGCCGGCCAGATGTCCTGCCACCGAGACCACGCCCTGACCACCCAACTCCATCATCGGAAGGGTGGCAGAGTCATCCCCCGAGAGCACCATGAAGTCATCCGGCAGCAGTTCCATGCTGGCTTTGGTGAACTCGAGGTCGCCCACCGCGTCCTTGGTAGCGGCGATATTCGGATGCTGTGCCATCTCGGCGAGGGTCTCCGCCTCGATCAACCGGGCGGTGCGGCTGGGAATGTTGTAGATCATGAGGGGAAGATCGGTTGCGTCGGCGATGGTCAGAAAGTGGGCCAGAAGACCGGCCTGGCTCGGCCTCGAGTAGTAGGGGGTAACCGCCATCAGGGCGTCAACGCCCACATCGGCCGCTTTCTTGGACATCTCGACCGAGTGCCGGGTGTCGTAGGTGCCGGTCCCGGCGATCACCACAGCCTTACCTCCAACAGCCTCCACCACGGTGGAGTACAGGGCCAGCTTCTCCGCATCGGTCAATGTGGGCGACTCGCCGGTGGTTCCGGTCACCAGCAGACCGTCGTGACCGTTCTCGACCAGGTGGATCGCCAGCCGGGCCATCCGGCCGTAGTCGACCGACCCGTCGCCGGCAAAGGGGGTGATCATGGCGGTGGTCAAGCCGGCAGTCAGGGCCAAGTTCGTTCCTCTCGCGGGTGGCCGGCCTGGAGGCCGCCCATTCGGTTTACCGCGCGGGCCCAATCATAGGAGCATGCCGAAAAAGACGGGGAGGGGGATCAGAGGGCGAGCAAGCCATCGAGGCCCACCGTGACCGGCTCCTCCAGAGAGGGCACCGACCGCAGTGCCAGCACGATTCCGGCGGCGAAGGCCGCGATGTCAATGGTGTCGTGGCGGATGGTCAGGTACTCGCCGACCCCACCCAGGATCACCTCCTGATGAGCCAGCATGCCCGGTGAGCGGATCGAATGGACGGGAACACCCTCGACGTCGGCGCCCAGGGCGCCTTCCTTCAACTCCCGACCCCGATCGATCGGTGGAATGCCCGCCTCCTGACGGGTCCGCGCCATGCGGGCTGCGGTGTTGAGAGCGGTTCCAGAGGGTGCGTCACGCTTCCGGTCGTGGTGCAACTCGATGATCTCCGCCGCCGCGAAGAACGGCGCCGCCATCTCCGCGAACCGCATCATCAGCACCGAGCCGAGGGAGAAGTTGGGGACTACCAGGCACCTCCGGTCGCTCCCCGCCCACTCGTCCCGGAGCCTGGCGATGCGGGACGAGTCGTACCCTGAGGTTCCGATCACCACGTGTGCTCCGAAGGACTTCCACCGGCTGACGTTGGAAGGGGCCACTTCCGGGTGGGTGAGCTCCAGGATCACATCACAACGGCGCAAGTCCTCGGGATCGCCCGAGCAGGTGCCCCCGGCGAGCGGCTCGCCGTCGTGGCCCGGTGCGTACAGACCACCGACGACCAGATCCTCCAACGGTTCGATGGCGGCCTGCGAGAGAAGACCCATCCTTCCGGGGGCACCGGAGATCCCGACCGAGATCACGACAGGTATGCCTCGAACTCCCCGGCCGGCAGTGGGCCCACGGCGCCCACCACGCGCGGGCCCGTCAGGTTGCGGGCGGCTATGTCCGTGATGTCCGTCCTGGTGACGGCCTCGACCCGAGCCAGGCGCTCGTCGAGCGAAAGATGCGGCAGGCTGAACAGCTGGTTCCGGCCCAGGCGGATCATCCGGGCATTGGTGTCCTCCATCGAGAGAGCCAGGGCGCCCCGCATGTGTCCCTTGGCCCTGTCCAGTTCTGCACCCGTCACTCCCTCCGCGATCATCCGCTCTATCTCCTCGGCGAGGATCTCCATGACAGTGTGGGCATTGGCCGGCGTGGTGCCTACGTACACTCCCCAACCGCCCGTCTCGGCGAAGCGCATCGTGAAGCTATGGACCGCGTAGGCCAGGCCCCGTTCCTCGCGGATCTTCTGGAACAGCCGGGACGACATGCCGCCGCCCAGTATGTGATGCATCACACCGTCGGCGATCCGACCCTCGTCGGTGCGGTGGATCGACTCGCCCCCGAATACCAGGTGGACCTGCTCGGTGTCTCGCTCCACCACACTCGCCCTCGAGCCGACCCGGAGTGCATCCAGGTCATGGGTGCCGTCCTCGGCGTCCCAGGCGCCGAACCGGCACTCCACCATCTCCACCACCTCTTCGTGCTCCACATTGCCGGCCACCGCCACCAGTGCGGTGCCCGAGCCGTAGCGCCTCTGCCAGTAACCCCTCAGAACCTCCGGCGTCATGCCGCCGATCGACTCTCTGGTCCCCAGCACCGGCAGGCCCAGCGGATGTCCATGGAAGAGGGTCCGCATGAAGGTCTCACCCGCAACATCCGACGGATCGTCCTCGTTCATGTTGATCTCCTCGATCACCACGTTGCGTTCGGAATCGATCTCGTCCGGCCGGAACGCGGGACGCTGGAGCATCTCCGCCAGCAGGTCCATGCCGGTCGCCAACTCGCTGTCGAGCATGCGGGCCCAGAAACAGGTGAACTCCTTGGAGGTGAAAGCGTTGCTCTGGGCGCCGATGGCGTCGAACGTCTCGGATATGTACCTGGCCGACAACTCCTCGGTACCTTTGAAAAGGAGGTGTTCGAGGAAGTGGGCCGCGCCCGCCTCGCCGGGACGCTCATCCCTGCTACCGGTGTCTATCCAGCAACCCACCGCCACCGACCGGACACCCGGAACCGGTTCGGTCACGACCGTCAACCCCGTGGACGCCCGGGAAATCTCAACCTGCATGGGCCGGTATGGTACAAGCACTTCCCGCCGCCGATTCCGGCAGGGCATGACCCCACCAGCGCCTTACGTCAGTAGGTCCAGACAGAGTTCCCGCACTGCGACGCCGGCCTCTCGAAGCGCCTGCCCGTGTTCTTGGTAGTCACTGTCGACCGCGTTCACCAACTCGGTCCGATCCGTGCCCGACTTGATGGTTGCGGCGACGAACTTGCGGTCGTCTTCATCGAAGCCCGCCAACTCGGAAGCATCGGGGAACTCGACGTACCCCTTGCCCGGATGACGCTCGAGTCTCACCAGACGCACCGCTTCTGCCCTACTTGCCCAGATGAAGAACTCCTCCCCGGGACCGCGCGGATGGTGCGCATGCATCTGAAGCGTTCGACTGTACTCCTTAAGAATCTCCCAACCCTGGTCGAGCACCAGCGACTTACAGCTTCGTATCGCGGCAAGTGCCTCGGCTGCTGAGGCCTGGCAGTCCCATGTGGCGTGGCTTGCGCGATTGCTAGCAACAAGGAGCACATTCGTATCGACAACTGAGTATTCCATCAATCCGTGTTACGCCGGGCTCGGGCTTGCACCATCGCCACTGACTCCCCCATCGGGTCTCCGAAGAAATGTGGCGGCCAGTTACCGATCTCGCCCAGCACGTTGAGCCTGAGGTCTTCCAATACCGACCGACCGCCCTCATTGCGGCAGAAATACAACGCCAGCTTCTCTGCCTCAACATTTTCTTCCGCTACCCTTCGTTGCAGTCGCGTCAATAGATGCTCGCTATGACTCTCGACAATCACTTGTGCACGATTAACCCGAGCAGTCTCGAGTATCACATCTGCGAGTTCGGACTGTGCCGACGGATGCAGATGCAGTTCCGGTTGCTCCAGGATCACGACGGAACCCATCGGAACAGTGGCGAGCATCACAAGGACTGGAAGTGCCTGTGATACTCCGAATCCAACGTCGGGCAGGAACACATTCTCCGACTCTGCTGATCGCCTGATTCTCACCTGGTAGAACTCTGAGTTCGGTGCTATCTGCTCTACGATGAACTCATGTACGAGATTCAATTCGCGGAGCCAATCCCTCACTACCGCTTCTACAGGAATTCTTCGTATCGCCCTTCCATCCGACCTGAGGCGGCGAGCTATGCCTTCCCTGGCTGGTCGCTGACGTGACGCTAGAAGAACCTCGATAGAACGTTCGCCTTCAACTCCAACATCCGCAGGTACTGCACCCTGCCAGCTATACGACCGCTGCGGATACCTTCGTAGTGGTCCCAAGTAGAACAAAGATCGTCGGAACTTCCTCTCGAGTTCGATCTCGAACGGATTGATGAAGGCCGAGTTCTGAAAATAGGTATAAGCCTCATCCGGGAACCCGTAACAGTTGGCCGGTGGCGGTAGGCCCCATGCTCGACCCTGGAAGCGTCGCAGGAAGTTCGTATTGCCACCGACCTCAGCGGCAAGCTCGTATTCCGGCCGCCGACGCTGCTGTCGAGATCGACGGCGATAATCAATTCGAGCTACCTGTTCACCAGCGTCACGAGGCCGGTAGGAAAAGCGTTCCACCTGGAGATCGCCGTTTCGAGATCCGACCTCTGTGGCAAACGAGATCTCGTCGGCCCTCAGTAGAATCTCGTTACGGTGGTCCGGATCCGAGACCTCGATTCTCTCCTTGACCACCCACGAGAACTCCAGCCCGAGCCGCATTCTCGGATCACGACCATGTATAACATCGCCAAAGTGCCCCAGAGACACCAGCGACGGGCGGTCACCAAAATTGAGGACCTGGCCGCGATCGGTCGACTGAACTGTCTGCTTCATCAGAAGGAGCGATTGAAGCAAGCTGGTCTTTCCGGAACTGTTGGTACCGAAGAACGCGGTGACCGGGGCCAGCCGGATGGGACCGGTGTCCCTCCACGACTTGAAGTTGCGAACCCGCATCTCGGTGAACATGGCCTGCCTGCCTTTGGATGCCGATCATGATAGAAGAATGGTCCCCGGACCCGGCGGATGCCGAGCGGACGGATCCCCCGACGCCGCCCTTCCCGTACAATGGACGGCATGGACAACGGAACGTCAAGCGCCGCCGGCCCGTCCACCTGCCACAGGCACCGGGACCGGATCACCTACCTGCGGTGCTCGCGGTGCGAACGGCACATCTGTGGGGAGTGTTCCCGGGATTCACCCGTAGGCCAGCGGTGCCCGGAATGCGCCGGCGCCACGACCCGGGTTGTGCCCGCCCGCAGCATCCGCTCCGGTATGACCCCGGCGGTCCTCGTGATCATCGTGATTTCGGTGGCCGCCTACCTAGCCCAGCGGATGAACGCTCGGTTCACCATCGACTACGCCCATATCACCGTGGCGGTCAGTGCCGGCGAGTGGTGGCGGGTCATCACCGCCACCTTCCTGCACTCCACCGGCAGCATCGTCCACATCCTCTTCAACATGTACGCCCTCTACCTGTTCGGACCGTACATCGAGCGGCAGGCGGGGGTCATCCGCTTCGTGGCGCTCTACCTCGCCTCCGCGATTACGGGAGGAGTGGCCTTCCAGTACTTGGCGGACGGCGGCGCGGTGGGGGCCTCGGGCGCCATCTTCGGACTCTTCGGCGCCGTTCTGGTGGGAACATATCCGCTCCGCCACACCCCGGCCGGCGCAGCCCGTTTCCGCCAACTCCTCCTCCTGCTGGCGATCAACCTCGCTCTGCCCCTCCTGGTTCCCGGGATCGCCTGGGAAGCCCATGTCGGCGGTTTGGTGGCCGGAATGCTCATCGTGGGGGCCTGGCAGAGGATTCCGCCGGGTCCCAGTGCCGATCTGGCGCGAACCCTCGTGCCCTCGATACTCATACTGGCGGGCTTGCTGGCCGTGTTCGTGGCCTGAACAACCGATAGTGGTCTGTCCTGGTCCACGCACGGGCCGGACCTGCGACAATAGAGCTTTGTGACACTTCGAGATCGCTCACTGCTGGCCGAGATCCTGCCTCCGGAGGACCGCGCCATCGAGTCGGTGGTCGGCCGGTACCAGCGGGTGGCCGGCGCCGTGACCCGTGTCGCACGCACCCTGACCGGCCGAGAGGATCTGCGGGTGACGCTCGGCTCCTCCAGCAGGGCATCCGAGCATGAGGTGGTGATCGACCCCGGACTCTTCCAATCCGCCTACGGGCGCAGAGCCCCCGTCACCGCCGAAGAGACCGCTCTCGCCTCGGCGCTCCACGAGGTGATCCACCTGGTCTCTTCCGACTTCGACGAGCGGCGGGCCCTACCGGACCATTGGCTCTCGGACGACCAGCCCGGCCCGAAGGACGGCGAGGAGTTCACCCTGCTGGAGGCCCTCGACCGGACGGGCGGCCCCCCGGCCGAGGCTCTCTTCTTCGCTATAGAGGACGCTCGCCAGGAGCGTCAAGGCTTGGAGGCCTATCCGGGCGCCCGCTCCGTTCTCGAAGACCTCTACCGGTCCTCCCTACAAAGAGCGCTGGCGGGCAGCGGTCCTCTGACCCGGTTCACCATCGCCTGCTTCATGTCCGTGGGAGGGTACGTGCCCCCCGAACGCCTGGAACGGCTCCTCGATTCCCGTTCCGGGGCTGCCTGGGCGGACTCCCGCACCATTCTCGAAGAGGCATCGGCCGCCATCCAACCGTGGGATACCAGCGAGTTGGCCATGCAGCTCCTTGCCATCGCAAAGGCGCACAGCTTGGTCCGAGAAGCCCCGACGGACGACCAACCGGCTCGCCGCGAACGGGAGCAGGCCGAGAAGGACGCCATGATCGACGGCCTCGACCGCGTCAGGCTCTTCTCTCCCGCCGTCCAGGATGCCGATCACTACAACGAGGTCCGCCAAGGGGCCGAGGATCCCACCGGTCTCGACCTCCGGCCGTCCCGGATGGACCGGACCTCCGGCGAAGGAACCGACCAGCTGCTGATGGTCAGCCAGGCCCCGGTCATCTATCTCCCCAACGGCCAGAGCGGCAAGCTGGCCGTGGCTCGCGTTCCCGACTCCTTCCGCAGTTTCTCCCACCGGGGGAGAACGGCCCTCGTGGACGCGGCCCGGGAATGGAACGTAGATCAGAGGCGGGTGGGGGGCGAGCTGCATCCCCTGTTCATCGCGAACCAGCGTCGCGGGTTGAGGTCGGGCTTCGACGCCGGCGACCTGTCACCCCACGCCGCCCTGCTTCTGGGCGGCGGCCTCTACCAGCGGATGTTCGAGCGCCGCTCCGTCTCGACCCGCCGCTCCTACGCGGTCAGCGTTCTGGTGGACGGATCAGCCTCCATGCTCCAGCCACGGCGCCTGTCGGCGCCCCGAGACCGCCGCCCTTGGGGTCTTGCGGCCGCCATGCTCGGCGCCTGGACCCTGGCCGCCATGTGTAACGAACTCCGGGTGGACTTCGAGGTGGCTCTGTTCAACCGAGCCTTCGCCGCCCAGGTGGACGACACCGAGTGGACCTATTCCCGCCGCCGGGCCGCCGCTATCAGCGAGTTGCGCCAGAGCCACGGAGCAGCGGCCGAACGGCTCACCTCCACCGTCAACCACTACGTCCTGTCGGCCTTCCACGAACCCTGGCGGCGATCCGACGACCTCCTCGCCGGACTGTTCTGGACGGCTGCGCGCGCGAGCGAGGCGGGTATCGAGGCACGGCGCAACCCGCGCCGGACCCCACCCGTCTCGCTGTTCGAGAAGGGCGCCAACGTGGACGAGTTGAACGTCACCTACGCGGCAGGGCGTCTGGCCAACCACGGCGCCCGGGTCCGGGTGATGGTGGTCCTCGCCGACGGGATGACCAGGGGGTCGGTGGAGGCCCTGGCCCGGTCGGTCGAGGAAGTGGACGGGCGGGGCACCACGGTTCTCGGGATCGGCGTGGGAGATGATACGGTGGTCTCCGCCTACCGTCACCACCAAGTGATCTCCCGTCCGGACGAACTGGCCAACTCCATGGTGGCCGGAGTGAGGATGGCGCTCCGGCGGGGTCTGGCCCTCGACGGGGAGGACACCTGGTGGATTCGGGCGGGCCGCCAGCAAACCGGGAGCAGCCCCCTCATGCCGGAACTACGCAGTGCTTGACCACCCCACCAAGGTCACCTTCACCGACCCGACCGGGGAGGGCCGGCCCATCACCCTGGACACGGTCGCTGTCCCCGGGAGAGACGTCCGGGACTACGAGCAGCGCGTCAACAAGATTCCCGTGCCGGACCCCCATTACGTCGATGTCGGCATGCTGTACCGCTTCGCCCAGGTGGAGAGGATCCGCCGGGAGCAGCCCGACGGCACGGTGCCGCTCCACTTGGCGGTGCGGGGACACATGGGGACCGGCAAGGATCACGACATCGAACAGTTCGCCGCCCTCTTGCGCCTTCCCTATTACCGAATCCCTCTCACCGGCGAGGTGCGCGACATCACCCTCATCGGTTCCGTGAAGCTCTACGGAGACGGCCTCGGCGGCACGGAGAGCCGCTGGGAGGACGGTGACATCACCCGGGCGTTGAGGGGGCCCGCTCTCGTGAACCTGTCCGAGTTGAACGCCGCCGGGGCCGAGACCCTCTTCGCCCTGCACGGCCTGCTCGACCGTTACGCGGCGCTGGACCTGCCGACGGGTGAGACGGTACCCCTCCGGGAGGACGTCCGCCTGTTCGGAACCATGAACCCGACCGACCTGCGCGACTACGCCGGCACCCAGACCCTCAACAAAGCCTTTGCCGACCGGTGGGTCGTCTGGGAGAAGGACTTCCCCGACATCTCCGAGATCGAGGCCATGCTGGACCGCCGCTACCCGTCGATGCGCGACGTGTACGTGCGCCACATCAGCAGGCTGGCCACCGAGATCAACCGGTCGTTCCTCTCGACCGATCCGGGCACCCGGGTGGAGACACCGATCAGCCTGCGGACGGTTCTCGACCGCCTTCCGGTGGGCCTGATGATGTACAGGCAGTGGCAGGACCCGCTCCGCACGGCGTGGGAAGCCATGGTGCTCCCCCACATCGATGCTTACGACATCGACCACTACGAGACGGTCTGGGCGGCCTGCGTGCGCAAAGGACCATCCGACCCGCCGTTCGGTTCCTAGCGTCGGCACGGTGCCACGGTTCGCCGCGGTCGATATCGGCACCAACTCCACCCGGCTGTTGATCGCCGATGTAGAGCGCCACGGTATGGCAGATGTGGAGCGGATCGAGAAGGTGACCGGGTTGGGGCGGGACTCGACCCGATCAGGACGGCTGGCGCCGGAATCCATCCGGCGGACCGCCCGTGTGCTGGCCGGATACGGTCAGCGGATCCGATCGGCCGGCGTGACCGGGTCTCGGGCGGTCGCCACCGCCGCCACCCGTGATGCGGTCAACCGTGAGGAGTTCCTGGCAGCCGCCCGGCAAGCGCTGGGTTTCCAACCCGATGTCATAGGCGGTGAGGAGGAGGCCGATCTGTGCTTCCGGGGCGCCACCGCCCGGAGCAGCGCCCGCGGGGAGACCGTTGTGGTCGACATCGGCGGGGGAAGCACCGAGATCGTGACCGAGCACGGCGGCGTCTCGGTGAACATCGGATCGATCCGGCTCACCGAGCGATGCCTGCCGGCTCATCCTGCCGCCCCCGCGCACCTTGCCGCGGCCCGCGAGGCCGCTACCGAGGCGTTGCGCTCCGCCGATCCAGTCCGCCGGAAGCATGGGCTCGGCACGGCCGGTACGTGGACGACTCTGGCCGCCATCCATCTACGACTAGACCGCTTCGATCCGGCGGGCGTCGAGGGCGCCGGCCTGAGCCTGACCGGACTCGAAGGGATGGTGTCCCGGCTGGGGAGGCTCACGCTCGACCAGAAGCGGGCCATCCCCGGCCTCGACCCGTTGCGGGCGCCCGTGATCCTGGGCGGCGCCGTGATCGCCGAGACCGCCCTCCGGGTTCTCGGCCTGGAAAGGATCACGGTGACCGGCTACGACATCCTCGACGGAGTATGCCTGGCATTAGCCGAGGACGCCGGTGCATGACTACAGGTATGGTGGCGCCATGGCAAAGCGACTACAGGTTCTCCTGGACGAGGCCGAGTATCTCGAGATTCGGCGGGCGGCTGAGAGACAGCAGATGAGCATTGCCGAGTGGGTTCGCCAATCGCTGCGGACTGCTCGGCGTGTCGAGGCGGAGAAGGTGTCAACCAAGCTGTGTGCCTTGGCCGATGCTGTGGCCCATGACTTCCCGACGGGTGATAGCGAGGAGTTACTGGTCGAAATAGAAGCGGGACGCGCCTTCACCTAATACTTGGTGAACTCAAGCGTTCCGATGTACCTAGCGGGCACGTCACACCAGCACAAGAATCGCTCCCTGGTCCTCGTGACCCGGCTGGTGAGAGACGAGCAACCGATGGTCACCGGCATCGAGGTGTACCAAGAGGTCCTGAATCGGTAGACAACGATTCGGCATATCCGACCGCTGCCGACGCCTGCGAGGACCGAGCGTTTCTCAACCAAGGGGGTTGTTCTTGTCACAGTCCCGTCGCATACTGGTAAGCAGCTGCAAACACCACCGGTCCGCTTGCGGTACCGATCGGACCGGGGCGGGGATCATGTCGTCGAAGCCGACCCACTACAAGGGATGGCGAGACGCGTCCAAAACCCTCGGAGGTGGTGGCTGGGGGTGGGCCCGCCGGAGGGGTCCGGTCGCCCGTTTTTCGCGTTCTCGGTGCCCCAGGTCGAGACATCGCGGGCCAACCCATCCCCGTCTTTTTTCGGCACACCCCTAGCCTTGGGGATGACGCCGGAGGAAACATGGCCCGATACAGCATGGGAAACCCGCAACTGGACGAGACAATCCGAGATCTCGTCGCTCGAGCCGGGGACGGTGACAACCAGGACCTGATCGCCGAACTGATGACCACTGCCCTCAAGCTCCACAGGGATCGGGCCGACCGCTGGGAGATCAAGCTCTTCAACAGCGCCCTCAAGGAGATGCGTTACTCCTCCAAGGTGTTCAGGTCCTATATCGAGACGCCGAAGGTGACCATCTTCGGATCGGCGCGCACCTCGCCCGACCATCCCGACTACCGGCTGGCCTGCGAGTTCGCCCGCCTGATGTGGGAGGACCGGGGATGGATGGTGGTGACGGGCGCCGGCCCGGGGATCATGGAGGCCGGAAACCGGGGCGCCGGCCGGGAGGGTTCGTTCGGCGTCAACATCCGGTTGCCGTTCGAAGCCGAGGCCAACCCCCACATTGCGGAGTCCCGGCTGATCAACTTCAAGTACTTCTTCACCCGCAAGCTCGGGTTCGTGAAGGAGTCCCACGCCTTCGCCATCTTCCCGGGCGGCTTCGGCACCATGGACGAGGCCTTCGAGCTCCTCACGCTGATCCAGACCGGAAAGGCGCCCATCCAGCCGGTCGTCCTGATGGAGTCCGGCACGTCCTACTGGTCCTCGTGGCACGAGTTCGTCCGCGACCGCCTTGAAGGGCACGGGATGATCAGCCCCGCGGACGCCAACCTGTTCGTGCTCGCCGACGACGCCCAAACCGCGGCCGACGAAATCTGCCGGTTCTACGCCAACTATCACTCCCAGCGCTACGTGGACGGGCGGTTGGTGCTCAGGGTGCGACACGCCCCCACCAAGCGGCAGGTGGAACACCTCAACGAGGAGTTCGCCGACATCCTCGCCCGTGGCCGGATCGAGGCTACCGGCCCCCTGGAGGCCGAGATCCGTGATGGAGACGCGCTCGACTGTGCCCGGCTGGCCTTGTGGTTCGACCGGCGGAGCCTGGGACGCCTGCGCCTGCTGGTCGACCGGCTCAACGGCTATTTCTACGAGACCCCGGGGTTCGAGGGTCCGTTACCCAGGCCGCATACAGCCTGAGCCCTGCCGGAACCCGACCGCAGTGGCCTGTACCGGGCTCCGGATCCAGCGCGGTCGAGCGACCATAACCGGGCGATCCCACGTCCCTGATTCCCTCTCGAGAAGCGGGCGGCCCGACCGGTAAAACAACGGAGACAAGGGTCTCACCGGCAGGCCGATTAGGGATTTACAATGGTAAACTTGGGATCATGCGGGAAGTATTGTCCGATCTCGTTGCCGAGCAACAACACTTAGATCAGTTCCTCCAGAGGATCACCGTCAACAAGTGGAGCACCCAGATCCCCCACCACGAGTGGACCATCCGCGACACGATCTCCCACCTGGCCCATTTCCAGGAGTACGCCTACAACGCCATCGCGGAGGACGGCGCCATGCTCGACGATCTCGACGAGTACGAGAGCATCGACGACTTCGCCGAGGTAGGCATCGAACGAGGCCGGCAGATTCGCCCCCAGGACGTGATCGAGTGGTGGCGGCTCGGCAGGGCACAGGTCGTGGACGCCTTGAGCAGGGCCTCGGCCACCGACCGCGTTACATGGGTGTATTCGGACATGTCCACCAAGACCTTCGCCACACTCCAGATGGCGGAAGTCTGGGCACACGGCCTCGACCTCTACGAGGCGATGGACGAGGAGCCGGAGGATACGGATCGCCTGCGCCATGTCATCTGGTTCGCCCACAAGACCCTCCCATGGGCCTTCGACCTGGCCGGGTACGAGTACGCCGAACCGGTCCGGATCGAGGGAATCGGGCCCATGTATGCCAAGTACGTGGCCGGCCCCGAGGACGCGGATCAGCTCATTCGCGGTCCGGCAGGAGAGATCTGCCGGGTAGCGGTCGGACGCCTCCATCCGGACGACGCCGAGAACGTCATCCTTAAGGGCGACTTCGCCGAGGTAGCCTTCCGGGAGATGCGCATCTTCTGATGGCATCCCGCCAACTCATCGGGATGGTGCACGCCCTACCCCTCCCCGGCTCGCCTTCCCACCACCCGCCCACCGGGGCCATCGTGGAGCGCGCCGTCGAGGATGCGATCCGCCTCGAGGAGAGCGGCTTCGATGCGGTCCTGGTCGAGAACTACGGAGACGCTCCGTTCTTCGCCGACCGGGTACCCCCGGTCACCGTGGCATCCATGGCCCGGGTGGTGGCTGCAGTCCGAGCCTCGGTTGACATTCCCGTGGGGGTCAACGTGTTGCGCAACGACGCCATCGCCGCCCTCTCGATCGCCGCCGCCTGTGATGCCCGGTTCATCCGGGTGAACGTCCTCTCGTCCATGATGTACACCGACCAGGGCCCGATAGTCGGCCAGGCCGCCCGGTTGTCCCGGCTGCGGGCGGCACTGAGCCCCGAGATCCAGGTGCTGGCCGACCTGTTCGTGAAGCACGCCACTCCCCCGCCCGGCCTCCGCATCGAGGACGCGGCCACCGATCTCCGGGACCGGGCAATGGCGGACGGAATCATCCTTTCCGGACGTGGGACCGGCCTGCCGGCAGACCGGGACATGATCCGGCAGGTCCGACGGGCGGTTCCCGACACCCGGTTGCTGGTGGGATCAGGAGTCGACAGAGAGTCCGTCGCCTCCGTGCTCCAAACCGCCGACGGGGTGATCGTGGGCACGGCCATCAAGGAGCAGGGCGATGTCCGCCGCCCCGTGGACCCGGCCCACGCCCGGGCGCTGGTCCAGGCCGCTCGTTCCGTCTGAGAGTTCCGGGCCGGTTATCCGCCGGGGTGGGGCTGTTCGGGTTTGTATCTGTCCAGGAATTGTTGGTAGGCGCGTTGTTGCTGGTCGTGGGGGCTGTGATATTCGAGGTTGGTGGGGTGTCGGTACTGGTTCCAGGTTCGGGGCGGGAGGAGCCGGCGGCGATGCGGCGGTGTGCGGGGATCGATCCGGTGTCCTCGGCGGTGCACAGCGACGTGGTGGTACCAGCAGAGGGTGGCGAGGTTGTCCGCGGTGTCGGGGCCGCCGTCGCGTCTATGGATGACGTGATGTGTTTGGAGCCGGTATCCGCTTCGGCAGGAGTCGATCACGCATTGGCGGTCTCTCGCTAGCACGGCCCGGCGGAGCCGTTTGGGGACCTGACGCCGGGGTGGGCCGGTGGCTGTGATCCGGCCGTCCGTGATAGTGACCGCTTCGACGCGCCCTTCGCATTCGACTTCTTCTGTGGTTTGGGGTCCGACCCGGGGTCCTCCGAACACCTCTACGCCTTGGGTGTCGTGGGATTGGTCGGCGAGTTGTTGGTCTTTGATCAGCATGATGACCGGTTCCCGCCCGGCGGGATCACCCGACACAAGACCCTGGTCCAGGTCGTCTTGGGCCATAGTGGCCAGGCCGATGGCTTGTTTCTGGGCCGGGGTCAGGTCAGCCTCGGTGTCGGACGCGAGGGCCGGGATCTGGTCGGCCCGCTTGTCCAGCGCCTCTCGCACCACTTGGCCGTCGGTGGCGGTGAGCCGCCCTGACAGGTGCCACACCGCGCCGTCGTCGGAGACTCTCAGGTTCACGTACTGGCGCTCGAAGCTGTTCCGCTCGTCGCCTCGGCTCAGCTTTCGGTGTCTGGCGGCCAGTTTGTTGACCCCCGCCAGATCCAGATCGGCCGACCCGGCCACCTGGGACGGGCTTGCCCCTGCTTGGATGAGCCGCTGTTCGGAGACGGTACGGTCAAACGGCAGATGGCCTCTTCGGATCAGGTCGATCACGTCGTCGTCCAACCGCCGCGCCAGATAAGCCATATCCCGGGCGACTGGATGGGGTATGTCCAACCTCGACGCGGTCCAGTCGACCAGCGAGCGGTACCCGTCCCGGACGATTCCGCGGTGGCGGATCACCATCTTGAGCCAGGCGAGTTGGGCGCCTCGTTGCCGGTCGATCTCCCGCTGGTGGTCTTTGAGGTTGTCCTCAGCGACCAGGATCGGGTCGGCGTCATGGAACGCTGTTCCTTCATACATGCCAACCAATATAATGACTGGCTGTGACAAACCTATTCTCAATACTCAAAAAAATAGAAAACAATACCGGCACAGACCCAAACCATGCTCACCACATAGGAAACTAAGTCCCCTAGAACTGCGCGATCCGCTCCGAGACCGTGGTATCACTCGAGAGGTTCATGTCGCGCTCTCCTCGTACTCTTCTACGAGAGCCAACAGATGCTTGACATAGCCCCGGACGCCGTGGCGGTCTACGGCTATCTGGTAGTCCTCCATGTTGTCGTGATGGAAGTGGATATGTAGTTTCTCGGCAGCTGAGAACCCGTTGATCAGCGAGGAGTCACCGTACTCTTTGGCCATCTCCTTGGAGGCATTCTTGTTGGCGCGATGCGAGTCATACTTCCACCCGCGCTGGAGAGAGGCCGCGATGATGGCCTGGACGGCAGCGCCGTAGAGTTTCTCCGCACCCTGACGAGTGTCGCCAATCGCGAACTCCGCCTCCGCCTGCTCCAGGAAGACCAAGGACTGCGTGACCCGTTTCCCTACGGTGGATTCCTTGATCATGGTCATCGATGGTAACTCCTTCCTGTCTGTTGTAGGTGAACTTGAAGCACTGGCCGACTGGGGCTGACTCTTGGAGTCAACGTACGGCCTGACCACAGAAGGGTCAAGGCCCTTGTTCAGCTCCCGAGGCCGATCTGCGAGACCCGGCGAACGTAGGCAACGGGATCCTAAGAAATCCGGCCGCGTGGATGCGCCGGGCAACAATGGGAGCGATGGAAGACGGGACGGGTCGAAAGGCGGCCTATCTTCGTGGAGTTGAACCATACATACTGAAACTCGAGGAGAACTCCGAGGCGTCCGCTACCGGGCCCACGCGTGAGCATCGACCCGTGTGGTTCGGTGCCTTCGCGCCTGAATGGGACGATCCCATTCAGGGGTGCTGCTGGTATGAGCGTCACAGGCATGCGATAGCCTGCCACCAGAGTGCTGAGAAAGCTGTTTTCCCCCGCCACCGCCACCTGGTTCGAGGAGGCCTTTCCGGGCCCCACGGAGGCCCAGTCCGGCGGGTGGCCGGTCATCGCCGCCGGCCATCACACCCTGATCCACGCCCCCACCGGATCGGGCAAGACGCTGGCCGCCTTCCTCTACACGCTCGACCGTCTCCTCACCGAACCCGTACCCGCCAAGTCCCCGCCCGGCCACCCCCCCCCGACCCCCCCCCCCCCCCGGACGGGCAAAGACGCTGGCCGCCTTCCTCTACACGCTCGACCGTCTCCTCACCGAACCGGTACCGGCCAAGTCCCGGCGCTGCCGCGTCCTCTACATCTCCCCGATGAAAGCCCTGGCCCATGACGTGGAGCGCAACCTCCGGGCGCCCCTGACCGGGATCGCCCACGCCGCCAACCGCCACGGCATGCCTCCCCCTCCCGAGGTTGTGGCCGCTATCCGCACCGGAGACACCCCGCCCGCCGACCGCCAGCGGATGCAGCGCCACCCCCCGGACATCCTGATCACCACCCCCGAGTCCCTATTCCTCATTCTCACCAGCGCGGCCCGCAAGATGCTGGCCTCCGTCCGGTGGGTGATCCTGGACGAGGTCCACGCCGTGGCCGGGACAAAGCGGGGATCCCATCTGGCCTTGTCGCTGGAGAGGTTGGAGGAGGTGACTGCCGTCCGTCCCCTCCGCATCGGTCTCTCCGCCACCCAGCAACCACTATCCACCATCGCCGAGTTCATGGGAGGCGGAACCATGGACGACGGCACTTGGACACCTCGACCGGTGACCATCGTCGACGTCCCCGGCCGGCGGGGCCTGGAGGTGGAGATCGTCGTCCCGGTCGAGGACATGGCGGCGCCGACGCCCCCCGATCCGCTCTCCTCCGAACCCGCCGACCCGGGCTACCGGTCCATCTGGCCCTCCGTGTACCCGGCCCTGCTGGAGCTGGTCAGGGCGCACCGGTCCACCATCGTGTTCGCCAACTCCCGCAGGCTGTCCGAGCGACTCTGCGCCGAGCTCAACAACCTGGCAGGGGACGAGATCGCCCGCGCCCATCACGGGTCGGTGTCACGCGAGCAGCGGATCGTCATCGAAGACCTGCTCAAACGGGGAGAGCTCCCGGCCGTGGTGGCGACCTCGACGCTGGAGCTGGGCATCGACATGGGCGCTGTCGACCTCGTGATCCACGTCGAGTCGCCCACCAGCGTGGCTTCCGGCCTGCAGCGGGTGGGGAGGGCCGGTCATCAGGTAGGGGCGACCAGCAAGGCCAAGATCTTCCCCAAGTTCCGCGGGGACCTCCTCGAGGCGACCGTGGTGGCCGACCTCATGCTGGCGCGGTCGGTGGAGCCCACCACCGTTCCCCAGAGCCCGCTCGACGTGCTGGCGCAGCAGGTGGTGGCGGCGGTGGCGATGGACGAATGGAGCGCGGACGACCTCCTTTCCCTGGTCAGGCGGACCGCCCCCTATCGCGAGCTGGCCCGAGGGCCCTTCGAGGCGGTCCTCGACATGCTGTCCGGCCGCTACCCGTCCGAACTGTTCGGGGAGCTGCGCCCCCGCCTGGTCTGGGATCGGGTCACCCACACGCTGGCCCCTCGTTCGGGGGCCCAGCGCCTGGCGGTCACCAACGCCGGAACCATTCCCGACCGCGGGCTGTACTCGGTCAACCTTCCCGACGGCAGCCGGGTGGGAGAGCTCGACGAGGAGATGGTCTACGAGTCCCGTCCCGGAGACGTGTTCGTCCTCGGCACCTCGGCGTGGAGGATCAGCGACATCACCGCCGACCGTGTGGAGGTGATCCCCGCCCCCGCCGAGTCGGGCCGGATGCCGTTCTGGAAGGGAGATCGGGTGGGCCGTCCCGTCGAGACCGGGCGGGCGATCGGCCGCTTCATCCGCACGCTCGGAGCGATGGAACCCGACGAAGCGGTGGACACGCTCCGGCACCGGTATCACCTGGACGAATGGGCGGCTCGCAACCTCGTCGCATTCCTCGACGAGCAGCGTGACGCCACCGGAGTCCTTCCTACCGACCGGACGGTGGTGGTGGAGCGTTTCCGCGATGAGATCGGGGACTGGCGGATCGCCATCCTCTCGCCCCTGGGCGGCCGGGTACACGCGCCGTGGGCGATGGCCATCAACCAGCGCCTGCGAAACCGCTACGGGCGGAATCTGGACGTCATCTGGAGCGATGACGGGATCTCCTTCCGCTTCATCGACACCGACGACCTGCCTTCGCTCGACGACCTGTTGCTCGGCCCGGACGAGCTGGAGTCGATCCTGATCGAGGAACTGTCCGGCACGGCCATGTTCGCGGCCCGGTTCCGCGAGGCCGCCGCCCGTGCGCTGCTGCTGCCCCGCCGCCGCCCCAGCGGTCGCACCCCGCTGTGGCTCCAGCGACGCCGGGCCGCCGACCTCATGTCCATCGTGACCCGCTTCGGCTCTTTCCCGATCATCCTCGAGACCTACCGCGAGATCCTCCAGGACGTGTTTGACCTTCCGTCCGCCAGGGAGCTCCTGGGGGACATAGAGGCCCGCCGGGTGCGGGTGGTGGAGGTCGACACCGCCACGGCCGGACCGTTCGCCTCGTCGCTCCTGTTCGAGTTCGTAGCCTCCTACCTGTACGAGGGAGACGCCGCCCCGTCGGAACGCCGGGCCACGGCCCTCACGCTCGACCGGGAGCTACTCCGCGAGCTGCTCGGAGAGGGCGAGCTCCGCGACCTACTCGACGAAGACGTGATCGCCGTCGTCGAGTTGGAGCTGCAGTACCTGACCCCGGAACGCCGGGCCAGGGGACTGGACGGAGTACACGATCTGCTCCGGGCGCTCGGGCCGCTCACCAGCGGGGCAGTGGCCGACCGGCTCTCCGACGGCTCCGCAGCCGGCTTGCTTCGCGAGCTGGAGGAACGCCGCCGAGCCATCCGGGTTCAAGTGGGAGGCGCGCCGAGTTGGGCTGCCATCGAGGACGCCGGTCGGCTCCGGGACGCCTTGGGAGTCCAACCGCCACCCGGGGTTCCCCATGCCTTCCTGGAGACCGGTCCTGACCCGCTCGGGGAGGTGGTGCGACGCTACGCCCGCACCCACGCGCCGTTCACTGCCGAGGAGGCCGGGTCAGCCCTCGGCCTGCCCCCGGCTGCCATCCGCGCTGCCCTGGTGGTGCTCGAGCAGGCCGGAACGGTGGCCCGGGGCGCCTTCCGGCCGGGTGAGGCCGGCCAGGAGTGGGTGGACGCGGGAGTACTGCGCCGGCTGAAGCGGCGTAGCCTGGCGGTGCTCCGCCGTGAGATCGAAGCGGTCGAGGCCGCCACCCTCGGGCGGTTCCTGCCCGCCTGGCAGGGAGTGGGCCGGACCGGGCGCAACCACCTTGCAGCGCTGGTCGAAACGATCCGCACCCTCCAGGGCTGTCCCATCCCCGCCTCGATACTCGAACGGGATGTCCTGGCGGCGAGGCTCGACTACACGCCCGCTATGGCAGACCAGTTGATGGCGTCGGGCGAGGTGGTATGGGTAGGCCGGGGCGCGATCGGACCTCGTGACGGAAGGGTGGCCCTCTACCTGCGCGAACAGCTGCCGGTCCTCCACCGACCATCCGGGGACGACCTGCCCGACTCGGACCTCCACCACGCCATCCGGACCCACCTCTCGCGAAGGGGCGCCAGCTTCTTCCGGGACATTCACCTAGCTGCCCGCGGCAAGCGCATCGAGGACACCCTAGATGCGCTCTGGGACCTGGTGTGGTCGGGAGAGGTCACCAACGACACCCTCGCCCCGGTGCGTGCGGTACGGATCCGCCGCCTGGCCCGGTCCCGTTCCGGGCGATCCCGGCGCCGTCTGCCGTCCGCCATGCCCCCTTCATCGTCCGGAAGGTGGTCGCTGGTCGCCGACCTGTGCACGTCTGATGTGGCCGATGCGGAATGGGGTGCAGCCTGGACGGAACTCCTGCTGGAACGCCACGGCGTGGTGACCCGAGCCGGTGCCCGAGCCGAGAATATCCCCGGAGGCCTGACCACCCTCTACCCCATCCTCAACCATCTGGAGGAGACGGGACGCATCCGCCGCGGCTACTTCGTGGAGGGCCTCGGGGGCCTTCAATTCGCCCTGCCGGGGGCCTTGGACCGGCTCCGAACAGCGGACGACGACGAAGGAACCGTGATCCTCGCCGCAGCCGATCCGGCCAACCCGTACGGCACCCTGCTGCCTTGGCCCGAGGAAGCCCGAGGCCGAGCTTCCCGTTCCGCCGGCGCCTACGTGATCCTCCACGACGGCCGGCCCCTGCTGTTCCTGGAGCGGGGCGGGAAGACCGCCACCCTCCTCACCGACGCAGAGGACCTTCACGGCTCGGCCGCTGATGCCCTGACCGAGATCGGAATCCGGCACCGGCGGTTGACCGTGGAGACCATCAACGGTCTCCCGGCCGGCGATCACCCGCTCGGCGCCATCCTGCTGGAGAACGGCTTCGCAGCGAGCCTCAAGGGCCTCGCCTATCGGGGACCCACCCGCCGCCAGCGCTCCCGGCGATGACCTGCTCATGAACGGGCAAGAGGTCTCTCACGTCCCGCAGGATCTAAGGGGCGGTTCATGACCCGGATAGGCTTCGTCGAGTGGTAAGCACGGCCGACAGGCGCAGTCATAGAGCCGGGCATCCGTGCCGAAGGCAAGCCCGCGGTCGCCTGGTTGTGTTCACTGTGTTACTCACGATGGGGGGCTTGCTACCGGGCTTGGCAGGCCCTGCACTCGCCTGGGAACTCGGGGAACCCTCCTCCGGAACCGGCGAGGGTGCGACCCTGCAGGCTACCCAGCGGTTCTCCGATGTCGGCGAGGCAGGTACTCACCGGGCGAATGTGGAGATCCTGGCTGCCAGGGGAATCTTCGAGGGAACGGCGTGCGCAGCGGACCGATTCTGCCCCGATCTGCCGATCCGGCGCTGGGTGATGGCGGTTTGGCTGGTCCGCGCGGTGGACGGCACCGATCCGACCCCCATCGGTCCGTCGCGGTTCGCCGACGTCGGCGAGGATGCGTGGTGGTCGGTGCATGTGGAACGCCTCGCAGATCTGGGAATCACCCGCGGATGCGAGGTCGAGCCGGCCCGCTTCTGTCCCGACTCCCCGGTCACCCGCGCGCAGATGGCTACCTTCCTGGCGCGCGCCTTCGAGTTGCCATCCGCGCCGCCGGCGGGGTTCGCCGACGTGGAGGAGGGCAGCACCCACCTACCGGGCATCACCGCCCTGGCCGCCGCCGAGATCACCTCCGGGTGCGCTGTGGAACCGGCCCGCTACTGCCCGAGGCGAGCCACCACCCGCGCGCAGATGGCCACCTTCTTGACCCGCGCTCTCCGGTTCGCCGGCACGATCCCGCCCGAGGACTCCAGCATCCCCGGTCCACCGAGCGAGGGAGATTTCACTGCTGTCGCGGCCGGTTGGGCTCATTCCTGTGGGATACAGAAGGATCGCGCGGTGGTCTGCTGGGGGAACAACGTGTCGGGTCAAGCCACACCACCGGACGGGGCGTTCGTGGCGGTGGCCGCCGGTCGGAGCCACACCTGCGGTATCGACACGCGCCGGGACATCGTCTGCTGGGGTTGGAACGGATTGGGGGCGACCGGAGCGCCGGACGGGAAGTTCATCGCCATCACCGCCGGGGGCGATCACTCCTGCGCCATCCGAGCCGACCGAGGCGTCACCTGCTGGGGCGCCAACCACGCGGGTCAGGCCGATCCCCCACCAGACGAGTTCACGGCGGTAGCGGCCGGGGAATGGCATACCTGCGGGCTCCGCCACGCCGGCCAGACAGTGGCCTGCTGGGGTGCTGACAACAACGGCCAAGCCGACCCGCCACCCGGACGGTTCCTCACCATCACAGCCGGCAACTGGTACTCGTGCGGCGTGCGCACCGATGGCGCCGGTGTCTGCTGGGGCGCCAACCACGCGTCACAAGGCACCACCCCCGCCAAGAGCCTTCGCGCCATAGCGGCCGGCTGGCAGCACTCCTGTGGAATCACCACCGACCGCTCCGTGGTCTGTTGGGGAGACGATGAACACGGTCGGGCCGGCCCCCCACCAGGGAAGTTCAGCGCCATCGCCTTGGGGGACCGGCACTCGTGCGGGTTGCACACCGGCGGCGCCATCACCTGCTGGGGTCAGATCCTCGACGGGCGGGTCGTGCCCATCCCGGTGGAACAGATGCCCGTAGGGGTGAACCACTATGTCAGCCCTGATGGGCCTGATCCGGGTTCTTGCCGTCCACCGGGTCCGGCCGGATTCCCGCTTCGCAGTCGAGTCCCGTCTACGGGAGTACTCCGGGTGGCGGTGCTGTTCCTGGACTTCCCGGACGCCCAGGCGCGCCACACCACACGACGAGAGGCGGAGTTGGGTTTGCCCTACATCGAGAGGTATCTCGAGACGGCCAGCTACGGCCGTCTCGAGACGGAGTTCACGCCCCTGCACCGGTGGCTACGGGCCGAGCACGGCTATCGAAGTTATTCTTGGACTTCATCAGTTCCGACACTCGACGCCCCGCTTGACCCGGATGTGGAGGCGGTGAGGCTTGCGGACCCGGTGTTCGACTTCACGGGGCACGACGCCGTGATAGTGGTGATGCCCAGTTCACACTTCGGTAACGGGCTCGCGACGGGGAGCATCCGGACGGAGGAGGGGACTCTGTCGAGGGTGCGGATCAACTTCCTGTCCCTGGCCGAGCCGCGCCAACCTCTCGAATGGGGACTGATCGCCGCACATGAACTGGCGCACGTGCTCGGGCTGTTGGATCTGTATCCCGCCGACGCTTCCCTGCGCGATCATCCCGCGCCGCCCCCTGCCAGGAGGTGGGTGGCGAACCAGATCGGCCTTATGGGTCTCTGGGCCAACTTTCTCACTAGCGACCGCGATCCACGCCTGGCCCATGAGCTGCGCCTTCCGGATGGGCGTAGCCGCACCGCCCATGCATACCACCTGCAAGCACGGGAAATGCTGGCGTGGAGCCGATGGCAGCTCGGTTGGCTCCGGCCCGGCCAGGTCCGCTGCCTCACCGGTCTCGAAACCGAGGAGACCGTCACCCTTCGCCCGGTCGCTTCTCCAGGGGATGGAACCGCCATGGTCGCCATCCCGCTCTCGGAGACGGAAGTCGTGGTGATGGAAAGCCGCCGGCGGATCGGCTACGACGCCGGGCACGAGTACCGCTACGAGGACGGCGCCCGCACCACTATCCCGACCCTGGCCGGCAGCGGCGTGCTCGTCTACGTGGTGAACGCCGCCCGCTCCGGCGGGCAGATGCCGATCCGGGTGATCGGACAGTCCGACAACCCCTATCCCATCCTCCACTTCAAAGAGTATCCGCTGCTCGCACACGGCGAGAGCGTCTCGGTGGGCGGCTACACCATCACGGTCCGTTCCTCCGACGACCACACGGACATCCTCACCATCACCAGAGACGCCTGACCCTCCCGGCGGCTGCCCCTTCACCCCGCTGCCGGCTCCGGCGAGACAGACCGTTCGCGTTACACGTAGGGAGAGGAGTGGGCGATCCCGCCGTCCACGTCGAGCGTCACTCCGGTGACCCAGGATGCCTGATCGGAACACAGGAACACCACCGCCGATGCCACGTCCATGGGCTCGCCGATGCGTCCCAGCGGGTGCATGGCCGCACCTCGTTCCTCATCCTCCCAGAGGACTCTCGACAGGCGAGTCCTCACCACACCGGGCGCCACGCCTACCACCCGGACGGCGGGCGCCAACTCGTAGGCCAAGTGCCGGGTCATGTAGATGAGCCCGGCCTTGGAGATGTTGTAGGCGCCCATTTTCCGGCCCGGTAACCGACCCCCCACGGAGGCGATGTTGCAGATCACCCCTCCGTGGTCGCGCATCCAGGCAGCCCACACGGCTCGAGCGTAGAGGAGCGGGCCCAGCAGGTTGATCTCCCAGGTCCGCTTCAGGGCGCCCAGGTCCACATCCGTGAGCGGCCCGTAGGCAGGATTGGTCGCAGCATTGTTGACCAGCACATCGCAGGATCCGAAGCGGTCTACGGCGGCGCCTACGGCTGTGGCCGCTCCCTCCTCGGTATCCGATCGCGCCACCACTGCCGCCACTCGATCCGCCTCGCCCACCCCGGCGCCCGCCGGTGCGCCCCCCCCCCCCCCCGGTCCCGCCCCCCCCCCCCCCCCCCGCCCCCCGACCGCCCTCGCCCGGCCGGTCGGCCGCCGCCGCGATGTTCTCCGGATTGCGGCTGGTGATCACCACGCCGCGAGCGCCCGCCGCCAGCACGGCAGCCGCGATTGCCTCGCCGATTCCCCGCGAGGCGCCGGTGATGACGGCCACCCGCCCGTCGAGGCGCTCCTCCATCGGTCAGGCACCCGGGCCGGGCCGGCCCATCAGTGACCGCCCCGCTTTACACCGCCGTACTTCATACGCGTGTCGCCCATCCAGGCAGCCCGCCCAGGCTGGTCCGTCACGCCCGCGGCCACCAGCTCACCGGCGAACAGCGTATGCGTCCCGAAGTCGATCGCCCGCCGCACCTCGCACTCCATCCAGGCGATGGCATCCTCGAAGATCGGAGCACCGGTGACCCCTTCCCGGATCGCCCGGCCGTTAAGAGTCATCCCCTCCTTGGCGGCGGGCTTCGAGAACTTGACGAACACCCTCCGATCATCCGGTGACCACAGGTTGACGCTGAAGGAACCCCCTCCGGAGATCAGACGATGGGTCACGGCCTTGTTGTCCACCCCGATCCCGATCATCACCGGCTCCATTGACAGCTGGGTGATCCAGGAGGTGGTCATCCCGTTCCATTCGTCGCCCGCCCGGGAGCCCACCAGGGCCAGAGCGTTGGGGATCATCCAGGTGACCCGGTTGATCATTGCCGCCTCTACCACGACTTTCCTGCTCCCGTCCCGTTTCCGACCGAACCCACGTTACACATGGCCGGGGAGGCCGGTCCCGTCTTCGGTATGCTTCCGGTACCGGTTACTCGATCCGTAGATGGTGACTGGCAGACACGACTGTACGGTGGAGACGGTGATCATTACGGCGCGCATGCCGGGGTTTTCGACATGAAGTTCGACGGCTACGACCTCGACCCGGCCATCTACGACGAGTTGTTCCAGAGCGACGGCGAGCCGCGTCCCCACGGCAGGGATCTCTACGACACGCTCCTCGAATCTTCTGACGACTATGTGAACGCGGTCGGCGAGTGGGTGACCAGATCCTTCACCCACGAGGGCATCACTTTCACCGTATACGGCGATGAGGAGGCCGACGAACGAATCATCCCGATCGACTGCATTCCCCGGGTGATGGCGGGGTCGGAATGGCGAAGCCTGGCGCAGGGCCTGGAGCAACGCCTGGCCGCGCTCAACGCCTTCCTCAGGGACGTCTACGGTTCGGCCCGAATCGTCGCTGATGGGGTCATCCCACCCGACATGGTCTTCGGTTGCCCCCACTACCGCATCGAGATGCGGGGATTCGAAGCCCCCCGGGGAATCTGGGCGGCCATCTGCGGCACGGATCTCGTCCGGACGACCGAGGGGTTCCGGGTTCTCGAGGACAACCTGAGGGTTCCGTCGGGCGTCTCCTACATGATCGCCATCCGGAAGGCCACCAAGTCGGCCATGCGTCGCCTATACCGTCGCTCCCGGGTGGGCGACGTGGAGAACTACGGGCTGGTTCTCAGCCAGACCCTCCGGGACATGGCGCCCGACGGCCGCGACGATCCGACGATGGCGCTCCTGACACCGGGCGTGTACAACTCGGCCTTCTACGAGCACATTTTCCTGGCCCGCCAGATCGGGGCCGAGTTGGTACAAGGTCGGGACCTGGTGGTCGAGGACAGCTACGTATACATGCGTACTACGACGGGCCTGCGGCGGGTGGACGTCATCTACCGCCGTGTGGACGACGACTTCCTCGACCCCCTCGTATTCCGTCCGGACTCGCTACTGGGCGCCCCCGGCCTGCTGCATGCCGCCCAGCTCGGCAACGTGTCGTTGGTCAACGCGCCCGGCACGGGGGTCGCCGACGACAAGAGCGTCTACGCATTCGTCCCCGACATGATCCGCTACTACCTGGGGGAAGAGCCGCTGATACCAAACGTAGACACCTACCTGTGCAGACGGACCAAGGACCTCGAGTACACCCTCGACAACCTCGAGCGCCTGGTCGTGAAGAGGGTGGGCGAGTCCGGCGGCTACGGCATGCTGGTCGGACCCCATTCCACCGCCGAGGAACGGAACCGCTTCGCCGCCCTGCTCCGCGCCGATCCTGCCGGGTTCGTCTCCCAGCCCACGCTGAAACTCTCCCGAGCTCCTTGCCTGATCGACGGCCGGATCGAGCCCCGCCACGTCGATCTGCGGCCTTACATCCTGTCGGGGAGCGAGACCCGCATCGTGCCGGGCGCGTTCTGTCGCATCGCCCTGCGGGAGGGCAGCCTGGTGGTCAACTCCAGCCAGGGCGGGGGCGCCAAGGACTTCTGGGTACTGGAGGACGAGTAGTGGTCTGCCTGCGAAACAACCAGGCGTGCTCTGGCGGCCACCGGCGCCCCGTCGCTGCGTTCCGCTTCCTCAACGTACCGCTGCGGGTACGCCTTCGTCAGCGGGCCTTGCGAGGAACACCGCTGCCGACGCCACAGCACACCGCCGTTCCACAGGCAGACCACTGATGCTGTCCCGTAGCGCTTCGGGCCTGTACTGGATCGGTCGTTACCTGGAGAGGGCCGACCACCTCACCCGGCTGATGCGGCAGCAGACCGAGTCGCTGGTGGACAGCCCGGTTCGGGACATCTACTTCGGTTGGCACCGCATCTACGGCGCCCTGGGTCGCACGCCCCACCCGGGGCCCCTCGACCTCGAAGGGGACGACTCCTACACGCTGGCGGACTCGTACACGCTGGCCGATGACCTCACCTTCGAAGACACCACGCCGGATTCGATCCGGAACTGTTTCGCCGAGGCTCGGGAAAACGCCCGCCAGGTACGCCATCGCGTCTCCGCCGAAATGTGGACCTGCCTCAACCGGTCATACCTGCAACTCCAGGGTGTCGAAATCCAGCACATCTGGTCGTCATCGCCCGAACAGTTCTACGCCGGGGTCGAGGCGGACATCGATACTTTCCGGGGAGTCAGTTCGTCCACCATGTACCGGGATCAGGGCTGGCACTTCATCCGTCTGGGCAGCTTTCTGGAGCGGGCCGAACTGGTGGCGTCCCTGCTGAGCGCCCAGATCGCCGCTGTGCGTCTCTTCGACGTACCCGCCGACGCGTACTGGACCAGCCTGCTCCGCCTGTATTACGCCTTCGAGGCCTACCAGAAGGGTGATGGCCTGGCGATCGATCCCGACCGGGTCCTCGACCTCCTCGTAGTCAACCCCCAGCTCCCTGATTCGCTGAGCGTGTCCGTGCTGGGCCTGAACCGGGAGTTCTCGTCGATCGGGGCCGGCCCGGACCCCACCGCCGCAGCCCAGGCTCGGTCCCAGTTGGACTACATGTCGGACCTGCTGCGTTCCGGCTGGCCGCGGACCACCGACCGCCAGGGTTTGCTCACCGAGTTCAGGAACGGGTGCAGGCGGCTCCACGACCTGGTCGCTGACACCTACTTCGACTATCCCGTGGCCACCAACCCGGCTCATATGGGCGCCTTCGACCAGTGACCCTTCCCGCCGCCGGTTCGGCTCGTGCGGCGCGCTACCGGATCGAGCACCTCACCGGATTCGGCTATAGCTCCCCGGTGCGAAGGTGCACCATGTCGCTCTGCCTCCGGCCCCTCGACGATGCCCGCCAACAAGTACTGGGGTTCGGGATCACCACTTCCCCCCGGGGGCGGCTGACCACCGAGATCGATCCGTTCGGCAACACCAGGCACGTCCTCACCGTGAATGAGACGCACGACACCCTCGAGGTGGTATCCGTCTCCACCGTCGAGGTATTCCCCTCGCCGCCCCTTCCCCAATGCCTCGCGCCGGACGCGTGGGAGGTGGTGCGATCGTGGAGCACCGACCTCGCCTTCTGGCAATTCATCCACCCGAGTCCCGGCGCCGGTCCTACACCGACCCTCACCGGGTTCGTCTCCGAGTTAGGAATCGAGCCGGGGTCCGATCCGCTGGCCGATCTGGTGGACCTCGCCTCGACCTTGAACGACGCCTTCGATTACGTGCCGGGCTCGACATCGGTGGATTCGCCCATAGACGAGATCCTCGCGACCCGGCGAGGGGTGTGCCAGGACTATGCCCATGTCATGATCGCGATTGCCCGTTCATGGGGTGTCCCCACGCGATACGTGTCCGGCTACCTGCGCGTGGAGGATGCTTCGGGCGGTCCGAGTGGACCGCCCGGCACTGCAACCCATGCCTGGGTCGAATGCCGGATCCCGCAACTCGGATGGGTGGAGTTCGACCCCACCAACCGCACCCTGACCGACCAACGCTACGTGCGAACAGCGGTCGGCCGGGACTACCGGGATGTACCGCCGACGCGAGGGGTGGTGGAGGGGGGCGCCAATTCCCGCCTGGACGTGGACGTAAGGGTGACCCGTCTGGCTGACGCTGCGCCACCCGGAACGACGCCGGACCCGGAACGCACGGCTCGAAGCGAATGACGGGCGCCTTGGCGGGCGTACCCGACCGACCCGGTGCTGTGGTCTGTCTGCGAAACAACCAGGCGTGTTCTGGCGGTCATCCCACACCGCCATTCCGCAGACAGACCACTAGATTGCAGTGATGGACGTGCTGATCGCTACGGCCGGGGTACTACCGCCGGAGCCGGTCGCCGACTTCGTGGAGTTGCTGGCGGGTCCCCGAGGCGAGGTCACCGTCATGAACGTGACCCAGGCTCCCGCCGAGTTTCTCGATGAACTGGAGGACGGGCCGTGGCAGCCCTTCGATGCTCCGCCGGGCCGGAGCGACGCCGACCGCGCCGCCCGGGAGGCCGAACGGTACATCCAGGAGCGGGGCTCGAAGATCGTAGCTCCGGTGGTCGCTGCGCTGAAGCTTCGATATGTCGTGACCGCGATGCTGTTCGTGGAAGCGGAGGACGTGGCGCAGGCCATCATCGACACCGCCGAGCAGGTTGGCGCCGACGCCATCGTCATGGGCGCCACCCGACGCCTGTTCAACGAAATGTCCTGGACCAGCGTCTCCATGACGGTTGTCGCCAGGTCCAGCCTGCCGGTGCTGCTGATTCCCGAACCGGCCCAGCCGGACAACTAGCTAGGAGGAGTGGCGGACAACGTTCCTCGCGATATCGTCGAGATCAAACGATCCCCAGCACGCCTTGGCCAACTCGTGGCCGTGGCCACGCCACGAAGCGTTAACAGTACGAAGACCGTGGTCGCGCAAGGCTCGGACTGCAGGCACCAGATCATCCGCGTACTCCTCCCGGAAAATGGCGGGGGCCCGCAACGCGGGCCCCCGGCGAAGACATTCGGTGACATTTTCACACGCCACCGGCGGCTTCATTCGCAGATGGAACTCCACCCACGGCGAGATGATGGAGTAACTGTACCAGGCTTTAGCAACTGCGTACAGCGGGAGTTAAGGATCTCTGGTTCGGTGACGACGAACGCGCTCACGACGACCTCGTCCCGCATCATCCCAATTCGCCGTTACCGAGAGGACCGCGTCCTCTACCAGGTAGAACAGGCTGCTGGGAGGATCCGACCCGCCTACGTGGTGTAGTCGGCGTTGATGCGCACGTAACCATCGGTCAGGTCGCACCCGTACACGGTGAAGGTGCCCGCCCCCAGGGAGTCGGAACCTGCCTCCGGCACACCCAGGTTGACGTGGATGAGTACCTCCGGGGACGCCAGGTATCGCTCCAACTCCTCCAGCACCAGGGGGGTGACGGGCGCCGGGTATACCTCCGTCCGGCCGAAGCGGATGGTGATCCGCTCCGCCAGGATGTCATCCTCATAGCATTTCCCCACCGCCATGGCGACCCGGCCCCAGTTGGGATCACGGCCATGGACCGCTGTCTTCACCAGAGGTGAGTTGACGATCGACTTGGCCACCCTCTTGGCCTGGGCATCGTCTCGGGCGCCGTCCACCGTCACCACGATGAGGGTCTCGGCGCCCTCGCCGTCGGCCGCGAGCTGCCTGGTCAGGTCCAGGCAGACCTCGTCTAGCGCGGCCTCCAGTGCGGCCTGGTCTACCCGTCCGGCCCGGCCCGAGGCCAAGACCACCGCCATGTCGCTCGTGGAAGTGTCGGTGTCGATGCTGAGGGCATTAAAGGTGCGGTCCACCACCCGCCGGAACATGGCATCCAACGAGGTCGGATCGACTAGGGCGTCGGTGGTGACAACCGCCAGCATGGTCGCCATGTCGGGCTCGATCATCCCTACCCCCTTGGCGATACCCACCACCCGGGCCGCACCGGCCCGGGCGCCCGCAACCTTGGCGTGGGTGTCGGTGGTCATGATGGCGCTGGCCGCAGCGGTGGCCGAACCGGGCTCATCGAAGGCATGTCTGCTGCCGGCTTCGAGGCGACGCATGTAGGCGCGGATCCTGTCCATCGGATAGCGAACACCGATCACGCCGGTGGAAGCGATGATCACTTCGCTAGTGCTGCAACCCACCACCCGAGCGGTAAGTTCGGCCACCTCCACCGCGTTCGCATCCCCCACCGCGCCGGTGGCCACGTTGGCGTTCTTCGACAGGATCACCACCGCCCGCGACCGACCATCGGCGACATGATGTCGGCTCAGCGTCACGCTCGGGCCCGAGAAGCGGCTTTTGGTGAAGACTCCGGCCGCGGTCGTTCCCGGTGGGGCGGAGAGGATCATCACGTCTTCGGTCCGGTCCTTGATTCCGATGTTGCCGGTATGCAGCCCGAACCCGGAGGGGAAGGCCACCTCCTCGACCACGATGCCCAACGCGTTCCCACCAAGCGGGCGAGCCGGCAGCGCGCCGGCGCCGGGAGTGTCGGATGGAGAAATGCCCATGAGAGACCAGAATGCTAGACGGTGACAGCCCCATCGAAGCGCGGTCCATACACCAAGACTGGGCAGCGAGGACTACGGCCGGTCTTGCCGAGTAGGTCCGCCTCCGGGCGACCGAGCCGGCTCACAGTCGTCGTAGACGGTTCACCCGAGGGTCGTCGGAGCCGACGTACCTGGCAAGTGTGTCCGCCACCACTCCGGGATGGATAGTCTTGGCGGCGACCATCTTCTCGAGGTCGACCCAGTCTTGGGGCCGGTTGAAGAAGGCCTTGAAGACCGCCAGGTCCCGGCATGCCAGGAATGGAATCCACGACCCGCCGAAGAACTTGACGCAAACCCGCTGCGCTACCTCTTCGTGAAACGTTGTCGTGTTGAAGAAAACGTCGACCGGTGTCTGATCCCAGTGGAGCCGGCCTTGGCCACGGGTGATGATGGCTAGACGAGATTCCTCGCCCACGGTCAATCCCTCGGGTAGCGCTTCGAGAGCGGCTGCTGCGTCGGCCCTGTTCACGAACAGATTCACGTCGATGTCGATCGTGCCCCGCGGACGCGCAGTGCACCAGGCCAGCGCCAAAGCTCCGCCGAATGCGTGCTCTATCCCACCGGATTCCAACGCGTGATGGATGGCGACGATTCGCTCGGTTAGATTCACCGTCCGAATACGGGATACTCGAGCTCGGAACCGTGCCGGGCGGGAAACTGCTTAGCCAGCTCGAGGACCGCCGCCAACTCCTCGCCCCGATCGAAGGTGGCGCATCTGATGATCCAGTCGAGCATCTCGGCATCCGGGGTCTTCGCACCAGCCTCATACGCCATCACATCTTCCGCTGGAACACCCACCCGCTCGGCCAGGGCGGGAAGCGAGAGGCCCGCTTGCCGTCGGGCGCTGCGAATCATCTCCCCTGGAGCCATGACTCCGATGGTACCGGTCTTGGAAGGATCGGGGATGTGCCCGCTTCCAGCCGGGCAACTCGGTCCTCCCTACGTGTACAAGTCGGTGCCGTACTGGATGCGCCGGTAATGGGCACGATGTCCGCGGCCCTCATAGGTTGGAGAGGCGGGCCAGTTCTCCCACCAGACGGTCGTAGGCGCCGGTCAGCACCCCGACGGGCAGCAGCGCCGCCACCACCTTGAAGCCGATCCTGACCCGAGGGCGGGCCAGGAAGTCCCGAAAGCCGGCGTCCTTCGCCGCCAGCAGGTAGAACAGGGCCGACGGGACCATCACGCCGGCCAGGTACAGGGCCATCGGGAGTAATGCGCCCGCGGGATCCGTCAGGCCTCTAGTCAGGACGGAGCCCAGTTCAGGGCCGACACAGGGCACCCAGGTAGCGCCCGCGAAGGCGCCCACGAGGGCGGCGCCGCCCGAGCCGGCCCGGAACGGTCCGGCGGCGAGGGCCAGACCGGCTCCCAGGACGACGGCCCCTCCGAGCGGGCGGTCGAGCATCAGGTTGACGCCTGCCAGCGGAAGCCAGGCCAGGAGCACGGTGGCCAGATAGAAGAGCCCCAGCGCCACGCCTCGGTCTCCCTGCTTCCGCAGGCCGAGGAGCACCAAGGCCAGCAGCAGTATGGAATAGGAACACGGGAGGAGTCCAGACCTGAGCGCCTCGATCAGGAAGTTCACGGGGCCTCGGCCAGGAGCGCCACCACGGTGTCCTCCAACGCCCTGTAGGCCCCCTCACCGATGTGATCGAAGCGCACCCGGCCCCCGCGGTCCAGCACGTAGGTGCGGGGCCAGTAGGCGGGTGATCCCTGCCACTCCCGGAAGGTCCGCCGATCGGTATCGAGAACCACCGGCCATGTCACTCCGAGCTCGTCCATGGCCGCGGTGATCGCACCCACCTCCTTCTCGTAAGCGAACTCCGGCGAGTGGATACCGACGATCTCGAGACCCTGACCTCGGTAGGCGGCGTAGATGTCCTGCGTGTACGGGAGGCGGTTCTTGCAGTTGTAACAGCCGAAGGTCCAGAACTCGACGATCACCACCTTGCCCCGCAACTCCTCCAGGGAGGTCACGTCCGACTGGAGCCAGCCGTCGATCTCCTTGAGGGGAGGGTGTTCCTCCCTCAGTACCGGGGGCGGATCGATCGGCTCGGCGGGTGCCGGTGCGGACGGCGCCACGGAGACTTCGGTGGTCGGCGGAACGATTGTGGTCCCTCCCTCGGCCATGGTCGTGCCGACCGAGGCCGGAGCGACGCTCGGAGAGGACGGATCGGGTGGAACAGCGGACGCAGCCGCTTCACGGTCGCCGGAGACCAGTCGCGACACCCCGACCGCCACTACGAGCAACACGAGCATGCCCGCGACCACGGCGGCCGCCCGCATGCGGGACCGGAGGGCTTCCATCAGGCCTCCGCTCCTGACCGGCTCCCGCTGCCCGGCCGCTGCCCGGGCGCATCAAGCCTCGCCACCGGCGGACCTTCTGGAGCGGAGTAACCAAAGGGAAACAGCAAGGCGTGCGCCTCCTCGACGATCCGATCACGTTAACGGCTCGTACCGGTTGTGCCGGCTGGCCGGACAAGACGGTGCTCGGGGATTAGGGAACGGGGAATCGGCGTGCCAATATCTTGCGCCATGCGACCAAATCCACTTCGTTCCAAATGGGCGGCGGGGCAGCCTGCGCTGGGTAGCTGGGTATCGATTCCCAGCCAGCTGGTAGCGGAGGCGGTAGCCGCCAATGATCTCGACTATGTAGTCATCGACTGCCAGCACGGCTTTATCGGCTTCGACGATACGGTCCGCATGCTGGCGGCGCTGAACACGGGCGGTGTCACACCGATCGTGCGGGTGCCGGAACTGTCGACGGCCAACATTTCCCGCGTCCTTGACGCAGGCGCGATGGGCGTCATCATCCCGATGGTCAACTCGGCCGAGGAAGCGGCCGCGGCGGTGGCGTTCACCCGCTTCCCTCCGGTGGGCGTCCGGAGTATCGGCGCCGGCCGGGCACTGATCGTGGAGGGCGGCGACTATTACCAGCGAGCCAACGAAGAGGTGGCCTGCATCCCGATGATCGAGACCATGGAGGCCATCGACGACCTGGACAACATCCTCTCGGTTCCGGGAGTCGATGTGGCGTATGTCGGACCCTCGGACCTGGCCGTGGCGATGGGTTACCAGCCGGGTACCGCCGCCCAGCCCTTCCTTGACATGCTCGATCACGTCGTGGAAGCCTGTAACCGCCATGGCGTTCTCCCCGGCATCCAAGCCACGCCCGGCACGGCGGCGGACCGCGTGGCACGCGGGTACCAGATGGTCACGATGATGGTGGACCTGCCCGCTTTCCGAGCCGCCCTGGCCCGGGGCATCGCCGACGCCGCCTTAACCGACGAAGAACGTTCCCACCCGGCCCTGTATTAGCTGATATTTGATAGTCAGGGGTTAGTGGCCAGAGGTCACGTCGGCGCCCCCAGACCGAGGGATCTCACCAGGAAGGTGGCCAGTTGCGCCCTGCTCACCACCACATCCGGACAGAACAGATCACCACCAGGATCACAACCCCGAGTAATACCCGCCTCCGCAAAGCGATTGATCGCCTCCTCATAGACAGACCCGTCATCATCA
>MKWU01001742.1_pt1 | contig 35923 bp, 26 predicted proteins | sample 809101 | NCBI WGS metagenome assembly MKWU01 (sample SAMN05860141, study PRJNA318959) | sponge metagenome | host: Aplysina aerophoba | place: Slovenia: Piran, Adriatic Sea, Gulf of Piran | collected 2013-05-07
GGTTCGTCTACGATCCGTGGCATTACGTGCCGATCCTGACGAGGAAGCCCGGCGCACTGAGGAACGGCGCACCCTTCAAGGACTGGCAGTTGCCCAACGCGCTGGGCCGCCTGCGAACCCGGCTCGCGGGCCACGACGACGGCGACCGGCAGTTCGTCAAGATCCTCGCGGCGGTGCTGGAGGACGGGCTGGAGGCGGTCGAGGCGGCCTGCGCCGAGGCGCTCGCCTGCGGCGCCTGCAGCGCTGACGTCGTGCTCAACATCCTCGCCCGGAACCGCCAGCCGGCGCCGCCGGCGGAGATCCCGACGCCCGAGGGCCTGAAGCTCCGCCACCAGCCGGTGGCCGACTGTCAGCGCTATGACAGCCTGAGGGAGGCCGGTCATGGAGCGTCATGACGTCCTCGAGATGATGACCCAGCTGAAGCTCGCAGGGATGAGGGCCGTCTACGACGACATCCTTGCCGACGGGCTCAAGCGCCGCCATCCGGTGCAACAGATCATCGGTACGCTGCTCCAGGCCGAGATCGCCGACAAGAAAGCACGATCGATCAAATACCAAATGGCCTCCGCCAAGCTGCCGACGGCCAAGGAGCTGGCCGACTTCGACTTCGCCGGCTCGCCGGTCAACCAGCCGCTGATCCAGGAGCTCGCCACGGGCGGCTTCCTCGAGGGTCAGCGCAACATCGTGCTCGTCGGCGGAACCGGCACCGGCAAGACCCATCTCGCCGTCGCCATCGCGCGCTCCTGCATCCGCAAGGGCGCGCGGGGCCGGTGCTACAACGTCGTCGACCTGGTCAACCACCTCGAGGCCGAGCTCCGTGCCGGGCGCCAGGGCCGCACCGCAGACCAGCTCGTCCGACGCGACTTCGTCATCCTCGACGAACTCGGATACCTGCCCTTCGCCCAGGCCGGCGGGCAGCTGCTCTTCCACCTCATGAGCCGGCTCTACGAGCGAACCTCGATCGTCATCACCACAAACCTCGCCTTCGGCGAGTGGCCGTCCGTCTTCGGCGATCCCAAGATGACCACGGCGCTCCTCGATCGTCTCACCCACCATTGCGAGATCATCGAGACCGGAAACGAGAGCTGGCGCTTCAAGAACCGCTCCTGACCCGCCGCCGGCCGTGCCTGCGGCCCGGTTGCCCCGGTGGGCCAACAGGGACCCCCCACGCGGCTTCGCTCCGCGTAGCGCAGGGCGCTACACGAAGCCGCGCGGGTCCCCCCTATTGGCTACCGGGACAACCTCCACCGTGCCTCTCAGGGGGTCAATTTTGCACGCCGATCAGGGGTCAATCTTCAATGCCGATTGACACTCCAGGATGGCGCGGGCCGGCGCATTGAGGAGGACCTTTCTCGGCCCGGTCTTTGAATCGCCGAGGTTGACGGTGTCTCCCTCCACGTCCTGCCAGCGCAGTGTCCGGATCTCGCTCTTGCGGCACCCGGTCAGCAACAGAAGGCGGATGATGTCCGCCTGCCGGGCGCGCGAGATCCGGTCTCCGGCATGACGGTCCAACTCGCGGTGAAGGCGGCGGACTTCCTCGCACGAGAGGAAACGGGTGAGTTTCGGGCGGGGGTTGCGCTTGATGCCCCGCGCCGGATTCGACTGCAGATGGCCGCACGCAACGGCGTGGTTCAATATGCGGCAGAGCAAGTCCAGCGTGCGATTGGCGCCGCCGGGCGCGATCCTGCTGTACTCGTCGAACCAGCGGGTGACACGGGCACGGTCGATCCGGTCCAGCGGCAAGGAACCGAAGGCCGGAAGCAGGCGTGCGCTCAAGGCCAGTCGCACGGTCTCTTGCGTCGACGGCTTGCATCGGACGAAGCACGCCCGCCCCGGCCCGGCGACGAACTCCCCGAACGTCGGCACCGGTCCACCTTCCGGCCCGTCGGACTGCGCTCCGGTCTCGATGGCAAGGCACTTGGCGCGTGCCTCCTCGACGCCCGTCAGCGCCGCAGGCCCGAGCGTGATCCGGCGCACGCCGTCTTCGCCCTTCCGGCAATACACGAAGCTCCTGTGACCCGAAGGCCGCACGCGCACACCGAGACCCGCAAGGCGGGTGTCCCAGACCGTGTACTCGCGGGTCGCCGGCGTCAGCTTCGCCACGTTGGCGTCGGTCAGACGCCGCCTCTTCACGGCCACGGGTCAACCCTCCAGGGCGGCACCGACGGCGTCGACGGCTTCGCGCACCAGGACGTCGGACAGATGCGTGTATTTCAGCGTCGTTGCCGGATCGCGGTGTCCGAGCAGGCGGCCGATGGTCAGCACCGTCTCGCCCTGTGCGAGCGCCATGCTGGCGTACGTATGTCGGCAATCGTGAAGGCGGACGTCGCACAAGCCGGCTTCCGCTCTCACGCGATGCCAGATCCGCCCGACGGTCTCCGCGGCCAGACAGCCGTCCGTTCGCGGCGAGGGGAAAACCCACGCCGCCTCGCGGGGCACGCTGTCGAGGACCGCGCGCGCGGCGGACGAGAGCCAGACCGTGCGCGGCCCGACCTTGCTGTCGGGCAGGAACAGCTTGCCCTCGCGGTAGTAGCGCCATTTCAGGGTGACGATCTCGCCCTTGCGGCATCCGGTGAGCAGCAGCAGCCGTACGATCGCTACGGCCTGCGGCCGGTCGGCCTCGTGGCGCGTCAGCACCTCGCCCAGCCGGCGCATTTCCTCCGTCGACAGGAAGCGCTCCCGCCCCTGGCGACGATACCTCTTGATACCCGCGCACGGATTGGTTCCCTCCGGCCGGTAGCCGTAGACCTCGGCCTGGCGCATGATGACCGAGAGCACAGGGGCGGAGCGGTCGGCGGCTACCGGGGTCTCGTGAAGGGACGCGAACCAGCGCCGGACGTCGTGGGCGGCGATCTCCGAAATCGGGTGCCCTTCGAACCACGGCAGAATATGGTTGCGGTAATAGCCCTGGTTGACCTTGAGCGTGGACGGCTTCCAGTTTCGAGCGTAGCGCCGGAAGACTTCGTCGGCGACCGTCTCGAACGCGGTGTCGGGCGGCGCTGCGGACTGTGCGTCGCTTCCCTCCCGCATCGCCACCATCAGGGCCTTGGCCCGCTCGCGGGCCTCGTCTGTGCCGATGGAGGCCGCATCGGCGACGATCCTCCAGACCCGCCGGCCGTCGTGCTGAGTGTGGATGAAGTAGCGCTTGGCTCCCGAGGGTAGGACCCTTACGCCGAAACCCTTGAGTTCTCGGTCTCGGACGTCATAAGTGGACTTGCGGGGCTTGAGCCTGCCGACGCGGCGTTCGTTGAGGCGAAGCGTCGCCACTGGCTTTCCTCCTCCGTTCGTTGTTGCAGCCGGGGCGAAAACGGGGACCGATTCCGCGGTCGCCGGCCAATACAGAAGGAAAAAAGCAACGCATTATCAGTGTCATAGCACCGTAGGTGCGCGAGATGGTGTCGGGGTCGGGCATGGGCGGCTCCTGAATGCGGGGAGACGGCGCGGACGTCTCTGGACGTCCGGGACTCGCCCGGGCCCCAGCGCCGCTCCGCTCTTACCGGTGCAGGGCAAAACGGCGGGAAGATCAGTCAAAGGTGGTGGAAAGACGGTCAGGCGCTCTGCGGCGCGGCTTGCGCAAGAGGGGCGGCGCCGGCCAAGCAGCCGACGCGGATGTGGTCGGCCCAGGCGCCGGAACGTGCAGCCGGGTCGTCCTTGCGAAGCTGCTGCCTCAGTTCCATCCACAGCCGGCCAAGGACGTTGTGACCCTCGTAGCGGTCCGCGACGGGGCGGGCGCCCCACCAGGGGTCGCGGGTCGATACCTCGACGATGGGGCGGTCGGCGGTCTCGGCGAGCACCGCTTCGATCTCGGCCGCGTTCGCCTCGCGCTTCATGCGCAGCACCCAGCGCATGACGTGGACGCGCTGCGCGCTCCAGCCGGGATCGATGCCGAGGCCCGGCGTGCGGCCGATGGCCGCGGCTTGCCTGGCCGTCGGCGCCTCGGCGATGCGGCGCTGGATGTCGGGGTGCGCCGGGAACTTACAAGCCTGGTAAAGATTCTCGGACGTGGGGCAGCTCCAGGGGCCGGCCAGGATGGGCACGGCGAGCGGCTGGAAGTTGCTGAACGCGCCCCATTTGGCGTTCGTGAAGCGGAACGGGCAGGCCTGCTCCTTAATGTAGACGCGCATCGGTTCCTCCCTCGAGGACGGTTGGCCGAGTGGCGGGAGACTCGCTCCCCTGTCGCGGGCTTGCCCCTCCCGGCCCCGCCTCTGGCTTGAGGTGTCGAGAACGCTCGCATGCGGCGTTGGAGGGCCGGGTGCTGCGGTTCCAGGACTGGCCGCGGGACTTGCCGGGAAACGGTGGGTTATGTTCGCAAGGGGGAAGCTGCGGTGATGCGGGCGGTGGCCGAAGGGCCGTCGGCGGAAAGGGGGCGTCGGTCCTGCAGGGAGGATGGCGGGTTCAGGGCGCTGATCTCGGGATCGGAGGAATCGGGCACATGAACAAGGCGGCGATCGTCGCCCGCGTGGCCAGGCGGATGGGGCTGAACAAGTTCGCCGCGGAAGGAGAGGTCGATACCGTTCTCGAGGCGATCGCCGAGTCCCTTGCAAAGGAAGAGGACGTGCGGATCGCGGGGTTCGGCACGTTCAAGACGCGGAGCCGGGCTGCAAGAGAGGGCCGCAACCCGGCGACGGGCGAGAGCGTGCAGATAGCGGCGTCAAAGATACCGTCGTTCAAGGCGGCAAGAGGGCTTAAGGAGGCGGTGGAGCGGGGCTGGCAAGGGCAAGCGGCGGAGCCGGCGGACGAGGGCTTTGGCGAACCCCGCGACGCGGGCGCGATGCTGGAGATGTCGGACTGGCCTGGCGGGGTGGAACCGGTCTGGAACTTGCTGGAGCCGGAGAGCGCCCGTGCACTGCGGGCGGAGCCGGCGGCGGACAACCCGGCGCTGCGCCTCGCGGCGGACCTTCCGGACGAAGCGTTCGGAGGATCGGCGTTCGTGCGCAATACCCTGATCGCGCTCGAGCTGATCGGCAACGAGTACTTGCCCAGCCTCACCGAGAAGGGGCATTTCGGGCGGGACATGGTGGCGTCGATGCGTGAGGCGATGACCTGGCCGGGGATGGAGGCGACCGAGCAGTAGCGGACGGGCAAGGCGCTTCGCGAGGGCGACGTGTGGGAGCTTCATCTGCTGCATCGGCTGATCGAGCTGGCCGGGTTCGTCGACAGGCGGGCGTTCCTGGGCCAGTTGACCCCGCTGGGACACGAGATGCGCGAACCCGGACGACGGGGCGCCCTTCAGGCGCTGCTGTTCAGGCACCTCTTCTGGCATGCGGACCTCTCCGAGTTCGTGGAGACGTCTCCGCGATGGCTGCCGGGCCGGTGGCCGCAGGACGATATCGGGGTGATCCTCTGGGGGCTTTCCAACGTGGCCGGCGAGTGGCAGAGCGTGGATACCCTCAGGACGCTGACCGCGGTTCGCGACGAGGCGGTCGCGAAGATGCACTGGAATGCGGAAGGTTCGATGTTCGTGGGCCGCGTTCTGGGGCCGCTGCGCTGGTTCGGGCTGCTGGAATACCGGGGATCTCCCGATATGGCGGAGGTGGGGTGGCGCAAGACCCCACTCTTCGACCGCTTCCTGTCGTTCGATGTCCGGGTCGCGCGGGACTGCGGGGCGCCTCACTGAGCGCGGCGCGGCGCGGACCGCCGCGCTCGAGGCTCAGACCGCTGGATCGCGGAGGATCGGTTGCACGGCGGGAGACTTGCTCCCGCGGCAGGGCCTTCGCCTCCGGCAGGCTGGGTTCCCGCCCCCGGCGGCGGGGGATTGACGCGGCCGGACCGATGAACGTGGAATGCCGATTGCGCGAGAGGGGCGGTGGGCAGACGAGGAGGTGGCATTCATGACGTTGCGGGTTGCGGACATGCCTGCGGTGTACAGGAAGTGGCTGGATGGCGTGGAGCCGGCGTGGACGGTCCTCGAAGCGGAGCGCATCGATGCGCTGCTGGGGGAGCCGCCCTTCGAGGATGGCGCGATTCGTCTGGCGATCGATCTGACGGACGATGAGATCGCGTGTTCCGCCATGGTGCAGAACGCCCTGGTGCTGGTGCGCGCCGCCGGGGAGGCGGACGGGCTGGAACTCACCGCCCGGGGCAACCTCACCGGGGAGACCGTGGCGGCCATGCGCTCGGCAATGGACTGGCCGGGGCTGCTGTTCGAGGACAAGTGGCGCGCGGGAAAGCGGTTGAGGGAAGGTCACGTGGAGGAGCTGCGGCTCGTGCGCGAGCTGGCCATGATGAACGGGCTGTTGATACGGAAGAAGGGCAGGCTGCGGGTTGGCGCGACGGGTCGGCGGGCCCTGAAGGACCGGCGGGAGCGCCTGCAGGCAAGTTTCTTCCGGGACTGCTTCTGGCAGGTGAGCCTCGACCTGTTCGGCGAACCCGAGTGCGGCTCGTGGCCCCAGGGGCTGATCGGTCCGGCGCTCTGGTCGCTGGCGACCACGGGCGACAGATGGCAGGATACGCAAACGCTGATGCGGCTGTCGGTGCTGCCCGATGAAGCGGTGCTGCGGAACCCGGAGTGGGTCGCGCCGGCCCTGTTCGTGCTGCGCGTGCTGCGGCCGCTGCGCTGGTTCGGCCTGGTCGAAAGCCGGGATGAGGATGCGACCCGCCGCGGCCGCGGGAAATGGCGCAAGACCATGCTGTTCGACCGGTTCCTGGCGTTCGACCCCAGGATTGTCAGAGCGGTTGAAGGCCCGGTGCATTGACGGGGGAGTTGGCGTCTAGACTGATTTACGCTGCAATCGGGCCACGGATGTTCGTCTGGGTAGGCTGTGAGCCTTTCGGGCTTGGGAACCCGCGGCACTAGGAGGCGCCCTGCCCGTACGGAACGCAATGCGAAGACGGGCGAGACCCTGGAGGTCGCTGCCTCCACCGTGGCGACCTCAAGGTGGCAGGCCTTTGAGGGATGCCGTGCACGCAGGCGGATACTGATCGGCGTGACAGGCGATCGAGGACAGGCGAGGACACGAGGGGACGCATGATGAATTCGGCCGCTTTCCGTTTGAAGACAGCGCGCGCTCCGGCGGGATCGACATGCCGCGGGAAACCAAGCTCGGATAAGGGGTTGATGCAGGGCAGCGGTCTCCGCTACCGCCGAGCTTACGAAATAAGCAGATACACGGCTTTTATCGCTTGTGAACAATAGGACAGAGCTCCCAAGGACGGAGAGACGATCTTGACAATGGTGGGGCCCGTCGACAGGGCTTACGGTGTTTAGTGAAAACCAGGGCCCTGAATAACAAAATCATTGACAAAGTCGTCCACTCGATAACTTCTCCGGGCGGTCACGCTGTCAGGCCAGTATTCTTTCAGCACACTCATTGGGTCTAAAGACTAAAGGTACAACGGCGCCATGGCTGATAATCCGTCTGAATCGACTTCCAGTGATGGTGCTGGTAAGAATGGTACGCCTAAGTCTGAGGCAACAGGCGACGATTTCACACAATTTCAGTTTAGAGAATATGAAAATATTTCACAAGCGCATTTCAAAACCAATGAAGTTCTTGCAACATTCTATCGCTACTACCTACTAATCACCGCCATACCTATCACAACCGTTGGCCTAGCTATATTTAATATAGCCAGTAACGGAATTAGCGATGAAGGTCGTATACTAGCTTACTACCTTTTTGGTATCTCCGCTGTTCTACTCAGCTTGGTGGGCGTAGCTGTCATATCGTACATTGAAGGATTACGGCTGGATGCAATTTTATATGCGAGGGTTGTGAATTCCATTAGAAAATTCTTCTTCAAGAAATCTGGCGCGGAGATTTTTGGAAAACCCATGCTCCCGACCGGCAAGGATATGCCGTCATATGGTGGTGTCGGAGCGAGCTTTATAATTTATCATGCTTGTGCCTTTATGAACTCTGCTTACTTCGGGGCTGGCTGGCTCGCATTGACGGTTGACAAGCGAGCATCGTTGGAGAATCTAAAGGTAGACAATTGTCATATAGCGATTTCAATAGGCGGGTTGGCGTTCCTCATGGAATTTCAAATTGCCATTCGCTATTGGCTAATTCATGAGAAGTCCAAAAAGGGACATTAGGTGAAAATTGCACATCAAAATTGTATCGCTGTCTCTCAGAATCACATATGTCGGCGATAGCTGCTGGAAGGGAGCCTTCGCTTGGCAATAATTGTGACTACGTGGAGGCTCGGACCGATGGTCTTTGATCTGTTTGGGGGAAGCGGGGCACGGCAGTAAACAACGAGCCAAGCGACTGCCCTTGTGAGGCGGACCGTCTGGACTGGCGTAAACTGGAAGGAGGTCCGAAAAGCTGCCGTGGGAGGGAGGGCAATTCCGTCGAGGCAGAAGGCCAAGGCTGGCGTCCAGTGCAACGTCGCAGCCACCTGTTACTGCGCCTTCGCTTCCTCGGGCCGGGCCGACCGCCCAAGTGTGGACGGACTTGGGGTGCTGGTCCGAACGGGCCGCGCCATCCAATGCTTGCCCACCAGGGAGCTGCGCCGAGGTGGCAGGCTTGGAAGGATATCGCGTCAGCCAGCGCAACGTGCTAGTCACTTCCAGGTGAAACGGAGGTTGCATCGCCTTGAATGCTAGATTCGAACTGACTGGTACCATGATCGCGAGAACGATCGCCGGCATTTTCTAAGTGAGCAGCAACACCATGGCAGAAGCAGGAAGTTCGCAGGGTCGGAATCCGAATTCCTTGGGTACCGGGAAGCGTTCGGTGGCACTGAGGCGCAGGTGAGCGCGAAGCAAAGACACAGGGACTGGGATAGCGACAACATGGTGATGCGACTCAAGTCCAAACTCTCGCTGGCCATGGATGGCAACAGACCGGCCCAGCGAGGTTCTCACATTGATTCAGCGGCGATCTAGAGAATGACCGAAAACTACTTGGGACCTGTCGTTTCTGGCGATGAGATCATTTCTGAGTTCAAGCGCCGGAAACGAAAGGATACCTATAAATCTGTCTCCGGTCCGTCACGAAAAATTATCGCCGAAAAGGTTAAGTTAGAAGAGACCCAAGGCTGGCGAACGATAAGGCGCAATGCTAAGTCAACACGGATGGCGAAACCCAAGCCAGCCGACGAGCAGCTAGAGGACGAAGTTTGGTGCGTCCTAGCTCAAATGGGTTTCACCCAAATGAGCAAAGGACGACAGTTTACGATCGCCGTCGAGGAAAGCCTGCCACCTCGCCAAATTGATGTGTTCGCCAAAGACGATGAAACCGTCATCATCGTCGAATGTACGCGCCGCGAGACTCCCGGCAGGAAAAGGATGGGGCCACTTATAGAGAAGATCAGGGCCATCCGTCAGAACTTGTTCAGATCAATCCGCAAGAAATATGGCCAGCGGGCCAAGTTGAAAGTCAAGTATGTTATTGCGACAAGGAATATTTCATGGAGTGAAGTAGACCTTGCCAAATGCGCAGAAGCGCAGATAGCAGTCATTACGGAAGGAGAAATCGACTACTATGCCGCACTTGTTCAGCACCTCAAGCAAGCGGCCCGTTATCAGTTTCTCGGACACATGTTTGCTGGTCAAAAGATTGACGGTCTATCTAGAGAAGTTGTGGCGACCCGAGGGAAAATGGGCGGAGACACATTTTATACGTTTCTCATACGGCCCGAGGAACTACTGAAGATTGCTTACGTAGGGCACAAGGCTAGTCGTGACATCGAGGACATAGATACATACCAACGCATGTTGCAACCGCGTCGGCTGAATAGGATCGCGGAGTACATTAATGCCGGGGGAAAGTTTCCAACCAATATAGTTGTTAACCTAAAAACGGCCAGAAAGACTGGCTTGAGATTTGAAGTTAGGGAAAACTACGGCGACGAAGCCTGGGGCATACTTCACTTGCCTGCGAACTACGCATCAGCCTGGATCATTGATGGCCAGCACAGGCTCTACGGCTATGTCTATGCCCGTATGGCAAAGGGTTTCGATAGAGATTCGACGGTTTTGCCGATCCTTGCTTACGAGAACCTGCCTGCGCAGAAGGAGATGAACCTCTTTGTAGACATCAATAGTAAACAGGTCAAAGTGAACACAGGCCTTTTGGTGGAACTCTATGCTGATCTACATTGGCATTCATCCAACCCCGAAGAAGCATTCCAAGGTCTGCTGTCGCGCGTAGCTTCGCGCCTCAACAGCGAGAGAACCTCGCCGCTTCATGACCGCATGATCGTAACAGGGAAGAAAAAGACCCAATATCGTTGTCTCACGCAAACATCGATCCGAGACGGCCTCGACGTGGCCAAGCTATTGGGCACCGTGAGTAAGGGCGCAATTGTGCCGGGTCCGCTGTCCACGGGCGACGCGACGGACTATGAAGCCAACCTGAAGAAGGCAGTATCTGTACTTTCGGAATGCTTCAGGCTGTTCTCGATCGATCTCACTAATCACTGGACACTTGGTGATGGTGTAGGTGGCTATCTGTGTACGAATAACGGAATACGCGCATTATTCCATGTCATTAAGGATATTGCGGACCATATCCGCCGAACTGATGGCACAGATGTTTGTTATTTTGGTGCCGACGAGACATTTGCGGAGATCGAACCGTTTCTTTCGGCTTTGACAAAGTTTTTCAAGAATGCATCGGTGCAGGAGGTGCAGTCCTTTAGGCGAATTGGATCCTCATTGACGGCCGTTCGCCAACAAGCATACGGCTTGGAGGCGCATATAAGCAAAAGCATTTCCGGATTCATGCCTTCGGGGCTGCAAGAATACTTGGCTTCTCGGGATGAGGCGGGTACCGAGGAAGCGGCGGCAAAGGTGACTAAGATACATAAGAGACTTTTCGACTATGTGGTTGGTTCGTTGAAAAAGCATTACGGCACCCAAGAAAAGATATGGTGGACGAAAGGTATTCCCTTAAAGATTCGTCAACAGTGCACAAATGAGTGGGAAGCGAAGAATCGGGAAGGCGAAGAGGAGTCGCAGCTGTATCTCATAAGCTATATCGACATCTGTCACAATAATTGGGACTTGGTCAAAGATGTGATTTCTTTTGATAATAAGAATAAGGACAACAAGCGGGCAAATACGAAATGGATTCATGAGCTGAATGAAATACGTAAGATTACAACCCATCCTGAGCGTGGTGTCTTGAGTACAGACCAAGTTGCTTTTGTGAATCAAATGTTTGACAAAGTCGAGCTGTATTTTCCATAAAGTATTTCGCAAAGACTAGCGGTCAGGTAAAGCTACTAGGAAAGTCGACGACTAGGAATGGGTTAAATGAGCAACAGTGAGTTCGAAGACAGGGCGGGTGTGATCAGGATGCACAACCTCTTTGAGAGGCGTGCTCGTTGAGGTCGGGTAGATTGCGTTTCTCGTTGGTGGGAAATCGGTCCATTGAGCAAGGCTCTGGTTTAGACGCAATAGGTTAGAATTGGTCAGGCGCGCGAATTGGGAAGGCCTGTTGAACAGCAGTCAAAGCCATTGCAGGCGAACCGCACGCGGAGGCCAAGGTTTCGAATGCCAGTCTCCAAGGATCAGGGCTGTGACTTATGGCTACTGAGTGTTGTGTTCCAGCAAGGCTCAGCTTGTCCGTCCAAGACGAAAGCTTCGTTTCCATGGTAGAGAGAGCACCTGTCACTTTTGAGCAGCTAAATTGTGAGCTAGGTAATTCAGCGCGCACCCGACGGATGGCTTCCGTTTCGGCAGCCAATACACGCCAGGCATAGTCTCGAGCGGACGGTTCGGAGCCCACTAGCTTAAGGGCTGCATCCAGAGCCTGTTCCGCCCGTTCCAGTTTCGATGCCATTTGTCGATGGCGGAGGCGAAGTGAAGAATGGCGGCGGCATCGGCCGGAGATGTCGCTTGCGACCGCTGCGAGGTGGTTTTCAAGATTTCGAATGTGTGGACCGCTCTCGAAGTAGGTTCGGTGACCATTGGGGAGGATACGGGGATCGATCACATGGACTTCTCCTATACTCCAGCGATTGAAGCGTTCCTCTCGAAACAGATGGTCGAATACTGTATCGCTTCCAACCTGGATGTCGCCGGACCTGGCGCGGATTCCTCGCAGGCGATGCGCCTTGGGGATGGCGCCGAGATAGCTTGAGTGAGCGATCCAGCCGACGGCGGATAACCGCCGGCCTTCAATATCTGGAACTTGAAATGTCTCCAAGTCGGCAATGGCGTCATGGTGAGTGTCTGAGAATGCGATTACCGGATGCTTCAGGCGCCGAAGAGGTTCTTTCGCGCCGTTCACAAAAATGTCAAGCGTGGGACCTGGAATATAGCTGCGGAGATAATCGGTCACCTCGTCAGCCAAGGGGAAGTCGACCGAAATCGGAACCGGACAAACTTCAGAGACGTAGTCCTTGACCGCCGCGCTGTTCAAAAGCTTTCCGGAGACGTGTCGGCTGACCCTGAGAATTTCAACCTCGAAGAAGTGTTCAGGATAGGCGCCTGCGTCTTCAGAGGAGACAGAAACGCAATCGCGGATCGTGTTCTCCAGGGATGCACGGGCGAGCAGTCTGTCGCGCATGACAGTGCCATCCCACTCGATGCGGGTGACACGTTTGCGAGACCGGCATCTTGTTCTGAAGACCACGGAGTCGGCGCATGCGAGTCCCGACAATCGACCAATACCCCGGAAGCCCCTGTGGATCCCTGGCTGCTTGTCGCTGTCTGCGACGACGACAAGCGCACGGACCGCTTCGGCGCGCGAAAGGCCGGGACCGTTGTCGCGGATGCGAATGGACCGTGCTACAGGATCGATATCGATTTTTACGCGACCCGCTGGGTCTACAGGAGAAATCGCGTCGGCGGAATTCTGAATGTACTCGCGGTATATCGCCAGGGGGTCGTCGTACATTCCGGCCGTGATGAGGGAAAGGACGTTTCCTCCCACCAGCGTCGACACCTGCTTTGCGAGTGTCATGGGCTTGCCTCGGTGGTTGTAACTGACGAGTCGTAGTCGCTGGGCCGGTATCCCTCAGGAACTTGCGTCTAGCGCCGGCGGTTGCTCGCTGTCCAGAGCATCTGGACCGAAGAGCCCCGCATCCTCGACCCTTTCGTCATCGGGCAGGACCGGATCCGGATTGAGCCGGTCGAAGAGAGACTCCACCGCCCTTGTGTTGGTGCCAGGGGGGTGATGGGTTCCCAGACAGTGGTATCGCAGGACTTCCCGGATTGGGCGGTCCACCGAGCGGTCCTCTGCGAGTTTACGGAATCGGACGAGAGATACGGTCTTTTGTTCGGGAGGTCCCGCAAGCAGGCTTGCGAGCTCTTGTTCTTGGCTGGACGAAAGCCTTGCCCGGGCAGTCAGGTAATCGTCCATTACTGCACGGCCGTCTTGATCGGGATTTTCGTAATAGTCGCGATAGAATATGAAGGCGTGCGGTAGGCGGAGAAGTTGTTCGAAGTCCTCGGTCGAGTTTCCATAGGCCCTGCAGAAGAATTCGGGCGCGCCACTGACTACCCCTCTGGTCGCTTGGAGCATGATCTGGAATGATCGCAGATAGTAGCGACTCCAACGCTTTCCTACATGAGAGCGGTCCTTCAGTGTGACCGGCTGATAACGCATTGGAAACGACCAGATTCGTAATCCCAGCTCTTCATTGAGGTCAATGTTGAGTTTCATGCGTTTATATAGGTCCGCCGGATCATCCATGAAGTTGTACAACATATAGTTGGACAGTGATTTAATGTTGTTGTCCGCCGCCATGCGGACTGACGTTTCATACACTTTGCGCACGCCCAGATGGTCGAAAGCGATGCGTAACGGGCTGATGCAGATGGTAGACATTTCCTTCAGGAACATGGGCGATTTAGCCAAGATGCGCGCATCGACGCCTTGGTTAAAATCGACCCGACGACGGACGGACCTTCCATTAGGTCTAGGCAGGGAAGCATCGGGCGTGAACCCCAAGTCGCGAATTTCAGCTATGATCTCCTTGAACCGGGCAGAAGCAGTAATGTTGTTATCCATCAAGACAAGATCTTTTTTCTCGCCGTAGTTGTCAGCGACACCACGGACAAGTTGCGCGAGAGGCGGCATCTCTCGCTGCGCGCCTTCGAGCTTGGGCACCCCGCAGAATGCGCATCTCCGTACGCACCCTCGAGACGCGTAACCGAAATACGCGTCGTTCACCGGATAAGTGTATTGTTCGGATATCTGGTCGAGGATGCCGTAGTCGGGAACCAGTTCCTCAATCGGAGTGCCATGGCGGTCATCAGCTCCGAAGTCTCCATCGGTCTCGGAGAGTTTGAGCGCAATCGCGGGCGCGGCATCGAGTAATCCTTTGATGAACCGGACGCCCGCCCATCTCGGCTCGGAAACGTACGACTCGTGCATCAGGGATGCTGCAATTCCACCGACGAAGACCCGTTCCGATTGATATGCTGCCGCTTGGATGGCGAAGTCGATCGCTAAGGAGGTCGTCTTCCATTCGAAACTGAACAGCGTGGTCACGTAGACGCGGTCCCAGCGCTTAGACAGGACTGAGGGATTCGGTCCCTTGATGAAGACGACATTGTCTCCCCGTCCGCGGACACCGTGATAGGTGGCGATCTTCATAAGTCCCAGCGGAGGGTACTTGTTGGAGTATCCAGGCTCGATCAGGAGGATGTTCTTGGGTGCTTTCATCGACTAACGGCCCTTTCGCCGTTCGGCAGCTGATTGAACCGTGTGGAAAGGCGCGCCATGTCATCAGAGACCTTGTCGAGTGCGAACCGCACTTTTCCTTTCCTCCTCAGCGCATCCAATAGCCGTTTGATGGCCCCTTCGTTCTCGTCTTGAGTCAGGGAACGCTGAAAGGCTTTGATGACAACACGGTTGAAGCCGACAAGTTGTACAGCTAGCATCAATAAATCTCCAAACAAACGCTATAGGCGTAGCGCTGCGTGTTGTGCGTTGTGTAACTGTCGTACCTATGGATGGGGTCAAACTACGATGGCATGCTTCCGGTTGCTCAGGTGGACGGTATGCGGGACGAAGCGTACCACAGGCTTGTGCGACCGAAGCCCGCCTGAATCCGTACTTGGGGGCCTGCCGGGTAAACCGGCTCTTGTGGCTTGGCAGCATTGAGACCCTCCTGTGCGAGCGCATTAATGCCAGAACACGCGAACCCTGTCAGCGCCGCGAATGCTCGCAGGTCGTGCCAGCCTATGGAAGGACAGGGTCCTGCGAGAATGGCGAGCAGTGAATCGGCGGGTATGCCGAGGAGCTTGCCGACCACCGGCAGCGCCGTGCTGAGCGCGAGGGCGCGGGACGCGAAGCTGTGCCGCAGTTCGGCAGTTGTGAATTTCTGCGTTGCGATGCCCGCGTAAGGTGAGTCGGCGGGGACGCTCCGAATTCCGACGACGATGACATGGAGGGCCACCCGTGGTCTGGGGGTTGAATTCATCCGCTTTCGGCATGATGACAAGCGCCCTGCGCATTTCGCCGGGCAAATCGAATAATCAAGGAATTCCGCCGGGTTGCCCGTGCCGTCTCCGCGTCGGGCCGCGATTCTGACGAAATGAGGGCATAGAGGTAGCGGTGGCTATCCGTCCCGCCTGAGCGCGCCGTCGCGCACGGCCTGTTCGAGGGTGCGGAACGGCTCCAGGTCCTCGACGGAGCGCTGGACGAAGGCGTGAGCCGACGTGGCGTTCAGTCCGCGGAGTTTGACGAGGACCGTGGCGAGGGATAGCCGGTCGGCGCCGGCTGGTCGGTCGGAGTCGATTCAGGGCCAGGCGGTGAGGTCGCGGGGCTCAGGCTTGGCGGCACGGAGCGGATTTGCATCGGTGAATGTGAGCAGCGCGCCCTTGCCGCGGTCATGAACGAATCCCCGATGCGTCGCGCGTCGATTTTCGGGTTGGCCCGCCGGGCGCTTTCCGCGTGCCTGGCGTTGGGACACTCGGGGGCTAGAATTCGAACCGGAGCGCCGCGAGCAATGCGTGGGTCCGGTAGTCGGCCGAGGTCTCGTCGATCCGGACCGGGATGTCTCTCCGGGCGCCGCCCTCGCGGTAGCGCACGATGGCGATGTCGCCGACATCGGTCCGGATCTCTCCCGCATCGGTATATCGGTAGCTCAGCTCGAGGTGGATGCTGTTGCTGATCGGTATCGCGATCCCGGCGGTCAGCATCCAGGTGAAGTTCCGCCCGTTTCCCCCGGGGAGGGCGGTGAAGGGGATCTCGCCGCGCGGACCCCGGCGCAGGGGGCCTTGCGGATCGTCCGGTTCGGGGAAGTGCTGGACGTAGCCGCCAAGGCGGTAGCCGGCGATCCCCAGCCCGGCGGCCAGAAAGGGCCGCGCCCGGCGGCCCGGGGCGACCTCCCATCCCGGGAAATCGTGGAACCCGGCGAGGAGCAGCTGCCAGGTGTCCAGCCTTGCCTCCGACGGCTGACGCGCGCCCGAGGCCCGGTAGTTCGTGCTGCCGCGCCAATCGAGAGCACGCGCCCGGCCGAATTCCAGCTGCGCGCGCAGCCGGTACGGGCATGGTCGTGTCCGGGATAGAGGGCTGATGCCGGGGATCGAGGCGCGCATCGTGGCATGGGGCACCCGGTCGTTGAAGACGGCAGGGAGAGATAGGCGGCCAACCCGATTGCGACGAAGCGACTGGTCGTCAATCCCGGGTTCCGCGCCGCTGTGCGGGGGCCTGTCCCGCGGAATCCGGTCCAGGGATCGACTGTCGACCGAACAACCGAACCCGCGGATCCCGGACCGAGCGCTGCTGACGGCGCTCGACGGCAGGGTCGGCGGCAGGAGAATGCGCCCGATCGCCGTCGACCTCTACGACGAGGCGGGGGTCGCGGAGGAGTGGCGTTCGGACGGCTCCACGCGGGGGCGCGTGCGCTGGCGCGTAAGGATGGTACCCCCCAGCGCGCGTTGCCGGGGGGAGAATCCGGGAGGGGGGTCGATATCTCCCTGCCCGTGCCGGGCGCGGGCTGGTTAACTGTTCTCCCGTCCCTTACCGGAGAGACGCCGTGAGCAATTCCCTTCCCCGCTATCCCGGTCCGGAAGAGGCCGTCGATTATCCCGGCTTCAGCCCCAAGACGCCGCAGCGGACGCGGGTCACCGGGGAGAGGCCGCCTGCGTCAAGGAGCGGCGGCCGATGACGGGCGGCAGCGACCGCGGTTCATGCCGCTTCCACGATGCCCATGCGGCGCGTGCGGCCCTGCGCGGGGCCGGCAGGCAGGCCTGGGATGCGTGGCTCGTGTGCAGGGTTGGCGAAGGCGCAACGCCCGCGCTCGTGTGCCCGGAGTGCGTCGATCTCGCCGACGTCGTGGTCGCGGAGTGCCCGCTGGTCGGCGACGAGGCGGCGGAATACGTCTGTGGGCGCTGCGCCGCGCCGATCCGCAAGGCGGAGGCCGTCCTCTACCCGTGATGCGCTCGAGGCGCGTCCGCGATCGCTGCGCGGCCGGGCGTCTCGGCAATCGATCGAGCGGGGCGATTCGTGGTACGAGTCCTCCATGATTCGCCGGGTTTCGGATAGGGGATTTCCTGGTCAACCGGAGGATGGCGCAAGTCCGGCTTCGACTGCTCGGGACTGGCTGCGAAGGGCTGTCGGGAGCCGGCTCGCGGGGCGGTCCGACGGTGTGCCGGGCCGCCGCTGGCTCCGTGCCTGATGGAAAGGGCGTACCGGCGGCCTGAAACGCTCGAAGGGAGCGAACCGCCGGGTCCGGCGAGCCGTCCGACAGATTCGTCGTCGGGCGCGCCCGCGCGGCCGCCGGGCGCGGCGGGCAGTCCGTTGGGCGCGGCACGTGGGGTGCTGCGGGAGGTCTTCGGCTTCGAGGGGTTCCGTCCCGGCCAGGAGGCCGTGATCGAAACGCTCCTCGACGGCCGTCATGCGCTTACCGTGATGCCGACGGGCTCGGGCAAGTCGCTCTGCTTCCAGATCCCCGCCCTGGTCATGGACGGGCTCACGGTGGTGGTGTCCCCCCTGATCGCCCTGATGCAGGATCAGGTGTCCGCGCTCCGGCTGGCGGGCGTCGCGGCCGACTGCATCAACTCCGCCAACGACAGGGGCGCCAACGTCGCGGCCTGGCGCCGGGCGGCGGAGGGCCGGACGCGGCTTCTCTACATGGCGCCCGAGCGGCTGATGACGGAGCGCATGCTGTCGGCGCTCGCCCGCCTCCCGGTCAGGCTCTTCGCCATCGACGAGGCCCATTGCATCTCGCAGTGGGGCCCGGCCTTCCGCCCGGAATACGAGGAGCTCTGCCGGCTGCGCGATCTCTTCCCCGGCGTCCCGATCGCGGCGCTCACGGCGACCGCCGACGAGGTGACGCGGAACGACATCGTGGACAAGCTGTTCGGCGGACGGGCCGGGCAGTTCGTGCTCGGCTTCGACCGTCCCAACATCAGGCTCGCGGTGGAGATGAAGCGCGACTGGAAGCGCCAGCTCGGGAGCTTCATTGCACGTCACGATGGCGAGAGCGGCATCGTCTACTGCCTGTCGCGCCGCAAGACCGAGGAGACCGCCGCCATGCTAGCGGCGGACGGGGTCCGCGCGCTCCCCTACCACGCGGGCATGGAGAAGGAGGAGCGGGAGGCGCATCAGAACATCTTCATGACCGAGCCGGGCGTGGTGATCGTCGCCACCATCGCCTTCGGCATGGGGATCGACAAGGCTGACGTGCGCTACGTCTTCCATACCGATCTGCCCGGCAGCGTGGAGGCGTACTACCAGGAGATCGGCCGCGCGGGCCGCGACGGGGATCCGGCTGAGGCGCACATGGTCTACGGCCTCGAGGACATCAGGATGCGGCGGCAGTTCATCGAGGACGAGGATGCGGGGGCCGACCGCAAGCGCCGGGAGCACAAGCGCCTCGATGCCCTGCTCGGCTACTGCGAGGCGCCGGCCTGCCGGCGGGTAGCGCTGCTGGAGTATTTCGGGGAGCGGATCGAGCCGTGCGGCAACTGCGACGTGTGCCTGGATCCGTCGGAGCGCGTGGACGGGACCGAGGACGCGCGGAAGATCCTTTCGGCCGCGTACCGGTCGGGCCAGCGCTTCGGCGCGGCGCACCTGATCGACATCCTGCGGGGGACCGAGACGGACAAGATCGCGCGCTTCGGCCATGACCGGATTCCGACCTTCGGGGTGGGCGCGGAGCGCGGCAAGAACGAGTGGCGCTCGCTGATCCGCCAGATGGTGGCGACGGGGTTCCTGCGCATCGACATCGGGGGCTACGGCGGGATCGGGATCACGGAGAAGGGGCTGGGGCTGCTGCGCGGCGACGGCGAATTCCTCTACCGCGAAGATACCGTCATCGCGCGCACGCCCCCCAAGGCGCGGGACTCCGGCGCGGCCCGCAGCGATGTGGAGGAAACGCCGCTGGCCGGCGAGGACTCGGCGCTGCTGGGTGCCTTGAAGGCGCTTCGCCTGGAGATCGCGCGGGAGCGGGGCGTGCCGGCCTATATCGTGTTCCCCGACCGCACGCTGATCGACATGGTGCGCCGCCGGCCGCGCACCGAAGCGGAGTTCGCCGAGGTCAACGGCGTGGGCGCGGCCAAGCTCAAGGAGTTCGCCGTGCCGTTCCTGGCCGCCATCGCGACCGCGCCGGCAGAGGGGGACGGCGGCGGGGCCGCCCATGAGGGGCCGCCATGACGAGCCAGATCGTCATCACGGAGAAGGCGAGCCAGGCGAAGGACGTGCGGGCTGCCGTGGGCTCGCGCTACGGCACGGTGCTCGCAGCAGAGGGCCATCTGCTGGACCTGTGCGAGCCCGAGGACGTCAACCCGGCATGGAAGCGCTGGTCCACGGATTTGCTGAAGCCGGACGGGCTCTACGGCACCAAGCCCGCCACCGGGGGCAACAAGGCGGCGAAGCTGAAGGCGATCCGAGCCGCGCTGAAGACGGCCGACCGGGTATGGCTCGCCACCGACTGCGACCGCGAGGGGCAGCTGATCGGCCAGGAAATCCTGGAGCACTGCCGCTATCGGGGCGAGGTTCTACGGGTGCTGTTCACGGCGCAGGACGCGGAGACCATCCGCGCGGCGTTCCGGCGCGCCCGGCCCAACGGCGAGCACGCCGGGCTCTACGAGGCGGCGGTGGCGCGCCGGCAGGCAGACCAGATCTACAATCTGTCGCTCACCCGCACCGCGACGGTGACGCTGGGGCGGGGCTCGCGGGGGGTGATCGGGATTGGCCGGGTCAAGACGCCGACGCTGGCGTTCGCCTGCCGGCGGGAGCTGGAGATCCGGGACTTCGTGCCGGTGGCGTACTTCGAGGTGGTGGCGACAGCGTACGCCGAAGGCGGCGCGTTCAAGATGCGGCATGCACCGAAAGAGCGCATCGTCGAGCGCGGCAGGGCGGAGGCGGTCGCCGAGGCGGCGCGGGAATTCGAGGGACCGCTCGGCGTGCGCGTCGAGGACAAGCGCCAGCGCCCGCCGCGCCTGCACGATCTGCCCTCGCTGCAGAAGCTGTGCAGCTCGCGCTTCGCCTGGTCGGCGTCGAAGACATTGGAGGTGGCGCAGGAGCTCTACGACGGGGAGGGCAAGAAGATCCTGACCTACCCCCGTGCCGAGGTGTGCTACCTGCCGGAGAGCGCCGCCGCGGACGTGCCGAAGATCGTTGCGGGCCGGCGCGCGGGCTGGGCTTACGCGGGTATCCCGGTGCCGTCGCCGCCGGCGATCCGCAAGGGCCGGAACGGCGCCTTCCACGACAAGGGGCTGGAGGGCGCGAGCCATCACGCGATCGTCCCCAACGTGAACAGGATCGGCGACCTGCGCGAGGTCTGGCCGCGGCTCTCGGCGGACGAGAAGAAGCTGTTCGATGCGGTCGCACGGTCCTATCTGGCCTCGGTCATGCCGGACTACCGCTACCGGCAGACCACGGTGACGCTGGACGTGCGGGGTTTCGAGTTCCGGGCGACGGGACGTCAGCCCATCGAAGCCGGCTGGCGCGGCGCCTTTCCGGACTGGAGGCCCGAGGAGGAGAAGGGTGAGGCGGCGCAGGCGCTGCCTCCCCTGCGGCACGGCGAGCCCGCCCGACTTCGCGATCCGGAGATCGAGGACAAGGAGACGCGCCCTCCGCCCCGGTACCGGGAGGGCACGCTGATTGAGGCGATGCAGAACGCATGGCGCTTCGTCGAGGACGAGGCGCTCCGCGAGCGGCTGCGGGAGGCCAAGGGGATCGGCACGCCGGCGACGCGGGCGGAGATCATCTCGGGTCTGAAGAAGCAGGGGTTCCTGACGGCGCAGGGAAAGAACGTCGTGCCCACCGACCGGGGCCTCGCGCTGTTCGGTGTGTTGAAGCGGGCCGATCCCGCGTTGGTGGACCCGGGCGTGACGGCGGAGCTCGAGTGCCTGCTCGACGATGTGCTGACCGGCCGGCAGGAGATGACGGGGGCGATAGACGCCGTGTGCGAAACCGCCCGGCGCATCATCGGCCGGCTCGGGGAGCGCGGCGCTGATGGAGAGGCCGTGGCCCTCGGCGAAGCCGATGGCGGCGGCGGGGACCGGCCGCCGACGGCGAAGATGCGGAAGTTTGCGGCCTCGATCGCGAAGAGCAAGGGGATCAAGCCGCCGGCCGGATACACGAAGTTGGCGGCGCTCTGCCGGGCGTTCCTCGATGAGCATGCTCCGAGGCGGAACCCCGGGAAGGGGGAGGCCACGAATTCGGGGGGCGGGACGGGCGGTGCCGCGTCACGGGGCGGGAAGCCGCCCAAGGCGAGGAGCGCCCCGCGGGGGACGGAGAGACCGAGAGCGACAGGATCGCGTCGGGCATCCGGATCGAAGAGTGTTCGGACCGGGCCTTCGGCCGGTGCGGCACAGGAGGATGCGGGTTTGCCGACGCCGCTTCGGATTCCTTATGGAAACAAGGAAGTGGCGTTCAGCATGGGTGCCCGGTACGGGGCGGATGGCTGGTACGCGCCGCTCGGCGTGGATCTCGACGCATTCCGTGAGCGGGGTTGGCTGTAGTGCAACGACGGGCTGCACCGGGAATTCGTCAGACAATTGCGTTTGGACCGGCGCGGAAGCCACACGCGAAGCACCGAAAATGCGCCGGGGAACTCCACGCGCCGCAGGGCGGGCGCGGCATCGATGGGTTGTGGCGGAGGAAGGATGCGACTGAAGAGACCGCGGCCGGCCTCCGCCGACCAGGTATGGATCACCCGGGAGAGCGAAACCGTCGTTATCGAGTACGCCGACCGGAATCCCGCTGATGCGAGGAAGCTGCATAGGAGAGGGGGTGACTTGGCTGGGCACCGCAACTGCGACGCACTGATGCACGGTCGGTGGTGCCTTGAAATTGCAGGTGACACGGCGACGTGCGGCGAGCGAGGAGGCTTAAGAGTTGTTCTTCGTCTTATCTGGATAGGAGCTGGGGTGCATATATTACATCCTGCTTATCCTTGAATTTCCACCTTTGAGGAGATATGTTCTTGTAATGTTCTCTGTGGTGGAGGTCACGGAATGGGCTTCAAACTGGCATCCCGGGTGCGCGGGCTGAGCGACGCCGCGTTTCGCGAGGCCTTTGGCGAGGAGGAGCAGTGCCGCGCGGCCCTGTTCCGGTTGCGCTGGCCCGAGGGCTTCGTGTGTCTGGCCTGCGGCCATCGCGGCTACTGCGTTCCGGCTCGCCGCCGGTTGTATCAGTGCAACCGCTGCAAGACGCAGACCTCGGTGACGGCGGGCACGATCTTCCATGCGACCAAGCTGCCGCTGACGACCTGGTTCGCGGCCATCCATCTGATCGTGACGGCGAAGAACGGCATCTCGTCGGTCGAGCTGGGCCGCCGGCTCGGCGTCAAGCAGCCGACCGCCTGGACGATGAAGCAAAAGATCATGGCGGTGATGGCAAGACGCGAGGCAAACACCCGGCTCGATGGTCGGGTTGAGATGGACGACGCGTATCTCGGCGGGGCGCGCCCGGGCGGCAAACGGGGCCGCGGCGCGCCGGGCAAGACGCCCTTCGTGGCGGCGGTGTCGACCGGCCCCGAGGGGCGACCGCGAAAGCTCAAGCTGGCCCCAGTCAAGGGCTTCCGCAAGCGCGAAATCGCGCGCGGCGCGAAACGCTGGCTGGCGCCCAGATCCGAGGTCCTCACCGACGGGCTGCGCTGCTGGAACGCGCTCCATGGGATCGCCGACAGCCATCGCGCGACCCGCACCGGATCGGGCCGCCAGGCAGCCCGCATGGCGCCGTTCAAATGGGTCAACACCACGCAGGGCAATATCAAGTCTGCGATCACCGGCACCTATCGAAAGCTCGGCCCCGATCACGCCGAACGATACCTCGCAAGCTTCGCGTGGCGATACAACCGGCGCTTCCAGCTCCAGACCATGATCCCCCGCTTCGTCCATAGCGCCGCCCGTACCCAGCCCATCCCCTACCGAGATCTCATCGCTGGATGAATCTCAGGGATAAGCAGGTATTACATTGATCGGTTGGTGGATTTCCCGGCATGGTGGCGGATTGCGGCAAAGGAGTTGCCTGCGGCGAAGCTTTCGGCGTGGCCAGTCTGCGCGTGACGGCGTAGGACGAGAGGGCGGGGCATCTGAAGGACGAACGAACAGTGTCTGATAGCAGATCTCCGTTAGTGGCCCCGCGGTACACGTTAAGATTGGGGGAATTGCCGCGGGTCGCCGAGCAATGCGGTTCACGAGGGCATGGATGATCATGGGGAAAATGACGTGGACGGATGCGAAGCAGGCTGGCGCGCCGCTCCCATGAGCAATCTGTACGCCCGGCTGGTGAAGGGAGAGGACGATAGGACGGAGGCGCTGGCGGTTCTCCTGGAGCGTGTCCTTTCTCGGGACAGGGAGAGGAGCACGGCAGAGTTCTTGGAATTTGTGTTCGGGGCTCTACTCGGCAGAGCGAGGGATCAGGCAGGCAAGTCGAAATTGCTGCAAGCGATGAGTGGATCCGCGGCTGGGCTCTCCATCGTTGCGCAGTATCGAATCCCCGACGGGACGATACCGGACATGGTAATCTTCAACGGGGGCGAACCGGTCTGCGCCGTTGAGGCGAAGATCGACGCCGCGTTTCAGGAGGGACAGCTCAAACGATACGGCGATTGGCTCAAGACGCAGGCAGGAGACCGATTTAGCCCGGCGCTCGTTCTTCTGACCGAGTTCACTCAGGCGCCGGAGGATTTCCGGGATGGTGGCATCGAGTGCTACGGGGTGGCGCTTCGGAACGTCGCTTCATGGCAGGATGTGGCGGATTGGTTTGCGGCGCTTGGCCGTCGGGATGACGACATCGACAATCCGTTGCGAATGCTGGCGCGGGAATTTGCAGAATTCTTAAAGGAGGACGCCGTGCCTACGTTGGACGATGTGGCGGTGGCGCGGAACTATCTTGCGCACTCACACCGGAAGCTCACCCAGGCGGTAGAGTACATGCAGGGCGGGTATGAGTTTCACGCTGGTTGGAGCAAGGGGCGCGGGGTCGGTATTGGGCCGGTCGGGATATGGAAGTACCACTATCCGGAAGAGGATCACAATACGCGATATGTGTATTGTGGGATCTGCTTCAAACCCGCGGACGAGAATGACCTGACGCTTCATGGTTACGCGCGCTACGAGAATGCGGGCGGCAGACAACCCAAACCGAGGATTATCGCGGACGGCTTCCATGCGTTCGTCTGCATCGATGCGACATCGTACGACTGCCGGCGCGTTCCCGGTTTCGACAAGAACAGGTGGTTCGATTGGGGCGCCGATGGGCTGGTCACGAGCAAGGATCACCCGAACGCCGAATCGACGGGTTGGTATCACTTTTCCAGCGAACAGGGTAGCAGGGGGGGGGGTATGCTAGGATTCGTCCGTTACAGGATCTGCTGGCCGATGACGGACGTATCGGTACCGAACTTGGGAATTGGACGGAGCGTGCCCTGTCAAAGACAGTTGGTTTGTGGGAGGCGCTTTTCCCATCGGGCGTGGGATCTCCGGACGAGGGTGCGGCGTAGCGGCGTACTGGAACGAGAAGGGGTAGGCTAGATCAATGCCTGAGGACTCTGCGAAGTGTGCGGGACAATGGTGGTGTCATCGTCGGGCCACTCCGATATGAGTACGACGACCGCGATGACTGGCGGAACGACGCCATCGTTGAAGAAGCCCGCGACGGCGACGAAGACATGGAGTGCCCGGCGTTCGTGGATGGTTGCCTCTGCTGTCCGCCGGAGGACGGTTGGCGGAACCCACAAGGTCGGTTGTCTTGCCAACCGACCAATCCACCGATCGGACATGTTCGACACGCTCCTGGGTCCCAGGACTCAAAGGAGCGGCCAAACCCGAAACACACAAGTTTCTTCGAGCCTTTTCTGCAACGTGTTAGACGCCAGCATATTGGATGTCTGGAAGAGTGCGCTTGACGGGGTCAAGCATTCGATAGACACTTGGTCCATGAGGGATCTGGACAAATACAAACCTTCTTTGAAGCAACTTGTATGGTATTGCATGTTCGAACAGACGGAAGCATATCTCATCTTTCTAGCACGTAACTTTCTGCCACGGAGCTGAACATCCTCCAATTAAGAAAAATCCGCCTTTCTGGTTTCAAGGCACTCAATGGAACAATATTCCATTTTCCTGGACAGCGTCTGTTGCTCATTGGTGGAAATGGCTCCGGCAAGTCTTCAGTCCTGCAAGCGCTGTCTCTGGTGAACGAATTTGGGCATGGCAATGCATCTCGGTTCTTCGAAGATAGAGGATGGAATAGCTCTGACGTTAGGTGTCGAATCACCGGTTCTCGTGCCTTTCGAGCGGACATATTGTTAAGCGATGAATTAGATCATGATTTTCTTTGGCAGATCACTTGGAGCCTGACAACTGGCATTAATGTTAGGGAAGTTGTTTGGCGCTGTAGAGTCAATCAACGTTCACCCACACGTATATTTGACTATAATCGTAATACTAGGTCGTTACGACTCGGTAAGACTAGAACAGAAGCAAGTTACCGTATACCAGGATCTGCGCTCGCATTTATCGATTTAGATTCACAAGACGAAAACCAAGAGAGGTTGCGGGAAATATCTGACTGGTCTCGGAGTATTACGTCTTTGGAATTGCTCAGCCCCAATGCAATGAGAGGCGGAACTAGAGGTGCTACCAACAATATCGGTATGAGGGGTGAAAGACTGGCTAGTTTCTTGGCAAATCTGAGCGCTGGTAGCAAGAGTAAACTGGTGAAGCGCTTGAAAAGGTACTACCCCATTTCTAATATCGAAACAACGAAAAAGCGAGCTGGCTGGGTGGATATGAGAATTGCTGAAGCCTTTGCCCGCGTTGGCAGCATAAGTCCCGCCCATACAAGCGATGGTTTACTTCGGCTCATAGCACTTTGCGCTATTCCGGAATTTGCTGAAGACAATCGGCTAGTAATGTTGGACGAAATAGAGGATGGAGTGGAACCACACATTTTGCCAGAACTGATACAAGATATTGTATCTGAGTCTGAGAGCCAGTTCGTGTTTACATCCCACTCGCCATTGTTAGCCAATTTTTTTCACCCGATAGACATCCACGTGTTAACTAGACTGAGCGATGGATCAGTGACTACAATGCAATTGTCAGAGTTCGAAGACTGGGAAGAGGGACTAGAGTACTTTGGTCCGGGGGAAATGTGGAGCATGGCGGAACGCAAATCAATTAATAGACAGCTTATTGCTAACGCACGATCTAAAACGCGTCGGGAAAAGAAAACGCAAATCAACCGCTTCTCGTCGAGATGGGTGGAGTCTTTCCTGTTAGAGAGGAAAGGACTAGATGGTTAGAGTACTGGTATGTGGTGAGGGACCCCACGACATTGGAGTATTTCGAGGCGAAGAGACCGCAGAGGAGGGCTGGCTTCAAACGCTATTGCGAAATTTACTTGGCGACGCAATAGAGATAGTCGCGATCCGACGTAACAGACTGGTACTGCAGCGAAGACAACAGGCAGCGTTCCGACCACTACCACCGGGCCATGGAAAAAAGGCGTTGGCTTGCAAGTTGAGGGCGGTTGGTGGTAAATACGATCTCGTGGTATTTATGACTGACGCTGACAGCAATGACAGACGTAGATGGGAGCAAGTACGTGCGGAAATATTGGACGGCCTCGGTTATGTGAACGGCGTTAGAGGCGCACCCTGCGTTCCCATGAGCACTTCTGAAAGCTGGTTTCTCGGTGATGAACAGGCTTGGGACAGACTCGGCTTAGAGGATTTGAACGTACTACCGAGGCGACCGGAAAGCATTTGGGGGAATCGCAGGGATCGAAACAGTAATCATCCACGTCAAGTGTTTCGGCGAGTATGTGACGAGGCAGATGTGGAGGATTCTCGAGAAACTCGTGTAAAGTTGGCCAGGGCGCTGAGATCGGAAGCTATGAACATAAGTTGCCCGATAAGTTTTACCGCGTTTGTTGATGATCTCAATGCTTGACAGGCTTCAATTGAGGTTGCCTGGATTGTACAGATAGGGTAATTGCCTGACAGTCTCCGCTTCCCGGGGGGTTCTGGTTCAGGCGGCTTTCTTCATCTTTTCCTCCTTCGGCGTCCTGGGTTTGGGCAGGCATTTGACGAAGACGTCGGCCGGTGTCCTGCCCTTCATGTCGCGGCCCTGGTGGGGCCGTTCGATATTGTAGCGGACGAGATAGGCGTCGAGGTCTTTCTGCATGGCCTCGATGCTCTCGTAGAACTTCTTGCGCCCCATGACACGGAAGTGCTCGTCCAGCAGGGTGCGGTGCAGGCGCTCGACGAAGCCGTTGGATTGCGGCCTGCGGACCTTCGTGGTGCGGTGCTCGATCTCCTCGAGCTGTAGGAACAGCTCGTAGGGGTGGCGATCGGACCGGCCGCAGAACTCGCGCCCGTTGTCCGAGAGCACGGTGTCGATACGGGCGCCGTGGGCCTCGAAGGTGGGCAACACGTCGTTGTTCATCAGGTGGACGGCGGTGACCGGCATCTTGTTGGGGTAGAGCCTGCCCCAGGCGTAGCGCGAGTGGCAGTCGACGGCGCTCTGCAGATAGACCTTGCCTACCCCCTTGAGGTGGCCGACGAAGAAGGTGTCGACTGCCACCAGGTCGCCGGTGTGCCGGGTCTCGATGTGGCGCTCACGGAACTCGGGGCTGAACCGCTCCAGGAGCCGGATCTGATCGTCCGTGAGCTCGATGTTGCGCTCCGTCGTGGTCCTCTCCAGTCGAAGCAGCCGCTCCTGTTTGGTCAAAAGCTTGTGGCGCGACCACACGCCGCGTACCCCGCCGGAGGACACGTGGACGCCCTTCAGCGAGAGCTCCTGGGCGACCCTGAGCGCGCCGTGGGTGGGATGGTCCAACGCGTGCGCGAGGATCGCGTCCTCGACCTCCTGCGACACCCGATTGGGGTGCGGCCCGCGGGCGCCCGGCAGGCGGTCGATCAGACCGTCGGCGCCGTAGGTCTGGTAGTTCCTCCTGATCTCGTAGAACTGCTGGCGCGAATAGCCCATGATCCGGCAGGCCTTCGAGACGTTGCTCATCTCGGCGGCCAGCTCCAGCAGGCTCAGCTTGCGCTGTGCTACCTTGTCCTTGGTGGTCATGTCGGTCTCCCAATGGGTCGGATGTTGAGCAAAACAATCCTAAACCCCACCAGGAGCGGCCTGGCCACCGCCGGCGCGCACGACTCTTGACGGTCGCGCGCCGGCGCCAGCCAAACTGTCAGGTGATTACCGTCTCAGAACACCTGGATGATAAGAGAAATAAAGGCTCAATTGGTGAATCGTACGCCTCATGGGGTGAGGGCGGCGGCGAGGCAGGCCTGATCATTGGCGCCGGGGGCGAGACCGGCGAGATGGAACCAGCTCAGATAGTTGCTCAGATAGCAGGTGGCGCCGCCGCGGCGGGGACGCAGGGAGTCCTTCAACCGGCTGTGTCGGCTGTTCACGGTCTGGATGTGGAGATCGCCCCGAACCCGTTCCCCCCTCGACCGGTTGAGCGTCTCGTGGCTCACCCCGAGCGCCACCGCGCAGGGTGGATAGCTCGTGCCTCCATCGGAGACCAGCAGGGCGTCCTTCGCGACCACCGGTTCAAGAGCGGCCGTCAGGGCCGTCGCGTCAACCGTGGGCAGGAGCGCGCTGAACGTCGTCCCGCCGTGGTCCGCGGCCATGAGAACCGGCACCTGCTCGCGCGAGAGACCGCGCTTCTTCGCCGTGCCGCCCCGCCGGCGGGCCTTGCGCCCCAGCTTGCGCGCGCCCTTCCGGCTTTCCAGCACGTAAGTCTCATCCGCTTCCACGATCCCCTCAAGCACGCCCGAACCACCCCGCGCCGCCGCCAGAAAAAGGTGACGCCAGCGGAACACCGTGCTCACGGCGACAGCGCAGCGCGCCGCCGACGCCTTCACCGTCTCGCCCTCGGCCAACAGGAAGGAGTTGGAGAGGGAATGGTGAGCGATGTGCCCGCTTGGTGGGGCGTCGGGTCCAAGATAGGAGGAGCAGGTGCGAGGGAGCGGTCGCAGACCGGAGAGGGCTAGAAATCCGCCTATGATTCCCTAGTACGATCCGGCGATCCTCGCTATGCCGCTGTCTCGAGATCGCTGTCGATACTGTCCCCGATACGGGCAGCGGAGGCCTTGACGGTGTCGCGCGCGAGATGAGCGTAGCGCGCCGTTGTTTGCACCTGGGTGTGGCCCAACAGCTTCCCGATCATCGGCAACCCCTCGCCGAGCGCCAGCGCCCGCGAGGCAAAGGAATGCCGCAGGTCATGGATGCGCACGTCTTCGAGGTCGGCGCGTGCCCGGGTGCGTCGCCAAGGGTGCTGAAGATCGGTGAGATGGCTGTCGGGCTTCTTGCCTGCTATCACCCAGGGGTTGTCCTCGTCGCGGGGCAGAGTCTCCAGCAGCCGCACGGCCGAGGGCGCCAGCGGCACCGCCCGCCCGCCCGTCTTCGTGTCGGGCAAGTGCAACTCGCCCGCCTCGAGATCGACATGCTCCCACCGCAGCTTCTGGATCTCCGACAGTCGGCACCCGGTCAGCATCAAGAGTCGGAATGCCACGACCGCCGAACGGGTCTCGGAGCCGTCGCGCAAGATCTCGTCCAGCACTTGTCCCAGCCGCGAGAATTCCTCGGCGTTCAGGAACCGCTCCCGCTTCTCCTCCTTGTAGCGCTTGACGTGAAGGCAGGGGTTGGATCCGTCCCGTCGAAGACCCCATACTTCCGCCTGGGTGAACATTTTGGACAGCACTCCCAGCGTCCGGTTGGCCTGGTAGGGCGTCCCCCGCAACTCGTGATGCAGCTCGGCGATGTCGCTGCGCTTTATATCCCGCACCTTGCGCCTGCCGATCCGGGGGTGGATGAAGAACTTCACGGATCTGCCGTACTCGTAGGCCGTGCTCGGCTTGCAGTGATTGGGAACGTATTCCTCCAGAAACCTCTTGCCGAGCTGCTTCATTGTCATCGCCTTGCGGCGCTCGTCCCTGGCGGCGGCGGGGTCGCCGCCGCCCTTGGCCTCGGAGATCGCGGCCATGGCGCGCCGTCTTGCGGTCTCGGTGGAGACCGCCCCGTGGCGGCCCAGGGTGATGCGCCGCACGCGACCGTCGGCGCGGTACTGGACGACGTAGTACTTGCGCCCGGAGACGCGCACGCGGACGCCGAAGCCGGGAAGATCAGCGTCCCAGTGGAAGGTGTCGGCGCCGTCGGCCTTGAGCTGGTCGACCATGCGCTTGGTGATCTTGATATGGGCGGTCACGGCGGTCTCCTCGGAAGGCACGAAAAGAGCCTACCATTCTGGGAAGCACATGGGAATCATCAGGAAAGAACTTCGGGTCCGCTCCAGTCCGCTCGGGACCGGAAGAATGTGCTTGTGAATGGAAACTAACCACTTGTCAAAAAACAAGAAAACATGATACTGTCTGTTCTAGTCCGTTCAGGACCTCTTCGGACCGAATGCCCTCTAGACACACTCATAACCTGAAGGTCGTAGGTTCAAATCCTACCCCCGCAACCAAAAAAGCCCCGTTATTCCAGCAGGATAGCGGGGTTTTTCTTTGCCCATGCCTTTGAGCCATCCTTCTACCGTAAGCATGCCGTAAGCGGAGTCAATGCACCGTGTGGCCCCGCTGGGACCCCGCGTGGCACCGCTGCGCCGGGTACCGGGTGCCGACCGTGGCATCTATTCGGTTTCCCGAGTTGATCCCCGAGCGGCCTCGTACGAAGCACCGCCGCATTCGCAACCTCTCCATCGCACTCGCCGTGCTCGTCGCTGCCACGGCAGGTGCGGGATTGGTGCACGCCCTCCCATTCATTCCGTAAGAACGGTCTGAACGGAGTCGAGCGGCGCCCGCCGCTCGCCGCCGGCGAGACCGCACGCACCGGTCGGGCGTTTGCATTTCCGGGCAACCGCCGTCGCGAAGCGATCGACGGGCCCCTTGCATGGCAAGCGCGGGGGCGCCGATCCCGGCTGCGGCCCGGGAGCGGGCGCGGCAGGCCGCGGCCCTCATTCCGCCCCCGGTTCGGCCATGCGGTATCCGACGCCGCGCTCGTTGAAGATGTACTCAGGGTTTGCCGCGTCGTCGCCGAGCTTGCGCCGGAGGTTGCGCACGAAGATGCGCACCAGGTTGGCGTCGACGCCGTTGCGCGAACTCCAGACCCGGCGCAGCAGCGTGTCGTAGGTCATCGCCCGTCCGGCGTTGAGCGCGAGGACGCGCAGGAGCTCGTATTCGGTGGCGGTGAGCTCGACCGGCTCGCCGCCGACGGTCACCCGGCGCCGGTCGAAGTCGATGGCGAGTTCGCCGAGCACGAAGGGCGCGGGGTCCTCGTGACGGCGCAGCGCGGCGCGGACGCGTGCCACCAGCTCGGTCGGCGAGAAGGGCTTGACGATGTAGTCGGCGGCACCGGATTCGAGCGCTGCGGCGACGGTCTCGTCGCGGCCGTAGCCCGAAATGAATATCACCGGCAGGTCGGAGAGCTCGGGCACGCTCTCCATCAGCTCGATGCCGTTCTGCCCGGGCAGCACCAGGTCGAGCAGCACGAGCCGCGGCTTCTCGCTGCGGATGATCTGCGCGAGCTCGCCCGGCTCGCCGGTCACCAGCGGGGCGTAGCCGGCGGCGGCGAGCGTGTCGCGCACGGAGCGCAGCATGCGCGGGTCGTCGTCGACGACGAGGATGCGGATCTTCTCGGCCGGTTGCCGGCTCGGGGGCGGCTCCACGGGCGCCCCGGCGCCGGGCTCCCCGGCCACGGGCAGGGTGAAGGTGACTGTGGTGCCCCGGCCCGGACCGTCGCTCTCGGCCCGGATGCGCCCGCCATGGGCTTCCACCAGCCCCTTGCAGATCGCGAGCCCCAGGCCGTAGCCGGCCTTCGATCCGTCCCCGGCGTGCTTGTCGAAGAGCCGCGGCAGCAGCTCCGGGGCGATCCCGCGGCCCTCGTCGGCGACCGAGACCGCGACGTGGGCGTCCTCGCGCACCGCCGAGACCCGGATGGATGAAGACTCCGGCGCATGCCGGGCGGCGTTGGCGAGGAGGTTGTTGAGCACCTGGACGATGCGCCGGCGGTCGGCCATCGCGCGCGGCAGGTCGACGGGAAGGTCGACGGCGACGCCGTGCCGCCCGCCACCGCCGACGAAAGTGTTCCGCGCCCGTTCCACCAGCTCGGCCAGCTCCGAGGGCTCGGGCGAGACCGAGAGCGTGCCCGAGTCGATGCGGCCCGCGTCCAGCAGGTCGCCGATCAGGCCCCGCATGTGGTTGGCCTGCTCGGAGATGATGCGGTGGAACTCGCGCATCTCGGCCGGGTCGAGCGCTTCCGCGTCCTCCATCAGCGTCGTGGCCGAGCCCTTGATGGCGGCCAGCGGCTCGCGCAGCTCGTGGCCCACCAGGCCGAGGAACTCGGTGCGCAGCCGCTCGATCTCGTCGAGCGGCGCCAGGTCCTGCACGGTGACCACCACCGAGCCGACGGCATCCCCCTCGGCGCGGATAGGCGTGGCGTTGACCAGCACCCGGACGCTGCGCCCGTCCGGGACCGAGAGCACCACCTCCTCGGCGCGCATCGTCTCGCCGCTGCGGACCACCTGCTCGATCGGGAGCCGGCTCAGGCTCACCTCGCTGCCGTCGGAACGGCGGAAGCTCATCACCTCCAGGAGCTGCTCGGGCGGTTGGCCGGGGGTGCGCAGGCTCTCCCCGATGCGCCGCGCCTCGCGGTTGATCGACACCGCCCGCCCGCTCTCCGCGTCGAACACCGCGACGCCGACCGGGGAGGTGTCGATCAGGGCCTCGAGATCTGCCCTGGCGCGGCGCTCGTCGCGGTGGGTGCGCGCGTTGACGATCGCGGCCGCGGCCTGGGAGGCGAACAGCGTCAGCACTTCCTCGTCCTCGTCGCTGAACGCCTCCCCGTCCGCCTTGTCGGCGAGGAAGAAGCTGCCGACGTCGGCGCCACGGTGGCGCATCGGCGTGCCCTGGAAGGTCCGGGCGAACATCCGGGGCGGCTCGATGCCGAGCGCGCGGACGTAGCCCGACAGGTCGTCGACGCGAAGCGGCCCCGGCAGGCCGCGGAAGTGCTCGAACAGGCGCGCGCTGACGGGCCAGGCGTAGAGCTCGAGCTGCTCCTCGGGCGTGAAGCCCGAGAACACGAAGTCCCCGGGCGCGCCGGCCTCGTCGACGGTGGCGATGACGCCCCAGCGGGCGCCGGTGAGCGCCCGGGCGCTCTCCACCACCTCGCCGAGCACGGTGTCGAGGTCGAGGCTCGCGTTGATCCTGAGGATGGCGGCGTTGAGCGTGGCGATGCGCGCGCGCAGCGCCTCGTTCTCCCGCTTCAGGTCGTCGGACTGAGCCAATCGGGGCCTCCCTCGCCCGGATGACGGGATCTGCGGCCCGCCGCACCGCCGGCATGCAGCCCGGCAAGACGGCCCGGTGTTTATAAAGATTACACCGTAACGCCCGATCTCCACACACACATTTAACAGCATACCGCGTACAACGAAGCGAGATCGATTCGGTGCGTCGCGGCCTGTGGGTTCCGGATCCCGGGACCATGCCGGGAGGCGGAGGCCGGCGCGCTCCGGGTCCGGTGGGCCGATCGGCGGCGATGGGGGAGACGGACATGAGACGCTTTTCTGCCTGTGGCCTGGCGGTGGCGGCCGTCCTCTCGCTCGCGGCCTGCGGGGGCGGCGAATCCGTGTCCGAGCGGACGACCACCCTGGACGAGATCCGGGAACTCACTGGCCTGTCGGCGCCTGTCGAGACGCCGGAGGCAGCGCTGGCGCGCGGGCTGGAGGTCAGAGCCCGCGCCGATTCCCTGATCCTGTCCACGATGCACGGGGAAACCGGCAGCGCCGGGATTCCGACCTTCCGTTTCCTGACGCAGTGCAGCGGACCGCGCTGCACCCTGACCGATCCGCTGAGCGGCGCCGTCGATACCATCGACCTTGTCAACACGCCTCTCAGGCAGGGCGCCGCCACCGCCCTCGGCGAGAAACACGGCATCACCCTCTTCCGGGAGTCCTCGACGCATACGGGCGCGGACCTTGCCAGTCTCGGGGCCTGGCTGGAGCACAGCTCGTTCGCGATCCTGCACGAGAGCCAGACGAACGACGACGGCAGGGTCGACGTCCGGCGCGGGATCGCCTTGGGCGAGCTCACAGGCGCCGCACCGGCCGGGAGCGCGACTTGGCTCGGCCTCATGACGGGTACGCCCGTCGCCGGGGACGCCCGGGGCGAGCGGCTGGCGGGGGACGCGGCCCTGACCTACGGCTTCCCCGCCGCCGGCGACGGGTCCGGGCCTTCCCTCCACGTCGCGTTCGGCGGCATCACGAACATCGACCGCGGGACCGTGCACACGGTCGAGACGGTGATCTTCTCCAACCTCGCGGTCGGCCCGGACGGAACTTTCTCGCGCGGCCATTCGGGCGCGCGCATCCAGGGCGCCTTCCACGGTCCCGGCCATGCGGAGGCGGCGGGCATCTTCGAGCAGTCCGACATCGTCGGCGCCTTCGGCGCGAGGCGGCAGTAGGCGCCCGCCGCCGGCATCGCCGGGACAGCGGCGAGGCGAGGACGCCGCCCGGTGACGACCGATGCGGCGGGCGCGGCCCCGGAGCGGGCGGGGGGTGCTTGCGGGCCGGTTTTCGGCTCCCGAGAATCGGGTTCGCCCGGGCGGTGGAACAGCGATTTGCGCCGCTGCCGCGGCGGGATTCGGGGCGATTCCGGGCAATATTAATCGAATCGACATCGAAACAGCCGATATTGACACACACAATTCACACAATATCGGCTACTACTTGGCATAATCATTGGTGGTCCCCCGGCTCCGGTGCGGGACACAGGGGCGGTTGGTTCGAGTTGCCAGTCAGGAGAATGCGCATGATGGCGGAACGGGGAAACGTCTTGACAGGGCCGAATCTGCCCACCGCTATAATTAGCGCCAGAGCGCCAGAGCGCCAGAGCGCCAGAGCGCCAGAGCGCCAGAGCGCCAGAGCGCCAGAGCGCCAGAGCGCCATGACTGCGCCCGCTCGGCGCGCTGCGTCCCGAGCGCTAAGCACTACAATTGAGCGCCAGACTGCGCCCACTCGGCCCATAGCAGGTTTCCTGTCGCGTCTGCGCGCCAAGTTCCTGATTCCGCTCGCCGTCCTCGCGGCGCTTGGGCTCGCCACGCCGGCCCCCGCCGCCGACACCACGGCGCCGACGATTGCCTCAATGACGATCAGCTCGACGCCGTCGTTCGACGCGGACGGCGACAATACGGCGGATACCTACGTCCGGGGCGACCGGATTGTCGTGGACGTGCGCTTCAGCGAGGCGGTGACGGTCTCCGGGGGCAACAACAATGTGCGGCTGCGCCTGGACCTCGGCACGGACGACACGAACCTCGCCAATAGCCGGAGGGTGCTCAAGCTCAAGGGCATTGTCGGCGGCGATACGCTGCGGTTCGAGCACAGGGTGGCGAGGTGGGACAGCGACCCGGACGGCGTGTGGGTGCAGATGCTTTCGACGACCAACGCCCAAACGGTGAACACGGTGGGCGGTGCGGCGGTGACGAGCACGGCGACCGGTGTCGCGGCGGTGCGGACGAAGAGCGGACTGCCGAGCACGGGCGCGGCGAACCACAAGGTGGACGGCAGCCGGACGCAGGCGCCGGCCGCCACCAACAAGG
>MKWU01001744.1_pt1 | contig 35918 bp, 25 predicted proteins | sample 809101 | NCBI WGS metagenome assembly MKWU01 (sample SAMN05860141, study PRJNA318959) | sponge metagenome | host: Aplysina aerophoba | place: Slovenia: Piran, Adriatic Sea, Gulf of Piran | collected 2013-05-07
TCAACTTCCTTTTGTCCGCGGAGGGACGCGGAGGGGCGCGGAGAACACCTTAACACCTTTTTGTCCACGGAGGACACGGAGGACCACGGAGAAGGTCAAGGGCAACTGCAGGAAAGGCAACTGCAGAAGGTCAACGGCAACTTCTACTTCTTTTGTCCACGGAGGACACGGAGAACTTCTTTACACCTTAACGTCTTTTTGTCCACGAAGGGCCGCGAAGGACCACGAAGGGCCGCGAAGAAGGTCAAGGGCAACTGCAGGAAAGGCAACTGCAGAAGGTCAAGGGCAATTTCTACTTCTTTTGTCCACGGAGGACACGGAGAACTTCTTTACACCTTAACGTCTTTTTGTCCACGAAGGGCCACGAAGGACCACGAAGGGCCACGAAGAAGGTCAAGGGCAACTGCAGGAAGGGCAACTGCAGGAGGTCAACGGCAACTTCTGCTTCTTTTGTCCACGGAGGGCGCGGAGAACACGCTTTGCAGCGCTGGTTCTCTCGGTGCGTTGGGGTATTGGTGGGCGGTGGTTCGGCGTGGGCGAGGGCCGACTTGTCAGTGTAGCGCCGTTGGATGAAAAGCTCTTTAAGGCAATCCCCACGTGTTATGTGATGATGGGGCCATTGAAAGGGAAGGCGCCGATTACGGCACAGCGTCAGCCTCCTCCGACCAGGGGCCCTCCGTACCGTCGATCACGGCTCTGACGCGGAAGTAGTAGGTGTTACCAGCCGTAAGTCCGGTATGGGAATAGGAGGTGGTACCAGATGACAGTGTTCCGCCGATGCGTTCCCACTCGGACTGGCCCGGGGTCCAGACAATGAGCTGGTAGCTGTCGGCACCGGTCACTTTGCTCCAACTGAGATCGATGCCTTGGGCGGAGGCGGTCGCGACCAGACCCGGCATGAATGAGGCGCCCGGGACGGCACTGGGGGAATTCGACCATGTGCCCTCTGTATCGTTGACGACGGCGCTGACCCTGTAGTAGTAGGTTTGCCCGGCGGAAAGCCCAGTGTGGGTGTAGGAGGTAGTATCGGCGGAAAGGGGATCGCCAATGCGTACCCAAGCATTTTGGGCGTCGGTCCAGACGATGAGTATGTGGCTGCCAACGCCGGGAACGGCAGTCCAGCTCAGCTTGACCTGGCCGACGGCGGTGGCGGCGGTCAGCGTCGGTGCGGGCGGTGCGGCGGGGATATCGCTAACCGATTCGGTCCAGGCGCCTTCAATGTCGTGGATCACTGCAGCGACCCGATAGTAGTAGGTCCTTCCAGCGATGAGACCGGTGTGGGTGTAGGAGGTGGTATCGGCGGAAAGGGGATCGCCGATGCGTTGCCAGGCGGTCTGGCCGTCGGTCCAGCTGATAAGCCGGTAGCTTTCGGCGTCGGAGACGGCGGTCCAGCTCAGCTCTATCTGACCGGTAGCGGCGGTGGCGGAGAGATCGGGGGCGGCAGGGCGGACGGGGATTTCGCTGACGGAGTCGGACCAATCGCCCTCTGTGCCGTCGATGACTGCTCTGACGCGGTAGTGGTAGGTGCTGAGTTCGGTCAGCCCGGAGTGGGTATAGGAGGTGATGGTGCCAGTGATGGGGTCGCCGATGCGTTCCCAGTCAGTGAGGCCGTCTGTCCAGACGATGAGCTGGTAGTTGTCAGCGCTTGCCACACTTGTCCAGCCAAGTTCGATACGGCCGGCGGTGGCGTTCGCCTCCAGCGTTGGAACGTAAGAAACGGTGGCTTCGACGTTGCCGGACCAAGCGCTCTTTGTGCCGGCGACGGGCACGGCGCGGCCGGTGTAGCTGTATGTATCCCCTGAGGTAAGCCCGGCGTGGGTAAGGGAGGTAACATTATGCGTCAGGGAGCCATCATCGAGCCGCTCCCAGGCGGCTTCGCCTTGCCGAGCCCAGATTTCGTAGGTGACGGCGCCCACGACGGGCGCCCAACTGATGGTGATGCGGTCAGAACCGGCCGATGCGACGAGGACGGGCGCGGCAAGACCAACGGATTCATCCGACGATTGGAAAGAGGGGGTTCCTGTCCCGGATTGGGGGAAGGAGATGTTAAGCTGGCTGGAAGGGCGGGCGAAGAAGATGGCCGCGAACAGGGCGGAAAGGACGAGCGCACTGAGTGAGATTATTCGTATCATGTGTTTCATAGTGTGTACACGTAGTCCCTTTTGTCCACTATCTGTAATGATTTGCGCCTTGGGGGAAAGGCAAGGCGGGCTCGTTGTCTTCGGAGTAAAGGCGCTGCCGCGCCGGTCCGGCTGGCATATTGTCCGCCACACAGATTTCCGGCTGCGAAGCCGGGCCCGGCAACCCTCCTGACGAAGGAGGGAAGCGGGCAGACGGTCATGGTTCAACTATACACAAGAGGAGGGGCTGCTTGCAACGGTTTTTGGCATACCGGCAGCGGTTCATAGCCCGTTCGGACACAGATCGTACCGGTTCAGGCGACTTGCACGCCGCTGAGGTTTTCGAGGGCTTTGACGAGGGCGTGGTTGCCTTCTTCGCCGAGCCCCATTTGTTGGAGGGTACGGTAGAGGCTGAAGATCTGGCTGGTCAACAGGATGGGGACGCCGAGGGCGTCGGCTTCCTGCATAATGAGGCGCACATCTTTCTGTTGGAGGTTGATGGTGAAGCCGGGCCGCCAGTCGCGTTCGATGATTTGGGGACCGCGGTTGGCGAGCATCCAGCTGCCGGCTGCGCCGCCGGTGACGGCGTTGAGGCATTTTTGGAGGTCTACGCCGCCGGCCTGGGCGAAGACGAGGGCTTCGCTCATGGCGAGGCAGTTGCCGACGACCAGGATCTGGTTGACGAGTTTGACGGTCTGGCCGGCGCCTTGTTTGCCGACGTGGGTGATGGTCTTGCCCATGGCTTCGAAGACGCCGCGGGCGCGTTCGACCTGGTCTTCATCGCCGCCGATCATGATGCTGAGGGTGCCGTTGGCGGCGCCTTCGCTGCCGCCGCTGATGGGTGCGTCGAGCATTTGGACGCCTTTGGCGTTGAGCTGGGCGGCGATGTCGATGGTGGCCTGGGGGCTGATGGTGCTGCAGTCGATGACCAGCGAGCCTTCGTTAGCTCCGGAGAGGATACCGTTTTCGTCGAGGACGACGGCCTGGACATCGGGCGTGTCGCTGACGCAGATGATGACGATATCGCAGTTTGCGGCGACATCGGCGGGGCTGGCCCCGGCGGTCGCGCCGGCCTCGACGAGGGGGTCCATGCGGCTTGAGGTACGGTTCCACACACGCACGCTGTATCCGGCTTTCAAGAGGTTGCGGGTCATGCCTTGTCCCATGATGCCAAGCCCGACAAACCCAACTCGCTCATTCATCCTGTAGTTCCTCCTATCGTGATCGTTGCGAAGATATTGGTCGCGGACTATCCATGATACGCCTGTCGCCGGAATATGACAAAACGGTGGTAAAGGGGGGTGGATTCCAGATTTTTGGACAGCTGCGGTCTGAATCAGGAGTAGTCAGTTCTTCGTTATTGGGTTCGGTTGACATTTTGGGAAGGCTGTTCAGATTTCAACAAGAACGGAATGCCTGCAGGCCTGATAGGGATGTTTCTCGCTTGACTGTTGAAGTAGACAAAACCATTTGATCCGCGGAGGACGCGGAGGGGCGCGGAGAACGAACGGCAGTTTTTGGTAGTCAGTTTTTGGTTTTTAGTGGAACACCGGTGATTCGTGGCCGGTGGTCGGTGGGTTGAGGCGCCAAGTGGGGGAATAGACACTTTTGTCTAGACACGATGCTGGGGAAGAATAAACACGGTGGCTAGCCAGAGGGGGGCGTTGCGGGGGCGCAGCCCCTGCACAAGGGAGGGCCGAAGGCCCGAACGCCCGGAACTGCAATTTTTTTTGTAGCCAGTTTCTAGTTTTCAGTGGAACACCGGTGATTAGTGGTCGGTGGGTTGAGGCGGCAAGTGGGGGAGTAGCTACTATATATATAGAAAGGTTGAAAGGTTGAAGGATAGAATGATGTAGAGGAGGAGGCCGGCGGGAGAATGTGGGGAACATAGGGCGTAGAGGCGTCGTCTACTTATCATGACACCGCCAAGAAAATCTTTCAGACGGGCGGGCAATTAAAAGGAGACTTAGAGTAATGAACACCTTCCGAATTGTTTTGGCCCTGATGCTTATCTTGAGTGCGCTGGTCGTAACGACCACTGCACACGCGCACCCGAATTTGCCCGGCTATTGCCAGATGCCGGACGGAACGCTCAATTCCGGCCACTGTACCGATGCCGAAAACGCGGCCGGCGGTCATGACGTTCACCTCCCAGCCAATCCTGCTCCGAACAATCCGAACTCGAATACGCCGCCCCCGCCAGGAGGCAACAACCCAACTGGGAATACGCCGCCGCCGGTCGGGTCCGGCCCGGATGGTGATGGCGATGGCGATGGCGATGGGTCGGATTCTACGCCGGTCTACACCGGAATCGACTGTCATGTCCAACACGCGGCGAGACCGGCCCAGATCTGCTCGGTCCCGGACGGCCTGCAGTACTGGTACATCGGCGCAGACGGCAGCGCGCAGCCCGGGCCATTCCTGCCAGATTCGCCAAAGATTACAGTCTTCAACGGTGTCAACCCGATGACAGGCAAGTCGGTCACGATCGACTATGTTACCGAGGGTGACAAGACGCTGCTGCGGGTACAGACATATTACCCGGACAATGAATACGACACGAACAAGCCCTATGTATTCACGCTGGACGCGGGGCACAATGTGAATCATATCCAGTGGTGAGAACTGCAGTGGTCAGTGGTTAGTGGAGAGTGGAGAGTTTTGCTGGTAAGTCGGGGGCAGACGGAGTGAGCTGAGGTAGTCTGCCGAATTGCGAGGCTTAGTTCAAATAGAAAAGAACCCCTTTGCAGGGGTTCTTTTTTTGTGCGTTCTTTTGGGCTGGCGGCGGGAGAGGGCGCTATTGCAGGAGCGCTTCGAGGGCCTGGGTGGTCTCGCACGAGTACGACTTCGAATTTTGCAGCGCCCGTCTGATTGCGGGGCATAGGCATTTTGGCAGGGAGGCTAAAACCGTCCGGACACGGGCACCTACGGGGGGCGCTCCTATCCAATTCAGGTAGGCTCACGAAGTGTTGCATACTCCGGTAGATGCAGTTGCCCTGCTTGACAGTCTGGGGGCTGTGGGATACGATTATTGTCACCGTAGGACGAACATCCGCGGAACGTATACGAATCGTAGGTTTCTTGGGGGGCGTACAAGGACTGTTTTGAAATGACTGTACCAGTTCACATTCGACTCAACCAGATGAAAGAAGATTTGGATCAAGTCAAGGAGGTCTTGGAAGAGTCTCAAAAGATTCAAGACAAGACGCGAGAAGTGCTGGTAGATCTTGCTCACCAGAATAAACAGAACACCGGGGCAATCAATTTTCTTGCTATGATTGTCGCGGACCTAGAGCGAGAAAAGTAGAAGTATTGATTAGGGAGCGTTGACGTTTGTCAGTATTGGGATACGTGAGGGCAACACCTGGTTTATCCGCGAAGGGCCGCGAAGAAACGCGAAGTACACCTTTTGTCCACGAAGGGACTCGATGAAAACCTTTTGGAATTGAGGCAGAGTATGGTGGACTGTGATTACAGGGATTCAGGAGATTAGGTGTGATTTGTGCTGGCGCGGTTGGGTTGGGGAGGGTATTTGCGGGGCGCGGGCGTCTGAACTGAGAAACGGGACCCAGACTGCACAACTCACAGATCGTAATGTCAATCCAAAGGTCTTCTCTCATAGGTAAGCATTATGGTTGGCCCCTAGTGATTGGATTGCAGAACGGGGGAAATAAGGTGCATCAGGAGGGATGCGGCTGGCTCTGATCAGGGCACGAGGTGCTTTCCAGCCGGTTTGTGATTGTCGATGACGTGATGCGGTCTATGATTGTTGTAGAAATCGGAGTTGAGTGCGAGGAGAACGAGGCGGAAGGCATTTTTCCAAGAATTCCGGTGCAGTAAGTGATAGAGGCGCAAAGAAAGAGAACCCCGGTACCGAGGTTCTCTTTTTTGATTGAGCTATTTCTGCTGGCGGCAGGAGAGGGCGTTATTGCAGGAGCGCTTCGAGCTCTTCGGTGGCCCCGATGTCTTCGGGCTCTTCTTCTTCCTGCTCGCGGTGGGCGATGGCGGTGAATTGGTAGGTGCCCTTGGGTTCATCGTTATCGGCGGAGCCGTTGGTGGAGTCGAAGGCGTTGTGGGAGCCGGACCTTGTGTCGCCGGGCGTTGTTTCGGCGGTCGGGTCGGCGGGTGAGTTGGGGATAAAGTCGACCTGGATGGTATCGCCGGGCACGAAGCGGCCTTCGAGGAGCGCTTCGCTGAGGGGGTCCTGGACTTCGCTCTGGATGACGCGGCGCAAGGGGCGGGCGCCGTAGTCGGGATTGTAGCCGGCGTCGGCGATTGCGTAGCGGGCGGCCATGGTGAGCTCGAGCTTCATATCCTGTTCGTCGAGCTGCATGCGGAGGGTGCGGAGCTCCAGTTCGACGATTTCAGTGATTTCATCTTTGGTGAGGCTGCGGAAGACCATGATGCCGTCGAGACGGTTTATGAATTCGGGGCGGAAGGTCTTTTTGAGGGCGTCCATGACGCGGGTTTTCATCTGTTCGTATTCGGCCTCCATGCGGGTCTGCTCATCGGCGGTGATGGCGAAGCCGATGCCTTTGGAGCCCTGGATGAGCTTGGCGCCGACGTTGCTGGTCATGATGAGGAGCGCGTTGCGGAAGTCGACGCGGCGTCCTTTGGCGTCGGCGAGGGAGCCGTCCTCCATGATTTGGAGGAGCATATTGAAGGCTTCGGGATGGGCTTTTTCGATTTCGTCGAGAAGCACGACGGAGTAGGGTCGGCGGCGGACGGCTTCGGTGAGCTGGCCGCCCTCTTCGTAGCCGACGTATCCTGGGGGCGCGCCGACGAGACGGCTGACGTTGTGGCGTTCCATGAATTCGCTCATGTCGAGTTTGATGAGCGCTTCTTCGCTGCCGAAGAGGAATTCGGCGAGGACTTTGGTCAGCTCCGATTTGCCGATGCCGGTTGGTCCCAGGAAGATGAAGCTGCCGATGGGTCGTTTGGGGTCTTTGAGGCCGGCGCGGGCGCGGCGGACGGCTTTGCTGATGGCCTTGATGGGTTCGTCCTGGCCGACGATGCGTTTGTGGAGTTCGTCTTCCATGCCGAGGAGGCGTTCGCGTTCTTCGCCGCCCATGCGGTAGACGGGCACGCCGGTCCACATAGAGACGACTTCGGCGATGTCGTCGGCGGTGACGATGGGCTGGTTGGCGACCTGGCGCCAGCCTTCGCGCAGTTTTTCCAGTTTTGATTGGAGCTCGACTTCGCGATAGCGGAGGTCGATGGCGTCGTCGAATCGCTGGGTTTCGAGGGCCTCTTCTTTTTCTTTCTGGAGGCGTTTGAGATCGATGAATGTTTCGCGCAGGCTGACGGCATGTGGCGCTTTGTACATGCGGACGCGGCTGCCGGCCTCGTCGATGAGGTCGATGGCTTTGTCGGGCATGAAGCGGTCGGGCACGTAGCGTGCGGCCAGGTGGGCGGCGGAGTCGAGGGCCTCTTCGGAGATGATGAGTTTGTGGTGTTCCTCGTAACGGCTTTTGATGCCTTTGAGGATTTCGATGGTTTCTTCGATGCCGGGTTCTTCGACCAGGATTGGCTGGAAGCGGCGTTCGAGGGCGGCGTCGCTTTCGATGTGTTTGCGATATTCGTCGAGGGTGGTGGCGCCGATGACCTGGAGCTCGCCGCGGCTGAGGGCGGGCTTGAGGATATTGGCGGCGTCGACACTGCTGCCGGCGGCGCCGGCGCCGACGAGCATATGGACTTCGTCGATGAAGAGGATGGCGCCGCTGTTGATAATTTCTTCGATAACTTTTTTGAGCCGTTCTTCGAACTGGCCGCGGTACATGGTACCGGCGACGAGGCTGCCGACATCGAGCATGAGGATACGTTTGTTGAGCAGGGGTTCGGGCACATCGCCGTCGACGACGCGTTGGGCCAGCCCTTCAACGATGGCGGTCTTGCCGACGCCGGGTTCGCCGATGAGGGCGGGATTGTTTTTGTTGCGGCGGCTGAGGATCTGGATGACGCGCTCGATTTCCATTTGGCGGCCGATGACGGGGTCGAGGCGACCTTCTTCGGCGGACGCGGTCAGGTCGAGGCCGAGCTGGTCGACGAGGGGCGTCTTGGATTCTTTCTTTTGTTTTTCTTTGGATTGGGCGTTGTTTTGCAGGAGATCGCGCGCGGTCTGGGTGCGGACGCGGTCGAGATTGATGCCGAGGTTACGCAGCACGTTGACGGCGACGCCGTCTCCATCGCGCACGAGGCCGAGGAGCAGGTGTTCGGTGCCGATGTAGTGGTTGCCCATCATGCGTGCTTCTTCGACAGCCAGTTCGATAACTCGTTTTGTGCGCGGGGCGAGCGTGGGTTTGCCGAAGGGGGCGCGTTCGCCGCGTCCGACGGTGCGTTCGACGGCGCGCACGACCTGGCCGGGCTCGACGCCCAGCTCTTTGAGCACTTTTACGGCGACGCTGTTCTCCTCCTGGACGAGACCCAGCAGGAGGTGTTCGGTGCCGATGTGATTGTGGTTAAGCCGCAGGGCCTGTTCCTGGGCAAGCGTTAGGACTCGCCGCGCACGTTTCGTGAAGCGTTCGAGTTTATCAGACATGAGTTCATTCCCTCGATAATCGTTTTTAGCCTGCGTGTACGCTATCGCGCAGAGTCAATAATACCATACACGTCAACTGACTGCCGTAATTGTTCTTCCGTTTCTGTGCTTTGCAACGCCAGAGATTCTGGCCGCTACAAATGGCGGGAGATTGGGGGACTGGCAGCGGACAGTTCGGAATTGAATTCAAGCGCACGGTTGCGAAAGGGGAACGGGCCGGCGCCTGTAGGAAGATTAAGGTGCGATTGGCGTGCTGGGGTTGGCGAACTGTTTGACTGGTCCGGCATTCATGGAGCGAGGGGGCCGGACTGATCGCGATGGCTCGCCATACGGGCATCCGTTGACTACTGATTACATTGTAACGATGGCCGCTATATATTGTCAATACAGAAAAATACGTGCCGGGCGAAGGGCCCGGCACGTATATGTATCGTGGGTATTTCGGAGAGTGCGGCCTGCGCGAACGGGAGTTGGCGTCAGGCGGGACAGGGATCAGATGACGGCTCTAACGACCTCCGGTTCTGGGGGAGATACGGTGCTGGCTTCGGCTTGCTGGGCGGCTGGGGCCTCATTGGTAGTAGTGTTTTCTGTGCTTGCGGCATTTTCTTCGAGGGGAACGGGTTCCCAGTCGAACTCGACCGATTCTTCTTCTTCGGGCGTGACCTGTTTGAGGCTGAGGCCCATGCGGCGCTTATCGGTATCGATGCGGATGATACGCAGATCGAGATTCTGGCCTTCGGTGACGACTTCGCTGGGATGGGTGATGCGCTTTTCGGTCAGTTCGCTAATGTGAATCAGGCCTTCGATAGTATCGGTGTCGAGGCGGGCAAAGGCGCCGAAGTGGACCAGTTTTGTGACGATGCCGCGAACGACCTGGCCGACTGCGTAGCGATCGGGGACGGTTTCCCAGGGTTCGGGCAGCAGGCGACGCAGACTGAGGCCGATGCGTTTGCGTTCGCGGTCGACATTGAGGACCATGACCTGTATTTTTTCGCCGATGGAGACGACTTCGCTGGGGTGGCTGATGCGGCCCCAGCTGAGTTCGCTGAGATGGATGAGGCCGTCGGCCCCGCCGAGGTTGACGAAGGCGCCAAAGTCGGCCAGGCTGCTGACGACGCCTTCGCAGACGCTTTTCTCTTCGAGAGATTCGAGCAGTTTTTCTTTTTGCTCGCGGCGCCATTCGCGGATGGCGACTCGTTCTGAGAGGATAAGGCGGTTGCGGCGGCGGTCGAGGTCGATGACCTTCATGCGCAGTTCGGTATCCATCAGCCTCATCCAGCGATTGTCGGGTTCGCCTTCGGTGATTTGCTGAGACTGGCTTTCGCTGCTCAACTGGCTGGCGGGGACGAAGCCGCGCACTTGCCCGATTTTGACGATCACACCGCCGCGATTGAAGCCACTGACGGAGCCGGTGAACATGTCCTGCGATTCCAACAGTTCTTCGGCGTGTTTCCAGTCGCCTTCGGCGCGGGCGCGGGAGATGCTGAGCAGGAGGTTACCATCGCGGTCTTCGCGCATGACGTAGACGGGCACTTCGTCGCCGATGGTCATATCGCGGAAATCGCCTTCCAGACGGTCGACCTCGCGGCCGGTGACTATTCCTTCGGATTTGTATCCGATGTCAATCAGCAGCTCGCCGGCGCGTTTATCGACAACGACGCCATGACGGATGTCACCTGTTTGCGGCTGGTTTACGTAGGAATCGTCGAATTCTTGCAGAAGCAGCGCCATGGGGTGGTCGTCCATGGGCGGCCCCTCGTCCAACTCTTCGGACAAGAAATCTGCGGTTGGATCCATTACTGCGACTGCTTGCTGATTTGACATGACTGTCTTACTTCCTCCAATAAAGATAGACATTAACGGCAGATACGTTCTGACGTTTGCAAATTGCGTCGGTTCGCGAAACAGATACGAAACTCCAAGAAAAATGATTATGATAAAGCGCAGTCCTGCCAGCGTTGGGCGCGCCTTTTCGACACTCTAATCAGTGCAAGCGAGGGGTTTGCACTACTGGGAACGGTATGCGGTAGAGTGAAGACTGACTTTGTCTTCTTAGTGGAAAGGTACTGCAGTTCGCCGGCGGATGTTTCTCAAGCGCGCAAAGCGATGGCCTCGATCTCGATAAGCGCGCCTAGTGGCAGAGCGGCTACTTGCACAGTGCTCCGTGCAGGAGTGTCATCCTGGAAGGCTTGTGCATAGATCTCGTTCACAGTGGAGAATTCGGCGATGTCGGTCAGAAATATCGTTGTTTTGACGATATGGCCCATGCTGGAACCGGCCGCGTCGAGAACGGCGGCGAGATTTTCCAGCACCTGGTGGGTCTGTTCGACGATGCCTGGTCGCAATTGACCGGTAAGGGGATGGATGCCGATCTGACCCGAAGTGAAGATCAGATGCTCGGTTGCGACGGCCTGGGAGTAGGGACCGACTGCGGCCGGGGCTTTCTCGGTGAGAATGGTTGTTTGTGTCATGCAGGGTATCAGCGAAGGAACCGCTTATCCATATCCTTTATTATTTGCAATCACACGGCAAACCCTGTCAAAGTCCGTATGCGTGCAAGTTGACGGAGATTGTATTCTATCCTACAGGACTTGTCAAGTTCCGATAAAGGGTTGTCTGAACTTATGTGTACCACCTTGGCAGTGGGTCGCAATTACAGATAGACAAGGGGTAAGTCTCGTAGTCTTACGTCTATAGTTTTGCGTCTTGGATCATTGGTTTGCGTTTTTTGTAGCCCTGGGATCCGGTAGTTCACTAAGAATCGTGGAGGGAACCTGGCATTTGCAGCAGGCGGCGCTGTGCTGTGTGGCAGTCAGCTCTCCAAGGCGGCGGTGATGTCGGCGACGATGTCGCGGGGGTCTTCGGCGCCGACGGCGAGGCGCACGAGTCCGTCGGATATGCCGACGGCGGCGCGCTGGGCTGGTGACAGGGCGCGGTGGGAGGCGTGGCTGGGGTAGAGGACGAGCGAGTAGATGTCGCCGACGGTGGTGGCCGGTTGGACCATCCGGAGGGCTTCGAGGAAGCGGAAGACGTCGGGCTGGCCGGCGTCTTTGAGCTCGATGGCGACGACGGCGCCGTAGCCGCGCTGGTCGAAGAGGCTGCCGGCGAGCTGGTGTTGGGGATGGTCGGGCAGGCCGGGATAGCGCACGTGGGCGAGGGCTGGATGGCTCCGCAGCTGTTCGGCGACTGCGGCGGCGTTGCGGCACTGGCGCTCTACGCGCAGGGGCATGGTTTTGAGGCCGCGGTGGAGGAGCCAGGCTTCGTGGGGGCCGAGGTTGGCGCCTGTCTTTTTGAGGAAGTCCCAGAAGGCAGGACGCAGCTCGTTTCTGGCGGCAACGACGCCGCCGAGTACGTCGCCATGGCCGCCGATGTACTTGGTGGCGCTGTGGATAACGACGTCTACGCCGTGGGCGAGCGGGCGAAAGAGCATGGGGGTGGCGAAGGTGTTGTCGACGAGGAGGCGGGTGTTGTGGGCGCGGCAGAGCTGGACCAGGCGGGGGATGTCGACAACTTTGAGCAACGGGTTGGAGATGGTTTCGACAACGAGGACGACGGGCGTCTCCTGGGCCAGCATTTGGGCGACGGCATCGAGGTCGGTGGCATCGACGAAGACGCCTTTAACGCCGTATTGGGGCCAGAGGCTGTCGACGAGGGAATAGGTGGCGCCGTAGCAGTCCTGGGATGCGGCGACGGTGGCACCGGACCGGACTCCGCAGGCGGACATGGCGAGGTGAATGGCGGACATGCCGCTGCCGGTGGCAAGCGCGAAGTGGTCGCCGGCGCGGTCGGGCATGTCGTGGCATTCGAGCTCGACGATCGCTTTTTCGAAGTCGGACACGGTGGGATTGCCGTAGCGGCCGTAGACGTAGAGGTCGGGGTCGCCGCCGAGGGCGCTGTCGAGGTGGCCGGTGTCTTCGTAGACGTAGCCGATACTGGGGATGATGCCGCCGACGACGGGCGCGGAGGTGACGCGTTGGGCGGGCGGGGCGTAGCGGCGGGCTTCGCCGCCATGGACGGCCTTACTGTTTATTGATTTGGGAGAGAATGGCATGGTGTAGGGTGGGCTATTTCTTTATTTGGGCTGGTTGGTGGTTGATTTGCGGGATTGGGATCTTGTTTGGCCGCGGAGGGCCACTGAGGACCACGGAGGACACCTTTTTGTCCACGAAGGGCCGCGAAGGACCACGAAGAACACCTTTTTTGTCCGCGGAGGACGCGGAGGGGCGCGGAGAACACCTTTCTTTGATCCGCGAAGGGGCGCGAAGGGTCGCGAAGAACACCTTTTTTGTCCGCGGAGGACGCGGAGGGGCGCGGAGTACACCTTTCTTTGATCCGCGAAGGGGCGCGAAGGGTCGCGAAGAACACCTTTTTGTCCACGAAGGGCCGCGAAGGACCGCGAAGGGCCGCGAAGAACACCTTTTTGTCCACGAAGGGCCGCGAAGGACCACGAAGGGCCGCGAAGGACCACGAAGGGCCGCGAAGGACCACGAAGGGCCGCGAAGGACCACGAAGGGCCGCGAAGGACCACGAAGGGCCGCGAAGGACCACGAAGGGCCGCGAAGAACACCTTTCTTGTCCGCGGAGGACGCGGAGAACACCTTGCTTTGGGTAGGGAAGGCCTGGTGCGGGTGGGGCATGGTTGTTGGGATGGGTTGAGGAGTGAGTAGCGGCGCGGTTCGGTGGCGGGATGCGGTTGGGTGTGGGCGCGTGGGGAGGCGCGGGTGGGTTATGAGTAGAGCATGGGCAGGCTGCGGCGCATGATTTCGTAGTTTTCGAGGGCGCGGCCGGCGCCCAGTGCGACACAGGCCATGGGATTTTCGGCGACGTAGGCGGGGACGCCGGTTTCATGGGTAAAGAGGGAGGCGATGAGGCGAAGCTGGGCGCCGCCGCCGGTGATGACCATGCCGCGGTCGATGATGTCGGCGGCGAGCTCGGGCGGCGCTTTTTCGAGGGTGGCGCGCACGGTGCGCACGATGGCCTGCAGGGGCTCCGTCATTGCATCAATTACTTCGCTGTTGGTTATCTCGATGGTTTTGGGCAGGCCGTTGATCTGGTCGCGGCCCCGGACTTCGATGCCGCGATCTTCTTCGGTGGGGAGGGCGGAGCCGATGGCGATTTTGATCTCTTCGGCGGTCTGTTCGCCGACGAGGAGGTTATATTTTTTGCGGATGTAGCTGACGATGGATTCGTCGAGGCGGTTGCCGCCGACGCGCACGCTGCTCCAGACGACGATATCGTACATGGAGACGATGGCGGCTTCGGTGGTACCGCCGCCCATATCGACGACCATATTGCCGGTTGGGGTGCCGATTGGGAGGCCGGCTCCGTAGGCGGCGGCGAGCGGCTCGGGGATCAGGTAGGCTGCGCCGGCGCCGGCCTGCATGGCGGCGTCATGGACGGCGCGTTCCTCGACGGAGGTGACGCCGCGGGGCGTGCTGATCATTACTTTTGGCTTGAAGAGAGGGAAGCGGCCGACGACGTCCTGGATGAATTTGCGCAGCATGGCTTCGGTGACGACGAAGTCGGCGATGACGCCATCGCGCATGGGGCGGACGACTTCGATACTTTCGGGGGTGCGGCCGAGGGTATCGTAGGCCTCGTGCCCGATCAGGACCATTTTATTGGCCTGGCGGCGGATGGCCACGACCGATGGTTCATGCAAGACGATCCCCCGCCCCCGCACATGTACAAGAACATTGACAGTACCGAGGTCGATTCCAATCTGTTTTTCAAACATAGACGCAGTTCGTATCTTTTGTGAGTCGGAATGCAGGGGAGCCTGATGTTATTGAGCGGGGCGCAACCTGTAGGGCAGTGTGTTTGGTCGCGGCCTGCTTCTTTACCGGTACATTATTATAACTGCAATCTGTCAGGTAGGACAAATCAGTTTCGGATTTTCCGATACGCTTTGTGTTTGCGGGCGAATCAACGCTTGCTGCGCGCATAGCTGGCGGCACCGTACATGCCGATGATCAGGCCGGCGAGGGAGGCGCCGTAGGAGAGGAAGCTGAGCAGAAAACCGGCTTCGATCACTTTGAGGACCATGGCGAAGGCCAGCAGAAAGCCGAACAGGAGCAGGAAAAAGCCGTAGAGCATCAGGCGGAGTGGGGAGGTGGGCATGGGGGGACACCAGTGGATAGTGGATAGTGGATAGTGGCGCCAACTGCTGTTTCCTGGTTCTGTCAGGCTGCTATTTGTCCTGATAGAGCCAACAGCGGGCGCGATGCTGCGGTTCCGGTTCGAAATCGATGGGTGTTTCCAGGTCGCACAGGTTGTCGATGAAGTGGGTGCAGCGGGGGTGGAAGCGGCAGCCGGAGGGCGGGTTGACCAGGCTGGGCGGCTCGCCGGGGGGCACATCGCGAAAGACGCGGGCGTTTTCGGGGTCGGGGTCGGCGATGGCGGCGAGGAGGGCGCGCGTGTAGGGATGGAGGGGGTTGCGGAGGACGTCGTCCATGAGCGCCTGTTCGACGATTTCGCCGGCGTACATGACGAAGATGCGTTCGGAGAAGTAGCGGACGGTGGAGAGGTCATGGGTGATGTAGACGACGGCCAGATTGTGTGAGCGCTGCAGCCCTTGCAGGAGGCGCAGGACCTCGACGCGCACGGACATGTCGAGCATGGAGACGGGTTCGTCGGCGACGATCATGCGGGGGCGTAGAAGCATGGCGCGGGCGATGACGACGCGCTGCTGCTGGCCGCCGCTGAGCATGTGGGGGAAGCGGGGGAGGATGTCGTCGACGGGGGTGAGTCTGACCTCTTCCATGACCTCGTGAATGCGGTCACGGCGCTGGGACTCGTTCATGGTGCCGTGGATTTTGAGGGGTTCGGAGAGGATGCGGCGGATATCCATGAAGGGGGGCAGGGCGCCGAAGGGATCCTGCTGCACGTAGCCGACCTGGGAGCGGTACCACTGCAGCTCCTTTGAATCGAGGGTGCTGAGGTCGCGGCCTTCGAAGATGACGGAACCGTCGGTGGGCATGTGCAGGCCGAGGATGGTTTTCATGAGGGTGGATTTGCCGCAGCCGCTTTCGCCGACGATGGCGATGGCTTCGCCGGCGTGGAGGTCGAAGCTGACGTCGTCGACGGCGCGGACGGTGCCGGCGCGTCCGAAGCCCCAGCGTCTGAGCTCGAACCAGGTGCGCAGATTGCGCAGTGAGAGGAGGGGCTCGGCGGGGGTATGGGAGCCGTTGGCGGGTTGGGTTTGTGCAGTTTCGGGTGTAGTCGTTGTCATTGTCGGTTTTTCGGCGCGAGCAGGTTTTCGGCGACGCGGGTAACAGGGAAGCGGGCGGCTGTGCGCGTCACTGGTTGTCCCCGTTCTGATGGAGCCAGCATTTCACGTGTTGGCGGCGGCCGGCGCGGACCAGTTCGGGGTCGTTTTCGCAGAGCTCGAAGCGGTGGTCGCAGCGGGGGGCGAAGCGACAGCCGGGGGCGATGTCCTGCAGGCTGGGGGGCTGGCCGCTGATGAAGTCGGGTTCCTCGGTCTGGCGGAGTTTGGGAACGCTGGACATGAGTTTCTGTGAGTAGGGATGGAGCGGCTCGACAAAGAATTGATCGGCGTCGTTGAGCTCGACGAGCTGGCCGGCGTACATGACGGCGGCGCGGTCGGCCAGTTCGCTGGAGGTGCCGATGTCGTGGGTGATGAGGATGAAGCTGGTGGAGGTCTCCTGCTTGACGCGTTTGAGGACGTTCATGATGTTGGCCTGGGTGAGGACGTCGAGGGCGGAGGTGGGCTCGTCGAGAATGATGAGGTCGGGGTCGGTAACCATGGCCATGGCGATGGCGACGCGCTGACGCATGCCGCCGCTGAGCTCGAAGGCGTAGCGGTTGATGAAATCGGAGGGGACGCCGACTTGTTGAAAGGAGGCGGCGACCCGTTCGAGGGCTTCGGAGCGGCGGACGCCGTAGTGGGAGAGCAGTGGTTCGGCCACCTGTTCACCGACCTTGAGCACTGGATTGAGCGAGTTCATAGCGGCCTGGGGTACGAGCGAAATCTGCACCCAGCGCACCTGCTGGCGATACTCTTCGTCGCTGAGCTGCATGACGTCCTGGCCATTGAGTTTGACGCTGCCGGAGTAGGTGTGGACGTTGCGGGGCAGCAGGCGCAGAATGGCCTTGGTGAGAGAGGTCTTGCCGCAGCCGGATTCACCGAGGATGACCATGGCTTCGTTGCGGCGCAGGTTTAGGCTGACGCTGTCGACGGCATGCAAGGTGCCCTGCTGCGTGCGGAAATAGAGACGCAGATCCTCGATTTGTAGCAGAGGCGGGTCGGAAAAGGCCATTACAGATCTCGCAGTCTGGGGTTGAAGACTCTGTCGAGGGCGAAACCGACCATGGCGAAGCCGAGGCCGGAGATTAGCAGGAGCGCGGCAGGCTCGAGCACCCAGTAGTAGTTGCCCTGGTAGAGGGCGTCGTTGACGCGGGCGTCGCTGAGAACTTTGCCCCAGGTGGGGAGCAGGGGGTCGCCGAGATTGAGCACGGCGAGGGTCGCCTCGACGAAGACGAAGGAGGGGATAGCTACGACGAAACCGGGTACGAGGGTGGGAATCAGGCGGGGGATGAGGTAAAGGAAGATGATGCGGAAGTTGCCGGCGCCGTAGGCGCGGGCGGCCTCGAAGTAGGGCGACTCTTTGATCTGGAGGAAGATGGCACGGCTGGTTTTTATGCCTGAGCTGAAGACGCTCAACGCGATCAGGACGCCGAGCATCACCCAGATGCTGCGCGAGTAAAAGAGACCGACCATGATGAGGATAGGCAGGACGGGCAGGATGAGGTTGACCTCGGTTATGCGCTGGATGACGGCGTCAACGATTCCTCCGAACCATACGCCGATGGCGGCTACGATGAATGTGCTGACGGAGGTTCCTACGGCTGCAGCGAGGCCGAAGGCGAGGGCGACGGGCATGCCCCACATCAGGGCCAGCATGAGGTCGCGGCGCAGGTGATCGGTGCCGGCGAGGCCGTAGACCTGGCCGTAGACGACGAGACGGGCGTCGACGTCGGCGTCATCCTCGAAGACGAGCCCGGCGGCGACGAGCTGGTAAGTGCCCTTGAGCGGCCTGGGGTCGTCTTCGGGGGAGGCGGGGTCGGCGAATAGGGCGATTTCGGCTCTTACGCCGTCGAGACGTCTTTCAAGTTTTTCTTCCTGGGAGAAGCGGACAGTAACGGGCCCTTCGACGGTGACATCGGCGATGCGGATTTCGCGTCCGTCGGGCGTCAGCCAGGTGAGTGTAACGAGGGGGCGTTTCTGTTCATGCTCAGAGGTGAGGAAGAGGGAGATTTCCTGGGGAAACGCGTCGGCGGTGTAGTCGAAGGTGAAGGTGGTGATGACGTCGGTCATCTCTTCGGAGACTACCTGGCGCTCTTTTTGCACGGAAACGTCATCGGATTCGCCGGCGGGGCCCAGGGCCATCGTTTCGGGCAGGTTGACGCCGGGGAAGAGGTTATACCATTTGGGCTTGGCGGTGCGCGGGTTCTCGAGCCATACACCCTCTCCACCCCGCCAAAGGTTAACTGCTTCACTGTAGGGAATGGCGATGACGGTATAGATGGAAAAGAGGACCATGGCGATGATTATGGCGAGGCCGACGATGGCGGAGGGATATTGGGAAAGAGCGGACAGGGTGCGGCGAATTGCTGTCATGCCTGCCCTCCTTGGTTGCCGCCAACCTTGACGCGGGGGTCAATGAGGGCGTAGACGATGTCGAGGAAGAAGACGGTGAAGCCGAGCAGGTAGGCATAGATGACGGTGGAGCCGACGATCACCGACGTTTCAAATATGTTAGCGGCCAGATAGAAAAGCCGCCCCAGGCCCGGCCAGTTGAAGATGGTCTCGAGAACGATTGAACCGAACCAGAGGCCGATGATTGAGAGCGCGAGGCCGGTGACGATGGTGGGCATGGTGGGGCGCATGATGTAGCGGCGCTCGACCACGCGGTCGGACAGGCCTTTGGCGCGGGCCATGTCGACATAGTCTTCATTGGAAAAGATGAGGAAAAAGGTGCGCTGGCCGTAGATGCCCAGGAAGATGGCGCTGAAAAAGATGGCGATGACCGGCAGCACCATGTGGTTGAGGACGCTGAGGGCGTAGTTAATGATCGAATCGGGCGGGGGCGCGGAGACGAGACCTCCGAATGGGAACCAGCCCAGCAGGGCAGCAAAGAGCAGAATGAAGAAGAGGCCGTAAAACCAGCTGGGGGCAGCGGAGGTGGGGGCCAATCCAACGATGACCCGGTCGAGCCTGCTGCCGTAGTTGCGAGAAAGATAAAGGGCGACGAAGATTCCGACGAAGAAGAGCAAAAAGAAGGTGGTGGAGAAGAGAAGTAATGTGGCCGGCAAGCGCTCCAAGATGATGTTGCGCACTTGCCGTGAGCCGCTGTCGCTGGACATGTTATCGGCCCAGCCCAGGTTCAGTGTCATGGCTCCCAAGAGAAAGCGGAAGCTGCGGAGGAGGAAGGGTTGGTCAAGCCCCATTCGTTTTTCCTGCAAGGCGACCAACTGTTCGACATGATCGCGACGTTCTTCGGCGGTCATGTTTTTGATTTCCGGATCGAACCCCAAAAGAATTGCCACGTTCTCGCGGATATAGTTTCTGCGAATCTCATCCACATGGCCACCCATATTGGCGATCAGAATCGTCAGGTAGACGCCGATCAGGACGGTGAAGAAAAGGGCAATCAAACGAAGCCCTGTGTACTGCACGACGCGGGCGAGCGTGCTTTGCGTCTGCGGGCGATCGGCGCTCTCGGCGCCGGGTTGGAGGGGCAGAGCCGCGTCTGTCATAGGTGATCCTCTCAGATTCAGGAGAGAGTGAAGAGGAGCGGGGTGTGAGATCGAAGTCTCACACCTCACTCCTTATGTTTCACTGCTTCAATGTCAGTTCGTGGTCACGAACTCGAGGGACGAGAAGGTGGGGATGCTGACGCGCAGGGGCGCAACGGCCACCTCCAGTTTATTGGCGCCGGATTCGAGGCCGGCGGTGTCTTCGGCGCTGAGGGTGATCTGCCAGTGGCCATCTTCCACGGCTTCGGCGGTGCCGGTCAGGGCGAGTTCACCGAGGGCGTCAAAGACGAGATACTTGACTTCGTCGATATCGGCGATGGCGTAGGCGTCGCCGCCAAAGTCGATCGTCACGTCGAAGGTGGCCGCATCGCCGGAGGCGACGCGGGCGGGCCCGTCGACCGAGACTTCGGCGATCATGGGTGTGTCGAAGCCTTCCCACTTACTGGAAGCATCGGGGAAGCTTTCGACACGAATCAACTGGACAGTTTTCTCGGTGGTGAAGGCCTTCTCGAGGTAGAAGGGCCCGTTGCCGACCCAGAAGTGCCCTTTATCTTCGTACCAGGCACTGAGGTTTTCCCAGCGGGCGCCGGCTTCATCGGCGCTGATGTAGTCGCCGAGGGTGGACGCGTAGGGGATGTGTCCATCGGCGGTGGCGGATTCGAGATGGCCTTCGAGGATCTCGATGCTCGGCCCGGCGATGTAGCTCATCCACTCGATTTCATTGGCATCGGCCTTGTCGGACGAGAAGGCGAGGTCGCCGGCGGCTTCAGCCAGCAGCCCAACGGCCATGGTATGCCAGGGTGTGCTGGGGAAGAAGTTGGCCACGTTCAGCTCGGCGTCTAGGGTGTACTGGTCACTGTAGTACTCGATGACTAGGGGGCTGGTCTGCGCGATGCGGTAGCCCCTGAAGTGGCTCTGGAAGTTGTTCAGACTCGGCACCTGGGCCTCGTCGAAGACGGCGCTATCTTCCTTGGCCAGGTCGAAGGTGGTGATCATGCTCAGAACGACGTCGGCGAGACTGAGCGAGCTGCCGTCGTGCCAGGTCAGGTCGGAAAGATCGTTCGGATAGTAGACGACACTCTTGATGTTGGCGGTGAGGCCATCGGGATGGAGGTCGCCGACGGTGACGAACTGCTGTTCAACGGCGTCCCAGTCGAGCCAAGCATCTTCGGGCACTTCGATCTGTTCGGCGAAGGTCAGCTCAACCCAGTCATGGGTGCTGCCGACGGGCAGCCCATCCTTGACGGTTACTTCGGCTCTGTCGAAGCGCTGCGGCCACTGGAGACCGGTGAAGGGGTCGGGCATGGCGCCCAAGTCGGCGGTGGCGCGGATCAGCATTGTGTCGTAGATCCAGTTGGTGCCGGCGACGGGGTTCCAAGGCTCGGGCAGCATGCTGGGCATGGCGATGGTGAGGGTGCCGCCCTCTTCGCCGGTGCGTCGCAGGGTGTAGGGCCAGAGGCGGGCGCCGTTGAGGCCGCCGGCCAGGTCTGTGGAAACAGAGACATCGCCTCTGTAGGCGGTGAAGCCGAGCTGGTTGACGAGCCAGACGCGTACTGAGTCCTGCATGGAGAGGGCGAGTACGTCGCCGAAGAGCTCGCGGCGTTCGTCCATGGTGGTGAAGTCTCGCAGGTCCAGTTTTTCAGACATGGCGTCGAATTCTTCGGAGGGCGTGTATGCCTGCCAGAGTGGGAAGGGCAGCCCGCGGTTGGTGTAGAAGAAGTCGAAGTTGCCGGCCTGGTCGCGGCTGATGGCTGTGGTAATCCAGCCGCCGGTGTAGATGTGGAACTGGCCTTCGTTGGGGTCGGTGCCGATCCAGATGGGCGATGCTTCGGAGGCGGTCTTGTAGTCGCGGACGACGGCGAAGCCCAGGTCCTCGAGCATTGTGGAAACGTAGTCGCCGATTTCCTTACGCTCATCTTCGGTGCGGATCAGGAAGATAACTTCGACGGGCTCGTCCTCGTAGTTCCAGACGCCGTCGACCAATTCGGCGCCAAGCGCCTCCATCTCCTCGTTGATGATCTCGGCAGCCGTGTCGGGGTTATGTGCATACTCCAACTCGAGCTGGCGGACGATATCAACGAGACGGGCATAGTCGGGGAAGGCGTTGGTGATGGCCATGTAGCGAGGGGAGGCCAGCCCGCCGTAGATTTCCTGGGAGATGAAATCGCGGTCAACCAGGTAGTTCATGGCCTCGCGAATGCGGGGCACGGCGAACGGGTTGAGTTTGCCGGTGGCTTCGAAGACAGGGCCGGCGGGGTTGAAGGTGAGCTCTGCGTAGACGCCGAAGGAGTTGGAGTAGGTCAGGCTGTCGGTGTCCTGGACAGTAGCGTAGACCTCAGCATCGCTGATGGAGAAGGCGTAGGCGTCGATCTCCGCGAGATCCATACGGGTGACAGCGGCTGCGGCTGAGGGCTCTTCGACGGCGATAACTTCGTCGACCCAGGCGCCGGTGCGTTCGCTCATGGCAGCGGGCGCTTCTTCTTCAGCCTCGGCTACTTCCTCAGTTTCTTCCTCTTCTTCGGCGGCCACCTCCTCCGTATCCTCGGCGGCCTGTTCCTCCTGTGCGGGCGCGGCCGGTTCTTCGGCCATTTCCGGCTCATCGGATGCGCCGCAGGCAGCGAGGACAAGGACGGCGATCAACAGGATCGCCAGGAAGGAAAATCGTTTGGTTCTCATACGTTTAACTCCTTTTCTGAGAGCTTGCAACAAGTGTTTGGCAGTCGGTGCGCAGCCGGTGGATGGAGCTGACCGGATCCGCTGCACACACCGTACTGTTTACCGAATATTTTTGGGGCTTATATACGAAAATAACATTTGTATACCTTTCTGGCAGCACCGCGTACAGATGCGGTTACGCTACCGACGCGAATACCCCACGCGCCATGATGTTCCGAGCGGCGTTCAGGTCCCTGTCGGCAACATAACCGCAACTCGAACACTCGAATACCCGATAAACCTTAGCCTTGGCGTTCACGTCGCCACATTCCGCACACTGGCGAGATGTGTACGCAGGGTTGACTTCAACGAGTTTGCGACCGGCCCATTCTGCCTTGTACGCTAACTGCTGTCTGATCACGCCCCACGTCTGAGCCAAAACCTCTCGGTTTAGTCCCCGCTTATACGATCCACCCGCAGCTGTCATATTCTTCACCTTCAAATCTTCCACGACGATTACTTCATATCGACGAACCAAATCAGTAGTGATGGCGTGACAAGCGTTGCGATTACGTAAAACGTTGCGCCGCTTCTCTCTGGCAAAAGCAGACACCGCCTTGCGACGACCAGAACTTCCTTTTTCACACCGACTAATGGCTCTCTGCAACACCCGTTCGCGCTTGCGCACGACCCGCCTCTCCACCACCTCGCCATCACTGAGCGTCATGCGCTGATTGACGCCCATGTCAATTCCCACAACCTGATCACTGTATGGTAACGGCGTCACATCTTCGACATACACCAGATCAGCCCACAGATGTCGCCCCCGCATCACGAACCGCAGTCCCTTGAGTTGACGACTGTCGGGCAATTCTCTGTTCGGACGAATTCGCAGGCCGGGCATCCCCTTGACGCGAATACGCCCATCCTTGACCATTTCAGGCGTCACTTCCGCCAACTCGATACACTGATATCGGCCTGGACCCTGAAAACGAGGATATCCGGGCTTATCTCCGCTTTTGACACGTCGAAAAAAATCCTGAAACGACCGATCTAGCCGAACCAAAACTCCGCGCGCAATCTGTACACTCAGATCACGCCACCACTGCGACTCCGCACGCAAACGCGTCAGGTGCTTCATCTGCGAAAATTTCGACATGCTTTTCCCACACACCCGATAAATATTGCGCCGTTCTTCCACAGAACGATTGTACAGCCATCGGCACGCACCCAAAATCTCTCGAACACGCCCATACCCGGCAGCCGTTAAGTACACCCTTTCTTGATATGTCTTATGCACTATCGACTCATTCATTCAATGTGACTTTCCGATGTAAGCCCCATATTTTTCATCATCGGATCGAGCGCGTCGCGCAGACCGTCACCGATGAGATAGAGGGCCAGGACCGTTAGTGTGATCAGTATACCGGGAATACTCAGCAGATGCAGAGCCAAGGAAACACCGGAATCCGGATCCCGCAAGAAGAGAAAGTTGTTGGCCCTGTTGAGCATACTACCCCAGGTAGCGGTTGGCGGCTGTACTCCCAATCCCAAAAAACTGAGTGCGGATTCGATCAGGATGAGAGTGCCAATATCTATGGCGGCATTTACTATGATAATTGGCAGGCTATTGGGGATGACGTGTTGGAGCATGATGCGGGCATTGCGTGTGCCGACGGAGCGGGCGGCGAGAACAAAGTCCAGAGCGCGCACTTTGAATACATTTCCCCGGATCAGGCGGGCAGTGCCAATCCAGCCGAACAGGCCCAGAAAGAGGGTCAGGGTGACGGGATTGGGTTTGAACATCGCTGTAACGATAATTAGCAGGTAGATGCCGGGGATCGAACTCAGGGTATTGATGAACCACATGATGGCGTCGTCGACAACGCCGCCAAAGAAACCGGCAACTGAGCCAACAGTAACGCCCAAGATCAGAGTCAGGGCGGCGGCGGCAAAAGCGATGCCGAGACTGACGCGGCCGCCGTAGAGGAGGCGTACAAACTGATCGCGGCCGAGCTGGTCGGTTCCAAGCCAGTGGGCAACGCCGCCGGATTTACCGAGCATGAGCGGGGCGCGAGTCGGGTCGGCGCCGGTGCGCCACTGAATGTATGGTCCCAAGTAGGGCTGCTGGAAGGCGTTTTCGAGGTTGGTATCATTGGGCCCAACGCCGATGCTTCTCGAAATGATGGATGCGGACAGAGACAGTGCAGCCATGGAGACCAAGAACCCGATTGCGACCAGTGTAACCAGGTCGCGGCGCAGAGTCTGGAGCGCCATACTCCAGTAGGTGCGGGGCTTGCGTTGCAATTGGGGGTCGGCTGTAAGTGCCGCGAGTGCCGAACCGTCTGCCTGAGCAACCGTCATGAAAGTAGTCCTGTCCTCGTTACTAGAGCCGCACGCGGGGGTCTACGACGCCGTACAGGATATCCGAGAGCAGGTTGCCCAGAATTGTCAGCAGGGAGAAGAACATGACTGCGCCCAAGACGGTCGGATAGTCCCGTTGCACTGCGGCGCTGAATGTCAAGCGCCCCATCCCCGGCCAGGAGAAGATTGTTTCGATGATTACGGCTCCGCTGAGGACCCCAAAAATGGCCGGGCCAAGAATGGTCATGAGGGGGATGAGGGCGTTGCGGAAGGCATGGACGAACCAGATACGGTGGGCAGCCACTCCTTTGGCTTTGGCCATGCGGATGTAGTCGGTGCGGATCACCTCTAGAGTCTCTGTGCGCATGACCCTACTTAAGAGGGCGATGCCCCCGAGCGCCAAAACAAAGGTCGGCAGTATCAGATGCCTGACTCGATCCACCAAATCGAACTCATTGGTGAGCGAGACGGTGCGCCTGCTGCCGGTGGGCAGCCAGCCGAGGACAACACCGAAGATGTAGATCAGCATCAGGCCGAACCAGAAAGAAGGCAGGGCATTGCCGATAACGGCGAGCACGCGTACCAAGTTATCGAAGAGCGAGCCCTGACGGACAGCGCTGAGGATGCCCAACGGCAACCCAATCAACAGAGAGACCAGCAGCGCGGAGACACCTAACTCGATGGTTGCGGGCATGCGCTCTACGATTCGATCCCAGACGGCCTGATTGGTGGCGATGCTGGTGCCGAGATTGCCGCGCAGGATGCCGCCGCCGTTGTCGCAGGATGTGAAATTCAGGAAGGCGACGTAGGTACAACTGGTATCCTGGCGGGTAAACTCTTCGCTTACGTCACCGGTTCGCAGTGTAATGCCTGCAAACCAACTGATGTATTGCAGGGTCCAGTGCTGATCGAGCCCCAGTTGTCTGCGCAGAACTTCACGTGTTTCCTGGGTGATGTTGGGATCGAAGGTACGGATGAGGATCGGATCACCGGGGGAGTTGTAGACAAGCACGAAGCTGATGACACTTACGCCCAGCAATGTAGGAATTGCCTGCAGGAGGCGACGGATTACGTAACGGCCCATAGTCTGATACTGTCCTTCGAACCCCCTGTGCGGATGAACAGGCCTGCAAGAGATACAGGTGACAATCCGCCACCGCAAGGAGAAAGCAAGCGGTGGCGGATTGGACAGATCTTCTACGCGATCTGTAAGTCAGGCGCCGGTTCGTTCCGGCAGTTCTTGCGTCGGTCTACCGTGCCAAAGACCAGGTCTCGATGTTGTGGTAGAAGCTCCACGTGCCCGGGTCGGTGCCGTCGAACTTGCCTGAGTAGCCGATATTGCCAACGGAACCGGTGACGAAGACATAGGGAATGTCGTCGTGAATGATCTGCTGAATTTCCTGGTAGAAGGTTGCGCGTTCGTCGGCGGCACAGCCGGGAACGCTTACGCCCTGCTCCAGCAGTTCATCGATGCGGGCATTCTGATAGCTGACAAAGTTGAAGCCGCTGCCGGGCGTGTCGAACTTTGAGTGCCAGAAGGAGTCATCGTTGGGGTCGGTGCCGAGGCCGGTCCAGCCGATGATGACCATATCGAAGGTCTGGCCGAGCAGTTCACCGACGAGGGTACCGAACTCGATGGCTTCGAACTGGATGTCGAAACCGATGCCGTTGAGCTGATCCTGGACCAGGGCACCCAGGTCTTCACGGGTGGTGTTGCCAGCATTGGTTTGCAGTCGAATGGTCAGGGTAGCGCCTGCTTCGGCGGTGGCGCAGCCGTTGCACTCGCGTACGCCATCCCCATCGCTGTCGGTCCAGCCGGCGTCGTCGAGAATCTGTGAAGCCAGGTCGGTATCGAAGGCGTAGGGCTGAAGCGTTGGGTCATGGGCCCAGCCAACGGCGGGCAGAACATTGGAGGCGATTTGATAGCCCTGGCCAAGATAGACCTGGTTGATAATCGAGTCGTAATCGAGTGCGTGGGCAATTGCCTGACGGACGGCGAGGTCGCTGAGAATTGGATGGGGATCCTGTTCGACGAGGTTGCCATCTTCATCCTGACCGGCCGTCGGGTTTTGCGGGTTGGCCTGGTTGAGGCCGATGTAGCTGTAGCCGTCGTCCTTGAACTTGTACAGATTCAGGTTGGAATCGAGTTCTACTGTTGTCAGCTGTTCGGGCTGGACACCGATCAGGTCCAACTCGCTTGTCTGCAACTGGGCCAGACGGGCGCCTGGGTCGGGAACGACCTTGTAGATCCAGCCGTCCATGTTGGGCGCGCCTTTCCAGTAGCCGTCGTTACGCAGGACGGTTGCGTTATCGTCGCGCAGCCATTCGTTGAAGACGAATGGGCCGGCGCTGACGGTTGGCTCTTCGTTGAGCGGGCTGTCCATAACGTCGCTGAAGTCTGCGGCATAGAGGTGGCTTGGGAGCCAACCGAGACCGAGATTGTTGAGGGCGTCGCATTTTACTTCGCCGTAGGTGACCTGGATGGTGAGCGGGTCGAGGACCTCAATGCTTTCGATGTTATCGAGGTTGGCTTTGCGGGGGGTCTCGACGAGATCGCTGGCGATGGCGTCATAGGTGAATTTGAAGTCGTCGGCTGTGACCTGCTCGCCGTCGGACCACATTACGCCGTCTTGCAGATTGAAGGTCCACACGAGGCCATCATCGGATACATCCCAGCTTGCGGCCATTTCGGTGGGGACGATGGCGCCGCTGAAGGGGTCCTGACCGAGCAGGCTGGGGAAGAACCACCCGAGCACGTCAAAGCTGGCGCTGTCCGAGGCCAGGATTGGGTTCAGGATAGTGGCGTCTGCGCTGGTACCTTCGACCCAGACGCCGCCCTGAACCGGCGGTTCGGCCATCGACTCTTCGGCTGGCTCTTCGGTTGCCTCTGCGGCTACCACTTCGGTCTCTGCTTCGGCAGCCGGTTCTTCTTCGGTCGGTGCGATTGGAGCGGGTTGAGGGCAGGCTGCCAGGACCAAAGCGGCCACCAGGAGCACTGCCAGGAGAGACAATCTCTTATTTGTCATTTTGAAGTCCCCTGTGATGATAGTTGGGGAGCCATACTCCATGTATGGACTCCGGCTCGGAATCGAACTGCTGAATCGCTGGTACTCGGTGTTGCAGGAGTAGCAGCAAATGGGTCTACGTTATGGTCTGTCTCGGAGGAATGCTTTGCCAGATCATCCGGTGAGACAGACACACTACTCACAAATAATAGGCTGGGAGAATAGCAGCATGGTAGCATTCCCATCGGTTGCTGTCAACACGCATATGCCATCTGCCACAGTTGGATTCGGTGGCGCGATGGCGGTACCGTTATAATATTTTGGGGGTTGTGGATGGTTGTTTGGACTGGAAGTTTTGGGGTTGGAGTGTGGTCTTAACACCTTTGATCCACGAAGGGCCGCGAAGGGCCACTAAGGGCCACGAAGAAGGTCAAGGGCAACTGCAGAACTGCGAAGAGCAGAAGGTCAACGTCAACTGCATTTTCTTGTTTCCACGATGGGCCGCGGAGAACTGCTTAACACCTTTTGATCCGCGAAGGGCCGCTAAGGGGCGCGAAGAACTTCTTAACACCTTTTGATCCGCGAAGGGCCGCTAAGGGGCGCGAAGAACTTCTTAACACCTTTATCGTCCACGGAGGACACGGAGGACCACGGAGAACTGCTTAACACCTTTGATCCACGAAGGGCCGCGAAGGGGCGCGAAGAAGGTCAAGGGCAACTGCAGAACTGCGAAGTGCAGAAGGTCAAGGGCAACTGCAGTTTCTTTTTTCCACGATGGGCCGCTAAGGGGCGCGGAGAGTTTCTGTTTTTGTTGACGGGGGCGCGAGAATTGCGGTGGATAGTGGACGGGGGCTGGTGCGGCGGAGGCAGGGAGGGTTTTGAGAAGGGGCGCTTTGCGCTGTCTGAATCAGGATTTGCGGGTTTTGAGGATTTTCGGGATGGCTGGAGTAGGGCTATGATGCCGCCTACGCGATTTGAAGTGCCTTCTATGACCAACTCTTGTCTCTTTTGACCGGTTCTTCTTCGCTGACACCGATCAGGCTTTCGCGGTAGGTATTTGGTTGATGACCGCCAGCGTGCTGGAGCCGCACGGCTGGAATGAGCACACATGGTCGGTGAGCGATGGTTTTGTAGGGGGGCGTTGCGGGGGCGCAGCCCCTGGACAAGGGAGGGCCGAAGGCCCGACCGCCCATATAAAAATGCGACCGACAGTCCTAAGTCGGGGGGCGGAAGAGTTCCAGATTGGGGCGAGAAGGATTGTCAAACCCATTTGAATGCAGCGACGCAGACGCGTCAGGGGGCCTATCATGACCAGTTCAGAAACGCCGACTCATAGCAACCAGCTGGCGCATGAAACATCGCCGTATCTTTTGCAGCATGCCCACAATCCGGTGGACTGGTATCCGTGGGGGGAGGAGGCGCTGGGGATTGCACAGGGGGATGACAGGCCGATTTTCTTGAGTATTGGCTACAGCGCGTGCCATTGGTGCCATGTGATGGAGCGGGAGAGCTTTGAGAACGAGGATACGGCGGCGTTGATGAATGCGAATTTCGTGAACATCAAGGTGGACCGGGAGGAGCGGCCGGACCTGGACTCGATTTATATGGAGGCGGTGCAGGCGATGACGGGAAGCGGCGGCTGGCCGATGAGCGTTTTTCTGACGCCGGCGGGTCAGCCTTTTTACGGGGGGACGTATTTTCCGCCGCAGCCGCGGTACGGGATGCCCTCGTTTGCGCAGGTGCTGCTGGCGGTTGCGGACGCCTACAAGAATAAGCGGGACGATCTCGAAGAACAGGCGCAGCGCTTGACGGACGCGATCGGGCGCACGGGCAGTCTGTCTGCCAGCGGCGGGGCGCTTGGCACAGGGATTCTCGATCAGGCCAGCGCCAACCTACTGCAGAACTTCGATGAGCAGTACGGCGGTTTTGGAGACCAGCCCAAGTTTCCGCAGCCGATGACGCTGGAGTTTGCGATGAGCCAGTACCGGCGCGGCGGGGACGCGGATGTGCTGCACATCGCCGAACATACGCTGGAACAGATGGCGGCGGGCGGAATCTATGATCATCTGGGCGGGGGGTTCCATCGCTACAGTGTTGACCGTATCTGGCTGGTGCCCCATTTCGAGAAGATGCTGTACGACAACGGGCAGCTGCTGCGGGCGTATCTGCACGCGTGGCAGATTAATGGAAGGCCGGAGCACCGCCAGGTGGTTGACGAGACGGTGGATTATGTGCTGCGGGAGATGACTTCGCCGGAAGGGGGCTTTTACAGCGCGCAGGACGCGGACAGTGAGGGCGAGGAGGGCAAGTTCTTTGTGTGGACGGCGGAGGAGATCGAGGCGGTTCTGGGCGAGGAAGAGGCGGACCTGCTGGGACGGACGTATGGTGTGACGCCGGGAGGCAATTTCGAAGGCAACACGATTCTGAACCTCAAGCGCACGGTGGCGGAGGTCGCGCAGGAGGCGGGCGCGGGGGCGGATGCGATTACGGCGCGGCTGGCGGCGGCGCGGCAGGAGCTGTTCGCGGTGCGGGAAGAGCGGGTGAAGCCGGAGCGGGATGATAAGGTGCTGACGGAATGGAACGGGCTGATGATCCATGCGCTGGCGGAGGTGGGGGTTGTGCTCGGCCGGGCGGATTCTTTGGAGGCGGCCCGAAAGGCGGCAGATTTTGTGCTGGCGGAGATGAGCCAGGAGAATGGCTTTCTGTTCCGCAGCTACAAGGACGGCCGGGCGCGTTTTAATGCTTATCTGGAGGATTACGCGGCGTTTGCGCGCGGGCTGGTGGCGCTATACGAAGCCACGTTTGAGCTGCGCTGGCTGGCGGAGGCGGTGCGGTTGACAAAGGTCATGCAGTCGGAGTTCAGCGATGAGGTGCGCGGGGGATTTTACCAGACGGGCATGGCCCATGAACAGCTGGTGGTACGGCGCAAGGATTTCATTGACAATGCGATTCCGAGCGGAAATTCGATGGCGGCGGAACTGCTGTTGCGGCTGGCGAAGCTGACGGGCAACGAGGCGTATCGCGGCGAGGCGGCGCGCATTTTCGAGATTATGGGGGCGGCGATGGCGCAGCAGCCGACGGGCTTTGGACGGATGCTGAGCGCGCTGGATGATTTGCTCACCCCAAGCCAGGAGGTGGCGGTGGTGGGCTCGCTGGAGGATGCGCGCACGCAGGCGCTGCTGGAGGAGGTGCGGCGCCATTATTTGCCGCATACGGTGGTGGCGTTGAGGGAACCGGACAGCGAGAATCCGTTGCCGCTGTTGGAAGGGCGCGGGCTGGTGGATGGTGAGCCGGCGGCTTATGTTTGTGAGAATTATGCTTGCAGGCTGCCGGTGACGGGGGTGGAGGCGTTGCGGCGGATGTTGGTGGACGGCAGTTCTTTGTAGTCAGTTTTTCGTAGTCAGTTTTTAGTTTTCGGTTTCTAGTTTTTAGTGAAGTGCGAACGGCAGAGGCGCATACACGGAGTTGTGGGGGGATGATGACGGAGAAGCTGTTAGGGTATCGGGAAAGTATTGCGGCCGCTTGCCCTGAATTGGCGATTGAGACGGTCGAGCTGTTTCGGGCGGGGCAGAATAATGGGAACTACATACTTGAGTGCCCAGAAATGCGAAGGGGGGGGCTTTATGCGAAATACTATAGTATTTGGTTTGTAGGGACGCAGTGAGTGCGTAGACGAAGTGGGGTTGTGTCCTAGTAGATCAGGGTGAACGTTTGGGGAAGTAAGGGATCATCATGCGCGCGGTGGATTCAGGCAGGCGTCCCTGGGTGAAGCCAGTCTCAAAAAACGCTTGAGAGGATATACTTCGCGTTCACCCTGATCTACTAGGACACAAAAGGCATGGGAAGTACATAGCATCTGGGTGGCGCTGCCATATTCGCAGTTGGCTATCTGAATTGCAGGTAGACGGACACTATGGAGGTTGCAAGTGCCAGCCCTGAACCAATCTGTGCCCAAATGATCCTTTTGTTAGTCCGTCTGTTTTCGCTCTTGACCGAAAATAATTGTTCTGCATTTTCCATAGGCATCCCTTCATAGAAAGGTACAAAGAAACAAGATTCCCCTCTGTTGCGAGATACTGTTTTCCGTAATATTTCCTTGTAATACGAGGAATCCGCATCACTCAATTCGTTGTGCGTTTGAGTCCAAATTCTCTTGTGACACCCGATAGTCATATCGTAACTTTCATACCCTCTCCACCCATCATGTTCGAGTTTATTGGGGGGAATTCTGCTGCGTGGGAATCCTTCTTCGCGGTCTTTCTCATTCCAACTCGTTAAGGGCAAATGTGGGGAAATCTTCATTAAGAAATGACAATTTTTGCATTTGTGTCTACTACGCTTAACTTTCACGATAACATCACCACCGTTGAACCCCACCCAAAAGGCAGAGTATCCCAATAGCGACAGGACTATAATAGGAGACAGAGTATTCAGCCACTCGGTAGCGGTCATATTCTAGGCCAATGAGACAATACGGAGGTTACGTGACAGTAGAGGCCAGCCCATAAACAAGGCTACCAAGATTTGCAAAGATTGTCCAATTGGGGGTGCAATATCCAGATTTTTGGCGGGCTGGCAGGCGGTTCTTATAACTTGCCAAATCCAGTGGGGTTTATACGCTTAACTTCCCAAAATTCTTGGGAATTATACGCTTAACTTCACAAGATTCGAGGCTTCGCCAGTAATAATATAGCTAACATTACTGGAAATACAGTTTGTATTATTGGAAAGGGGTGATCGAAAGAAAGAGCACGTAGTAATGAATAGAAAGTTAAATCAAAAGCCTACCGTCGCGGTAGGCTTTTCCTATTGGGCTAGGAGGTCCAACATGACTACGGTTACGAATGAGAGCGAGAGACTTGAGTGGTTAACAAATCGGAAAGAGCGGTTAGTCGAGCAGATAGCACCTGGCGAGCTTGGTGAACTAGCTCGTCATACCCTCGACCTTGTTGATCTTGATGGAGAATCAAAACTGCTATTGAGACGGATTCTGGCCTATCAGTCAAATCTTCAACCTGAAACGACACCATTACTCCTGACGCAGATTCTGCTTCATCGAGACTGATCCAATAGATAGGAGAAAGTTCAGCGTTCGATTCAGACATGGGGTTACCCTTTCGTGGTTGGGTTACATGTAGACTTTCACCCTGCCACGAATAGGAACCCTACTCCAACAAGTTCACAAAATCGGGGCAGAAATGTTAGCGTAAGCTTTGCCAAAAATCACCGCTCTGCGGTTGATCAGAAGGCAGCAAACGACCATTCAAGGGATTGACCATGGTGCGTTCTAGCCTGTTCCAATCTTGCTCAAGATGATGCTCGATGGTCTGAATGGCAGCACTTGGTCTTAGGAAAGTATCTTCGCTTTTCGTATCTGAATGTTTTAGTTGTTCATCGGGATTCTTATGGATTTGGTCAACTATATCTATTTCCTGCAACAATGCTCGCAATGTCTCTCCGAGCAAATTATCTTGATCGGAAATCGTCTTGATGTTTTTTTCGAGGTCCCATCTATGTACTTGGTATTCATCGGGGTGACCTTCGGGGTGCGCCTCTTCATAAGTTGGCGGTGCAAGAAAGGCTTCAATTATTGCATCCGCTATATTCTTGTATTGCGCCTCATTCATCGCCTATCTCCATTTGTGTTGGAACTAGAGGCCAGCCATACATAAGTCTACCACCAATTGGTAGACTTGTCCAATTGGTGGGGTGCCTTCTTCCAGATTTTTGGCGGGCTGGCAGATCGTTTTTATAACTTGCCAAAATCAGTAGAAGCGATGGCCCAGTTTGCTGTGATTTGACAAATTCGATCACTTGTGCTACACTGGCGAAAATCTGGATCGACGCAGGTTCTATTGGGGGCCACCGCAAACGCGGTGGCTTTTTCATTTCAAGGGAGGTGTCCCATGCCAGCGAGAATTGAGAAGGAAGGCGTCATCAGTGTTTTCGATTTCTTTCAGATGTTCCCGGACGAGGACAGTGCGCGGGAGTACATCGAGAAAATCAGGTGGGGGGATAGCGTGTGCTGCCCGCACTGTGACAGCGAGGGGGTGACGAAACGCAAGCGGGTGCCCAAACGCAAACGGGTGACCAAGCTCAAGCGCAAGGGCTATTACTATTGCAGATGGTGTCGGGTCAGGTTCACAGTGCGGACCCGAACCGTGTTTCAACGGTCGCATATCCCGCTCAATAAGTGGCTGTACGCGATCTATATGTTGGAAACATCACGCAAGGGGATCAGTAGCATTCAGTTGGCAAAGGAGGTGGGCATTACGCAGAAATCAGCATGGTTCATGCTGCACAGACTACGTGAAGGGTGCGACGTGGAGGTTGCCCCGCTCAAGGGTGAAGTTGAGATCGACGAAACCTGGATCGGTGGTCGGAAAAACCGGATGCACTACGCCAAGAAGAAGACGCTACCGCCTGGCCCATACGGAGGCAAGGTTCCGGTGTTGGGGTTGCGGGAGCGCGAGACGGGCAGGTTGATTGCGTATCCGATAGAAAACGTAGGGATCGACACGCTGACCGAGAACGTGTTGGCAAACGTCGAAGAGGGATCGACTGTCCATACGGACGATCACAAGGGCTACAACAGGCTAGGCAAGTGGTACAACCACCACTCGGTGAATCATACAGGCTGGCAGTTTGCGGACGGAGACACAACCACGAATCGCATCGAGAGCATTTGGGCTGTCGTCAAGCGAGCCTATAAGGGTGTGTATCACTACATGAGCAAGAAGCATCTTGAGCGGTATATCAACGAGTTCGTATTCAGGTTGAACGCAGGCGGGGATGAGGTGCCAATCATGGAGCGTATGGAACTGCTCATACGGGGTGCATTTGACCGCCATATCACTTACGACGAGTTGATAGCAGATTAAACTGGATGTATAATGGCATAAACACTCAACATGGAGGGGATTCTATGTCAGAAGAAGAGAAGAAGGAGGAGGAGACGCCTGAACCAAACCCACGCAGAATCGACATGAGGGCACTGGAGAGGGGCGTTAGGAAAGCCCTTGAGATCAGGCCAAAAGATCAGAAAGGGAAAGAGAAGGGGAAGAAGGCCCCCCAACAGGATTCGAACCTGCATCTTACCACGTGACTAGGCGGTTGCTCTACCAAATTGAGCTATGGGGGCCTTCAAGGACAAGCGTACCACAACTGTGGTACGCTTGTCCATTTTGTTCAGTCATCTACGCCTTTCATACTCTCGTTCATTTCTTCGACGATGGCGTGTGGGTCCAATTTCATTTTATTCACCATTTCCCAGACGAGCGCATAAATGTGGTCAACCCCACTGCCAATGCTACCTTTATGCAACAACTGCTCTCGAATTTTCGCAATCAGAGCCTCATGTTCGCCAGATAGAGCAAGAGCATCATCAGTCAAAGTTCTTTCCAATTCGTCCAATCGTTTATCTAGGGCGTCAAATCTCCCAACCATTGTTGCGTTCATCCCGAATATCTGATCGCTTACACTTGGCTGCTCTTCTGATTGTGACATGGGGGTGCCCCCTTGGTGGAAACTGATGAATGGTTGCCACCACAGCGACACATTTATCTGACTACCAACAAGGGGGCGCAATGCGCCCACTCATCGAGTCTTCACTTGTAGTCAGATACATCGCTGTGGTTACAGAAAGCCTAGCACTTCTGGCAAGAAATGCCAAGCAACAGAAAACTCTCATTTCTCGGAAGGTGTAACATGGAAGATCAAGACGCCCATCGTAGACACGATTGGGAGATAACGTATACGAATCGCGATTTCACGAACGGGTTCATCGAATACGAGCGTTGCAGGAAATGTAACGCCAAGCGTGTCGTGCAGTACCCGCCAGGTATGACTCTCGACTCAGACCCGAAGCCCGTGCCTAGGTACTGCTCTGTGCATTCTGGAAAAAATACAGATATGGTAAAATGAGGGGTGTAATTTATTCGCTTATTTAGATTTACACACAGGGAGACTCAATGATGCAGCGGGCGCAACCTTCCTCTGCCAACACACTTAATTGGAAAAACCAGACCATTTGGACAGGCGATAACCTCGTGACCTGCCCCCCAAGAACTGGTCCAGGTATAATGTTAGTATTGGGCCGTAGAAAGGGGGGAAAGATGGCGAAGAAGAGACATACGCCGGAGCAGGTGATTAACAAGCTTAGAGAAGCTGAGGTGGCGATAGGCGAGGGCAGCACAGTGGCTGAGGTCGCGCGTCGGATCGGAGTGACCGAGCAGACCTTCTACCGCTGGCGCAGCGAGTACGGGGGTCTCAGGATCGACCAGGCCAGGCGTCTGAAGCGTCTGGAGTTGGAGAACAGCCGCCTGAAGAGAGCGGTGGCGGACCTGACGCTGGACAACCAGATACTGCGGGAGGCGTCTGAGGGAAACTTCTGAGCCCTTCACGTCGTCGCGAGTGTGTCGACCACGTGAAGGCGCGCTGTGGGGTTTCGGAGCGACG